>ENA-ORTB01000375-ORTB01000375.1-human-gut-metagenome-genome-assembly--contig:-NODE-375-length-61237-cov-4.594799_pt1 | contig 61237 bp, 50 predicted proteins | sample MGYA00241905_ERZ509174 | MGnify/ENA primary metagenome ERZ509174 (study PRJEB26280, sample SAMEA2338851) | human gut metagenome | biome: human gut; feature: human-associated habitat; material: faeces... | reverse complement strand
CAAAAGTACAGAACCGCTGAAAACGCGTCAATACGTAACCGCGGAGACGCTTACGCGTCAATACATAACCGCGGAGACGCTTACCTATCCGCCCGCCATCCCTCACCATGTCAGAGCCAACTACATCCACCGCATCCGACTATCGCAACCACGCCCCTAAAGCAGTCCTGCAATCTTCGGGATCAATGTAATGTCTGCGGGGAGCCAGGCTACAGAGTCGAGCTGGCCTGCAGTGAGCCAGCGGGCGGCCTCGTGCTCGAGAAGGTGCGGACTGCCGCCGGCGATCGTGCAGGCATAACATTTCATGGAGAGGTGGAAAGCCGGGTAGTCGTACTCGATCGTATCGATAAGGTCACCGACATTGACCTCAACCTCCAGCTCCTCACGGATCTCACGGCGGAGCGCTTCTTCCGGGCTCTCCCCCGCCTCAACCTTCCCGCCGGGAAACTCCCATCCGTCCTTGAATTCACCATATCCGCGCTGCGTCGCGAACACCTTGCCTTCCTTCATAATCACCGCAGCCACCACATTTATTATCTTCATTGTCAATATTTTATAAAGTCATCACACATTCTCCGACGTCAGATAATCATACAGGTTCTTCTCCACCGGAGTCTCCAGTTTATACTCAATCTCCACGGCGGACACATCAGTATTCGGCATCACGAACTGCTTGAGCATACCGCCCGCCTCATGCCTGATTCTGCCAAGATAGTAAAATTCCTTCGATTCCTTGTCATCCTTATTCTTTCGGACAAACAGGAACATCCGCACTCCAAGCCGCTCACTGTCCGCAGCCGTCATCACATCCGCAGAGTCCAAAGTCCTCTTGCTCTTGGAAATCGCCACCAGAGTCGAAGGATCCACGAAACGGTCCTCATAACGTATGGTATCATTGATTTCCAGCGGCTTGTCATAATTCACGAACACCGGATAAGTCTTGGTCCCGGCATCATATTTATACCCGCCCACATTAAGAGCCACAGCATTCTTATTCCAGTTCAGCAGACGGAACACATCCTCATAAGTATATTTCCGCCCGACAACAAGCCCTTCATCGGACATATAATATATCTCGTAACGCCCTCTGGCAAAGGCCAATACATCCTCAAGCGCCGAACAGAAATCCGGATTGGCCAATGCCGACCTCAACATTGACGAAACCCTGTAGCCACCAGCCCGAGCCTCCATCAGCACACAGTCACGGAAGCGCTTTCCTCCAGAACCGCAGTCATAATACATCCCTGTCATCAGAGAAATCATGTTGCGCACAGCATACTCCCCACAAGGCAGCCCGTGCTCCGACATTGACCTTTCCCACAAATCGAGGACATCATCAGACGCGCCTGCACGAGACAGGACCTCCAGCATCAGGACCTCATTGAGCCGCTTCCCGGACGCGAACTTCTGAGAAACGAACTCGAGAATATGGTTCTCCTCCTGCGTAAGCGTCTCGTCCAGATCATCGAAAGCCACCAGAAAGCCATGATACGAAGCCATCTGACGCTTCTTCAACTCACCATCCACATAGGAAATAATCCGAAGCGGGTCCATCTCCTCGTATTTGTCGAAATCGGTCAATGCCGGTCTGCGGCCAAGTTTCATCTTGAACTGACGGTAACTGTCCATGATAATCTGCCTGGTATTGATACTCGCCGCGTCTATGGACTCGAAAATACGCTTGCGGGTCACAGCATCGAAATAAATCGTGGAAGCTCCATTGATAACATTGTTCCCCTCGATCAGATACCGGCGGATATTGTCCTTATTTCCGGTCCTGTCACCAGACAACGCAATAGGAATCAGATAGTTATTATCGTAATTGGCAATAAAGTCCAGCACCACCACATACTCCTTCCCCTTAGCCTTGCGCAGGCCGCGCCCCAACTGCTGCACGAAAATAATCGCCGATTCCGTAGGCCGGAGCATGATCACCTGATTGATCTCCGGAATATCCACACCCTCATTGAAAATATCGACCGTAAAAATATAATCCAGAATCTCATCCACATCCACCGAATCCGCCGCGAGCATCTCCACCGCCTTCCGGCGAACCGCTTCGCTGTCTTTTCCTGTCAATGCCACAGTACGGTACTTGCGGCCGCTATTTTTCTTGTCAATGCTGTTGAACAATGCGGACAGCGCCTGGGCCTCATCAGTCCCGCTACAGAAGACAAGTCCCCTCACCCTGTCCCCGCTATACCCGTAATATTCAGCCACATCAATGATGTTCTTCACCCTCTCCTCACTCGTAAGGTCCTTGAAATCACCGACATCCACCTGACCGCCATTGACCTTCAAATCCTGGATTCCGAAATAGTGGAACGGGCAGAGAAGGTCGTTTTCAAGCGCAGTCTGGAGCCGGATTTCGCACGCGATATTGTGGTCGAAAAGGCTGTACACATCGAATCCGTCAGTCCTATCAGGAGAAGCCGACATGCCGAGCAGGAACTGCGGAGTAAAATAATCGATGATTTTACGGTAACTCTCTGAACCTGAGCGATGACACTCATCCAAGATGATAACAGAGAACTCATCCGGAGCGAAATTCGACGCCCTGAAATCATCCTTTGCCATCATGTTCATCGTAGCGAAAAGCATATCCGCCGACTTTATCATTGACATATCCTGGCAGTTTCCGGACAACTGCGCAGTCCTGAACGCCGCACCCATCACCTTGCGGTAACTCTTTTCCGCCTGGACATTGATCATCTCGCGATGAGACAGGAACAGCACCTTCCTCTTGGACAACAAGTCAGCAGACAACATTGCCCTGACAGCGAAAGCCGAAGCATAGGTCTTGCCTGTTCCGGTCGCCGATACCAGAAGGGCCCTCTTCTGACCCGAGCGCAACAGACGCAGCACCTCCAACATGAATTCCTGCTGCATCCTGTTCGGTTCAATGACACGCGAATACGACAGGTCCAGTTCCGAGACCAGTTTGTTCAATGCAGCCTTCTGCGCCTTGGACTCCCGAAACTGCCGCGAATACTCTTCCCTGCATTCATTGTAATCCACCGAACTTTCCCAAACACTATTGAATTCAGTTTCAATGTCTTTCGCATATTGGCCGCCTGCTGTGGCTATTACTTTAGTGTTCCACTCGAAGTTCCTCGTTATGGCATTCTGGGTAAGATTCGAACTGCCTACCAATATCCTGATGTCATCGCCATTATGAAAGAGATAACCCTTCGTGTGAAAGCCCACTTTGTCGGTACGGAACATCCTGACTTCCAAGTTCTTGAGACCAGCCAACGTATCGAGAGCCTCAGGATCGCTGAACGTCAGGTAATCGGTCGTCAGAATCTTGCCCGGAACATTCTTGGCCTCCAGTTCCTTCAACACGCCCTGAAGCGGAGTGATTCCGCCCTTTGTTATGAATGCCACGGACATAAGCATTGACGAGCACTCCCGCAATTCGCTTTCGATTTCAGTCAACACCTTGTTGCCGTTGGAGTTGGAGACAAATTGAGGAGTATATGACGGCTCCGCATTGACATTAGAATCAATGAAAGCCCTCTTGTATCCGTCAACAAGTTTTGAAGTTGAGATTTCTTTCATTTGTCTTGGCTTTGTTACCTGGAATTGCTAATTTTGGAATAACTGTGCTTGTCTATGCATCCGACATAGTGCGGGAAAAGCGGCCCGGATAATCCGGACGGCTTTCATGATTGTGGAGTGAGCATTATGAATTTCGGATACATCAGAGTGAGCAGCGACAAGCAGACAGTTGAGAATCAGCGATTTGAGATCCTCAAGTTCTGCGACAGGCAAGGCATTTCCATCGACGGATGGATAGAGGAGACCATCAGTGGCACCAAGGACTGGTCGGTCAGGCGACTGGGAAAACTTCTCCGCAGAGTCCGCAGCGGCGACCTCATCATATGTTCCGAGCTGTCGCGTCTCGGGCGCAACTTGTTCATGATCATGGAGATACTCAATATCTGCATGATGCGCGGCTGCCGCGTCTGGACCATCAAGGACAACTACCGGCTCGGAGACGACATCCCCAGCAAAGTTCTCGCATTCGCATTCGGCCTGTCCGCAGAAATCGAGCGCAACCTCATCAGCCAGCGCACAAAGGAAGCCCTCGCCCGCAAAAAGGCCGAGGGAATCGTGCTCGGGCGACCGAGGGGTTCCGTCAATGACCCTGTGAAGTTGAAGCTCTACCATAGGAAAGATTATATTTTGTCAATGCTGGAGTCCGGCGCATCGTATCGCAGAATCGCAGCAGAATGCCACGTTGACCGCAAGACCCTCATGCGTTTCCTCTCCCGCTTCGGGTGGGTAAAGGGTCAATAAATAGGGACCATAATCGGAAAGACTGAACGATAGGGAATTGCGCCTCACTGAAAATGGGATGCAGGCGCTGCCGGTTGCGAATTTCTTAAAAAGACTGTAAATTTACGGGGATTTAAAGAAAGCAAGAGATTATGCCAAATAAACGGTTGACATTTATTGACCTATTTGCCGGGATAGGAGGATTTCATTATGCATTCAACAGTATCGGTGCTAAATGCGTATTCGCGAGCGAATGGGATAAGAATGCCAGAATTACATACGAAGAAAATTTTAAAGCAATTGACCCTGAACTATTTAAGAAAAATGAGTTGGGAGAATATCTGTACTTTAATGGAGATATCAATGATGCAAAACTAGAAGAAATCCCTGACTTCGATGTCTTATGTGCCGGATTTCCGTGCCAGCCATTTTCTATTGCTGGATTGAGGAAAGGTTTTGAAGACACCAGAGGAACTCTATTCTTCAATATTGCAAACATAGTCAAACACAAGACGCTACATAATAAAAAGCCTAAAGTCCTTTTGCTTGAAAATGTAAAAGGGCTAAAGAATCACATGCATGGTGAAACTTTTGAGACCCTCCTCAATGTTCTCCAAAACGATCTCTGTTATGAAACGAGAACATTAGTTTTGAATGCAAAATATTTTGGAGTTCCGCAGAATCGGGAGCGTCTTTTCTTTGTATGCTGGGACAAAAGTCAAATCAATGTTGAAGATTTCATGTTTCCCGTAGGCTTGAACAAAGACTTGAGACCTATCTTCAAAAAAGAGGAACTGGACAACTGTATTCCAACTAAAGTCAGCGACATTTTTGAACCGAAAGACACATTGCCTGAAAAGATAACAATCAGCGACAAAATGTGGGCTGGGCATAAAGCTCGAAAGGAACGGAACAGATTGAACGGTAAAGGCTTCGGCTATTCACTATTCAATGACAACAGCACATATTGCAGCACTATCTCTGCCAGATATTGGAAAGACGGCAGCGAAATACTCATAGACCAATCAGAAATCGGAAAGAATCCAAGACGTCTGACACCAGTAGAGGCAGGACGACTTCAAGGATACAAAATCATAGGTAACGGCTGGGAAGACAACGAAGCAGCAAAGAATCAAAACAACAAAGACGGGTTACCGGAAATGCGTATTGTTGTCTCTCCAAAAGAAGCCTATCACCAATTCGGAAACAGCGTAGCGGTTCCCGTTGTAAGAACTTTAGCCACAGAAATTTATAATCAACTACTTGCTCATGTTACAGAACCTGAATAAACTGGTCACTCCTATAAAAAACACGTTGGAAAAATTTGATTCTCTTGACTGCGAATTATCCGACGCGTTCAAGAATACTGTCAGTCAAATCGGCAGTAACACCATGACATATGGCAGATATAATTCATGCGCCACAAACGCAACAGGACAAAGGATATTCATCAGCAACACATGGTTTTACATTGCCGCAATTCTTGCTCCGCTTTATAATCCATTTCACGAATATCGAAATGCTCTGAGAAATATAGTAGATGATAAGTTCCTGAAAGACAAAGATTCTGACAAGATAGCATCACTCATCAATTCTTCTAAGGAAATTGACGAAGCAGACAAATCTGCTTTGATAAGATTTGCAACAGACCAACAGTGGTGGAATGGAGGAATGTCTTCAACCGGCAAAACACTTGACCGAAACGATTGCTTGGCATCATCTGTTCTCGCTATCGCTAATGTAGTCAATTTGTCTCAAGGCTTCATAGTCGATATCTGGAAATATTTTGGAGAACATCCAGAAGTAGTGTCATTGATAGACACAAAAACCACCTCCTCCCCGACCCTACAGAAAATCTACTTCGGAAATCCGGGGAGCGGAAAGTCATATAAGGTCGAGACCGATACCAAGGGCAAGAAGGTGTTCCGTACCACCTTTCATCCAGATTCGGACTACTCTACATTTGTCGGCACTTACAAGCCTTTGAGTGACGGAACTTCTATCAGATATACATTTGTTCCTCAGACGTTTACAAACGCATATATCGAGGCATACAAGAACATTGACACACCCGCTTATCTGATAATCGAAGAAATCAACCGCGGCAACTGCGCACAGATTTTCGGCGACCTTTTCCAGCTGCTCGACAGAGGAAGCGACGGCTATTCGGAGTACTCTATCGATGCAGACAAAGACCTTCGCGACTACATCAGATGTGAATTGACCAAGTCCAAAGGCATTGACACGGACACTGAGCCCGAAGGGATACAGGGCGGCAAACTTCGACTTCCGCCGAACCTGCACATACTTGCCACGATGAACACGTCAGACCAGTCGCTTTTTCCGATGGACAGCGCATTCAAGAGACGTTGGGACTGGGAATATGTGCCGATAAAATACAGCGGCGCCACCTCGGACCATTTCACTATCAAGCTCAGTGACAAGAGGTTCCGCTGGATTGATTTCCTGAAAGCGGTCAATGACAGAATCCGCCGCGTCACCGAATCCGAAGACAAACAGCTCGGAAACTACTTCATAAAATCCGACATTGACGAAGCCGAATTCAAGAGCAAAGTCATGTTCTATCTCTGGAGCGAGGTCTGCAAAGACGAATACCTGACAGAGCAGAATTTCATGAGATCAATGTCAAAGGAGAGCATGAGGCAGCGTGATTCTGAGGAACGCGGCGATGAATTTTTCCGCGCCCATATCAGCGAGTACTCGGTAGAGGAGTTCTCGTTCAATGACCTGTTTACAGATCGAGGCTCGGACCTTCTGCTCGGTTTCATGTACAGCATGAATGTACTTCCGATACAGACCGGCGAAGACGGGACTCCGGAGCCATAGAATTCGCCAATAAGCAATAACTCAGATGATTATCCTGTTCGAAAATGCAAACTATGATGCCTCTTTCATAAAGGCATTGGACCTTCCGGCCACCTGCTATACGACGCCGGCAGACGACAGGGTCCGCATGAACTGTACAGGATATTTCTTTTCACCATCTGCTGCAGACGCGATATTCATTCTCCCGAAAGTCTTTCTGAAAGCATCCGGAGACAGGCTGACCGCATTCGGAAAATACGACATTGACGAATTCACGCATTATCCCTTCCCTGACAAGATCAATGCAGACAATTCATTGGCCCGGAACATTTTTTCCATATCAGTCTGGATATACCTGGCCATCAAGCGGTTCCAAGGCGACTATCCTGACTCCGGGATAATCATGGAGGGAAACAAGACCCGGAATGTAACATCCCGAAGAGGCACGGATTCGTGCACCCTCATTGACATAATCCTGTCCCTCATCGATTTCCACAAGAATCACCAGACTCTCCTGACGTACTGCAGCCTCATCTCGCACAGCGGGAAAAACAGGATTCATTGGGCCAAGACAGTCAATCATTCGCAGGCATATATCATTGACAATCAGCCTTTTTACCTCGACACGCTCAACCACGACAAGCAGATTGACTACAACGAACAGCTGATTTCGCTCTTCTACTCTGTCCTGAATTATCTCAAGGACATTTTTATGTTCGACGCAGCACCGGCATTGGCCTATAAAATCATACCGCCGAGAAGAATCAGGTCAATGATATTGTCAGGAAAGGGTACGCGGCTCCTGAAATCGATCAGAAGACGTTACTTCAAAGATGAATTCGTGCTGCTCTGGAACCTGCTCTACGCATTTTTCGCGAAAAGTGAAAAGGTCAATGCCAAGAAAGCGCACGGTGAGGCTTTGATAGCCAGAGACTTCAATATCGTTTTCGAGGCTATGACGGACAGGCTCATCAGCGATGAGAAGGACAGTCTGCCTGATGGTCTGCGCGAGCAGCGGGACGGAAAAATCATTGACCATATATACAGGGATGAGGCTCCGTTTGGCGCCGGGACGATTTATTACATCGGGGACAGCAAATACTATCTGGATGGCAATGAAATCGCTGGAGAGTCTGTGTATAAACAATATACGTATGCCCGGAATGTCATTCAGGAATGTATCACGCTTTCATATAAAGCTCCGGAAGAATATGACCGCCTCGGACTGAGGTATCGGGATGAATCAACAGAAGGATATTGCCCGACTCCTAATTTCTTCATACGCGGAAAGTTTTTCACGGAGGCAGACGATCCGTTCAGCACAACTAATCTGTATATCAACAAGTTACCTTTCTGCTGGCGCAATGATATGCAGTACCAGTTCCAGGGCAGACTATTCGACAGGGACACATTGATTCTCATGACTTTCGAGGTGAACTTCCTGTATATCCTCCACGCTTACGCAGCTGGAAACGACGTTTCGCAAGCAAGGGCTGCTCTGCGTTCCCGTTTCAGAAAAGGGTTCTCGGAAACGCTTGATGAACTGTATGACATAAGTCCTTTGGAAAATGCCACCGGGGATTATATCGTCCGGAACTTCCGTGAATTAAACGGTAAAGTGTTCTACGACAATGCTTCCGGCCAGTTTCTTCTTGCAACACCTAAGACCGGGAAGTAGTCCTAAATGCAAGACGCTGGAGAAATTTTACCGCAGACGACTTATGTATTATTCCTGGTCATCGGAGCGGAAAGGGCTGGCAGGGATGCCGAAGCAGTTGAAGAGCGTGGGCACGAACCAGTTTTTCATGCAGTAACGGACCATCACCGGTGTCTTGACCTCATCGGAGCGGACATGAATGACCTTACAGTCATTGTCGTCAATTCGTGCGGTCGCGGGATGGAAAACATGGTCTGCTCCAGCCAGTTCAAATCCATGAAGGTCAGTGGATATGGGCGAGAGACCCTGAGGACCGCAGCGGAATGTCACTGTCGCCGTGCCGTTCCCGAAGGCAAACGACTCCGCAACTGGAGTATCCACATCTGGGCCGGAGATGCCATAGTCCTTTGTCAGAGCGAGATATGCGAGCCTATGCGCGGGCGTGGCCTTGTCTGCCGCATGAATGCAGTTGGCTTCCCCGACATCAACGGTAGTTGCCATCCCGCTGTGCGGAATCTTCTCTAAAGTCTGAGCCTGTGCCCACATGAAATAGCCGGTCCGAGGGTCATCCTCGGTGCCTCCGTACTTGAACGGGGCTATCTGGGTGAAATAGAATGGCAGGGAATCATCGCCCCACTCATCGCGGAGCATCTTTACGAATGCCGGCTGGAGTCTTCTGTACTGCTCCGGACGGTTGCGGTTGTTGCATCCCTGATACCAGATGAAGCCCTTGACCGTGTATGGAGCCAACGGATGAAGCATGGCGTTGTATAGACATGCCGGGACAAATCCCTTGAAATCTTTCGGCCAACGTCCGAGTTCGTATGCCCTCATGTCCATTTCTCCCGCGAACTCCTTGTCAAGCAGTTCCTTGCTCATCCATGCCTCTATGCAGCTGCCACCCCATGACACGTTGATGACGCCTACCGGCACACCGAGGACATCGTGGAGTTTGGACGCGAAGAAATATGCGAGCGCACTGGCCTCGGCTACGTCTTTCGGTGTGTTCTCCGTCCATGTCGCCATGCACTTGTCTCTCACAGTGAGCGAGGTCTCCCTCTTTACGTAACAGTGCCGCACGGGGATTTCCGGCTTTGCGTTCAGTATGGTTTCCGCAGAGCCCTTCACCGGCTGCCCGTTGAATCCCTTGATAGGCATCTCCATGTTGGATTGCCCGGCGCACAGCCAGACTTCGCCGATGAGGACGTTGTCGATGACTGTCCGCTCTCCATCGTCAAGAACGATTCTGTATGGACCGCCGGCCTTGGGTGTCGAAATCCTCGTGAACCATTTCCCGTTCTCATCGGCATACGCCTCAAACTTTGACTTTGACCACGATGCTGAAATCTTCACTTTTTTTCCTGGAGTTGCCTCTCCCCATATCGCTGCTTTGCTCTGCTGCTGGAGCACCATATTGTCGGAGAAGACGGGCGTTGGGATAACCTTGGAGAAAGAAACGGCTGTCCCGATGGCCATGGCGATGATTATGGACAAAAACTTCTGAATATTCATACTTACACTGACTTAGAAGCTTTTTACTTCAGAACAAACGACGCCTTATTCTCAGTCGTAGAGTCCGGTCCTATGAAAACTTCAAATTCTCCCGGTTCACAGACATATTCCATATCCATATTCCAGAAAGACAAGGCATCGCGCTCGATTTCGAAACTCACGGTGCGGCTCTCTCCTGGTTCAAGTCTTATCTTCTCGAATCCCTTGAGTTCGCGCATAGGGCGTGACGAAGATGCGACGACATCGCGTATATACATCTGCACCACTTCCTTGCCGGCTTTTTTGCCGGTGTTTGTCACGACGACGCTCGCAACAACTTTGCCGTCGGAAGCTATTCGAGAAGAGGACAGTTCCACTGGCCCATATTCAAACTTTGTGTAGGACAGTCCGTAGCCGAAAGGATAGACGGGATCGTTGCTGATGTCGAGGTAGTTGGAACGGTATTTCCAGAACCAGTCCTCGGGATTTTTGGGCTTGTATGCCGGACGGCCGGTATTCTTCTGCGCATAGTAGAGCGGGATTTGGCCGACTGACTGCGGGAAGGTCATAGTGAGCTTTCCTGACGGGTTCACATCACCGAAGAGCACGTCTGCGATGGAATATGCCGCCTCGGAACCTCCGAACCAGACATTCAAGATGGCTGGAACATTGCGGCTTTCCCAGTCTATGGCAAGGGCTCTACCATCGAAAAGCACGAGCACTACAGGCTTGCCAGTTGCTATAAGCGCCTTGAGCAGGTCTTTCTGTACGTCAGGAATCGTGATATCCGAGCGGCAGGAGCACTCTCCTGACATCTCGGCGGATTCCCCGAGAGCAGCCACGACGACATCCGCTCTGCGTGCGGTTGCGACGGCCTCGGCAATCATTTCCCTCTCGCTGCGGGAATCCCTGACGAGAGTCTTGCCGAACAGCGTGGAGTTCCTTTCGAGCCGCTCGTCCCTTGTCAGATTGGAACCCTTTGCGTATAGAATCCTGACATTGCCGCCGGCAACATTCTTCATTCCTTCAAGCAGGCTGGAATATTTGTCAAGTGTTGCGGCTCCGCACCATGTTCCAGGCATATTCCTGGCGGCGTCAGCGAGCGGCCCGATGAGGGCTATCGTTCCCTTCCTCTCAAGCGGAAGCAGGTTGTCATCATTCTTGAGCAGCACATAAGACTCCGCCGATATTCGGCGTGCGGCTGCCTTGTGCTCTTCGCAGTACATCTTGCTCTCCACATCGTCCGGACGGCAGAACTTGTACGGGTCTCTGAATAGGCCGAGCCTGTACTTAGCCTCAAGCACCCGCCGGCATGCCCGGTCAACATCCTCCATCTTGAGCTCACCTGCTTCGACGGCGGACTTTGCCTGTGTGAAGAAAGTCTCTCCGACCATATCCATGTCGACCCCTGCCTTGAGGGCCTTGACAGCGACTTCGTGATAGTTTCCGACTCCGTGGTCAACGCATTCATTGATTGCAATGTAATCCGTTACCACAAATCCGTCCCAACCCCATTGTTTGCGCAGAACATCGGTCATAAGCCAGCGGTTAACGGATGCGGGCACGTCATCGACGACATTGAATGAGGTCATGAAGCTTCCGGCTCCGGCATCGGCTGCGGCCTTGTAACCCACCATATACTCGTTGAACATCTTTTGTCGGCTCATATCCACCGTGTTGTAGTCCCGTCCCGCCTCGGCAGCTCCGTAGAGGGCGAAATGCTTCACGCAGGCCATAATCTGGTCCTCCTTTTCGAAACGGTGACCGGGCCGTCCCTGATAGCCCCAAACCATAGCTTCGGCTATCCTGGCGTTAAGATAGGGATCTTCTCCGTTTCCTTCCGCAACCCGTCCCCAGCGCGGATCCCGCCCCAGGTCAACCATAGGGCTGAATGTCCAGTTCGTGCCGTCGGCGCTGGCCTCCACTGCTGCAATGTGGGCGGATTCCTCCACTGCTTCCATATCCCATGTGCAGGAGAGGCCGAGTGGAATAGGGAACACTGTCTGATAGCCGTGGATGACGTCCATTCCGAACAGCAGTGGTATTCCAAGACGACTCGAATCGACTGCAAGATGTTGAAGTTCATATATTTTCTTATATCCCCTCGCATTTAGTATCGCACCTGCCTCGCCTTTGATTATCCTCTCCGCGATGTTGAATGACGCTCCGGTTCCCGTGGTCATAGTCCCATGGTCGGGCATGTTCAGCTGTCCCACTTTTTCCTCAAAGGTCATCCTCTTCATGAGTGAGGATATAAAGCGATCCATTTCTCTGTCCTGCGGCGACTTGTCCGCACATGATGTCGCGGCCAGACATAGAGCCGCGGCAACTAATATTTTCAATGTATTCTTCATACGCAGTCTATTTGAACTGAAGCCCTTCCTTTACTTCCGCCCTTTCAAAGCAGTTGCGGAACAGGCAGTTCTCGAGGTAATCCTCCATCGCTTTCCTTGCCTTCTCCACATCGATATTTCCCAAGGCAATCTGAATCTGAACCGGAGTGTCGCGCTGGGCCGACACGAAGGCGGAAATCTGCTGCCAGCCTTCCGGAGTGTCGAATCCGAGCAGCGACTCCCAATTGTCCATCTTCTTGAAAGGCCAGTAGGTGTAGCCGATTCCGGAAGACTTCATGTTTGATACAATCTGCGCCGTCATGTCCGTACCTCCATTCCAATGCCCGAATTCCCCTATGAAGATGGGAAGCTCGTATTTGTCGCGAAGTTCAGCGTCGCCCTTGACGACCGTGCTGCCGTAGCGGTGGCGCGTCATCAGAAGCTTTGAATCGAAGGCAAGATTTGTAAGAGGCGTGAAATCGTCATAAAAGTTCGCTCCTCCTATGATAAGGATATGATTTTTATCGACTTCCCTGATTGCTGCAGCCGCCTTCTCGAAAGTGGGCTGGAGATATGGGTAGAGGCGTTCATATTCCTTTTTTATAGGTTCGTTGAGGAGTTCATATCCGAGTATTATCGGCTCATCGGCATAGCGGGTCGCGATTTTCTTCCAGATTCTGCAAAATTCCTCCATATTCTCCTCGCTCTCGAACAGCTTCGAATAGCCATCGCTGTCGTCAATGTGAGGGGCACCGCTTTGTCCTCCCGGAGCCACGTGCATGTCCAAAATAAGGTAGAGTCCGGCTTCCTTGCACCAGGACACCACCCTGTCAATGAACTCGAATCCCATTTCAGGGCTGTTGTCACAGAGATAGAAGGTGTCGTTGAACATCTTGTAGGTCAGAGGCATACGTACTGTGTTCGCCCCGATGGAGTTGAGATAGAGAAAGTCGTCGAGAGTGAAGTAATTCTCCATGAAGCGCTTCCACCACGAGTTCATGTACTCGTCGCCTAACATCTGTCTGAAAGCTTTGTCTGTTTCAGTGACGGAGATGTTCTTCAGACCGAACATATATGACTCCGGTGTAAGCCAGTGGTTGAGGTTGACTCCCTTTATCGTGAAACTGCTTCCGTCCGCCTGATAGAGCTGCGTACCCTTGACTACAACGAACTTTCCGGTAGGGTCATGCACTGGGTTCGCGTTTCCCTCTCCCTTGCCGCAGGCGACAGCCAGAACAAGAAGAACTAATGATATTATTCTATTTTTCATCATATTTTTAATTTGATTTGCCATATACCTTTATTTCCGCTATGCAGCCTTTCATGACGCCGTTGTTACCTTCCTTGCCGTTTGAACCGGCAATCATGACCTTGAGATAGCGTCCTCGGAACAGTCGTGATGGGATGCTCTGTTCCGCATTGCCGCTGTCAACGCTTGCAGCATCGACAATCTTCGTCCAGTTCGTGTGGTCATGAACGGACTGCCCCCATACGGCCGGGTCATCGCTCACGAAAAAGCTCAGTGCGTTCAGCGCGTTGCCGGACCACATATTCTGACGCCCGATGTACCCGAAGCCGGTGATGGTCTCCGTCCGGCCCATGTCAAAGACAAAGCAGTGGTTTTCTTGACCCTTGCATGGACTTGACGCTTCCCATGAGTAGTGCCAGTAGGAGTTTATGTCATTGTCTATCATGTAGTACGCGCTGCAATTGCCGCTGTTCTCCCATGGCTCGTGGCAGCATTCCTGCCATTTCCATTCGGTGCGGTCAAATTCCACAGGATACTTTATTGTCGGGTCTATGAGAATGGCGCAGATCCCGTCGGATTCCGATATCTTGAACTGTGACGCGTCCGTAAGCCGGAGTGGGATCATGACGGGCCTTAGCAACTTTGAGATTCCGCCGACCGACACCTTCACGTATGCCTTCTGCTCCGTCGAGTGCAGGGAGACTGATGTAGATGCCTCATAGCCGTCGGCCGGAAGGGCGTAGTCGGTCAGGTTCACGGCATTGTATGTCTTGAGATACTCTTCATCGATGATTACCTTGGCGTCTATGTCCCACCTGTTGTCAAGCGACTTTACCTCTACCGGTATGCTGATTTCCATCTTGTCTCCAGGCCATGTCTCGTCTATTGCCGCGCTGACGCGGTTGAGCCCGGCCCTCTCGAAACCGATTGTAGGGACGATGACATCGCTTATCTCGCACATATATGTAGCGCATTTTTCATTCACAGAAGTGCTTTCACTGCTGAGCCTGAATCCCAGGACATAGCGCGTTCCGGGATTTGACGAGCTCAGCTGTGCCAACTTTTCCGAATTGAGGGTGCAGGCGATGACCTTGTATGTCTCGCTTTCAGAGAAATCCAGAACGAGAGGCGTGTCCATGGTGTAGGTATCTTCCGGCAGGATCATGTACTTGACCGAAGCACCGCCGGCATTGAAATTCTCGTCAAGCTCGCTCTGGAGGAGTGGGGTCAGTTCTGCGTGTACCCTTGTTCCGATGTCGCTGCCGGCCTTGCAGACGGTGAAGTCGAGCGTGCGGTCGGCGGCGGTCGCATCGATGGTCACATATTCCGTGCTGCTTTCCTTGATGTAGATGATGGTCTTGTAATGTTCGGGGAAGATGTCCATCTCCTTTCGTTCCGAACACGAAATGGCGAGCGCGAGGCAGGCCAATTGTATGAATATGAATCTTTTCATTTCTTCTGATGTTTAGAAATCATGGGGCAGCCTATCAGTAAAGCGGAGCCTGGACCATCTGCGGGTTGGCATACACCTCGGCATCAGGCACCGGCTGGAGGTACATCCTGTTGTGCCACATATACTGCTGCTCGACCTGCGTCCTGACGTTGAACGAGTCGAAAGAGGGATTCTTCTCCAGAACGTTGAGACCCTGATAGTTGTCGTGTCCCATATATTTTGCACCGTTCACATATCTCCTTATGTCCTCAAAACGCCAGCCTTCAAGATATAGCTCGCAGAACCTCTCTTCCAGCACGGCCTTGAGAAAGGCCTCGGAGCCACTGACTTCAGCAGCTGTGTATTCCGGGATTCCGGCTCTGCGGCGGATTCGGTTGAGGTAGTCCAGGCCCTCGGTTATGTGCCCGGTGTGAGCACATGCCTCGGCGTACATGAGGTAGAGGTCTGCAAGACGGAAAACCGCCCACGGGTGGTTGGTCATTGAACCGGTGTTGTCGTTGCCCCATTTATCATAGCGAGTGTTCGGGTGCACCAACTTCTTGTTCCAGAATCCTGTTCTGGAATTGTTGTTCACACCATACTTGTCTGTATTGTAGCCATTCTCGTCTGGATTCAGGGCGTTGACGAAGAGCGGCGCACCGTTGGCGATCACCGGGGAGTATTCATCCCCGTCAAAAGATATTGCAGCATAGAACCGTGCCTCTCTGTTCGCGCAGAGGTTGATTACATTTTCCTGACTTCCTTCGAAACCTGCCCGTCTGAACCAGTCTCCCTCGCTAGGAAAGACAGGGTCATCGGCCGGGCGCTTTCCGTTTTTCGTGAAGAAGGACTCTACGCTCTGAAGTGTCGGGCTTATCATTCCCCAGCCTCCTTTCGGCTGCCCGTTCTCCTTCACGAGTACATAGTGGGGATATGACGCCCATGAGCAAATCTCGTTTGTGAGCCACAACATTCCCCAAAGGATCTCCTTGTTTCCCTGATTAGGACGTGCGACGCTGAGGTAGCGAAACATCATGGCCTTTTTGGCAATCTCTTTCCTCGCCGACTCGTCCGTTACAGGTATTCTCGGGAGCGGAATGCCGTCGGCGGCTCTGAGAACCTCCGAATCCTCAACGGTAAAGAGCCTGTGCCCGTTCTCTTCAGCCTCCTCAATGGCTTCAAGACAGGCTTTCTCGGCCCGTTCCCATTTTGCCGGGTCGTAAGTTCCAGAGACTAATTCATGACCATAGCCCGGGGTCTCGAAGTTCTCGTTCTTCCATGACTTGTCGTAGAACGAACCGTTCCACAATGGCGACGCGGCAAGCACGAGCACCTTTGCCTTGAGCACCTTTGCGGCGAGCTTGGTCGCGCGTCCGTAGTAGCGGGCGTTGTTGTCGAAGCCTGTCTCCAGTTCAGGATAGGCCTCGTCGCATAGTCGAACTACATAGTCAGTGCACGCGTCGAAATGCGAACGTCCGGGAATATGCTCTTTGGACGTTGACATCGGAAGCTGCTCATCAATGATCGGAATCGGACCGCAGGCCGACATCAGTTTGTAGTGGTAATAGGCCTTGAGGAACTTCGCCTCCGCAAGGTATGCAGTCTTGTCGCTGTTCGTGAGGTTTTTCACCTCCGTTGCCCGGAGGTCGGCAATAAACTTGTTGCAGTAGCCTATCCCGGTGTAGTAGTCGCTCCACACGCCTCCGTTTGCTGCCACGTTGAAACCGGTAATTTGGTTGCACTGCTGCTTGCGGAAGTTGTCATACACCGTCTCCGGTCCCACAATCTCATCGCTTCCGTAAGCCAGCGTGTTGTAGGATAGGACCTTCGTGTTCTTGTTCTGAAGGGTTCCGTAGCATCCGTACAGATATTTCAGCGCGTCCTCGGCTTCCAGAAGAAAATCGTCCGGACCCTCGGTCTCCGGCGGTACCACGTCCAAAAATCCGCAGGAAGGAACTGCCGCAGTCAGGGAAAATAAAAGGAATAAATATGGCAATTTATAGTGTCTCATTGTCTTAAATTTTATTATGTGTCGTCACCTCGTTTTTCCTCAGAAATTGACCTGAACGCCGACGTTGAAGGTCCGGCTTAGAGGGTAGGTGCTGTATTGAAGCTCCGGATCCCAATACTTGAACGTCGACCATACGGCAAGGTTGTCGCCGCTTACATAGACCCTGCAATGTGGGAATGTATATCCAACTTCAAGCGTCTTGAATCTGAGGAAACTGCCGTCTTTCATCCAGAATGTACTCGGATTGAGGTTGTTTTCCTGCTGTGCCTGTGCGGTTGCGAGCCTAGGCCACACGGCCTTGGAGTTGTCTGTGCCTTCTTTCCAGTAACCGTCGGCAATCCACTGCATCAGGTTGCGGTCCGCCGTCCATGACTGGTTGAAAGGCTGCATCGAACTCGGGTCAAGCATAATTTTCCGCTTGGCCGAGCCGTTGAAGAATACGCTCGCGTCCAACTTTTTCCAGGTCACGCTGATGCCGAAACCATACTGTATGCGCGGAGTGCTTCCATAAGGAGAGAGCATCACCTTGTCCTCGGACGTGATAGCTCCGTCTCCGTTTATGTCCCTGTATTTCAGATCTCCCGGCATTACGTGACTTCCGAAGAAACTCTGGTCGGCGTGTCTGGCGATGTCCTCTTCGTCGGAGAAGAACCCGTCGCAGATGAACCCGTATAGGGCATTGAGCGGCTTTCCTGTCTGGGTCTGCCATGAGTAGTCGTACTCTGGTTCGTCCTTATAGACCAGTTTGTTCGCCGTGTAGGTGAAGTTGCTACGCAGGTCGATGGTGAGTTCGGGGATAATTTCCTTGCGGTAGTTAACGCTGAACTCCACGCCCCGGTTGTTTACCTTGCCGAGATTTGCCCACGGCTTCACTCCCATATATCCCATGATGTCTGGGAATGACGCCCTCTCGATTAGTATTCTTTCCCGCTGGTAGTCAAACCAGTCGAAGACAATCTGGAGGTCGTTGAAAAGATGGATGTCCAGACCTAAGTCAAACTGTTTCGAGCGTTCCCATGACGGGTTCTCGACAGGATAGTCCGTGATAATCGGCCCGTTGTACTTGTAGGAATAGTCACTTTGCATTCCTGACTGAAAGAATGGTCCTCCGTAGAGATTGACCTTGTACATATACATATAGTACGGAGCATTGCTGCCTCCAGTCTCGTCGCTACCAACGAGTCCATAGGATGACCTAATCTTGAAGTGGGTCACCACATTCTTCAGCGGAGTCCAGAAGTTCTCATTGCTGACCACCCATCCGAGAGACATAGCCGGGAAAAGTTCGAACCTTTCGCCCTTGCCGAGCCTTTCCGTACCGTTGTAGCCGAAGTTCACCTCAGCGAGGTAGCGGTTGTCGTAGTCGTAGGTAGCGCGTCCGGAGAATCCCTGGTTGCGGCTCGGGAGCACTGATGTGCGGTACTGTCTCATCATGTACATGAGCATTCCCGTGACGGTGTGCTTTCCGAAGCGCCTGTTGTAGTTTGCCCTTGCATCGAAATAGAATAGATTGTCCGATGTCTTGGAGACTCCAGACTGGTTGATGTAGGTCTCTCCTTCCTTGAGCAGGTCGAGCACATATTTGTCTGCCACGACGTTATAGCTGTCGGGCGCAACACGGTAGAGATATGGCGAAAGCGACCTTGTGTATGAAGCGTATGACCAAGCGTTGAAGTTGACCAGTGCAGAGAGGGATAGCCCCTGAGTGATGAAGTCAAGCTTTTGGTCGAAGTTGAGCGAGACATTGAGCTTGTTCTCGTTCACCTCCTTGAAAGAGTTGAGCATGTTCGCGTAAGGGTTGGTGTAGTAGTTTCCCGAACTTATGAACTCGGAACCGAACTTCATGTGACCGCATCCGTCGTCTGGGAATACGGCCGGATAGAGCACTGGGTTGTTCTTGTAAATTTCCTTGAAAATCGCGTCAGACGATGTGTTCGGAGACTTGAGGTTGGAAATTTGCGCGTTCATCCTCAGTCCGAGTGTCGTCGAATTTGAGACTTTGTATTGGAGGTTGTTTTGAAAGATGTACCTCATCTGGTTGTGGTTGTTGTCCAGAGAGTAGTTCTTCGGAACGTTCAGCATTCCGCTGTCGTGGTTGAGCTGAAGGGACATGTAGTATGTCACGTGTGAACCTCCTCCCTGGATGTTGATGTTCGCCCTTTCGTTCATCGTGAACTTCTTGAGCATGAGGCTGTACCAGTCTACGTCGGGATAGACGTACTCGTTCACGTGATTCCGCGTTCCCTCAATCTTCACGTCGCTATATTTCTGAAGCGGAGATGACGACCGCATCCTATGGGCGTAGTTGTATGTTTCCATGAATGTCACGCCGTCGGTGTAGTCCACGACATTTACCGGCTGGAGGAACGAGTGCTCGTAGGTGACGTTGATTTTCGCCTTCGTATTCTCCGTTCCCGTCTTTGTGGTTATAAGCATGACTCCGTTGGCTCCTCGTGCCCCGTAAATCGCCGTGGCGGAAGCATCCTTGAGAATAGAGAAAGATTCGATGGTCTCGGAGGGGATATTGTTCAGGTCAGCGGCGGAAATCTCAACTCCGTCCAGCATTATGAGAGGGGTGGAGCGTCCGCCGAAGGTGTTGATTCCGCGGATGTAGAATGAAGACGTGCTTCCCGGCTCGCCGCTTGTGGTGACTGAAATTACTCCGGAAAGTTTACCGGCAAGGTTGTTTGTGAGCGATGATGACGGGGCGCGGAGTTTGTCTCCCGCCACGGCGGTGATTGAACCGGTCACGGAAATTCTCTTCTGCGTACCTGCGCCCACGACCACCGCGTCCATAATCTCGTTGTCCGGCATCATCTTGACATTCAGTATTGCCAGGTCCCCCACGAGAATCTCGCTCTGGCGGAATCCGATGTAAGAAAATATCAGCGTGGCGTTCTCAGGGACTTCGATGCTATACTCACCGAGATCGTTGGTGATTGTTCCCGTGCCGGTCCCTTTGACCAGAACCCCGGCTCCAATCAAAGGCTCTTCTCCGTTGTCATCAGTCACGACTCCCTTTACAATGTGCGTGGACGAGTTTTTTTTCTGCGGCGCCGTTTTACTCAAGGAAATCTGCTTCCCCCGGATGCTATACCCGATGCCGGTTCCGTAAAAGAGTTTCTGAAGCAGCTCGTTGATAGTCGCTCCGCTGACAGATATGGAGACGTGCTGCCCTGTGTCTATGTCTTTGTTGAAGATGAAAACATAGTCAGTCGTCCGTTCTATGTGGTCGATGCAGTCTTGAATTGACCGATCGGTCATCGAAAGGCTAAGTCCCGCGTCCTGCGCCAGGACCGAGCCTCCGAATGTTGATGCCATACAGAACAAGGCCATTAAGGCCGATAAGAATTTCTTCATTAGTCCGTTCTTGCTTTTATGTGTTTCAAAAAATGAGAATTGTTTTTCACTTTTCTGTGGGGCTACAGTTTCTCAAAAGTCACGGTCTGCGGGTTCGTGTTCATGTCGACTGTCATCCTGTAGGTTCCGTAGTCGTCCCATTTTGACTTAGCGTCCGTCCAACCGAGGTTGCCGTTAGTGCCCTGGGTGATTTTCCCGGTCTTGTCGTTAAGGTTGACACCGCTCACGATGCCTCCGCTCCACCCGGTGTTTCCGAAATATTTGAAGTTTAGGCCGTTGGCCCATCTGTCATAAGGCTCAAGCTTCCACCATGTTTCTCTGTAACGGCCTGTGAACTGATAGACCTTGTCTCCAATTTCAGCCATGAACGCAAGAGCGGTTCCGTCAACCTTCCAGCCGACGCAATTCTTTATTGTAACCGACGCGACCCCTTCACCGCTTAGGAAAAGTGTTGAATATACTCCTCCATTGTTCTCAGACCTGAAGATTGTCCAAGAATTGTCAGGAATCTGATTCCCGGAATCAGACCAGCTGTTCTCGCGCGTTCCCAAGCGTAGCACGACCGTGTATCTCCCCGTCTTTGAGTTGAACTTGCCGTCCTTGAGGAAGTCCGGGTCCTGCCTTACATATTCAAGGTCATTGCACCCGCCGAAGGTCACAGGCTCGCCCTTGGTGAAGTTGAGGGTCGCGGTGTATTCGTTGTTTCCTGCGTATGTCATTGCAGTTCCGTTCACCGAAAGTTCGAGAGACTCCACTTTCTCGATGCTGATGGTCATAGGGGAGGCCTTGTAGTTGAACGTCACCTTGTGGTAGCCGGCCTCGCAGCTCCACTGCTTCAGGCCGTCGCTGTTCAGAGTAATCCCGTTCTCGCGGGAACTGTCCTTGAAGTACCACTCTCCGGAACCGGCATAGTTGTTCGGACCATTCCAAGTGTTCTCCGCCCACATATTCTCGCCGTGAATCTTGAAGTTGCTAGCCGCTTTGAACCAACCGTACCAAGTTGCCTTACCCGCGGTCTTGTCTACGGTCATTTCATACTTATTCATCTCCCAACTGAGGTTGTCTCCCACAATCCAGAACCTCTCGCCGGTTTCTTGAATCATCGAGAGTTTGTTCGTGTTGGTGTCGAGGATTATGGTGTAGTATTTTTCCCCGTAGTTCTTCCCACCGTAAGACTGGATTTTGAGGGAACGCACTTCCTTCGTGTATTCTATGTCAAATACGCGATTTTGCTCTGAAACCCACGGATCGACTGGCGCGTAGTAGAATCCGCTTGTGCCGGCGGCAAACCAGATGTCATATTCCTGACCGCTGAGCCACTGATGCTCAAGCTTATATACGCCCGGCTCGACCTCAGTCATCGGAAAGTCTCCCTTGGCCTGTGGGTGGGTGGAGGACATTATCGGTGCCTGTCTCTCAACCTTTGTGGCGGCATCAAGGTCAATGTTCACCACGTTCACCGCTCCGGCGACCCATTCCTTCTCCTCCTTTGAAACGAACTGATAGACAGATCCGTCCGTGGTTATGGTGTAGGTCACGCTGCCTGCTTCATTTGCTGCGACCTCTGTCGGAATCACGGTTGCATAGATTCCTTTGGCCTCACCAACGGTCTTTGCCACGACAATCTCCGGTGTACGTACAGAAACGCTGACTTCATTGCCAGACCCCTTGACGGATTTCACTTCTCCATCGAAGCCTGCCGTGATGCTGCCTGCAATCTGTGCCGAGCCGGCGCTTACGCTGATGCTCTTGAGCTGCTCCGTGCCGGAGGCGGTGCTGCTGAATACATTGAACCTGAGCAGCGCTCCGGCCATGCGGAAGTATGCCTCGCCGGAATTGCTTTGCGCTCCGATCGTGATATCCGCAAGCTGCCCTTCAACTGAACCTTTTGCGCCGCCGACGAGGAATAGTCTGTTGCCGGAAACTCCCGAAGTTTCCTGGGTCTGGGAGCTCGGAACGCTGAAAGTCACGCCTGTTTCCGAAACCTCGACTTTGGGCGACACGAGCCTATAGTTGCCGTCAGCGATTCCGCTGAAAGAAAACGCAGCCTGACTTCCTTCATTCGTAATGTCCTCTGATGTCAAGGCCGCTGATTCGTGGACGGAGTAGTCTGACAGTGAGACCAATGCAGCAGTTTCACCGATGCTCCACTGTGCCCGTGAATCATCCCCGATCCCCGCTTTTGTCGGGGCATAAATGGTCTGAGCCTTAATCGTGATGTTTCTTGAGACCGTTTCCGGTGTCTTTTCTTTCTGACAAGCAGCGAGAGAGACGGCTGCCAATGCCATAAGTATAGATATTCTTTTCATGTGTATTTGTTTTTCAATTGTTTTCCGTGTTAAATTCGTTGTCCATGGTTCCTTCCTCGAAGTAAATCTGGTCGGTGCTGATGGTGGATGCGGCGAATCTCTCATCGCACCCGAGGACGAGTACGTCCATCTGTGGCTTCTGATAATTCATTGATTCAGTTTTAATTGATTATTAAATATGTAGCAATTTATTTTTGATATTTAGAAATATGAGTCAATCTATTTCCCTCGACTCTAAAATTTGTCTGTCCTATGTATCTCAACTGTGTCTCCATCCGTCTCGAAACTTACCGGAGCTGTGAATGCAATCGTGTTGAGCACGCTTTCAAGCTCCTCTCGAAGGTCAATCTTTCCGTTGATGACGATGTCCTTGAGTGATTCCGTGTAATGAAACTTCACTCCGTAGTATGTGGCAAGTTTTTCGGCCACTTGTTCGATGTTCTGATTTCGGCAGATCATGCGCGGTTTGGTCCAGCCAGTCACCGCTTCCGTGTCCACGGCCTGTGCCTCCGTCAACTCCCCGTTCTCGAGTCGAACCTGCTCGGATGGCGACAGGATGCAGGATTTTCCCCCATCGTTAGTTACGCTGACCTTTCCCTGCACTAGCGTGACTTCCGAAAGATTGTCGCGCGACTTCATGTTGAACTCAGTTCCGAGCACGCTGACCTTCATTCCGTCGGCGCTGACTGTAAACGGCCGTGAAGCATCCTTGACGACGGAGAAATACCCCTCGCCGCAGACATAAACCCGCCTCTCTGTTTCAGAGAACGTTGACGGACATATAAAATCGGAGGATGAATTCAGATCCACGCGGCTTCCGTCGGGCAGGACGAGGTGAACCCAGTGTCTTTCGGGAACAATCACCCTACTGTATCCTTCATGTGCCGAGGACTCTATGCTTACGGAATTTATTGAGTATGAACCGTTTTCGTAAATTACAATTTCGGAATATCGCGAATCTATGTCTATCGATTTCCCGTCGGATAATACAAGTCTCGTGTCCTTGAGCCCAGGCATTTCTTCCACGGCCGCGATATATTCATCCATTGTCGGCAACTTTGTGGTCTCGCCGTACAGGCCTTTGAACAGCAGAACTGAAACGCAAGCGACAGCCGCCGCGCAGGCAGCCACCGTAGCCACCCTCCATGTCCTTGAGAGCCTGCGTCTGCCTGGCTTAATCCTGTTCAGAAATGCTTTCCATCCAGCTGCCGAGTCCGGACTGATCTGACTTCCAGCCTCTAGAGCCTTTGTATACACGGCCTTCAGGCTCGCATATTTCTTCTTGTTTTCCTCGTCGTCAAGACAGTTTTCGAGTTCGCGTCTTTCACTTTCCGACAATTTCTTTCCGAATGATTTTATGATAAGGTCTGTGTTTGTGTCCATATAATACTTTGTGGTTTTTTTTATGATAATAGAAAACCTTCAAAAATAATCCTCAATCAGAGGCAATTTGCTCTTTTCATATTCATTGACACAAAAAAATCGGGATACCCTAATAAAATTTTAGGTATCCCGTAGTTTTTTTCTGTAGTCCGGTCGTTCCTTTGACGACAGGGAAGTGATTATCCTGCACTATTTTCCTGTCATAGTCCCAAGAATATTAGCAGAATCATGTGTTTCTTCAGATTCAGGCGTATGGTTTTCAGGCTCTTGGTGATGTACGCCTCCACCGACTTCTCGGACAACCCCATCCTTTCAGCAATCTCCGAGTTTTTCATGCCTTCTTTCCGCGACAGACTGAAAACTTCCTGACATTTCTCAGACAACGACGACATTGCGGCCCACACAACAGAACTGATGTCTTCCATATTCAGTCCAGCATCGACATTTTCGGGAGACTCGATGTCCTGCATGATGTCGAGATATGCGTACAAGTCCGTTTTCCTGAGCCTATTGAGGCAGCGGTTACGCACTGATGTCCTCAGATATGAATGGAAGGACTCCGAAATGTCTATTGCCTCTCGGTTTTTCCACAAATGGAGCATGAGGTCAAGAATTACCTCCTCCGAGTCTTCTCTTGACTTAAGAAACCACCAGGCATAGCGGACAAGCGTGTCATAGTAAGCGTCAAACAGCCGCTTGAAGTCTTTCCTGCTCCCCGTCTGCCTAAATTCATTCCAAATAATATTTCCTTCCGCAGTCATTAAATTTTCCCCAATTCGAACTGCAAATGTGGCGAAATTTTTACATAAATCAAACGGCATTCGCTCCAGATTTGTTCGCTTTCGCAGCGGTACTTCCAGATTACGGTTCTGAAATCCAGCCCAATGGTTTGACTCGGTTTGCTTTGGCAGGTCTTCCGTTCATTCAAGAAAAGTTTGTGTCAAATCAAAATATCCTTCCATCTGTTCACCAAGTCATCAAAAGTCAGTCCCGTGCAGAGGATTGCCGGGCTTGTGCTTGGGCATGCGCAGGTGTGCAGATGTCCTACTATGTTTATCATGTCGGGATGTTTTTTCAAGTATTGCGCGTAAGACTTGGCTGCCTTTTTCCCGTTGAACACAATTGTTGATATTGTCGGGTTCTTTCTGATAAATCCGACTATGTCATTGAACTCTCCGCCACGGATATTCCCGTCGCTGCTGCCAATACGTTCTGCGGCGGCGTAAACATCCCAGAGGGCAATATGACTTTGCGCAAGCATCTCCTTTTTTGCCGGATAGCTGAGCGGCACAGGAGAGCCTGTTATTGTCGCTATGATTCTCCAGAAAAAGTTCTTGTGATTTGCATAATACTCTTGGCTTTCGATGGAAATGTCCCCAGGAAGGGAACCGAGTATCAGGATCTTCGGTTCATTGCATACTATAGGCTCCAAGCCTTGTTTAGAGTTTGTTGTCATTTGAAATGCTGATTTTAATTGGTGAAACACTCCTATCAATGTCAAATAGGAGAGGATAGTTCTTTACTCTTGCGGAAATCTGACTCGCCGGCACCGGTTTACCGTCCTTTCGGGCATATAATCCCTGCCTGTTTATGAGTTTCGCGATTTCGGTAAATGTGAGTGCCGTCGATGCTTCGCGCAGCACTTTCTCAATAGCTTCGTGCAGTTTCATATCGTTTTTTATTTGTTCACTATTTCCGGAGTCGCATTCGTCAACTACCGGCTTTTCAATGTCATATTCCGGATTATCTTCCGCCCATCCGATGTTCAGCAGATCAACCAGTCGGCATCCTACTTTAGCCTTTTCAAGCCTCGCCTTTTTCAGCGCCTTTTCGAAGCGGAGCTTTTCATCCTCGGCAATGTCACCGGATTTCAGTTCGTATTCATCCCGCAGCCGATCTTCATCCCTGACAGCATAGAAAAAATCCGTCGCAGCTGCCAGAAGTGCCATATACTCGTGATCCGGAGACAGCATCGGAAGCGTCCCTTTCGTACAATATTCAACATTCAAGTCAAAATCCGCATAGAATCGGAACGCCGAATAGAATGACATATACTCTTTTCCGTTGAGTATTGTGTATAACTGTGTTGGCGTAATATTCTTATGCATAGCATATTCGTTCAGGCCTTTGTATTGCTGCCTAATGATTTTCTTTATGTTTTCGGCAACTTCGGATGGAGTATGTATCTTTTCCATATTTGAATTTTTCTGCAAATATATATTAAATATCAAATAAAACCTAATATAAATATATATATTTATTTACCTTTTTGAGTGTGGTGCGATACTCTAATCTTATAGTCATATAGAGTCTTGGGATGGAGAATATGAGTCTGTGATATAATTGTTGCGAAAATAACGGCAACGATGGGATAATCGTAAATGTGTTGCCGGTGAACGGAAACTGACGCTGCCTCAGGCCAGTTTCTTCTTGCAACCTCTAAGACCGGGAAGTAGTCCTAAATGCAAGACAGATGCTTTCGCACAAGGTGTTTTTTGCTTATTTTTGTGCCGTAAAACAATATTGACATGCTCACACTATACACATTGACATCAGGATTGCATAGCGAGGCGGCAGGGCAGCCGTCGGAAGAGAGGTTCATACGCGAGATCGAGGAGAGGCTCGGTGAGGAGTTTGACTTTCGGGGCGAAGATTTCTCCGGATATGGAGAGACATTGGACAATGTCATCTATGTCAGGACCGGTGGGACAGAGGGCGTTTTCAAGAGCGTATTCTGCAACGACGGGCATCTGCAAGTGCCTGACAATAAGCCGATAAGACTGCTGACCAGCGGCAAGAGCAATTCATTGGCAGCGTCAATGGAGATACTGTCATTCCTGAACCGGAACGGCTATCCGGGCGAAATCATACATGGTAGTCCGGAGATTATCGCAGACAGGCTGCGCCAAGGTTTCGCAGCCGGGAACAAATGCCATGTCAAGGCTTATGACATAGGACGGATACTGGACGGGATGAAGGTCGGCGTGGTCGGGAAGCCGTCTGACTGGTTGATTTCCAGCAATGTGGATTACGAGACAGCCAAGGAACAACTGGGCGTGGAAATCATTGACATTGACATAAAGGAACTTATCCGTCGCGCGGAGAATCCTGACAGGAAGCATCTTGAAGGGTTGAAACTCAATGCATTGAACAAACCGAAATTCGGGCGAGCAATCACGGAGGCCGACTTCGGGAAAGCTCTCGACATTTATTGTGCAATGAAATCAATCGTGGATGAATACGGCCTCGGAGGCGTTACCCTGCGATGCTTCGACCTGCTTACGGCATTGAACAATACCGGGTGCATGGCATTGGCAATACTTAATAGTCAGGGAGTTGTGGCGACTTGCGAAGGCGATGTGCCGACACTGCTGTCAATGTGCGTTGCGCTCAAGAAATTCGGGACACCGGGATTTCAGGCGAACCTGTCACGCATTGACGGAGACAAACTGCTTTTTGCGCATTGCACCGTACCGCTGAGCATCGTCAGCAGATACTGCTATGACACGCATTTCGAATCAGGGATAGGAGTTGCGGTGCACGGCATCATACCTGCCGGCCCGGCGAAGATTCTGAAAATTTCCCCTGACTGCACCGAAATGTTTTTAGAGAATGTCAATGTCGTTGAAAATCAATACAATGACAATCTTTGCCGCACGCAGATTGTCGTGGAAGCGCCCGGTCTCGCCGACTATTTCCTGCGCTCCCCTATCGGAAATCACCACGTTGTCATTCCTTAACTGATATTCTTATATAAGTTTCACCGTCACAGGACTGACGGTGATATAATGATTAAAATATGTATTACGTAAGCAAAAGATTCGAGGTGTCCGGAGCGCATTATGTGACGACGGACCACCGGAGCAAATGTGAGGAACTTCACGGCCACAACTGGATCGTGATAGTGCATTGCAAGTCAATGACTTTGAACGATGACGGGATGGTGACGGACTTCACGGAAATCAAGCGGAACATAATGTCCCGCATTGACCATAAGAATCTGAACGAGGTGCTGCCGTTCTCCCCTACTGCAGAAAACATCGCCAAATGGATATGCGACGAGACCGAGAACTGCTACAAGGTCGAGATCTGGGAGTCAGAGAACAACAAGGCGATCTACGAAAAGGAGTAGCCCCGCTTTACTCTACGAAGCGGACTTTGGATTCGTCTCTCGGCTTTGCGGCCGGCGACTCGTCAGGATAGCCGAAAGCGATGGCGAAGAGCAGTTCGTAACCTTCCGAGAAGTCGAGTTTCTTCAGGAAATCCGGGCACGAATCTGTCAAGAACCGCACAGGACCGCCGAGGCAGCATGTGCCAATGCCCAACGACTGGGCAGCGAGCATCATGTTTTCGCCAAGCAATCCGCAGTCAATCTGTGACATACCGGCGTCTGCCTTATGCGCCACGAAAGCGACTGTCGGAGCATTGCGGAACATATTCACAAAGCCGGGGCGCGCTGCCTGGTCCGGATTCGCCTCCGCAAAAATCTTAGTCACCGCAGCAATCTCATCCGCATTGTCCAGGACGCGGACTTCCCAATTCTGGCTGTTCATCGCGTTCGGAGCATTGATTCCGCATTTCAGAATCACATTCATAGTGTCGCGTCTGACAGGAACTGCCTTGTACGCACGCACACTTCTCCGCGCCATGATATTGTCAATGACAGGATTAGTAATTTCGCCACCCGTTTTTCCGCCATTCGGCGCGCAGCCCGCCAGCAAGGTAAGTGTCAATGCCACAGGCAACATTGTCAATGCAATTTTCTTCATACTCTATTATTTTTTTCCGATTACAAATATAAGTAATCCTTTAAAAACAGATAGAGAATCTTTGCGAGTCTTTTCGGTCTATCATATGCGCTTTATCTACCGATTCCAACATGGCCGCAAACGACATTATTCCGTCAATATCATTTTCATCAGTTCTTCGTTGGCTCTGTTGTTTACCGACGCATCCTTTACTTCAGAAAGATAGTCGAGCGTGGCAGAACATTCGCCTGTTATATCCACGCCGATTACTTTTTCGTGGGCATAGATAATGCGCAGCACGGCTTGCATCTGCATGAGGCTCATGTCTCCATTGCTCCAATCAGTAATGGCGTCTTGCTTTCTAAGCACGTCCTTGTCTATGGAAATATATACTGGCTCATGTATCAGTTTGCCCGCCTTTGAAGGCCATGCCTGGTGATGGTCGATTTCCGCTTGACTGTAGAACATCACCTTTTCTCTTAGATGAACAGGCACTTGTGATATAAGCTCGACTGAAGCTCCTACGATAATGATGTTTCTTACAAATGGATTCTTCTCTAATACATCAGTCACCCAACCGCCACATGAGACAACTCCCTCCCATTGAGGTTGCTGCATGTCCGGATGGTGGTCGAATACAATTAATGTAAAAGGTTCCTGGAGTTTTGATACCCAATATTCTGTCAGATAATGGTAATCGCCGGAATCTATAAAATGTAGAGCTTGAGCGGGATAGGGAGCAAGAAGACTATGCAGTTTTCTCCTTCCTTCCTCATCACAATAGCAGTCCACACCATTTATGTTCCGGCAATCAACATGGGTGATGTTATGACCAAAGGCAAACGATTCATAATCATATATGCCTGTAAAATCGAGAAGTATAATAGGAAATTTCTTTATCATGAATGCGAAAATACATATTATTATTGATGTGTTCGATTATCTCTTTAGGGAAGTGCCCGACTATCTCCTCTTTAAGGGAGCATTTGATTATTAACATCTCGTTTCAACCCGGGAAGATAGCAATAGACAAGAAACGCCGGCACTAAGGTCGAGAAGAATTGCAGATAAGTAAACTCATACAACAGCCAGCCTATCCCGACTATAACTCTGATAGAATACAGGCCAACAATTGCTATCATCACCAATCTCCGCAATGGTAACTTTCTGATATCACCAGCAGCGGCGAGCGCATAAAAGCCTGCAATGGTAAAGCCAGCTGCCAAGCAAACCGTAACAACATACAACAGCCATTCCCGCCCAAAACAGAGATGCTTCTTTTCCTCTTCTTTTCCTCTTCTTTTCCATCCTCATCCCCTCTTCTTTCCCCTCCTCATTTCATCTTCTTTTTCCTCCTCATCTCATCCTCTACCGGAATCCAACTTTCTGTTATTTTTCTTATCCATTTTTCCATTCTACTTTTTATCACCACCTATTTGATGTAATGAGATTACAAAGATATGCATTTATAGGGCAGATGACATTGCTGTCCAGTAAAAGTTCCGGAAATCCAGACGACGGGGGCAGAAAGGCCGGATCTGCACACGTGAATCTCGGAACCTATGCAGGTTATATGACGACTTCTTTCGGACCTGCGACATTATCAGGCAATGTTTTAACAATGACTGCAACTTCTACCGGCCAATTGGGACAGAATAGTAAATTTTACCCATTCCGCAGCACACAAAAAAATAACAGTCGTCAGGATCTATACTCGCCGGAGCCCGCTATCCCTGCCATTCTGAACCAATGAGCATCCGAAGAAGCCTGCGGGTGACTATATAATAAATTGATATACAATTGATTATATAGGTTTAGGGTAAAATGCAAATATGCTCATCACCCTGATTTTTTATGGGAGTGAGCATATTGGATAGTGAGTTAAAATCAGCGTAACAATCAATGGCTCAATAGATTATAAGGCTTTTTGCGGCTTTATGGGGATGCTCATTGGTTCCAAAATTTACAGGCGTCTCCGCAGTTATGTCTTGACGTACAGCTGATCGGCCTCCACATTTGCGTTTTCAAACGTCAATAGTCAATGGAAACACAGGAGAGCACTTTCCTTGCAAGTTAGCTCCGGGCGGACCAGTTCATAGCCGAACAGCGGCATAGCCCGCGGTGAATTGCAAAGCACCCTGGGCTAAGCAGTCCCTTGACGCAGTTCGGGACAACATACATGAAAGCCGACGGGGGCAAAAACCCGTGATTCGCACACGTGGAGTTCAATGTGAAAGACGACGGGGGCAGAAAGGCCAGATTTGCACACGTAAATCCCGGGACATCCTCAGACACAGACGCGCTGTAACTTAACTTGTTTTCATGATGTGTACTGGGCGGTCATCACTATGATGGGTAAACCGAACAGCGGCATAGCCCGCGGCGAATTGCGAAGCACCCTGAGCTGAGCGGGCCCTTGCCGCAGTTCGGGACAACATTCATTAAAGCCGACGGAGGCGAAACCCCGCAATTTGCACACGTGAGGGACAATATGAAGAACGACGGGGGCAAAAACACGCGATTCGCTCCCGTGAAGAACAATGTGAAAGGCCACGGAGGCGAAACCCCGCAATCTGCACCCGTGACCAAGCCCTACGCCCCCTTCCTGGCAAAATTCTACCCCAGGCACTAAAATCTGAGACAAAATTGAGACCGGAACACGAAATTTGAAAGTAAAATCCGTTTCGGAATGAAAACAAATTCTTATATTTGCATTTTGAAACGAAAGCGCGGAACACCTCGGCATAAAGGCAGGAAAAAACAGTTTCAACGCAAGAGAAGCGAACCAGTTTCAGCGGAACAAGCTTCAACGCAAGAGAAATACCGCTGCCTCAACGCCGAAAAACGCCTTCGTTTCAGACTTAGATTTACACTTTAACTTTTATTATATCGCAATGTCCGGAACACAGAAAAACGAATTTGACGTCATCGTCATCGGTGGCGGCATCACCGGCGCAGGAACCGCACGAGACTGCTCATTGAGAGGCCTCAAGGTCCTGCTGATTGAACGTCACGACATCGCTGACGGCGCCACAGGACGAAATCACGGTCTGCTTCACAGCGGAGCGAGATACGCCGTAACAGATCAGGAATCCGCAGCCGAATGCATCCAGGAGAACATGATTCTCAAGAAAATCGCCAACCACTGCGTAGATGACACATCAGGCTTCTTCATCACACTACCGGAAGACGACCTCGCATATCAGGCCAAGTTCGTGGAATCATGCACCAAAGCCGGAATCAAGGCTGAAGTGATCGACCCGAAAGAAGCCATACGGCTCGAACCATCAGTCAATCCGGACATCATCGGCGCCGTAAGAGTGCCGGACGGATCAGTAGACCCGTTCAGACTATGCTCCTCAAACGTAGTTGACGCCAAACTCCACGGAGCGGAAGTTCTTGTATATACGGAAGTTACAGAATTTCTGCGCGAACAGGACAGAATCACCGGCGTAAAAGTCCTCGACCACAAAACCGGCGAGACAGCAGAATACAGAGCACAGATAATCGTCAATGCAGCAGGAATCTGGGGCCATCACATTGCCGAAATGGCAGGAGCACAGATAAGCATGTTCCCGGCCAAAGGCGCGCTTCTCATCTTCGCACATAGAGTGAACAGCATCGTCCTCAACCGATGCAGGAAGCCGGCCAATGCAGATATCCTGGTACCGGGCGACACAGTCTGCGTCATCGGAACCACTTCAACCAGAGTACCTTACGAAGAGTGCGACGACATGCGCGTAACCCCGGACGAAGTGAAACTGCTTCTGGCAGAAGGCGAAAAACTCGCACCATGCCTGAACGATACCAGAATCCTGAGAGCCTACGCAGGCGTAAGACCGCTCGTGGCAGCAGAAGGTGACACCAGCGGCCGAAACATCAGCCGAGGCATCGTACTGTTCGACCACGAAAAACGTGACGGAATCAAGGGATTCATCACCATAACCGGCGGCAAGCTCATGACATACCGTCTCATGGCTGAAATGGCCACCGACCTCGTCTGCGAGAAACTCCACATTGACAAGAAATGTGAAACAAGAGAAACACCGCTTCCTGGCTCCGGCAAGGGAGACGTGCAGGAAGTGGCCAAGAACATCTGGACCAAGCCATCGACAGCACAGAAAGCCACAGCAGGACGTATCGGCAGTTTCGCATCCAAACTGAAATTCGACACCGAAGAAGAAAAGAGCCTCGTCTGCGAATGCGAAGAAGTACCTGAAAGCGAGGTTGTCAATGCCATTGAACATCTCGACGTACACAACCTGGTGGACCTGCGCCGCAGAACCAGAGTCGGGATGGGAACATGCCAGGGAGAACTCTGCGCATGTCGTGCAGCCGGACTCCTCGGCAAAGCACACGGATGCACACAGCGCGCAAAACAGGACCTCGTGCAGTTCATGAACGAAAGGTGGAAAGGAATGTTCCCGGTAGCCTGGGGCGAAACCATGCGTGAAGCCGAATTCACATCATGGATATATTCGGAATGTCTCGGAATAGGTGACGAGGCTGAAGACGGCACAACCCCTGAAACACCTGTATTTGAATAAAACAGCAGCATTATGAAATTCGATACAATAATAATAGGTGGCGGACTCGCAGGACTTGTATGCGGACTCAGGCTACAGAAAAACGGACAGAAATGCGCAGTAGTCGCAGCCGGACAGAACGCAATGCACTTCTTCTCAGGCGGTTTCGGGCTCCTGTCAAGACTTGACGACGGCACACGCGTGGACGAGCCGCTCAAAGCCATCCCGTCCCTGGGCGCCGCACATCCATACTCGAAAATCGGCGCAGAGAAGATTGCAGCCTATGACAATGAAATAAAAACACTCCTGAAAGAAGTCGGCATCCCCGTAGAAGGCGACGCCACCAGGAACAGATACGTGATTTCAGCATCAGGAGCATTGAAACCGGCATGGCTGACAGTCGAAGACATCGCATCAGTCGCTGACAAGACAGAGAAAATCGGAAGCAAAGCATTGATAATAAACGTGGAAGGCTTCCTGGACTTCAACACATCCTTCATTGCCGAGTCATTGGAAAAACGCGGAACCGCATGCAGAATCGCAGCCGTGACGACCGACGAAATCCGCAGGCTCAGACAGAATCCGAGCGAAATGAGAGCGACCAATATCGCAAGACTGCTGGACAAGGAAGAAGTCCGCACGAAACTGACCGGCGCCATCAAGGCTCTTGTCAATGACGAGGACTGCATCATACTTCCGGCCGTATTCGGACTCAAGGACAATGCAGCAGGCAGACAAATAGCCAAAGATCTGAAAATCAAGACATTGTTCGTCGGCACACTTCCGCCGTCAGTACCCGGAATCAGATACCAGATGGCATTAAAGACCGCATTCGAGGCAGCAGGAGGCACATTCCTGAAAGGCGACGAAGCAGTAGGCGCAGAATTCGACGGAGACAAAGTGACAGCAGTAAGGACCGCAAACATGGGCGACATCATGCTGACAGGCGAAAACTACATCCTCGCTTCAGGAAGCTATTTCGGACACGGACTGATTTCCGACTCAGAAAAAGTATATGAACCGGTGTTCGGAGCAGACGTCATTTTCAATGCCGACAGAAACACCTGGTACGACAAGAACTTCTTCCACAAACAGGAATACATCGGCTTCGGCGTGGACACTGACGAGAAATTTCACGTCAGGAAAGAAGGCAGGAGCATAACGAACCTCTATGCGGCAGGCTCAGTGCTCGGCGGATTCAACCCTCTTCACGAAGGTTGCGGAGCAGGCGTTGCACTCATGACAGCATTCAATATAACAGACTCAATATTAGGCAGATAGAATATGGAAGCAAAAATCACAAATGAAAACAATTTCGAGCAGTGCATCAAATGTACTATCTGTACTGTATATTGCCCGGTAACCCCCGTAAGACCCGAATATCCCGGACCTAAACAGGCGGGCCCGGACGGAGAACGCCTCAGACTGAAGAACAAATACTTCTTCGACGAGGCGCTGAAATACTGCCTGAACTGCAAACGCTGCGACGTAGCCTGCCCGTCAGGAGTAAAAATATCCGACATCATCCAGGAAGCGAGAATAGAATTCAGCACCCACGGACCGAAACTCAGGGACAGGATGCTCGCAAGCACCGACTTCATGGGAACACTGGCCAGCCCGTTCGCTCCCATTGTCAATGCCACCCTGCCTCTCAAGCCGGTAAAAGCCATACTTGACGGTGTCTTGGGCATTGACCACAGACGGACATTCCCTAAATACTCAGGTACGAAATTCGAAAGCTGGTTCAAGAAGAACGCAGCCGGAAAACAGGCAGCATTCAAGAAGCAGATAGCATATTTCCACGGCTGCTACGTGAACTACAACTATCCACAGCTCGGAAAAGACTTCGTGACAGTGATGAATGCACTCGGATACGGAGTGAACCTGCTGGACGGAGAGAAATGCTGCGGCGTGGCAATGATCGTGAACGGCCTGACCGAAGGAGCCAAGAGACACGCCAAGCACAATGTAAAAGTGCTCCAGAAGGCCGTGGACAAGGACATGAAAGTGCTCACGACCTCATCCACCTGCGTGCTTACGATGCGCGACGAGTACAAGGACCTGCTGAAAATAGACAACTCCGGAGTAAGAGACAGCCTGCTTCTTGCCACCAAGTTCATCTACAGCCTCATTGACTCGGGCAAAGTCAAACTCGCATTCAAGAAAGACTACAAGGCGAGGATTGCATACCACACACCTTGTCACCTCGAGAAACTCGGCTGGGGAATCTTCTCCACCTCGCTGCTCAAGATGATTCCGGGAGTGGAATTCACCATGCTGGACAGCAACTGTTGCGGCATATCCGGAACATACGGTTTCAAGAAAGAGAATTACGAAGTGTCCCAGGCCATCGGAAAGCCGCTCTTCGACCAGATCGGACGGGTTGCCCCTGACTTTGTGGCCTGCGACTGCGAGACATGCAAATGGCAGATAGAGATGTCCACCGGATTTACAGTGAAGAACCCTATCAGCGTGCTTGCAGAAGCCCTCGACCTCGAAGCCACCACCAAATTAAACAGATAGTCGCGAAGCCTACTCCCGCAAGCGAGCAGACAGTTCAGGACAACGGAAGGAACAAAAAAGGAATAGCAATATAATCAAGTTTCGCAAAGCGGAACACCGATTTGGAGCCCGTGGGTCGATAGTAAGTCCTCTCCTCGAGGGAGAGGATTTAGGTGAGGGGTAACGTGGATAAACAAAATGAGCGAGGGCCTTTTCTCCTTCGCAATAGAAAACTCCCGCAAGCGAGCAAAACACAATAGTATTACAAACGTAACAAATTGGAATAGCCGTGGAATATCTGTCAAAGGAACGCTACGACGAAATCGTGGCAGAACTGAACAACCTCATTGACGTGGAGTATCCCCGTATAAAGGATGCCCTGTCGGAGGCGCGCGCCCAAGGGGACCTCAGTGAGAACTTCGAATACCGCGCGGCAAGAAGGGCACAGGCCAAGGCCATAAGCCGAATCCGTTTCCTGCAGAAGATACTGCAATATTCGAGGATCATCGACACCAAGGCATTGCCCAAAGACCAGATTTCGCTTCTGAGCAAGGTTGAGTTCACGAATCTTGCCACCAATGTACGTATGACCTACACGGTGGTAAGCCCGCATGAAATGAACCTTCAGGAAAGCAAGATATCCTGCAAATCCCCTATCGGCATTGCGCTCATGGGGAAGAAAGTCGGCGATGTGGTGGATGTCAATGCCCCGTCCGGAACATTCCAGCTCAGAATCGAGAGCGTCACAATCGCCTGAAACACAAATCGATACAGAAAGTTCATACTTACGCCATCTACGAGTTATACAAACGACGCGCAGATGGCGTCTGATATGATATGGTGCCCTGCCTCGTTCGGATGCATACCGTCGTCGCAGAACAGCTCAGTAAAATCCCTGCGGGAAAGAAAGCAGGTAGTTATGTCAATGAGCCTGACACCTTCTGCCGCAGCTATCCGGTACAGCTCCAGGTTGTACATCTCGTGCCAGTTCCCTATCGTATTCACAGTACCGCCGAGCCACCTCAGAACATTGTTCCGCTTCTCAGTGCAGAAACCAGAGCAGATATAGGAGTAGAACTTTATGGAGTCAATGGGCGGAAGCGAAAGCATAACCGGAATGCAGCCCAGTTCCCTTACCTTTACAATCAGGCTCTCATACGTATCGCGGAACATCGACAGCGTAGTCTGGGGCACGTGGTCCTCGTCAGGACGCTCGGCGATAGCATTCCAGTCATAATTACAGTCATTGCCCCCGAACTCGAGAAACGCAAACTGCGAATCCTGGATCTGCCTCGTATGCCTGGTCACATCCTTCATGCCGCCTGTTACAGTATTGCCGAAACGTCCATAATTCTCTATATCGACACCCATCCGCTTGGAACAGAGAGCCGCGAATCCAGAGTCCGAAATCACATAACGTCCTCTGCCCTTATCTTCTGTATTTTTCCCGGTGATTATCCCTTTCATGACCGAATCACCGAATGAAACAATCTTGTTACCAATCATAATGCCAAGTTCTTTTTTAAGGATTATTAAACACGCTGCAAAAGTAAACAAGGCCGGCAGTTCAGGGAAATAAAGGTGATGACGGTATAGGATTTGTGACAAAACAGACGTTTCAGTGACAAAAACAGATATATAGTGACGAAAAAAGATTATTTTTGCATTCGTCACAACATAATGTTATGAACGACATCAACGAAATATTCAGAAAATTCTGGCCGCAGACGGTGCACATTGTTGCAATTCCAGCGTTTTTCTTCTGCTTCATGATGATCTACACACCATATGGAGCAGAGGGCTACTTCAGCGACATGAAACTGGGATATCCGTTCCATCTTGCGATGCTGACATGCATAATCGCCGCAAGTGAAGGCCTGAGCAGAAGCATTCTCTACATTTTCAGGAGAAAAATCAACAGGACCGCCTACCTCTTCTGGTGCCTGATGGACATGGTATCCGCGTCACTGTTCATGGGCCTGTACATCTGGCTGATGAAACGCACCGCAATCTCTTATTTCAGCGCAGCAGCCTGGTCATTCGGGACAATGGCATTGACCACCGTCTATCCGTACGTGGTTATCTACCTGGCATTGCTCGCCCATCTGCGGAAGAAGCAGGCAGAAAAAGCCGAAGAAGGCCCGGACGACAGAATCCGGTTCTACGACTCCAGAAAGATGCTGAAACTGGTGGTCAATGTTTCGTCCATCTACTATATCAGCGCAGACGAGAACTACGTGAACATACATTATATAGAAGACGACAAGACTAAAAAATATGTCCTGCGAAACTCCATGAAGAGCATCGAGGACATCTGCGCCAAAAATTCACTGGTACGGTGCCACCGCTCATACTTCGTGAACCCCGCGCATATCAGGATATTAAAAAAAGACGAAAACGGACTGGTGTTTGCGGACATTGACACGCCGGAAACCACCAGCATCCCCGTCACCAAGAGGTATTACGCTAACGTCACCGCGATGCTGTGACGGCCTCTCCGAAAATCGCGACCATCGTCTCTGCGATGCCGTGACGGCCTCCCCAGAGGAACAGAATCACCGCGATGCTGTAATCAGTTTCCTCAAATTCTTGGACAATGAGATGGGATAATCCTCGTCAGACCTGTCCAACCATTTGAGAGCCAACGCTTTGTCACCGAGCATATAACAAGCGAGAGCGATATTGTACTCTGCGCAGGAACGCTTCATCATACTTCTGGTGTCAGTCAGGGACATCCAGATTTCCATCGCTTCCTTCCACTTGAAATCATATGCTGCCAACGATGCCGCCTGCCACTGTGAAGGCGAATCGAAATACAATACCGTCAGCTGCTCATTCTTCCATTGCGGAGAAAAAATCCTTGACGACAACTTGCCGAACTTTTCGCCGGGCTTGGAAAGGGACTGCCAGAAAAGAGACGGGACATTGTCCGGCACCGTATAGAAATCCGTTTTCAGATTATCAGAAATCGTCTTGCTGCCGGCCCAGGTATATACAGTATCAACCTTTCCCATACTGTCGAACGCGTATAGACGGATACTCACAGGGACATTGACCTTATACTGGGCGGAAAGCCCGTCGGAAGCCGCCTGCATATCGCCCACGGACAGTTCGCCGAACTCAGGAGAATCGAAAAGGAACACGATGTCCTCCCCCGTCTCCATCACCATATTCACCAGACTCTCCTTCGAAGCGTAGTTTGCAGAACCGTCTTTGGAACGCTTGTAGATAGGAATCGCCTCCTCTCCGGAGAAATAATCCTTCTCCAGGGCTGAGGCAAAACCATTCGCCATATACTTGCAGAACACCGAATCGCTCTGCGCATTGTCCTCAAGATAAACGACCGCCACGGACTTGCCGGCAAGGTCAATGCCGGATTTCGACGGATAACGCATCTCCACATTCAAACTGAACGCCTGCGGATCACAGGATGCCAACACGACAGCAGCCACGGCTGCCAATGCAGCAGAAACAATCGGTTTCATAGTCTATAATATTTACAAAGATACGAACTCTGCAACAAGGTCATAATCACCGGCTTCAACGATTTTGACGTTCATGAAACCGCCCACATAAGCCTGCGGTTCCTCAGTCATCACGGAACTGTCATAACGCACCATAATCTCACCGTCCACTTCAGGACTTTCAAATTCGCTGCGGCACACGAACACCCCATCATTGAAGTCATCGACTATCACTCTCACCTGCGAGTCCACACGGCTGGAATTGAAAGCAAATGATATACCATTCTGCAATTCCATCAGCCTGTCAAGCCGTGATTGTTTGGTTTTCGGCATCACGGAGTCCTTGAAGTTCAGGGCATCGAAAGTCCCCTCCTCCTCAGAATACTTGAATGCGCCAAGTCTCTCAAACTTAGCCTCTTTCACGAACTGGAGAAGTTCATTGAACTCCTTTACACCCTCACCCGGATGTCCCACGATCATAGTGGTACGCAGCACGATTCCCGGCACTTTCTCTCTCATTTTCTTTATGAGAGCCCTCGTCCAGGCCCCGTCCACGTGACGATGCATCATGTCCAGCACCTTGTCAGCCACATGCTGCAAAGGAATGTCCATATACCGACACACCTTCGGATTCGTAGCCATCTGGTCGAGCACATCTTCCGGAAAATCAGCCGGATACGAATAATGCACACGCAGCCACTCTATACCGTCAATCTCAGACAGTCTCTGGAGCAACTCTCCCAGCGCGCGCCTGTGATACAGGTCCAGTCCATAATAAGTGGTGTCCTGAGCTATCAGCACCAGTTCCCTGATGCCCTCAGAAGCAAGCACCGTAGCCTCCTTCACCAGTTCCTCGATAGGCACAGAACGATGCGCACCCCTGATGAAAGGAATCGCACAATACGAGCAGCGCCTGTCACACCCCTCCGAAATCTTCAGATAAGCGTAAGGCAGTTTCTTCCCCGTCCTCACACGCTCCGTCCGCCTTTCCGGATGCACCTTCACGCCGAGAGCCTTCACTATCGGATCAATGTCCCTCGCACCGAACCATCCGTCCACTTCCGGAATCAATGCCGGCATATCAGAAATGTAACGCTGTGAAAGACAGCCGAATACAAATATCTTTCCGACCTTTCCGGCATTTTTGCGCTCCACCGCCGCCAAGATGGCCTGGATAGACTCCTCCTTGGCATCACCGATAAAGCCGCACGTATTCAAAAGCAGATAGTCCACATCCCGTTCCTCCCCTGCCGGCACGATTTCGTACTCGTCACGGATCTGGGCAAGAAGATGCTCGGAGTCCACTTCGTTCTTCGAGCACCCTAATGTAACTATCTGAATTGACCTTTTTTCTGACATTCTATTCCTCAGGTTTCTGTTCTGCTTCTTCAGCCTCGCCTTCCTCCACGAACTCGAGAGAAGCGAAATTCTTCAGCTCATTGTACCAGTCCACTACCTTCTTCATGTGAGAAACATAGAACCTGTCCCCGTCATAATCAGGTACAGCCTTGGTAAACAGCTCCTTGAGCTCCTCAGCGGTAGCCTTCTTGGAAGACGGAGCATCAGCCTCGCCAAGCACAGCGTGAAGCTTCTCGAACACATCCTTCAATTTCAGTTCACCCTCAGAAGTATAGATGGAGATATCAGCCAATGTGGTGATCCTGCTCTTCATATCGAAACAAGTTCTGCGTTTGTCGCTCAACGCCTCTACAATTGCTCCATTACGAGCCTGAGCGATATACAGGAACAAGCCGTGCTGGCCTGACACTGAAAGAATTTTTGCCAAATCTGTTTTCATAACCTAAAAAATTAAAATATCATTCATTTTGGACAGCACCACCTGAATCTCACGCAAAACCGCCTCGGTCTTCGCCCTGAGTTCCTCAGGAGTCCCGTCATTATCGATAATATAATCAGCCGCAGACACATCCACGCTCTGATTTCTGATCCGTTCCCGAACCGCAGCCTCATCCACACCGTCACGCTCGCAAGCACGCTTCACCCGCAGCTCCTCCGGTGCCCTCACAGCAAGGACAATGTCGAAAATCCCGCTGAAAGCAGGTTTTGTCAATGCCAATGCAGACTCCATCGCTACAATTTTTCCGCCACACTTGCCAATGTCCTCTGACACTCCCCCCGACACTTCGTTCTTCCAAGCCTCAAAGTCCTCAATCACAGCAGGATAGACCACCTGCTCCATCTTGGACATATTCACATTGTCACTGAAAATCAGCCGAGCCAATGCCTTCTTGTCGAACCGCCCGTCCTCCGTCCTCAGTCCTGCACCCAACGCAGTCTCAAGCCGGGAAAGCAACTCCCCTTCATAGAGTGCCTTCGTCCTGCTGTCACTGTCGTACACAGGCACACCCAGCTCCTCCATATACCTGGAGACCAGCGACTTGCCGCTGCCGATACCGCCAGTTATGAGCAATGTCAATGACTTCATTTCCCGCTCTCCACACAGTCAAACACCTCAGGGCTCACCGTATAGTCCAACACCCCGACAGGAACAGATTCCACACGCGGAAGACATTGGCCCTTGAGCGATTGGGTAAAATCATTGTAATCCACATACACCTTCACATCGTCAGTCGGAGCCGACGAAATCGGGAACGCGCAGTGGAACGTCACCTCCGCCACAGACGGATAGATAATCAGCGACTTGCCCCGCGGAACATTCCTCGTGTCCACAGGTATCTGCACCTTGACCTCCACAAAACGCGAGACATTCAGACGATAACGCACCGTGGCATCGGACATCCTCACGCCCTTGATCTTGTCGAGTTTCGCCTCTCCGTGAGCCGAAGCGTCCAGGTCATTGAGCGTAAGTGACTCAGTATAAACCCTGTCAATGCCGGAAAGATGGAACGGCTCGCCGTAAATCGTAACAGAATCCGGCGACACCGAAAGGGTTCCAACATTGATATACTGAGGCTTGAAACTCAGCGAATAGACCGGCTGGACCGGCACCCGCTTATGGTTCTCGAAAGGAAAACGGAAGGACAACGTATCGACCAGGAAGGTCTCCAGCTTGGTCCCCGTGCCGAAAATCTGCGCAGCGTACTTGTTCAACTCGTCAGACGTGATGTAGTACATCTCCTCACTGCTCCGGTGCATATCCGACGAATTGAAACGTATGACCACAGGCCGCTGATTCTCAGCCCTTTCCAGCTGGATAAGGCCGAATCCCGTAGCGCGGCACCTCGCCATAGCCACAGACGTGTTCGAAGACTGGAAAGCATGACCGTTGATGTCGCACTGCGCCTGAACCGGCACACGGACGATTTCGGTATAGTTCAATGACAGATAATGTATCAGCCATATACTATAAGCCAGCAGGAGAGAGACAATAAAAAGCTTTGCATCCCTCCCGCTGATATTCAACTTTTCCGTTATTTTTCCGAACACGTTCCGCATAGCCTGAAGTCCGGATTATGGAACTACTGCTGCTGAGTTTCAGAGAAATCCTTTACAAGAGAATTCTTGTCCACTCTGAGTTTGGTCTCACCGTCCACCTTGATGATGACAGTCCTGTCTTTGATTTCAGCCACCTCTCCGTAGATGCCGCCGATAGTCACGACCTTGTCGCCCTTCTTGAGGGCATTGCGGAACTTTTCCAATTCCTTCTGCTGCTTGCGCTGCGGACGAATCATAAAGAACCACATGATCACGAAGATGAGAATCAGCATTACCCACATTGACCAACCGCCGCCAGCAGGCTGCTGACCAGCCGGTGCCTGAAGAATTAAAGTAAGAATATTCATTTTCAATAAAAATTTATTCTACAAATATAATAAAAGATTTTCCTTTTACGACAATCCTACTCCACCAGTCCTGCTCCGCTCTTGACTATCTTGCCGTCGGCCACCAGTTTCGCGCAAAGCTTGTCCAGAAGGCCGTTCACGAACGAGCAGCTCTTCGGAGAACTGTAGTATTTGGAAATTTCAACATACTCATTGATAGTCACTTTCAGAGGAATCTCAGGGAAACTCTCCGCCTCGGCCAGACCGAGCGCCACAATAGATATATCTATGGAGTTCAACCTGTCCGCCTCCCAGCCTTTCACAGACGACGTGATGAGACTGTAATAGCCCTCGTATCCGGTAAAGGCATTCTTCAACAGCCTGGTAACGAACACCTTGTCGCTCTGCACATCAGCTTCAGGATTCTTCTTCCTGAGAATGTCGCTCATATACAGATCCGGCAGACGCCAAGCCTTGCCTGCGGCCAGATCCTCCATCGTCCTGCAGCAGAAGGTCAATGAATATGCGAGATCATCTATCCAGTAAAGTGAAATATCCTCAAGAATGGCCGCGAGCTGCGGATTGTCCACAAACTCCTTCTCAAATATCTTTATGAAAAGACGGCAGTCCTCCTTGAGCGAACGGGACGGCTCGGCCATATAGTTCTGGAAATACTTCTTGCCCTTGAGCGAGTCCAGAACAGAACCGATGAGCAGGTCATACTGTGACCATGAGAGGTTCTTGCGCTCAAGCATCTTCTTGAAGTCAGGATCGTTCCTGAGGATTTCAGCCACCTGATTGTCAGCGAACTTGGTATTCGGATTCAGGTCCTCCTCCGTAGGATTGAACTTGTTCTTAGCAAGGTCAATGCGGTGCTTCGCCTCATCCGTCAATGGCATAACTATCGACAGCATAAACAGATACAGGTCACGTGTCGCCTCGCAGGACAACTCCAGTTCCTTCATCGCATCATCCAATGTCATCTTGCCCACAGATGCATAGCCATACAGCACCTTGAAAGCCTTTATCCTCAAAATTCTTCTACCTAACATAATCGAATCAGTATCTTTTTCACAAAATTTTCTCAAAGATACTACCATTTTTCAGAATTATCCTTATATTTGGTAAATAATTAAATTTAGCAAGGGAGATATGTACAACGATGATTATGAGGGAGGCTACTCCCACGATCGCTCCGGCGATGAGATCTATTCAAAGCCGGTAAGAGCAGGCAAAAGGACTTATTTCTTCGATGTCAAATCGACAAAAGGCAATAACGACTTCTACCTCACTATTACTGAAAGCAAACGCAGGGTTGAACAGGACGGCAAGTTCAGTTATGACAAGCACAAGATTTTCCTGTACAAGGAAGATTTCGACAAGTTCGCAGAAGGACTTGAGGATGTCATTTCCTATATCAGAGCCAAATGTCTGAAGGATGCGCCGGAAGGAGCCGCCGAAGTAAAGGCTGCGCCAGAGGTTTCTGTCAATGAAAAGGCAGAGGATCCTGACGTATTCTAGTATAACCCCGTAGCATAATACGAAGAAGGCGGCCCGATTGAGGTCGCCTTCCTTGTTATATAGCGTGTCTAATATGCTGCGGCCCGGATGCACCGGCCCCATCAGCACCTATTCTTTTATAGGATCGCAGGTGAATACTACACCCAGACGCTTGAACACCCTGCGGTCCACCTCGGAAAGCATCACCGTCGAATGTACCTGACAGCCGGCAAGTTCAGGAAGCTGGGCCAATGACCTGCGGCACTTGTCATCCGTAATGCTCAGCAGCGAAAGCGCCACCAGCACCTCATCGGTATGCAGCCTCGGATTATGTCCATGAAGATAAGTCACCTTCGTCTTCTGGATCGGCTCGATCATATCACGCGGCAGAAGCTTTATATTATGGTCAATGCCGGCCAGATGCTTGATAGCGTTCAGTATCAATGCGGCACTTGAACCCAGCAGCGGGCTGCACCCGGCAGTGATGATAGTACCGTCGGCAAGCTCGATGGCAGCAGCAGCCAGACCACCGCTCTCCTCCTTCCTCTCCTTGGCCGCCACAGTCGTCTTGCGGAACGAAGTGTCTATCTTGGCCTGCTTCATCAGGGAGCCTATCTTATTGATTTCAGCATCATTGACAGCACCGTCCGCCATCCTGCACAACGCATCATAGTACCTGCGCACGATTTCCTGCTTCGCTGCATTGCAGCAGATCTCCTCGTCGCACATGCAGTAACCTATCATATTGACACCCATATCGGTAGGCGACTTGTACGGATTCTCGCCGTAGATGCTCTCGAAAATGGCATTGAGCACAGGAAAAATCTCGATGTCGCGATTATAATTGACCGCCATCTTGCCATAGGCCTCGAGATGGTACGGGTCGATCATGTTCATATCATTGAGATCAGCCGTCGCAGCCTCGTACGCCAAGTTAAGCGGATGCTTGAGCGGCAGATTCCAGATAGGGAACGACTCGAACTTCGCATAGCCTGCCTTGATTCCCCTTTTGTGCTCCTGATAGAGCTGGGACAGGCACACAGCCATCTTTCCGCTGCCCGGTCCCGGAGCCGTAACCGCCACGAGAGGCCTGGTGGTAGGAACATAGTCATTCCTTCCGAAACCGTCCTCAGAGTCGATCAGGGCCACATTGTTCGGATAGCCCTCGATGGTGTGGTGGTAATAGGTCTTGATACCGCGCCTCTCCAGCTTGATGCGGTAGTTGTCCGCGCTGGACTGACCATTGTAGTGAGTGATGACCACGGCGCTGACCAGGAAGCCATGCCGCTCGAACTCATCATGAAGCCGTAGCACATCCACGTCATACGTGATGCCCAGGTCATTGCGGACCTTGTTCCGCTCAATGTCCAATGCGCTTATGACAATGATGATTTCCGTGCTGTCGGCCAACTGCCTGAGCATACGCATCTTGGAATCCGGCCGGAAACCCGGCAGAACCCTGCTTGCATGATTGTCATCGAAAAGTTTACCTCCGAATTCGAGGTAAAGTTTGTCTCCGAACTGCGAAATCCGCTGTCTGATGTGTTCGGATTGAATTTTTAAATATTTATCGTTGTCGAACCCGTATTTCATAACGGGATTCAAAGTTACGAAAAAAATCCTTATATTTGAACTTTGACGACAAGATTCGTCGTTTTTTAGAAACAAATTTGCAGAACAGATGAGTTCGATATTACTTAAGAATATAGTAGTCAACGGAGTCCTTTCCAATATATATATAGAAGGGACGACCATCCGCAGGATAACTCCCGTCGGCATCGCTTCCGAAGAAGAAGTGAAGACAGCATCAGGCGTGGAAGTGATGGACTGCGAAGGCAGGACAGCGGTGCCGGGATTCATTAACATGCACACCCACGCTGCCATGACATTGATGAGAGGCATCGAAGAAGACGTTCCCCTTACGGAATGGCTTGCAAAAATCTGGGAGACAGAGTCCAAAATCGATGCTGAATACGTTTACTGGGGCACGAAAGTGGCCTGCCTGGAGATGATAAAGACAGGAACTACCACCTTCAATGACCAATACTGGTTCTCCCCTTACGCCCGCAAGGCCGCTGTCGAGATGGGCATCCGCCCTGTGGTTTCATACGTCACCCTCGACCACGGGAACCATGAGGAATGCGAGAGGCAGAAGGAACAATGCATCAGGACCTATGAGGAGTCACTCGGGCTTGATGACGGAGGCGTATTCGAGATCGGCATCCATGCCATCTACTCCACAAGCGAGGAACTGATTCTCTGGGCCACCGAATTCGCGAGGAAGCACGGCCTGAAGATTCACATACACGTAAGCGAGACCGCGAAGGAAATCGCAGACTGCAAGGAGCAGCACGGCGGACTCTCCCCTGTCGAATATCTGGACAGACTCGGAGTTCTGGGACCGGACGTTCTTGCCGCACACACCCTCTGGCTGAGTGACAATGACGTGGAGATTCTCGGAAAACGCAGAGTAAACTGTGTCCACAACATAAACTCGAACACCAAGCTTTCGTCTGGTTATATGTTCAGGTACAATGAGTTGCGCGATGCCGGGGCAAATGTCTGCATAGGCACTGACGGCTGCGCCTCTTCGAACAATCTGGATATGCTCGAGGCCATGAAGACCTCTGCATTGTTCCAGAAAGCCTGGAGGAACGATCCTAAGTCATTGCCTCTGGAGGAACTTCTCCCGCTCGCGACGGAAAACGGAGCGAAGGCATTGGGGCTGAACACAGGCAGGATCGAGGAAGGCAGATTGGCGGATATCCTGATAGTCAATACCGATAAGACCTTCTTCATTTCTCCGGGATCATTCTTGTCGAATTTCATTTATTCTGCGCACAGCGACTGTATCGACCACGTCATTGCAGGCGGCAGATTCGTAATGAAGAACCGCAAGGTGAAAGACGAGGCAGGCATCATTGCAGGTGCGAAGGAACAACTAATCAAAATACTCTAAATCACATAGTTATGGACCCAAGATCAGAAAAAATTTTCAAGGCCGCTGACTATATCAAGGAGCGGCTCGGCGGACGTGTTCCGGTAGCCGGAATCGTACTTGGAAGCGGATTGGGAAAGCTTGCAGAGAAGATCGAGAACCCTATAGTAATTCATTACAAGGACATCCCCGGATTTCCTGTTTCCACTGCCATCGGGCATAAGGGAAATTACATCGCAGGTGAGCTGGGAGGCAAATTCGTGATAGCGATGCAGGGACGCATCCACTATTATGAAGGTTATCCGATGGATATGGTAACATTGCCTATACGCGCGATGAAAGTGCTGGGTATCAGCTACTTGTTCGTATCCAATGCTGCCGGCGGTATAAATTTCGACTACAAGGTCGGTGACCTCATGATCATCAAGGACCACATCAACCTCCTGCCGAACCCTCTCATTGGCCCGAATCTCGACGAATTCGGTCCGCGGTTCCCGGACATGACGCATCCTTATGACAAGAAGCTCATTGCCAAGGCCAAGGAGATTGCTGCAGAGGCTGGCATTCCTCTTCGCGAGGGTGTTTACATCGCAGGTACAGGTCCTTCTTACGAGACACCTGCCGAGTGGCATTTCTTCAGGACTATCGGGGCTGATGCTGTCGGCATGAGCACTGTGCCTGAGGTAATCGTGGCAAGACACTCAGAGATTCCTGTTTTCGGAATGTCGGTCATCACCAATGCCGCACAGAAGGAGTTCGCGGCTGACTACAAGAACGATGGAGACGATGTCGTGAAGGCTGCGGACGCTGCAGCGGACAAGATGACATATATCTTCTCAAAAATCATTGAATCACTTTAATTTACGGTGACATTGCCCATCCAGGCAGTGTCACTTTTTTAACAGAAAGATATGGAATTCGGTTTTATCAGAGTGGCTGCGGCGACGCCGAGAGTGAAAGTGGCTGATGTGGATGCCAATGTGGAAGAAATCTGCAGGATGGCGGAAATCGCTGAGAATGAGCAAGTTTCCATCTTGGCTTTTCCAGAGCTTTCCGTCACGGGCTACAGTTGTGGTGATTTGTTTGCCCAGGAACTGCTGGTCAGCAGGGCTGAGGAAGGCGTAAAAAGGCTGAAAACATTCTCACGGGGCAAGTCATTGACCTTGGTCGTGGGCGTGCCCGTCAGAGTGCGGGGCTCGCTTTACAACTGCGCAGCGGTCATCCAGAACGGGTCGCTGAAAGGCATTGTACCGAAAATTTACCTTCCGACCTATAACGAATTCTACGAATCGCGCTGGTTCTCAAGCGGTTGCGATTTCCTTTCTGATACCCTGAGCGCTTACGGCCGGATTGAGGACAATGCCAAGGACTGCAGTTCGCCTGCCGCCGGTGCTGAAATCAGCTACGCCGGACACAAGGTGAATGTCTATCCGAATATGCTGTTCAATGTCGGCCGCGCGACTTTTGCCATAGAGATCTGCGAGGACCTTTGGACACCGATTCCGCCGTCTTCCCATCATGCTCTCGCAGGAGCTCAGATCATCGTGAATCTTTCTGCGAGCAATGAGGTCCTGATGAAGCACCAATACCGCAAACAGCTTGTCAGTCAGCAGTCTGCGAGGACGATTTCGGCTTACGTCTATAGTTCATGCGGCTATGGTGAATCTACTCAGGATGTGGTTTACGCCGGTTCTTCTCTGATTTATGAGAACGGAAGCCTGATGGCAGAGAACAAGAGATTTTCGCTTGAGGCAGGGATGATATGCGCTGACATTGACATTGACAAGCTTTCCGTGCTGCGTCAGAAAGAGAGCACTTTCCACTCTGTGGCACCTGACGGCACGGGTGACGGGCTGGATGCGCGGAGGTATTTCGCTGTAGCATCTGGTAATGGCGCTGCGACTGATTTCGAAAAATGTCTGAGGAGGCATATAGATCCGCATCCTTTCGTTCCGGGCAATGCGGCTGATCGCGACGAGAGGTGTCGTGAAATTACTGATATCCAAGTAATTGGCCTCGCAACAAGGCTCGCTCATATCCATTCGCAGACTGCCATAATCGGCATTTCCGGCGGACTGGACAGCACATTGGCATTGATAGTGACGGTTCTGGCTTTCGACAAACTCGGCTGGGACAGGAAACGGATTATAGGTATCACGATGCCGGGACTCGGCACGACGACGAGAACGCATTCAAATGCTTCCGACCTGATGGCGGCGTTGGGTGTGACGTCCTTGGAGATTCCTATCGGGAAGGCTGTGGCGCAACACTTCTCAGACATTGGCCAGAACCCTGAGGTTCAAGATGTTACCTATGAGAATTCTCAGGCTCGTGAGAGGACGCAGATTCTTATGGATGTGGCCAACAAGGAGAACGGTATAGTGGTGGGTACCGGTGATCTTTCTGAGCTTGCGCTAGGCTGGGCGACGTACAATGGCGACCACATGTCCATGTACGCGGTGAACGCCAGCATTCCTAAAACACTTGTGCGATACCTGGTTGGCTGGGCCGCCGAGAATCATTTCGAGAGTGACGTGGCAGACCGCAAACGCTCTGTGCGAGAGATACTTATGGATATCATTGACACGCCGGTAAGTCCGGAACTGAAGCCGGCGGACAGTGAGGGAAACATCACCCAGAAAACGGAAGACCTTGTGGGCCCATACGAGCTGCACGACTTCTTCCTCTACCACATTTTCCGTTTCGGCGCGAGACCATCTAAGGTTTACTTCCTGGCACGCAAGGCTTTCGAAGGTACATATGACGACGCCACCATTCTCAAATGGTTGAACACGTTCATCAGGCGTTTCTTCGCCCAGCAGTTCAAGCGTTCTTGCCTCCCTGACTGCCCTAAAGTCGGCTCCGTCTCCCTCTCCCCAAGAGGTGACTGGAGAATGCCGTCCGACGCCTGGCGCACCATCTTCCTGAACGACCTGCCGGAAAGCTGATCATCGGCTATCTTGTCCGGCTGATTATTTCCGGCTCGAGCGCCACCCGTCGGGGGCAAATAGGCCGAATCTGCACCCGTGACAATGTCAATCAGGTACGACGGGGGCAAAAGGGCCGAATCTGCACACGTGGTTCCAACGACGGGGGCAGAAACCCAGAATCTGCACCCGTGACAATGTCAACCAGGCACGACGGGGGCAAAAGCTCCAGATCTGCACACGTGGTTCCAACGACGGGGGCAGAAACCCGCAATCTGCTCACGTGACAATGTTAATCAGACACGACATCTGAACCACATCCTGCAAATCTGAATCCGTTTCCAGAAGAAGTGCCAGATGTAGTAGAACGGGGCGGCGAGCGCGTCACTTTCGTAATGGCTCAACAAGTGGAGATTGCGTCTGGCGATTTCGACAAGCTTTCCGGCACGGGACGTCGGGTGGCGGAACCTGGTATCACCATGTCCGAAGTTCCCTCCCGCCATTATTTCGTTGAGCAGAAACTGTCCTTCCGACTCATCAGCATTCCAGAGTGACGGAATCTCAGGCAATGCAAACACAGTCCGGAGCACCCACATTGACGCGGAAGCGAAACGGGTCATCCCCATGTCATTGACATCCTTCATAAGCCTGGCATCCATCCCGGCATCGCGATGCAGAAACGCAAAATAGATGTCCATCATCTGACGCAGACCGATTCCGCCGGAAATGAGGTGCCTGAACGCATGATGCAGCAGGTAAAACAGATGGATGTAGTCAGACGGGCAGACGATTTCCCCACAAGGCAGTTCAGCCTTTCCCGCAAAAAAATCCGACACATGACTCCCCCAGAACTCCTGTATCTTCCTGTTCTTGAAAAGATTATGAGAAATGCTCAGCCTATAGTGCAGCTCCACCTCAGCATCATTGAAAACCTTCGGATGCGCATGCACGTAATCCCAGCCGCCATTGTCAATGTCCTTCTTCCTCAGGTATTTCAATGCCTTCTCCCGTCCGCATTCCACATATACGTCAATGTCCCCCGCCTGTCGCAGACCACGCAACTCTTCATCATAAAGAGCCGCCACGCTCTGACCCTTGAACGTAGTCAGACGCATTCCGTCGCGGTCGAACATCTCCTGCAGCTCGACGCAATGCCGATTCATCACCTCATTACGCTTCTGTATATTGGCCGCTGCTCCCAACCATCTCATTTTCAGTGCCGCCGGCAGGTTCACCGCCTGCTCCGGATAGGCACTGCATACCCTCTGCACCCCGGCAAAGCACACCCCGAGCAACGTCTGTTTCTGCGCCTCCCTATACATCGCCGACCACTCCTCCGCCGACGGCACCACCGGCCCGAACCCGTCAGCCGTGCCTACCGCATTCTGTATGAGCCTGAAAAATAAATTGTCTGTCATAGTCTAATACGAACTCTTATACGAACTCTTATACGAACTCTTTTGCGAACTGCATACTTCCATCCTGCTCCTAACCAGCAATCCTTCTGGACCTCCCACCAACATTTGTACGTCACCGATATAGTTTCGCCAATGAAATTCGGCATTACAAATGTACGCTTTTTTCGATACAATTCTCTCCATCTTCACAAACTCCAACAAATGTAAACTCTCATTTTTTCAATGAATTTGTTTAGTCCATATGGATGATTGAATGTTTGACCAAAATAATGTTATCTTTGCACAAGAATGGAATAATTCGGAATCCCATAATGGAATACAAAGACCATCATATTCTAAGACTGATACATTTCGACAATTTAGTAGACACTCACAGAAAATACTTTTATCCATGATACGATTCACGAAAGGTAATCTCCTGACTGCGAATGCAGAAGCACTTGTAAATACCGTCAACACAGTAGGTGTGATGGGTAAAGGGATTGCATTGCAGTTCAAAGAAGAGTTTCCGGAAAATTTCGCCATATATGCCGACGCATGCAAGTCAGGCGAATTAGTGCCTGGAAAACTTCTCATAACCAATGAAAAGAATCGTGCCGGAGAAGAGAAAACCATCATAAATTTCCCTACCAAACTGAATTGGCGAAATCCATCCAAATATGAATATATTAAAGATGGACTTGTTGAACTTGTAAAAGCAATCAGCGAACACAAGATTACAAGCATTGCCATTCCTCCGTTAGGATGCGGCAATGGCGGTCTTAAATGGGAAATTGTGAAAGGAATGATAGAGGAAACCCTAAAAGACGTAGATGCTGATATCTGTATCTACGAACCTAATACAGAAATTAAGTCAATGCTACAGTCAAAGCCTGTCAGCAAAGATGTGAAACTGACACCGTCGAGAGGGCTTATTACGTATGCAATGTACTATTACGACTCCCTTGGAGAGAACTGCAGTTTATTTGTAGCAAACAAACTTGCATATTTCCTCCAACGCCAGGGGGCGAAGTCGTTTGCAAAGATTAAATTCACAGCCCATCATTATGGCCCGTACAGTCCACAGATAAGTCACATTATCTATAGTCTCAACGGTACTTATATTCAAGGCTTTGAACAAATGAATGCAACAGCATTTGAACCTCTTACGATGCAGTATAGCCGTATCAACGAAGTAAGTTCATATGTGAGGACTCTCGATAAAACCGAGCAGGACAGCCTTAAAGAAACCATCAGACTAATCTCCGGATTTGAATCCACCCTGGCACTTGAAGTGTTGGCCTCTGTAGATTTCATCAGGCACAACAATCCCGGGATCAGCCTGGAGGACACAATCGCCGCCATCCACAACTGGTCGGTGCGCAAGAACAAACTCTTCAAAAACGAATATATCCAGATAGCCTATGACCATCTGGATACATTCTACGGTGAATCGAAACTGTTTGCAGGCCTCTGAGCCGTTGCATTCCCCTACCGAATAGCCTCCTTGATACACTCCACAATATACCGAACATCATCGTCTGTTACGTATGGGCAGGCAGGAAGACAGAAGCCTATCTTGAAGAGAGCGGTTTCCACGTCGTTGGTGTAGGCCGTGGCACCTGCGTAAACCGGTTGCTTGTGCATTGGCTTCCAGACCGGACGGCAGACAAAACTCCTGCCTTATTTTATCAATTTTTCGACAAGTTTATATACGTCAGTACTCAACCCGCCAGGTATACGCTCACCAAGGTCACGAATCATCTTCGCATTTTCTATTGCAACTTTAACCCTTGGCATAAAAACCGATGCCTTTGGTCTCTTGGTGTAACCTCGTCCATCTCCGATACAATCTGCAAGATATAGGTCAATGTAGTTATGTTTAACACTGACTTTTTCATTCTCCAATATCTTTTGCCTATCACCATCGGCAATATCCTCCAATTTTCTCAAATGAAGGATCAGCCAAAACTCAAAGCAAGGGTTGCTCAATGCGATGAAAAAGTTCTTCTCCTTTTCACAATCGTCATACAAGGCATCGAAATCGACATGATGAATCTTTTCCCAATCATCTCGGTCAATTATCAGCCAAAATTCATCAGTGGCTCTGAAATTGTATTCTGCCTTCGCCTTGGACAACAGCTTTTTCACGTCCAGAGGGCTATTGCCTGCATTCCGCTCTTTTTTCAGCGGAATTGTTTCTATCGAGCCGGAATTATTGAACATTGGGGATTGGCGAAGATCCTCAAAATACTTTTTCTCCGTAACATCTCCTTCATAGGCAAGAACATAAAACTTCTCTGCTTCCCAAAAGCCACTTTTACGGACTAGTGGAGTACTTTCTCTAGGCATCTTTACTAAGTTTTAATGATAGGTCATACCTGTTCCCTATACGAGGAATAGCTTTGAAACGTCCGAGAAGATAGTCTTTTCGGATTTCCTTGTCAAAGCGGACATTATAATCTTCCAATGAATGCATATGACTTGTTCCATTGTCATCCTTGACAACAAACCATATTTCATCCTTCCTGAACAATTTCTGGGTGAGAAGAGAAGACTCATGCGTCGCTACAATAAGTTGGCTGTGCGTACTCGATGACGAACCGAGGAACAAGTCGAAGATGTCATATATCAGATTGGGATGTAGACTACGCTCCATTTCATCAATAATAAAGACATTATTACCCTCGATCAAATCTATGAGCAGAGGTATAAGGTCAATGATTCGATTCGTTCCATCAGATTCATCCTTCGTATCAAACAGGACCTCTTTCCCTTCATTTGTGACGTGCTTTGTCTTAAGTTGCTGGAACTTCAGTCCGCTCCCTTCACGTGACAGAACGTAGGTAAAGTTGTTGATGCCCAATATGCTCCTCACGTTTTCACTCTTGGAATTCATCAGGCGCTCTTTTATCCCGGAAAGGATAAAATCCGGTATAACGACACTGCTCGGCTCGACATCTTCCAGGCATACCCCCACGATTCCTGTCCCAAAATACTTGAGCAACTCTTTATAGATGGTATTTAACCGTTCATTATCATTGACCTCGGATTCCAAGCCGACATTATACTTGTACTCAGGAAAGACGATTTTCAATGTATTGAGAAACCAGTTGTAAACTGAGGTTATATCGCTCAAGTAACTTACATTCTCCGCGACTTTACGCACTATCAGTTCCCTCAAAAACAATTGGTTATCCGGAGTTCCCTTTGCCGTGAAACGGATAAACTGCCTGTCTTCCTCCTTCTCGTTCAATTTCAGCAGCAGAGCCAAATCATAGTTGCCTGTAAATTGCGGATTACGTTCAAATATCTTTTTCTCCGAACGCTTCGTGACTTCATATAGCCACTCTTCAACAATCCGAGTGTTATTGAAGACAAATCCATAAGCGTAATTCTTGCCGTCAGCCTGAATTTCGAATTCCATCCTAGAATTACTTTCAGCTGAAGATTTGTTCAAACGATATTTTTCATAATCAATCATCTGTCCGGCAGGAAAGCCTTTCACGACCATGAATCGCCCGAAAGCCATGGCCTTGATGAGATTCGATTTGCCAGATGCATTGGCCCCAAGAATTATACTAGTTTTAAGCACGCTGACACCATTGATTGCCGGCGCCTTATGCTCTTTTTTCAAAGAGCCTTTGCCTGGAATCATCGAAAATTCAGTCCTTTGATTGAAAGAAAGAAAATTCTCTACCGAGTACCTTATAAGCATATCTTCAGATGTTATTTTGGGCAAATATAGTGATTTTTTCACATCTTACTGCAAAGGAGCGATAATCTTCCTCAATATCTCTGGCATTTATGGTCTTTATACCAAATCACCTATACTCCTAAGTCAGATAATTGAGATTCTATCGTATTGAAATGCAACTTATTCTTTTCAATCTGAGCGAATAAGCAGTCAATTCAATTTCTGCATCCGACTCATCAAGATTTCAATTTTGTAGCTGTTTCCAGTCGCTTCGGCATCCTGCTTTTCCTAACCAGACAGAAGTTCTCTGCAATCTCGCTGAGAGGGAGCAACTTCTTTATCCTGCCCAATTCGCTCTTTTCGAAAGTTGAATAGTAGAGCTCGTAAAAATTGAACTCCGGAAACGCAATGTTTGGCGCTATTTCAGAAAAATTTCGTATTTTTGACATGCAGATAAATTTTGCGATTTCCCCAATTTCTCACTTTCGACGGTGGTTGGGGAAATTCCCTTTTTCAAAGTCACGTAATTTCTATCGTTTTATCAATCAATCCGTTAGGAATATCGAAAACTTTTTTTGCATTTCCCGACAGTCCCGAGCGCATAAGCATATTTGAATAGCATCCACATCACTTTAAATTATAAACCCTCAAACTATCAGGAATTGCAGGAACACCATATCTGCCAAAATATGCAACGTATCTTTGCCTTAATTGATGTATATATGGAGCATTCAGTTTGAAATTAGTCCTTTTGTCCTTGTATTCATCAACACTACGAATTGTAAATGCTGGTTCAAATTTTATACATGCTGCCTTATCACATGAATCATCAAACGGGAAAGAAGGCAATATATGAAAACTCATACTGTCATTATTAAACACTTGTTTCAACTTACCCTTACTAGTATCACTTTTTTCTCATACTCATCCCCACCTCGATTATAAGAATTCCTATTCTGAAGATATTCATCTATAGCATTTTCTCTAAAAACTAAAAACATAAGATTAGGGTCTTTATGTCTTCCCACCTCACATTCAGGAGTTATTAAAATCCCATATTCATCATCAGTAAACTTGAAGATATCACCTGTCATAAGTGGAGAATCCTTATAGATTCTTGTATAAAAAAACCGCCTATATAATCTTGCTGTATTTTCCTCTGGAACTGGTGCCCCATCACATTGATATTCATTCAAGCCCTCTCTCAAAGATTTATTCTGAACAAGAGACTCATTCAGAATATGATGAAAGACATTTATAACTTCTGAAGTAGGCTCCGCCCCATCAGATTTGGCAGTATCCAAAATTTCTTTTATCCAATTAGGATTCGCTTGTTCAAATTCAACAAAAATATCACGAACAGATTGATTTATAGCTTGACTCCAAACCAATGGAATTTCCATCTGTTTGTTACTATTCTCAAATTTAGAAATATCATCCATTATAGATTTTACATCTGCTTCAATACCCTCTTGACGTCCCTTCCGCTTAAAGCATATTTTACCACCGAACTTGGCCTGCAAATTTGCTTTTATCTGTCCTGGCAAATCACTTTGGGAATAAATATATACCAAAGAATAAATATTCGCATCCAACAACAAACCTTCAGGAGTTGCACCAGGTAAACTAAGTCCTGAGATATCATCTATCTGATCACGACTGAAGTTCCAGTCAAGTATCAGAGCCTTAAACGTAGATACATTCTTTAAGGCTTCATCCAGGGCCTCAAGAGAACTGATAGGAAGCACAACATATTCATTCGCATTCTTAAGCTTTACAAATAGATTATTTTCGAAACAGCCTTGTTCAAAAACATTATTATCAGCAAACAATATTACACCGTTCATCAATTCTCCTCCTCATTCTTGAATTTAATGATAAAATTAGCACCAGAAAGAATCTTATCAGCAGGATTTTCCAACACTGCAATATCCGCGTTAATTCTATATAACAACTCACGCACGATATATAATCCTAATCCACGTCCATTTGACTTCATAGATACAAACTCATCGAAAATTAGCGGCACGATTTCTTCCCTGATACCATTTCCACTATCTGACACAATCAATGTCTGCTCAGATGAATTTAATCTAAAGAATAACTGACGAGGACTATTTTTTGATTCGTTTATCCAGTATATTGCATTGTCTATGAGATTAATTAAAATTTGTAAGATAATTCCCTTATTTGTTTCGATGTACAAGTCCTCCGAGATATTGTCAATATTAGTGTCTATTTTATTTTGAATTTCATATCTAAAATACCTCAAAACAGTTTTAATACAATCCTTTACAGAAACGTTCTCTGTCGTTTTACGTTGTATCTTAAACAATGGCTGAATCAATTGCAAATCGTCATAAACAAGCCTGAGATTATCATCCATATCCGTCAAAAAGGATATTACATCTTGTTTTTCACAACCATTCCTATTAATTGAAGCTATTACATTCTTAATATTGATACTCATCAAAGATAAAACACGCAGTGCATCATGAGAAGATTTTTCAACAGCCATTCCTAATCCAGCCAAATCCTCAACCGTTTTCATTCTATCCTCTATAACGGACAAATGATTTTTGTATACATTTATAAACTGCTGAGCGACTAACAAGGTGGATTGGTTATCACTTTTGAGAAGCGCCTTATTCAATGCCTCGAATGAATTATCCAACACACTTTTAGCCTGATTAAACCTCTCTTGTCGCTTTATTTCTGATTTTATCTTATCAATCTTAATTTCCGAATTGAAGATTTCTGTTACTGCGGTAACAAGATTTCTAAAATCATCGTAGGTTCCATCCGAATTGACAATTCCTTGACGATTTGATGCATCTTTAAGTTTCGGATTATGTTCTTGTGTGATATACACAAAACCTGTGAGATCGTTATAACTTATAAACTGCCCCGCCTTGATTGTAGATCTTTTTTTATCTAAATCTAGCCAATCAACACCAGGTTCTCCATAAGGGTAAACTCGCAAGCCGTCACGCAGAACATATACGAAGTTTTCTTTGATAAATCGCTTAAGATCCTCATTAAGGATTGTCCTGTCAGGCTTTTTTAAATCAAAGGCATAAAAAGTAAAGCAAAACTCCCCACATTCGGGTTTGCGTCCAGTCTTAAGTATTTCTTTTATACCAGTAAGATTATAATTACGCTTTGATGTCTCGTCAGAGTCAAACAAATTGAATTCGTCATGAATTTCTCGGTGATAGATACTCGTGTTATAATCAAACTTAATATTAGCTTTTTCGTCAACCGCTCCGATAATGGTAAACTGGGCTCGTTCAATCACATCATCGAAAGTCATCACATCCTCCGAGACATATTGCTTGTCATCTACATACATCGTAACTTCGAAGTCTCGTTTTATCTTTATTCCCAGCGTATCTGCATTCTTATCAAATGGCGGTATTAGTCGCTGAATGCTTTTATATAAATTCTTAAAATCACTTTCAGTCCAATGCTCTCGAAGATTATAAATCCTTATTATTGTCCCAGAAGGAGTGTTTACTCTTTCTGGTGGAAAGTTTTCATACCAAGTATTATTTACCTCCTCCAATAACTTGTACGAAGTGTTCTGATTGAATATATTTATATTATCAGGGTCATAATCCGAAAAATCCATAACTAGCTTCACCTCGGATTCACCCTCTGCTTTCGTATATAACTCAATTTTTTCTCCGAGTTTGTGAATTGCAAAACGACCAATACCCTTTTCACCTTGCACAACTCGACCTTTAGGTGTTCTAATAAGTTTTTGACTTTTCTTTTTTAACTTATCAGGAGTCGCAGGACGCAACCACACATTCTGGATTTTCTCCAGAGACATGCCACAACCCGTATCGCTAATCTCAATATATGCCTGCTCATCCAGAGGTAGATCATTCAAGTCTATCTTATCAAGATTACCAAAACGGACCTCTGCAGATGGAGAGTCCGCATCATAGCAATTCTTGAGCACCTCAATAACAGCAACAATCTTATCTGTGATCAACTGATCCCCGAGTATATTCATAAGCCTCGCATAGGGCTTAAACGGCATACTGTTTTGTTTTATTACTGCCATAATTACTTTTTCACTATTAAGATATACTCATCAGGATACACCTGCTTACAATCCTTATTATCCAATGTCGTAAACTTACCAGTCCTTTTATCCCTTAGTGTCGGCATCAGTTTATTTGGTATATTGCGCTTAATGACATCCTTTTTCCTAAATCCAGCATGAATAAGATGATTGAAAAACACTTCTGCGGACCGGACATGGACATCCTTATATGTCGTATTTCCTATTACTATACAAGCCAAACCTCCTTTGCGCACCACCCTGTACATTTCATTCGCGACACTTTGCATATCGTTAAAATAGTTTGCAACATCATACGCCATTCTTTTATCCTTCTCTAACAATTGCGATACAATTTTTCTAGCCAATGCGCTTCCATTTGTATCTGATGACCTGTTGTCAGAATAGGATGTTCCTATAAACTGTTTTCTGAATGCCAAGATGTCTGAAAAATACTCCATCCAATAGCCTGTCAGCTGATGAATATCTGCATATTCGTATGAGGTTACATATGGAGGAGATGTGATCACAACATCCACAGAATTATCTGCTATTGGCGTCTTTCTCGCATCAGCTAACGAAATATCACACGGCACATCTAAAAAGCCTCTATTCTGCAATTCATTATAAAATTCCTTATTCCCTCTCAACATTTGACTCGTATGCTTCTTGAAAGATTCAAATGGATCAGGGATATCTTTATGCGGATCACGCTGTGGCTTTGTGCTAGATTGTAACCACCATGAACAATTCTTAAGAATATGAGATATTGATACAAGAAAAAACTCCTTAATAGCGACATCTTCAATTCTGTTTACAATCGCATACAAGTAAGCAATCTTGCCCTTTTCTTCTGGCCTAAACCAATAATCTAAACGCTCATGAGTAACGACTTCAGAATAATCACGTTCACGATATTCATTAAACTTTTCAACAAGCACATTATAACTTGCTTCTAAGTATAAAGGCTCTATAGGAGTTGTTTTCACTCTAGTGATCAACGTCGCTATAGGATTAATATCCGTTCCAACAGAACTAATGCCATGAACTTTCGCCTCAACCAAAGTAGTTCCGCAGCCTGCAAAGAAATCAGCCACGACACAATCTGCAAGTTTATGGTCTTCAATTATTTTCTTAACCACATTTGGTAAGAATTTAGCAGGATACCTATGATATCCATGAGTCCACTGTTCTGTCGATCGGACATTCTCAAAAGCCCAATCCCTACTCACCTCGATGTCATCAAAACACGGATACCTCATAGTTTTACTATTTTAATACATTTGTGTACAGACAGATATGACCTTCCTCTGTATAACTAACTCAACAAATATAATAATTAGGGATTGTCGTTTAATGTTTTCAATATGAGCGAAGCAGCAGACAATCCC
>ENA-ORTB01000359-ORTB01000359.1-human-gut-metagenome-genome-assembly--contig:-NODE-359-length-63262-cov-69.677061_pt1 | contig 63262 bp, 56 predicted proteins | sample MGYA00241905_ERZ509174 | MGnify/ENA primary metagenome ERZ509174 (study PRJEB26280, sample SAMEA2338851) | human gut metagenome | biome: human gut; feature: human-associated habitat; material: faeces... | reverse complement strand
GATGCAAAGATAAGATTTTTTTTCTTTCTTTCCCCACTATTTATCGGGTGAGCCGCTACTTGCGCGACGGATTTAGAACTCCCATGACGGTAAGGGACACGGATATGGAGCGTTTTATACGTGCAGTTGAATCTGCGGACAATCCGCAGTTTTATGCTCCAAAGGATATCCTTCCTAGTATGATAGGCAAAACTGTGCGCATCATTGGCGGTCCTCTGAACGACTATGTAGGAAAACTCCAGAAGATGCAAGGCTCAAAAGTGAAGCGCATCTTTATTGAATTGTCTAACCTCTTGACTGCATCTATTGAAGTGCAGCCTGAATATATACAGATATTATAAGAAATAACGAATCTTTATCTTATGCCATTTTGTTGTTTCTGCTGGCGCCAACAGGCAGAAATTGTTATGATGAAACTACTTTCGTAAATCCCATAAAACGAAAATATATAAATACTAAAACCCGAGCCGGGCGTTATGGTTCAGCCGGTATCTTCGCTTTTTATTGAATAGACTTTCGTTCGCTCTTTAGCAGCATAGCGTGCTATGTCAAGAAGAAACATACGGAACTCAATAGTAAACAAAAAGACGGCTGAAAGCAGAAATACACAAAAGAGATAAAACGATATGCAGACCAACGGTCGGTTTGTGCTAAATTATTGATGTAAATAAATTAAATGACCACGCAACAGGAAAATACAAAACGGATTGCAAAGAATACATTGATGCTATATGTCCGCATGCTTTTTGGCATGTTGATATCATTATACACTTCGCGTGTGGTTTTGCAGGCCTTGGGCGTTGAAGACTATGGCATCTATAATGTCGTAGGCGGTGTGGTTGCTATGTTTTCGATGGTTTCCAGTTCTTTGTCTTCATCTGTCAGCAGATTCCTGACTTTTGAGTTGGGAAAAGGAGACATGGAAGGTCTCAAAAAAGTTTTTTCCACATCATTAAGTATTCAGCTTGTTTTGTCAGGCATAATAATAATCCTTGCAGAAACAATAGGCCTTTGGTTCCTGAATACTCACATGACAATTCCCGATAACAGGTTGTATGCTGCCAATTGGGTGTTTCATGCGTCAGTACTTACATTTGTGATAAACCTTTTGAGTGTTCCGTTCAGTGCATCAATCGTATCTCACGAACGTATGAGTGCGTTTGCCTATATAGGTATACTTGACATCATCCTGCGTCTGCTGATTGTGTTGTTTATAGCTTATTCCGGGTTAACTTTCGATCGTCTGATTGTATATGCATTGCTTTTAGTGGGAGTGGTTTGCATCATGCAGGCAATTTATTGGAGTTATTGCACTCGTAATTTTGATGAATGTAAATTAAAATTGAGCTTTGATGTCAGCTATTGGAAAGAGATGAGCTCTTTTGCAGGCTGGAATTTCATTGGTAGTACAGCAGGATTGTTAAAAGATCAGGGTGTGAATATTTTATTGAATATATTTATGGGACCTGTTATTAATGCAGCTCGTGGAATAGCCAATACAGTTAATAATGTTTTGGTTTCATTTTCTAATAATTTCATGACAGCTCTTAATCCGCAAATTACGAAATCGTATGCGGCTGGTAACTATGATTATATGTTTTTATTGGTAGATAGAGGTTCAAGATTCTCTTATTATATATTATTGTTGTTTGCCTTGCCAATGTTATTTGAAGTTGATTTTGTATTGACTATGTGGTTAGGACATTATCCGAATCACACGGTTAATTTCGTGAGGCTTATTTTAATCGTGACTATGTGTGACATATTATCTAATACCTTGATTAAGGTTAAACAAGCAACGGGAAAGGTTCGCAATTATCAGTTGGCTGTTGGAGGGATGTTATTGATGAATTTTCCATTGTCGTATGTTTTTCTAAGATATGGCTTCCCACCTGAATATACATTGGTAGTGGCATTATTTGTTTCAATATTGTGCTTATTTCTAAGATTATTATTTATTCGTAAAATAACTGGTTTCTCAATGAAAGAATATTTGTATAAGGTTTGTGGTAATATATTGCTTGTTACTTGTATGTCCTTAATAATACCTTTCATCATATATATACAAATGGAAAATAATATTACTCGTTTTTTTGTAATATGTATATTAACAACATTTTGCTCTTTAATGTCAATTTATTTTGTTGGTTGTAGGAATATAGAAAAACAGTTTATTAGGGATAAACTTATTTATTTGGAGCAGATGTTTGTATCTAAGTTAAAACGAAAATAATTTATTAAAAAATTATTTTTGTTTGTATGTAGTTTGACCTTCAAAAAAATAAATAATATGACTTTGATTTCTGTAATTATTCCAGTTTATAACGTAGAAACATATTTAAGAAAATGTGTGGATAGTGTATTAAGTCAAAGCTATAATTGTTTTGAAATATTATTAATAGATGATGGAAGCACAGATTCGTCAGGTAAACTATGTGATGAATTGGTCAAAATGGATGGTAGAATAAAAGCTTTTCATAAATTAAATGGAGGTTTGTCTTCAGCACGTAACTATGGAGTTGAGAAAGCAAGGGGCGAGTATATTATTTTTTTAGATTCTGACGATTATTGGCTTGATATTAATATATTGTCTTTATTTATTGATAAAGCTAAGAATTTTGATTTGGATATAGTTCGAGGCGAATATATTAGTATTAATATGGCAAGGAATAAAGTGTATACACCTAATGTGGACGATAATAAAATGAAATTTAAAGATGTGATTTTTACTTCTTATGAAATGATGGAATTTGTTATTGCGGGGCAATATTTTTCATGGCTTTTTTTTATTAAAAAGACATCTTTAGGGGATTTACGCTTTGATGAAAATCGAAAATTTCAAGAAGATATTGATTTTGCAGCAAGGTTATTTACTCGCAAACTATTATGTGGCTATTTACCAATTCATTTTTATGCTTATTGTCATCGACAAAATTCAATTATCACGACTCCTAGATTGGTAAATATTTTAGATTCTTTTTCTTTGTGTGATGTCTTTTATAACTGTTCGATTGTAATAGAAAATGAAAAATTGAAACATTATTATATCAAGACAGCTGTTATGATGTATTATTGGACACTAAAAACAGTTGCGAGTGATGCTTTTATAAAAAGGAAAAAAGAAGTAAGAAAAGCCGTACATATAGAAAAAATAAGAAAAAAAGTTTATAGATGGTCAAAACAGACAAAAGAAATTAAATATCCTTTTATTTTATACATCCCGTCTTTATGGAGTATTTATGTATTTCGTATACGTTGGGCAATAGGAAAAATCCTTCGAAATTTATATTTGATAAAATAAAATGTTTTTATTATGCCATTGGTTTCTATAATTGTTCCCATATACAATGTCGCTAAATATATAGAAAAATGTACACGTTCTTTATTTGAGCAGACGTTTGACGATATTGAATATATATTTGTAAATGATTGCACTCCCGATGATAGTATGGATATACTTTTACAAATAATTAATGAATACCCTGATAAAAGAGATAAATGTAAAATCATAAATCATGATAAAAATAAAGGATTAACCTTTGCACGAAATTCTGGTTTGTCAGTTGCTAGTGGTAAGTACATTATTCATTGTGATAGTGATGATTGGATGGAAAAAGATATGATAAGTAGCATGTACGAATTAGCTGAAGCGGAAAATGCAGATATAGTTACATGTGATTTCCGTATGATATATCAAGATTCTACTGTCGATTCTTATTCTATTGACTGGGGAAAAAATAAGATTCTGTCGTTGCAAAAGTACATAGCAAATACTTGGACTGTATTATGGAACTTGTTGGTTAAACGTGATATTTATTTGAAGTATAATATACGTTCATTAGCTGTTGCAGCTAATTTTTGTGAGGATTTTAATTTATCTGTCAAATTATTACTTCATGCGAATAAGGTTGTACATCTTAAAAAGGTTTTATATAATTATAATCGATTAAATTTAAGTTCTATATTACATAATAACAAGAAAATAATGCATGATGAACAAATAATGTATTTAGATGTTCTTCGCTATATGAAAAAAATGGGTGAATACCAATATTATGAAAAACAAATATGTTGGAGAATTTTAAGAAGTAAACAAGAATGGGTGCTAAATAAATCTACGTATAAAGATTTTCTTAATTTATATCCTGAATCTCATAAATATATTTTATCATGCCCTTTTCTTAATATAAAACTGAAAATTATGATGTGGTGTTTGGTACATCATATATCTTTTATTTCTCAATTAATGTTATTCATAAGGTATTTAAAACATAAAGTAATTTTTTGATTTGTAATTATATGACTCTATTTGTTGTATAAATCTATATAACTAATTTGAGTAATAACAGAGAATTTAGTTAAATTCTGATGTGTCGATTATGAAATTAATATAATTATTTAGTGTTAGAAATAGAAAAAATATGAATATAATAGAGAAAAAACAACAATTAAAGAAGATAATCAAGCGGGAATTAATATCCTATATCAATAATGATTATGTCTATTTCGATTTGCCATATTATAATAATTTAGGTGATACTCTAATATGGGAAGGAACAAAATGTTTTTTAAAAACATTACCTTATAGATGTTTATATAGTACAGACATGCATTTTTATGTAAAACGTAAGTTGTCGACAGATACTATTATAGTATTACAAGGGGGAGGAAATTTTGGTGATTTATATCGTGAACATACTGTTTTTAGAAAAAAAATAATTGAAACTTATCCAGAAAATAGAATAATAGTTCTTCCTCAAAGTGTATATTATGATAATAATGAATTAATACAAAAAGATGCAGCTTTTTATTCCTTACATAAAAATGTTATAATTTGTGCAAGAGATAAGTATTCTTATAATTTTTTGAAGGAGAATTTTAAAAATAAAATATTACTTGTGCCTGATATGGCTTTTTTTATTGATTTTAATAAATATAGAATACCTGAATCAGAAGGAAAAATATTATTTTTAAGAAGATTGGATAAAGAATTTTATAAAGAAAATAAATATAATGAAATACCTAAATCGGCAGAAATACATGATTGGCCTACTATAGAAAATAATATGTTTAGGTATAAATTAGTTGACCGAATTTTTTATCCTGTGAAGTTCTTTTTTAGAATGTTTGGATATCGATATAAAAAACAAGTAGAAGATTTTAAAAGAGATAAATTCTATCGTAAATCTTATGTTCAGATAGGAATAAACTTTATTGGCCGTTATTCAATAATATATACGACTAGACTACATGCTATGATTTTATCTATACTTTTAAATAAGACAGTTATTTTATTAGAAAATTCAACGGGAAAACTCGGTAACTTCTATTCAACTTGGTTGACAGACTTAGATAATATTCATAATGTAAATAATGATTAGGCATTACTAATACTGTTATGGAGGATGATTTTATTCCTGTAATAAATGAAATATTTTAGTAGCTTCATAGATTGATCTTTATTTTATTTGCTGTATTATTTTGTCTATAGTAATTGTGATGACTATTATTGAATATTTTAATAATATATAGAAATTATATTTCTATTTCTAGCAAAATACAACTTTCTAATATTCTAATAATCTAACGATGAAAGGAAAATTTATTTATACGGCCGTAATAAGGACATTAGGTAGAGCTGGACAGAAATACTTGGATTTATTAAATTCATTGCAAAAACAAACCATTCAACCCCAAAACATATTAATTTATATTGCTGAAGGTTATGCTATTCCGAAAGAAACTATAGGGGTAGAAAAATATATTTATGTAAAAAAAGGTATGATAGCACAGCGTGCATTACCTTATAATGAAGTAGATACAGAATTTATTCTATTTTTGGATGATGATGTATATTTGCCTGAAACTGCAGTAGAACAGCTGCATCGGTATTTAACCGATTGTAATGCTGATATTATTGCGCCAGATGTATTTCCTAATGCACAGCGTTCATTTTATGGCAAATGTATGATGATGTTATCTGGTAGAATGTTACCAAGAAAGGATGATGGAAAGTGGGGATATAAAGTGATGCGTAATTCTGGCTACTCATATAATAACTATCCGAAGCCTGGGATATATTGGTCGCAGACAAATGCCGGTCCTTGTTTTTTCTGTAAAAAGACAGATTTCCTCAAAATTCATTTTGAAGAAGAATTATGGATGGATCGTTTGAAATATGCGCAAGGTGATGATCAGGTAATGTTTTATAAGATGTATTTGTTTGGCTTAAAACAATTGACATGGTTTGGAAGTGGAATCAAACATCTTGATGCTGGAACAGCAATGATGAATGAGGAAAAAGAAAAAAGGTTAATTTATTCTGATTTTCGTTTTAAAACAATATTTTGGCATCGTTTCATCTATGAACCGGACAAGAATTATTTTAGCAGGGTTTGGAGCACGATTTGCGTTGGATATACATTAGGTTTTACATTGTTAATTTCATTGCTAAAATTCAAATTTACTATTTTTTCACTTAAATGTAAGGCAATAAAAGATGCAATTGACTTTATCCGAAGTGAAGAATATCGAAATATACCTTTAATAAAGAAAATGATATAATATGAATACTGTACCCATTGCTTTTGCTTTTGACAATAATCTGATTTTGCCGGCATGTGTCTGTATATCTTCCTTAATGATGAACGCCAAGAAAGATACCTTTTATGATATCTTCATACTACATTCTGCCCATGTGTCATTAAAAAAAGAAGAACTGGATAAACTGCCTAAATATTATAAAAATTGTCGTATCCAATATCGTCAGGTTGACAATACATTTGATTCTGCATTTGAGATTCGGGGTATTACATCTGCTACATACTATCGATTGTTGATTCCAGAATTGATACCTGAATATGATAAAATCATTTATGCAGATGTAGATATTATATTTAGAATGGATTTATCATCTTTGTATAATTCCGATCTTGGAGATAATTATATTGCAGCAACTCTTGAATTAGGCATGAATCTTACTGAAGATGGGAAAAGGTATATTAACTCTATGAAAGAGTTAAGCTTGGGGAAATATATACAAGCTGGTTTTATAATATTAAATTCCAAGGTACTTAAAGATGAGAATATAGTTTCTGAATTAAAAAAATGGAGTAATAAAAAATTAAAATTTCAAGACCAAGATATACTAAATATTGTATGTAGTGGGCGAATTCATTATCTATCATTGGAATACAACATGACTGATTATTCTTATTATTTTGCAATAAGAAAACCTGAATTGATAAGTGACCAATTTTCTAATGATACCATAGATTTTGCGGTGAATCATGGAAATATACATTTTAATGGGCACAAGCCATGGAAAAAGTATAGTGTGAATTTTGATATATGGTGGGAATATTATCGTAAGTCTCCATTATTTAACCAGAAGTTCTATTTCGAATTCTTTTATAAAAGGTTAAACGAATTGGATCAGCTATCTTTGTGGAAAAGAATGAAAATACTGATTCGCTATTTTGTCTATGGGAAGAGAGAGATTTGATTATATCGATATTGTTAAGGGTATTGGTATTATTTTGGTCGTATGTAGTCATTCTATGTGTAGTGATTTGATGTATGTAGCAAGTAGCTGTTTTATTCCTTTATTTTATGTTGCTTCTGGATATGTAACGTTTAAAGTAAATTTAAAGAAAAAAGCAAGAAAATTGTTGAAACCATATATATATATTAATATAGCTATATTGCTTTTAATGTTTTTGTCTGGTTTAAAGAATATTACATTTAATCATTTATTTGGTATCTTATATTCAAGATATGCATTATACAGACTTGATTATTCGGATAATCAAATATTTATGAATATAGGCAACTCACCCTTGTGGTTTTTGACTTCAATGTTTCTTGCTTTTATATGGTTTAGCCTATTATTAAGAATAAAGCGAAATAAATATCGACTAATTTTATTATTCGTATATATTGTTATCACAATTCTTTTAGGTAAACTCCCTATACTCCTTCCATGGAGTATAGATACATCTTTTTTGATGTCAATTTTTATTTATTGTGGGTATATTATTAGGAATAAAGGATATGAAGTCAATTGGTTGTCAAATAAAATGGTATGTGGTGCAGTCCTATTGTATTCTTTATGCCTGTGTATAAATGGATATACAAATTTGTCTATAGGAAATTTTGGCAAATCAGTATGGCTAACTATAATTGCTGGATTTACAGGTAGTTTGGCTTTGATAAAAATTGCTATATGGTTGGAAAAATTTTGGTGTAAAAGTCTTTTAGTTGAGATAGGAAAAAATTCCTTAATTATTTTTTGTATTCAAATGCCATTGTTGTTTTGCACGGAAAAAATATATCTTAAAATAGTGGGAGAAAATTTAAGTGGATGTGAATTAGTCATAGGGGCATTATTTCAAATATTTATTTCCATTATGCTGGGATATATTATATCTAAGATATTAGTAAAATTTATACCTTGGGTATTTAATTGAATCTGTATGAATGTTATTATTAATATGGCGTGTGGCCTAGCAAATCGGATGTTTCAGTATAGCTATTACCTTTTTCTGAAGCATAAAGGTTACAATGTAAAAGTTGATTTTTATAATTCAGCGAAATTGGCTCATGAAAAGGTTTCATGGAATGATATTTTTCCAGAAGCTAAAATCGAGCAGGCATCATTTTTAGATGTATTAAAGTCTGGTGGAGGGTCTGATTTGTTCTCAAAAGTTCGTCGGAAATATTTACCGATTCTTTCAAGTGTCGTTAATATGCCTACTGCATTTGATGCGAATTTGCCTGATGAGAATAAAAAGTTACAATATATAATAGGTGTATTTCAAAATGCCAATATGGTTGAGGCTGTGGAAGATGATGTGAAACGTTGTTTTGCATTTCAGCCTTTTACAGATGAGAGAAACATAAATTTGCAAAAAGAAATGCAATCGTGTGAGTCTGTTGCCATACACGTCCGTAAAGGAAAGGATTACGCACAGCGTATTTGGTATCAGAACACATGTCCGATAGAATATTATCAGAAGGCAATCCGACTGATTTCAGAAAAGGTGAATAACCCTAAGTTATATGTTTTTACGGATAATCCAGAATGGGTGAAAGAACATTTTAAGGATTTTCCTTACACATTGGTAGAAGGAAATCCTGCTAGCGGTTGGGGAAGTCATTTTGATATGCAGCTGATGAGCGTATGTAAACATAATGTTATATCAAACAGCACATACAGTTGGTGGAGCGCATTTCTGAATGAGCATAATGGAAAAATAGTTATAGGACCTAAGGTGTGGTTTAATCCTGACAGCTGTTCTGAATTTACATCTGAAAGAATCTTGTGTAAAGACTGGCTGTCTGTATAAAATTAAATTAGAATGGAGTATAGTGTTTCTGTGATAATACCTGTCTATAATGTCGGGAAGTTTATCGAGCGTTGTGTGCGGTCACTTATGGAGCAGACAATGGATAATGTAGAATATATTTTTGTTGATGATGCTTCACCTGATAACAGTATACAGATATTGCAAAAAGTTATTGCTGATTATCCTAAACGCCGTGACAATGTGAGGATACTGACTCATGCTGAGAATAAAGGCTTGCCGGCAGCTCGCAATACAGGTCTGGCTGTAGCAACGGGAGAATATATTTTCCATTGCGATAGTGATGACTTTGTGGAACCTGATATGCTTGAACAGCTTTATGGCAACGCTATAAAATGTGATGCGGATATTGTATGGTGTGATTGGTATTTAACTTTTGAGAATTCAGAACGTTATATGAAGCAACCTGCTTATGACACGCCTTTAGAAGCCTTGAAGGCGATGTTGAGTGGTGTGATGAAGTATAATGTGTGGAACAAACTGGTACGAAGATCTATTTATGTAGAAAATAAAATAGAGTTTCCTGCTGGGTATGGTATGGGGGAAGACATGACGATAATGCTATTGTTTGCTTATGCCGAAAGAATATCTTATCTGCCTAATGCTTTTTATCACTATGTAAAATTGAATACAAATGCATTTAGTCAAATCTACTCAAAGCGACATCTTCAGGAACTTCAGCATAATGTAGCAACAATAACAGATAAATTAGAAACTTTATTTGGAAATACGTTAGAGCAAGAAATATCGTTTTTGAAATTAGAAGCAAAATTTCCTTTTTTATTTTCCAATGATCGCAAGAAAAGAAAATTATGGCAAGAATGGTATCCTGAAGCCAATCGCTTCATATTACAAAATCATAATATATCTATGCGTAGCCGTCTTATACAATGGTGTGCTTGGAAAAATTTGAATTTTATTGTGAGTATATATAGATGGCTTTTGAATAGAATTGTTTACGGAATAATATATAATTAAGATGATTAAAATAATAGGAATATTATTAACTCTGATAGCTGCAGATTTCTATCTTTTCCCTTTTGAACCATCGGTGTTACCATCGGGTATAAATGTAAAGATGATTCTGGCAGGATTGGCATTGCCATGTATCGCTTTTCATTTAGCGTCTCAAAGGAAAGCTCTTGTCAGCAAAGATTTTATTATCATTTGTTTGTTTACGATTCCAATTTCACTGTTTAGTTTATTATCGAATGTCTATAATAATACAAGTGATTTTTCTTTTAATTTTTATTTCGTATCAGTATTTGTCTGGATGGCAGCAGGCTTTACTGTTACAAGTATGATTAGGTTCGTTCACAAAAAGTTAAGTGTTCAATTATTAGCTGATTATTTGATTGGAGTTTGTTGCCTTCAGTGTATTCTTGCATTAAGTATGGAATACATTCCGTCATTAAAAGTTTTTATTGATGGATTAATGGCAGGTTCTGATGCTTTTATGGGAGATGCCGGCGGTCGTATGCATGGATTGGGATGTGCATTAGATGTTGCAGGAGGACGTTTTGCTGCATTGTTGACAATTGTGGCTTTTCTTCTGACAAAAGCACAATCTAAAATAAAAATGTGGTTTTATATAATCTCATTTTTTATAATCCTTGTTATCGGCGATATGATTGGACGAACGACAATGGTTGGTGGTGCTTTGGCTATTCTTTATTGGATTTATGATATATTAAAAGGTAATGAGTCAAGAAATGGATTTCATAAATATCTATTAATGGCTTTATGTGTAACAATACCTTTAATTGTTGTTTTATATTTTACAAATCCAGTGTTTTATCAACAAATTCGTTTTGGATTTGAAGGCTTTTTTGCCTGGATAGAAACTGGTAGGTGGGAGACAAATTCAAATGATATATTATTGAAGCATATGTTGGTCTTTCCTGATAATATGAAGACGTGGTTTATTGGAGATGGATATGGAGCAAATCCGACAGAAAATGACCCTTATTATACAGGGAAGGCATATCATGGCTTTTATATGGGAACGGATATAGGCTATTTGCGTTTTATATTCTTTTTTGGAATATTTGGAATGGCTAGTATGGTTGCCTTATTTGTTTGCTTTTGGAGAATTTTCCGTAACCGTTTTAATAATTTAAAGCATTTGGTTACACTGCTTTTATTTATTAATCTGATAATTTGGTTTAAAGCAACATCTGATTTACTTCCGATTTTCGCGATACTTTTCTGTGTAAGTAAAGCTGATCAGGATTTATATGAGTCTCAGTTTCAAAAAGGAGAACTCCAATGAAAATCATATATTGCACCCATTCAACATACAACCCCGGCGGAATGGAGCGTGTGCTGCTGAACAAGGTAACGTATCTTTCGCAGATTTGCGGATGGGACGTTTCTATTGTAACTACAGACCAGCATCAGCGGCCGCCGTTCTATCCGTTTCCTGATAATGTTAGGATGACGGATCTGGACATAAATTATTCGGACGACAACGACAGGGGAGCATGGAGAAAGATAGTAGGATATCTGCGCAAAAGAAAGGAACATAAACGTAAGCTGGCAGAGCTGCTGAAAAGGGAGAAGGCAGACATCGTGGTGTCGCTATATCCGTCGGAATCGTCGTTTATCCCCGACATAAAGGACGGCAGCAAGAAGGTGCTTGAGCTGCATTACTGCAAGTTCTTCCGTCTGCAATACGGACGAAAGGGACTGTTGGGATGGATAGACAAATGGCGCACACGGCAGGATGAACGTATTGTAAGAAGGTTTGACAAGTTTGTTGTACTGACGAACGAAGACCGCGGTTATTGGGGCTGTCTGCCGAACATAGAGGTGATACCTAACGCGGCAATGCATGTGAGCGACCGCTATTCGGATGTAACAGCGAAGAGGATAATTGCCGTAGGCCGACTTGACTATCAGAAAGGTTTTGACAGACTGATACGTGCGTGGGAGATAGTTCAGCGCAACTCTTATTTTGCCGACTGGCGTCTCGACATCTTCGGTCAGGGAGAATGGCAGGAAATGCTGCAGCAGATGATAGACGAAAGAAATTTGCAGGACACAATTCGGATAAACCGTCCGACAAAACAGATTGGCGATGAATATGTGCGGAGCTCGATGCTTGTGATGAGCTCCAACTATGAGGGCTTTCCGATGGTGATGATAGAGGCTATGGCCTGTGGGCTTCCTGTAGTTTCATTTGATTATAAGTGCGGTCCAAAGGACATCATCAAGGATGGTGAAAACGGTTTGCTGGTCAGAAACGGAGACATTCAGGCATTGGCAGATGCCATGATGAAGGTTATGGTTGACCAGGATTATAGAAAGAGACTATCGAAAAACGCTCTAAATGTTGTTTCCACTTATTCAGAAGAAACGGTAATGAATAAATGGATAAGCATGTTTACTTCTTTGACTGAGAGATGAAAAAGCTACTTCAGATAAATCCTGTGTTACGTGTCTCTACCTCAACGGGACGCATAATGCAGGAAATAGGCGAACTGGCCCTGCAGAACGGGTGGGAGAGTTATATCGCTTACGGAAAGGGACGCGACGGAATAAAACCCTGCAAATCGGAGATTATTCCTGTTGGCGGTATATACAGCACTCTATGGCATGGTGTTCAGACGCGTTTGTTTGACAGGCATGGCCTGGCTTCAACGCACGCAACTCATGAGTTTGTCAGACAGATAGACCGGATAAATCCGGACATAATACATATACACAACATTCATGGCTATTTCCTGAATTATCGTGTCTTGTTCGATTACCTGTCGCAGTGCGGCAAGCCTGTTGTGTGGACCGTTCACGACTGTTGGCTTTACACAGGGCATTGTTATTATTACTCTTATGCCGGATGCGACAAATGGCAGACAGGATGCGGAAATTGTCCACAACGGAAGGATTTTCCTGCAAGTCTTGTATTTGACAGAAGTAAGCGAAACTTTGAGGATAAAAAGGCAGCTTTCACATCAATGCCCAGGGACAAGTTTGTCATAGTGCCTGTTTCCGACTGGATAAGGACGGAGATGTCAAAGTCGTTTCTGAGTGAATATCGTTTCCGTGTGATTCATAACGGCATAAATACTGATATCTTTAATGTCTGTCCCGACAAAGTGGTTATTGAGAAATATGGACTGAAAGGAAAACGCATATTCTTAGGTGTGGCAAGTATATGGAGCAGAGAGAAGGGGCTGGATGATTTTATGCAATTGAGCAAACTGCTGAATGATGATGAGGTTATTGTGCTCGTAGGAATGAAAGAAGAGGAAAAGAAGAAACTTCCACGGAACATAATCGGAATAAGCAGGACCGAAAATATTCATCAGCTTGCTCAGTTGTATTCGGTTGCCGATGCCTTTGTCAATCCCACGTGGCAGGATAATTATCCAACGGTGAACTTAGAGGCTATATCATGTGGCACGCCCGTGGTGACTTATCGTACAGGAGGCAGCGTTGAGGCTGTAACAGACTCTACGGGACTTATAGTAGAACAGGGGAATGTGAAAGGACTGCTTGAGGCTGTGCGTGCCATCTGTCAGCGTGGAAAAGACTTTTATCAAAAATCATGCAGGCAATATGCCCTTCAGAATTTCAAGAAGGAAGAACGCTATGCCGATTATTTTTGTTTATACGAGGAATTGATGAATACTTAAAAACCAGATCGGTTTAAAGGGTTTAAGTATACCGTTTTTACAGCTTATTCAGATATTTATTTTCTCCGTTTTATTTCCTTTTGGTGTATGTCTTGCATGTCTTGCTGCACCTTGGATAAAACGGACAGAAGTTTATTTTGCGTAAACTGATGAAACGACTGAACTCTTTTCTTGAGTGACCGGTGAAAAATAATTTACTATGAATACACTGAAAAACTGTCAAGAAGACCTGGTGTCATTGACAAAGAGAGAAAAGTCAGTTGTCCAACGCCGGCTGGCTTTACATAAGAAATATGAGGAGGCGGTGAAGCTATATGCCGAAACGGACAAACCTTTGAAAGAAATAGCAGAAATCTGTAATGTTTCTGTAGGTGGATTAGGCAGTTATCTGCGGCGTTACTGGCGTGAACTGGTCTTTAGACACCACGGAATATCTGTGAATAACAGCAGTTTGCAGAATGTGAAAATAATAGAGACGGGAAAGCAGAACATTAATGCCCACATGAAGTATAAGGATGCTGTAGCTGCATGTGATTCATTGACATTTATTGACCTGAACATTTCTCAAATTGCACGCAAGTATGGTCTGGATGCAACAGCTATGGCCAATTTTATGCGTATACATTATCATGACACATTAGTGTGGCGCGAGAAAGTGCGCAAGCAGCTTGGAATAAATGACAATACGGCTCATGGCGCCCGTAAGAAGTGCATCAAGCAATATGCAGAGGCTGTGAGAATGTATAAAGAGACAGACATGACAATGTCGGAGATTGCCGAGGCGTGCAAGGTTTCGCTCAGCGGCTTCAGTCAGCATATGAGATTTTATCATAGCGACATCCTCAAGCAGAAACGGCAGCGGCGTAAAGTGGCAGCGGCAACCAAGACTTTTGGCAAACTGACAGGCAACGGAAGAATGTATAAGCCTGCTCCTGCAACGGAAAAGAAATATGCAGAGGCTTTAGACTTATATAAAAACACAACGATGACCATGAAAGACATTGCGAAGCATGTCGGCGTTTCGTCAGAAGGCTTCCGGTCTTATTTGCATAAATGGCATAAGAACTTGGTTCTTGAACGTTTGGGCGTTGCAGGCGATGTAGATGAAAATATCGATTTGCGTAAGGCGAAAAGACGTTTAAAGACCGTGGCTGTGAAATATGAAGGCGCAATAGAGAGCCTCAGGCAAAATCCTCGTCCGATAGCTAAGGTTGCCGTTGAATTTGGCTTCCGGCCGGATGTCTTCAGAGAATATTTGAATAAGCATGAGCCGGAGCTGGCAGCCAGACAGGGTATGACGTGTTCTGCATCAGGAAAGAAAATATCCCGAAGGAGTGAGGAAAAATATTTCGTCGCGATGAAACTGTATGAAACAACGCCGGAAAGTCTGAAATCTATTTCCAAACGGCTGGGCTTGACATATAATAGTCTTGGAGGCTATATCCGGCGTAATTATCCGGAAGTGATTAGTCGTCATCGTGATTTACTTTGACGTATGTTTGTTACCAATCAAATTAACTGAACTTAAATTAAGCAGACGCTGATTCTGCTTTTCGGCAAATGTCGAAAGAGAAACTTATATGATTAACAATAATTTTAGAGTATTACAGTTGGGTAAGTTTTACCCGATATGTGGTGGTGTGGAAAAAGTCGCATACGACCTGATGTCTGGATTGTCGGAGCAGAATGTGTATTGTGATATGATGTGTGCCGCCACAAATGGTGAAAGTAGAACTATTTCTGTGAATGAGCATGCAAAAGTCATCTGTTGCCATACGTTGGCGAAGATAGCTGCCACGATGATTTCTCCTGCAATGATTTTTGCGTTAAAGAAAGTACAAGACCAATATGATATTATACATGTGCACCATCCTGACCCGATGGCCTGCCTGGCTTTGCTGTTGTCTGGATATAAAGGTAAGGTCGTACTGCATTGGCACAGCGATATTCAGAAACAAAGGATATTGCTGAGATTATATTCTCCGTTACAAAAATGGCTGATAAGAAGGGCTGATAAGATTGTCGGCACGTCACCGGTATATTTGTCTGAATCTCCGTTCTTACGGAAAGTGCAGCACAAGACAGTGTGTCTGCCCATAGGCGTCGACCCTATGTGTCCGGATGCTGCCGGTGTAAGGAAGATAAAAGACAGATATAAAGGAAAGAAGATTATTTTTTCTTTAGGACGTCTGGTAACCTATAAGGGTTACGAATTCCTTATTGCGGCAACAAAATATCTTAAAGACAATTACATGATACTTATCGGCGGTACGGGTGCTTTACGCGAGAAGTTGCAGGAAGAGATAAACTCAATGCATTTGCGTGGAAAAGTCAAGCTGCTAGGACACGTAAGCGACGAGGAACTGCCTTCATATTATGGAGCCTGCGACGTGTTTTGCTTGAGCAGCGTGCAGAAGACAGAAGCTTTCGGCATTGTTCAGATTGAGGCGATGTCATGCGGAAAGCCTGTTGTTGCTACAAAAATTCCTCATTCGGGAGTGTCTTGGGTAAATGCACACGAAGAGTCTGGCATCAATGTCGTTCCCGGTGATGCTTATGCCTTGGCAAAGGCTATTGAGGCCATAGCCGAGAATGGTGCCGCTTACGACAGATACTCAGAAGGAGCCTTAAACAGATACCAAAAGCTATTTACTAAAGAGAAAATGATAGCTAAATGCAAAGAACTTTACGACGGATTAATGAAAGAAACTAAACAATAACTGAAAAACTAATAACCATGAATGATAAAAATAATTGTCAGCACAAGAAAATGTCACTTGGGGCATGTATGTTAAAACGTATTTTTGATGTAATATGCAGTCTTGGAGGCTTGATAGTTACATCGCCTGCTTTTTTGATAATATATTTCTTTATAAAACGTGAAGATGGTGGTCCGGCTATTTTTAAACAGGAGCGTGTCGGATATGGAGGCTTGCCGTTCACGTTGTATAAGTTTCGCTCAATGAACGTCATGTCTGAGGCAGACGGAAAGCCTGCCTTATGCCAGAAAAACGACATGAGACTTACGAAGGTCGGCAACTTCTTGCGTGTACATCATTTAGACGAACTCCCCCAGTTGTGGAATGTCCTAAAAGGAGACATGAGTTTTGTGGGGCCGCGTCCGGAGCGTAAATACTTTGTCGACCAGATAAGGGCTATCAACCCTGACTACGAACTACTCTATCAGCTAAGGCCGGGACTTTTCTCTCCGGCTACATTATACAACGGATATACAGATACGATGGAAAAGATGCTTGAGCGTCTCAGAATGGATCTTAAGTATCTGCGTGAACGTTCATTATGGCTGGATTTAAAGATAATCATACTTACAGTGTCATCGATAATATCTGGAAAGAAATTCTAAATATATTAATGTAATGAATAAAATGGTATTGAACCCTAAAGCAGGGGTTAAACTTAGGAAAGTTGGCAATCAGTATATGATTGTTGAGGCTAATGAAGAAAATGCAAACATGAGCGATGTCTACAGCTTGAACCATACGGCTGCGCTTTTGTGGCAGCAAGTGGAGAAAGGCGGCACCACTCCGGATATGTTGGCTGATTATTTATGCGAGAATTTTGAGATAGACAAAGAAGTGGCAATTAATGACATAGAACGGCAGATGGCCGAGTGGAAGTCTTTTGGTCTGTTGCTTTGAATTTTATATTTGAATGGAGATAAAACATGACGGCGCCCGACAAGAAAAGCTGCGAAACGTGCTGCTCTTGCTTGTTAGACTGGGGCTGTGGGGCGACCGGGAGGAACACAATACAAGGTTAAATCTTACAGAAGAAGATTGGAACGATGTGTTTCGCCTTGCCATGCAGCACACTGTAACGGGACTTGCATTTCAGGGAGTTTCGCATTTGCCTGACAGTCAAATTCCGCCGCAGTCTCTTCTTGTGAGATGGATGGCAGAGACTGATGCCGTTGAGCGCCGAAATAAAAAAATGAATGGCGTACTTGGCCAGCTTTATAACATATTTCATGAGAAAGGCCTTAATCCTATATTGCAAAAAGGACAAGGCGTGGCCAATTATTACGAGAGTCCGCTGTTGAGGGTATGTGGTGATATCGACCTGTATTTCAATAATAAGAAGGCATGGTACGATGCCTTGGACTTCTTGCGAAAAAACAATATAACGTTTACGAAACAGGCAGATGAGGGCATATCATACAGATGGCAAGGTGTTGACATAGAGCATCATAGCCGCTTGTTTGATTTATATAATCCTTTTCTGCAAGGTTTTGTTGGCAAGTTAGAAGGTCAAAAAGGATACCGGCATACTGCATTGTCAACATATCCGTCGGTCATAGTAACAACGCCGTCTCCATTTTTGGATATATTGTTGCAAAGCCTGCATATCTTGAAGCATTCTGTAAGCCGCGGTATCGGACTCAGGCAGATGTGCGACATGGCTCGATCATGCTATAAGCTTCATGGAGAAATAGATTCAGAAGAGATGAAGGCTGTATGCAAGAAAATAGGACTCCACAGATGGTGTACGTTGTTGCATACTTTCCTGATAGATTATCTTGGCCTTCCTAAAGACTGTCTACCTTATGAAGACACAGCTCCGTCGGCAGCTCCTCTTGCTGAAATCGTATGGCGTGGAGGTAATTTTGGCCAGTATGACAGTATGCTTGGTTCCGAATCTGTTGCTTACAGGCGCAAATTAAATACAATACGTTCATTCATGCGTAATATGCATTTTGCTTCATACTATGCACCAAAGGAAACTTTTTGGTATTTCGTTCAACTGTTGAAGGGGCAATTTAAATGACAGCTACTTATTATTTCCGGGTGGCAGGCTTTCCTTTTTCCGTCTCCTTGCCAGGGGCGTGTGATATTGAAGAGCTCCTCCCGTCATTCTTTCCTTTTTGTGAGACAAGTATTGGTGCTGAAGAGCCTTTGTTCCGGTTCTTTGCCGTGCCATTGAGCCAGCTGCCTTGTTCAGAGACAAAGGAACTGATAGACGAGACCGACAATGACATGGGGCACCTTGTTCTATACGCCTTGTCAGACGGCTATTATATAGAAATCATCAATAACGGTCATTTGCACAGAATGTTTGCCAAGTCTGATTTTTCATCAGTAGAGGCACACATACAGTGGGATGACGTTAATGCCGGAAACGCTCTCTCGTCTCTTATCCGTGTGGCATACGCTCAGGCTATATTGCGCCACGATGCCGTTTCGATACATGCCTCGGCTGTTTCCTGTAACGGACAGGCATATTTGTTCTTGGGAAAAAGCGGAACAGGCAAGAGCACACATTCGGCTCTTTGGATTGAGAACATACCTGGCACGGAACTGTTGAACGACGACAATCCTACTATAAGGATTCTGAACGGTAAGGCGTATGCCTACGGCTCTCCGTGGAGCGGCAAGACGGCGTGCTATAAAAATGTTTCTTTCCCCGTGGGCGGCATGGTACGCTTGAATCAGGCACCTGAAAATTCGTTTCAGCTGCAGGAAGGAGCCGATGCCTTTGTAGCACTTTATCCCGGCTGCTCTTTTATTGCCAGAGACGAGTATCTACGCAACAGCCTGTATGACACGTTGACCGTATTGGCCGGAAACGTAACGGTTGGTACTCTTGACTGTCTTCCTGACAAAGATGCAGCACTAATGTGTAATAGAGAACTTACAAGAAAACAATAAAAACAGATAAATCAAATAAAAAAATGAGCAAAAACTTTTTATGGGCAAGTTTGCTTGCCGTATTGATTCTTACGTCTTGCGCGTCACGAAAAAGTTTCGTTTACCTGCAAGACATGCAGATGGGTACAAAATATCCCATTGAGACAAAGTATGAAGCCGTTATCCATGATGATGACAGGCTTAGTATAACAGTCAGCAGTAAAAATCCTGAGTTGGCAATTCCTTTCAACATTAACGGCGGAGCTGTTCAGGTGGGAACAGACGGTAATGTTTCTGCCGCAGCTTCAGGCGGGGCCAAGCAGATGGGCTATCGTGTGGATGTCGACGGCAACATTGATTTCCCCATCCTTGGCAAAATACATGTATCCGGCATGACGGTCAATGCAGCCAAGCAGCTGATAAGAGACAAAATTATTGCCGGAAACTACATCAGTGATCCTATCGTGTCGATAGAGTTTCTCAATTTCAAGTACACGGTATTGGGTGCCGTAGGACACAACGGCACATTCACAGCCAACGGCGACCGTGTTACGCTTATTGAGGCCATAGCTAATGCCGGCGACCTTACCGCCAAGGCGCAGACCAATCGCGTGGCTGTCATCAGAGAAGTCAACGGCGACAGGCAGATGTTCATGCACGACCTTACAAGCAAGGACATCTTTGAGTCACCCTGTTTTTATCTTCAGCAGAATGATATCGTATATGTAGAGCCTAAGTACCGCAAGAAGGACACTGAAGACCGCGGCTGGCAGATCGGTACAACCATACTTTCTGCAATTACGGCAGTTTGTTCAATCTTATGGGCTATTAAGTAAAAAAACATCATCTAATAAAGTTTTATGCAAACTAATAATTCTCCCAAGAACGAGCAGAGCGTCAATTTGGTTGACCTGTTCGTTTACTTAGCCTCAAAGTGGAAATGGTTCTTGGTTTCCATTGTTGTATGCGTCGGGATTGCATGGTATAAGTATGCCCGTGCGCCTTTTGTATATTTCCGTTCGGCTACAATTATTATCAAAGACCCTTCAAACAAGACAGCAACGTCTGGATTGGACCGCTTTGATAATATCATCAACAAGACCAACGTGGCCAATGAGATTCTTCAGTTCCGCTCCAAGCGGCTGATGCAGGAGGTGGTAAAGCGTGTGCATGCTGATGTCAGCTATCAGATTGACGACGGGCTCCGTACCAACGAGCTCTACACGCAGTCGCCTATGCTTGTGCGCTTCCTTGATGTCATGCCGGAGCATAGCATCAGTCTTGTGATGACGCCAAAGGACAGAAACACCGTCGTGCTGTCTGATATATCCGGATTTGACGCCAAGCCGAGCTACACCCTTCATATGAACGACACTGTGACGCTGGCAAAGGGCGTTCGCGTAGTGGCAACCCGCACCAACTATTATAATGCTTCGTGGATAGACCAGCCAATCCATGTGCACAAGCGTCCGCTCAACTCTGTCGTAAACTATTACAGGTCAGTGTTCGGCATTCAGCAGGAAGATGAAGAATCGTCTATACTCACCCTCTCGCTGAAGGACAATTCGGCCACACGTGCAGAGGATGTGCTGAACATGCTTATCACGGTTTACAATGAAGAGGCAATCAAGGACAAAAACCAGGTGGCTGTAAACACTGCCAACTTTATCAGTGAGCGTCTGATCATCATCGAGAACGAACTCGGCAACGTTGAGTCAAGCCTCGAGTCGTACAAGCAGCGCAACCAGGTGATAGATATCTCGTCTTCGGCAAATATGTATATGAACGAGTCGCAGAAATACAATGCCGATGCTCTGGAACTTGAAACGCAGTTGCGTCTTGCTCACTTTATCAAGGACTATCTGACCAATCCTACCAAGGAAACCGACCTCATCCCGGCTAACACCGGTATCGGAGACATGAATATCGAAAATCAGATAAGCTTATATAATAACACTAAACTTAAGCGCGACAGGCTTATAGACGACAGCAGCGAGAACAACCCGGTGGTGCAGGAGCTGAACAACTCGTTGCGTGCGATGAAGCAGAACATCATACGTGCCGTTGACAATATGATTGTAAGCCTGAACGTGAAACGCAACGATGCCCAAAACCGCGAGATGAGGGCACAGAACCGCGTAACGTCTATTCCGCGTAAGGAACGTCAGATCCTTTCTATCGAGCGTCAGCAGAAAATCAAGGAAGCCCTGTATCTGTTCTTGCTGAACAAGCGCGAGGAGAATGCTCTCTCTCAGGCTATGGCCGACAACAATGCGCGCGTCATCGACAGCGCTGACGGCAGCGGCGCGCCTATAGCTCCGCAGCGCAACCGCATCATCCTGCTTGGACTGCTCGTCGGTATAGCTCTTCCCGGCGTAGGCTGCCTGCTCGTGCTCTTTATGGACACACGCGTTCACGGACGTAAAGATGTTGAAAAGGTTATTAGCGTGCCTTTCCTCGGTGAGATACCGATGGACAAGGAGACAGACCGCAGTCAGCACGGCTATCAGCTGATAAAGCCCGATGACGACAGCGTCGTGTCAGAAGCTTTCCGCATTTTGCGTACCAACATGTCGTTCATGTCGAAGAAAGACCACCCGACTCAGGTCATCACCTTTACCTCGTTTAACGAAGGTGCCGGCAAGACGTTCATCTCTTGTAACCTTGCCATGAGTTTTGTCTTCGCAAAGAAAAAGGTGGTGATGGTCGACCTCGATATACGTAAGGCCACGCTGAGCTGCCATTTTGGCGACCATCGTAATGGTGTTACCAATTATCTGGCTGACCCGACAGTGGCGTTGGACGACATCATACGCCATCAAGACTCTTTCGACCTTATTCCTTCAGGCGAAATTGCTCCAAACCCTGCCGAGCTGCTTATGGACGAGCGTCTCGACCAGATGATGGCAGAGCTGCGTAAGCGTTATGACATAATCATTGCCGACAACGTGCCTATGGGCATCATTGCCGACGCAAGCATCGTCAACCGTATAGCCGACCTGACAATCTTTGTTGTGCGTGCCGGCAAACTCGACCGCAGACAGCTTCCTGACATCGAGGCTCTCTATGAGGACAAGAAGCTCAAGAACATGGCCTTGGTGCTCAACGGCGTAGATCCTGACCGTCGCGGTTATGGCTACGGTTACGGATACGGTTATGGCTATGGCTACGGTTATGGTTACGGCAAGCATGGAAAAAAGAAAAAATGAGATCTTAAAACTATAGTTTAATTATTAAAAATTTTATTGCAATGAAAAAAGAACAGAAAGAAAAGTATGAGTCTCCGTCAACCCGGAAGACTCAGGTAAACCTGGAAAACGGGTTTATGTCGGCTTCTGTGTTTGAAGATGGAACCGAAAACGCTGAGGGCGTTACCATTGAAGAGCACGGATTTGCTAACCCGGATAGCCCATGGGAAGGTGATTATTCAGGAAGTACTTGGGATTAATAATTAAAAATTTAAATTATGAAGAAGAACATATTTTTAATAGCAGGCATAGCACTTACGGCTATGTTTAGCGGTTGTGCAGATGAAAATCTGGACAATACCGTTAAAAATCCCGTTAAGTCGGGTGAGGAGATTATGTTCGGGTCTAAATTATCTGGTGATGCAGATGTGATTGAGTCAAAGCCTGGAACCCGAACTGTTTATGGAGATCGTACCACTACCGGAGTTCCCGTATATTGGGAAGCTGATGGCAGCGATGAGATTGCTATATTCTGTGATCAGGCATCGCAGCCAGCAAGTCATCTTGTACATTACAAGATAACGCCCGACGAAACAGACCATGCAACAGCTGCAACTGTTGCAAAAGTAAACACAAGTGAAGCCGGTCTGCAATGGGGAGATCTTGATACAGAGCACAGATTTTATGCTTTCTATCCGGCAAGTGCGGTAAAAGGTTCTGCTGAAGAGGATCAGACGGGAAAGATTACAGCCAATATTCCTGTTACGCAGCAAGTGCAGGAATGGAGAATTGTTGAGAAAGGAGCCAATGGTGCTATTGATGGCAAGAAAACTTATTTCGGACTTCCGAATATGGACTATGCCTATATGTATGCTTATAATGCCGTAACACCTTCTGATGTAAAGGATGGTCAATTCATTGATTTGCAATTCCATAATTTGGTAACAGTGCTTGATATCACTGTACAGGGTCCATCGTCTGGTACTGCTACAATTACCAATATTAATGTGGACGCGATTGACGGTACAACGCCAATTCTTACGGGTGATTTTACATGTAACATCCGAAATGCAAGTGCCGGAGAAAAAGCAGTAGCCACTTGTGAGCCGGTTGGTGACTTCAACGAGGAGCGCGGACGTATATCTATTCCTTGCTATGATAATAAAAACAAGCAGTTCATTCAACTTGGTCCAAATGAGCTTCTTAACGTAAAAGCTTATATCATTCCACAAGACTTGGAGAATACTGTAAAGCAGCGTACTCTTCGTGTTACTGTGTCTTTGTTGAATGGTGCTCCTTGCAGGAAGACTTTGCAGACAGCGGATGTTACTCCGCATAAAATCAACCGTGTTATTCTTCCTCCATTGACAATCGGAGGCACAAACTATTGGATGAGTTCACTTGACCCGGATATCTATGTGTCAGAGCTTTCTATACCTGGAAGTAAGTTCTCTGTTTTGACAAGTGATAATGGTGCAAACAGAGTTTATCAGAATGCAACTATTCAAAAGCAATTCGAGGATGGCGTTCGTGCATTTATATTCCAAACTTCTACTATAGGACATCAGAATTGGGGCTTCAAGTATGATGGTTTTTATGTCGTATGCGAGAATAAAGATCGACAAGTAATGAAATTAAGTGAGGCTATAAATCAAATTGCCTCATATCTTGACGAATGTGATAAGGAAGGTAAAACTAATGAATTTGCTTTTGTTATGTTGACTTATTCATCAGGAGATACACCATTACTAGAAGATAATGAGCAGTATTGGATTGAAAAACTTCGTGATGAAGTAAATAGCATAGCGGGTGATGCAGCAAATCGTATTTATACAGGTGAGATAACCCCGGAAACAACGATTGATGATGTGAAAGGTAAAATCATATTAAAGGCTAATTATAACTCGCAGAATATGATTAGTAATTATGGATCAGCCACAGCTCCAATAATGTTCACCTATTGGGGATCTGCTTATGGTCCTAAGATTTATGACGGGTCTTATTATCAGGATATATACGGCGGTATGCCTATGGATTGGGGTAAACCAATGTGGTATGAGAACTCTGACGCTAAGTTGAGATGGTATTATCAGGAGGTAACAAGTGTTGGTACTGGTCAGGAGGCAACTCGTGAAGAAAAAGAGACCTTTATCAAGAACTTGTTTACGAAGAGTGTTGATTTGTATCATAATGACACATCTCATAAGACATGGTTTATGAATGACCTCGGAGGATACTATTCTGACAATGTAGATATAAATGGCAGAGGTACTGGCATTCAGGCTTTGGCTATTGATATGAACCAGATGGGAGTTGATGAGTTGCAAAACCGTGAAGAAAATGCCGGACTTGGTATTATCTTCATGAACTTTGCCGACAAACAGGCTTTATCAGGTGCTAAATACAAGAGCGACTGGCTGATACAGACCCTTATCGACAACAACTTTAAGTTTGCGTTGCGTAAGAAAGGCTCAAGCACAACGCCTTCATCAAAATACAATGCCACTTATTCAAATGGCGGAAATGCCGTTGGTTGGGATAAGTAATCACTATTTGACAATGAAACTTTCGCTGAAAGACTCAGCGAAAGTTCATTGTTGAAGAATGTATCATATAAGATAAATGAGTTATCCTATACGAAAATACGCGGCATTAGTAATTGCGTTAGCCTGCTTTGTTTCATGCCAGGACGAGTCTTTGCTCGGCGGCGACGCTGCCGGCAACGTTAAGATTCTTGCACGCATGAGCGGCTCAACACCTACGCGTACTTGTGTTGACGGAGTTACGACAGACGGTTCGGTGGGCATATTGTGGTCGCCGGGCGACCGTATCGGCGTGTATGGAAGCGCCGGAACGTCAAACGCCTTGTTCGTATCTTCAAATACGAGTGCCGCACCTGAGGCCGTCTTTGCAGGCAATCTGAAGCAGGGCGAATCTCCCTCTTACGCCTACTATCCCTATGACGAAGGCAACTCTTCGTCAGATGTCTCGGCTATTAAAGGAAACCTGAAGCTTGTTCAGGCATACAACATGGCCGACGGAACGTTAGAGGCCGACTATAAAGTAGGCAAGCCAACGTTCTCATCAGCTGATGGCGGACAATATGAGTTCTCGTTCGAGCATCTGTTTTCCCTTATAAGGTTCAGCATCAACGCCACGGGTACTCTTCTCGAAGGCGATAATCTTGAAAGCATCATCCTGACTTTGCCCGACGGACGCAGGCTCGGCGGCGAGTTTACGTTCGACGCAGCTTCGAAGGCTGTGACATGGACAGGTGCTGCCGACGGAGTGAACCAGCTGACCATGAAATGGAGCGATGCTCCGGCGCTTACGAGCGGACAGGAGCTGACGGGATATATGACCTGTGCCCCTGATATACATCAGAACGACGATATAAAAATCACCATTCTGACACATCAGTACAAGGCAGAGTTCACCCGCCGTTCGCTTGCAGACTTCGCTGCTAACACATGCTACACGTTCCCGCTGACGCTTGCCAACTATTCTGATATGGTTGTAACCAAGCGTCCTGTGTTCAAGAGTTTCTCATTCGATGTAAGTGCCAACGAAGGCAAAATTCTTGGCACCAAATTGGTGTATGAGAACGGAAAGACACAGCCTGTGGCTAATACGGCAGAGGTGATGACGGTAGGTACTGACAGCGTTACCGGCTGCATACCTTATCTGTTTGACTTCAAGCTGAAGCCCACGTTCACCATACCTGAAGGCATGACCGTAACAGTGGACGGAAAAGCACAGACGAGCGGAGCCGACGAGCAGGATTTCAGCAAGCCGGTGACATATGTTGTGTCTAACGGCGAGGAAGACCGCGCCTATGTTGTTGAGGTTACAAACACCGGGCTGCCGGTGGCTGTGCTTGAGCAGGAAGGCGGCAGCGTCTATTGGGATGAGGCCGGCATAAATGTGCGCGCTAAGAGTGAAGACTGGAGCGAAACCGACCATTTTACGCTATACAATGCAGATGGAACGGTAGATGTGGAAACTGCTTTATGCAGTTCGCGCCTTCGCGGCAACTCCACGCAGAACTTCCCGAAACTTCCCTTTGCGCTTAAATTCGACAAGAAAGTAGGTATACAAGGACTGCCTACCGACAAGCGCTGGGAGCTGCTTGCCAACTGGATGGACCGCACTTCGCTGCGCAATGCAGTTGCTCTCGACATAGCTCATCGCACGGCCGGCGCACATACTGACGGCCTGGGATGGAGTCCTAACGGTGTGAATGTGGAACTGGTTATCAACGGACGTCATGTGGGAAACTATTTCCTGTGTGAGAAAGTGAAGATTGATGCCGACCGCGTGAACATCAAGGACTGCTATGAGGACGTTGTGGACGGTGGCAACCCCAATCCTTCTGTTGCCGACTGCGGTTATCTGCTTGAGTTCGACGACGCTATGGATGAGGTCAACCGTTTCCGTACAGACCGCGGACTGCCTGTCATGTTTAAGGATGAAGTGCCGGAAAACGGAACGCTGTTTAATGCCATAAAAGATAAGATTGGGGCAATTGAGCAGAATCTGGAAAACGGTAACTACTCTGAAGCCTACAAGCAGCTGGACATCAACTCCGTCATTGACTATTTCTTTGTGCAGGAACTTACGTTCAACGATGAATACAAGCATCCTAAAAGCGTATATATGTACATCGACGGCGAGGATAAGCTGACAGCAGGTCCGGTGTGGGACTTCGACTGGCAGACGTTTATCATTCCGGATCAGGTGCGTGCCTACGGCGGAACTTACGACTGCCGTAACACGGACGAGTGGCTGTATGGAGCTTCGGCGTTGGCATTCCCATGGATACATCCTGATTATGTCAACGACAAGCCCTATATGTGGTATCCGCTTCTGTTTAAAGACCCTACGTTCAGAAGTAGCTTACAGACACGCTGGACGGCTGTTTATGCAGCCCTGCAGGCTGTATTGGCAGAGATAGACCGGCTGGCACTTCAGAATCGTCTTTCAGATAAGTTCAACTCGGCAATGTGGCCTACCACGCGCACTCTGAAAAACGAGTGTGGCGCTGCGTTCAATGGTGATGAGGATATGACCTTCGACCAGGCAATACAGTCGATGAAGAAGGCATATACAGACCGTCTGAACTGGATGAACGCGCAGATAATAAGTGGAAGTTTCGTGACAGACGCAGACTAATGAAAATATCTAACGAATAAAAATTCATAATATGATTAAAAGAACAATCGCGGCAGCCATTGTAGTATTGGCTGCAGGTTCAGCCTTTGCCCAGGCTGAACAAAAGACCAGTTCCACAGAATATGTGGAATACAGCTCAAGTAAATATAAAGTGGAGACAAACGGCTTCTGGAGCAACTGGTTTGTCAGTGTTGGCGCTGGTGGCCAGGTCTACTTTGGCGACCATGACCGTCAGGCTTCGTTTGGCGACAGAATTTCGCCGGCTCTCGATGTTGCTGTTGGCAAGTGGTTCTCGCCGAGCATAGGCGTAAGGCTTATGTATAGCGGCCTTTCGGTTAAGGGTGCCACACAGAAGGGCTCTTTGGCTCACAGCACCGGAGAGGATGTGCCCGGAAAGGGAGGCAACGGCTATTGGCTGGAGAAGCAGAAGTTTAATTACTTCAACTTCCATGCTGATGTGCTGTTCAATCTCTCTAACATGATATGTGGCTACAATGAGAAGCGCCTGTATAACCTCAGCGCTTACGGAGGTCTCGGTGTGATGCACGTGTCAGAAGAGCCGTCAGCCACAGACATATCAGCACACTTCGGTCTTCTTAACACCTTCCGTCTGTGTTCAGCTCTGGACCTCAACCTTGACCTGCGCGGAACGCTGGTTAACGATGAGTTCGACGGCGAGGGCGGAGGCCGTGGCGGCGAAGGTATGTTCACCGTTGCAGTTGGTCTTACCTATAAGTTTAAGCCGCGCGGCTGGGAGCGCAGCAAGGTCGTTACACGCACTGTGTATAACAACGACGAAATCAACGCCATGCGCGAGCAGCTCAACCGCATGAGCGAGGAGAACGCACGTCTGCAGGAAGCTCTCAACCAGAACGACAAGGAGAAGGCTGAGACCATAGTTAAGCAGATAACATCTGCCAACCTCATCGTGTTCCCGATAGGCAAGAGCACCTTGTCTAATCAGGCTCGCGTAAACCTCGGCATGCTTGCAGAGGTAATCAAGCAGGGCGATCCTTCAACGGTTTACACCATCACCGGATATGCTGATGCCGGAACCGGAACCAAGGCCGGCAACGAGCGTCTGAGCAAGAAGCGTGCTGAGGCTGTATATAACTGCCTGGTAAAAGAGTTTGGTGTTAACAAGTCACAGCTCCAGATTGACTATAAGGGCGGTGTGGACAATATGTTCTATGACGACCCGCGCATGAGCCGTGCCGTAATCACCAAGACAAAGTAAATATATCTGTCTGACTTGTTGCGATGCGTGCCTGCGTCAGCAACGCAGTGGCGCGAGGGTGTGGCAAGGAGTCAGGGCTGGTTAGCTCATTTTATTGCAGTCGGATTTGCTCTGCTGCCTGAATGTGTTTTCGGGCATACAGCGTCAAGTCTGGTATGAGTTTGTCTGTTTCTATGGCCCCTCTTCGTACACATCCTCGTTTTCTAATTGAAAGTTTTGTGTTCAATCCCATTTGCTGTCTTTTTGGCAGTGAATGGGATTTTTTGTTTTCGGGAGTTTCATCTGTCCGCCATGATTCTGATGCGGCATGCCGAGAACATGAGCAAACGGCAATGGAAACAAAACGGCTGGCTGAAAGCATGGACGCCCAAAACAGATAACGCTATCTGCGGGCTGATGGCAGATTCGCTTTTAAGGGCCTGCATAAGGCTTATGTGACTGATATGCCGTTGCCTGACGGAAAGGCCGTCAGAAGGCGCAGGAATGCTCCGTGTGGGCATACAGCATAAGGGAAGCCTGTGCCGGCCATGCGTGCTGAGGTTATGTCATTGTGCATATCCATGCTGCGTCAGAGCTGCTCATGCTGATAAAGTTGCCGGTTGAACGGCATTATGCTTAATGATTTTTTTGAGACGTGCCTTGAAGGTATGCCGGCGCGCTGTGTAAAAAAGTCAGTTGCTTTTCTGTTGTTTTGGCTTAGCTGCATCGTAGGTTTTTCTGCACGATTAGACGATGGAGTATATGCAATAAAAAAGGAGTACCGTTTGGTACTCCTCTGTGATCCGTTTGGGGCTCGAACCCAAGACCCCAACATTAAAAGTGTTGTGCTCTACCAGCTGAGCTAACGGATCATCTTATCCATTCGTTTTGTAAAGCGAGTGCAAAGGTACGGCTTTTTTCTTAAACTACCAAATTATTTTTCAATTTTTTTTAGTTTTTCTTCGCTTTGCACCTTTTCATGCCCTTCTTTGGTGATGTATCGCTGATAATAGGCTATGAGGATGGTGGTGAGGGGCAGGGCGATGATGAGACCGATGAAGCCCAGCAGGGTGCCCCATACGGAGAGCGACAGCAGCAGTATGGCAGGGTTGAGGCCCATGGCCTTGCCCATTATTTTTGGCGTTACCACCATGTCGCTTATTATCTGTACGATGCAGAACACGGCCACGGCTCCTGCCAGTATTATCCAGAAGTTCTGGCCTGTGTCGGCAGCCTTGAGCAGGGCAAGGAACACCGTAGGGATGAGCGCGAAGGTGTGCAGATAGGGCACAAGGTTCATTATGCCTATCATTATGCCGAGGCCTATGGCCATGGGAAAGTCTATTATGGTGAAGCCTATGCAGAACATGATGCCCATGCAGAGCGACACGAGCGACTGGCCGCGTATGTAGTTGTTGAGCTCGCGCTCCACGTCGCCCATCAGCTCCTGCCAGAACGGGCGCACCTTCTGCGGGAATATCTTTATCCATTTGGTGGTGAGCGCCTCATAGTCGAGCAGGATGAAGAACATGTACATGAGCGTTATGAGCGATGCCACCACGCTTATGATGATGTTGGCCGTCTGTCCGAGCACGCTGAATAGCTTTGGCATGGCGCTCCTGATGGCCTCTGTTACGTCTTTCTGCTTGAAGAACTGGTGTATCTCGTGGCGGTTGTCCTCAATCCATTGCCTTATGGTGCTGGGAAAGTTGTTTATGTGCGTCGTCTTGTGCAGATAGCGCGAGAGCACGTCGCCCAGCTTGTCGAACTGTTCGATCATCGGCGGAACTATGAGATAGAATATCCCCCCTATGACGGCAATGACGAAAATCAGCGCGACGATGATGGACAGCGCCCTTGTGGGCACGTGCATCTTGTACTGGACAAACTTTACGATGGGGTAGAGCAGATAGGCCAGCAGCCATGCCACGAAGAACGGCAGCAGCACGTTGCTCAGATAGTTGGTTATGAACAGCACGGCGCCGACAAGCAGGGCTATGAGCATCCAGCGTATGAATTTGTCGAAAGTGATTTTCTCTTCAAGCATATTTTATCGTGTCAATGTGTTTTGTCCTTGTTTTTGTCTTCCTCAAGCGCCTTGCGGTAACATTCGCGGCAGAGCGGTTCATATTCGGCCTGCTCGCCGAGCATCACGCGCTTCTCGTTGTTCACAAGACGGTGGCTGACGTAGGCCAGCGCGCCGCATCTTACGCAGATGGCATGCACCTTAGTCACTTCGTCGGCAATGGCGCACAGGGCCGGTATGGGGCCGAAGGGCACGCCCTTGAAGTCCATGTCGAGCCCCGCAACGATGACGCGTATGCCCTTGTTGGCAAGTTCGTTGCATACGGCCACGAGTCCGTCGTCGAAAAACTGCGCCTCGTCGATGCCCACCACGTCGATGTCTGACGACAGCAGCAATATCGACGAAGACGAGTCGACCGGCGTGCTCATTATGGAGTTGCGGTCGTGGCTGACCACCTCAATCTCAGAATATCGCGTGTCGAGGGCGGGCTTGAAAATCTCCACTCTCTGCTTCGCAAACTCGGCGCGTTTAAGCCTTCTTATAAGTTCTTCGGTCTTGCCCGAGAACATCGATCCGCACACAACTTCTATTCTTCCAGGGCGGTGTGCCTCGCCTGCCAGATTGTTGTTCATTATGGCGCAAAATTACAAAGACGTTTTAAAAATTGCAAAGAAATATAGCGTTTTTTTGCACTCGTGAATTATTTAACTTATATTTGTGGCGAATTATGGGCTTGTTATATATAGTACCCACACCGGTGGGAAATATGGAAGATATGACGCTCAGGGCCATACGCATCTTGAAGGAGGCCGACCTGGTTTTGGCTGAGGACACCCGCACGTCGGGCATACTTCTCAAGCATTTTGAGATAAAGAACCAGCTCTATGCCCACCACAAGTTTAATGAGCACGGCACGTCGGCGTCGATAGTGGAGCGGCTTAAGGCCGGAGCCACGGTGGCTCTGATAAGCGATGCCGGCACTCCCGGCATAAGCGATCCGGGATTCTTCCTGGTGAGAGAGGCTGTCAGTGCAGGTGTAACGGTGCAGTGTCTTCCCGGCGCCACGGCTTTTGTGCCGGCTCTGGTGTCATCGGGACTGCCTTGCGACAGATTCTGTTTCGAAGGCTTCCTGCCTCAGAAGAAGGGGCGCGCAACCAGGCTTGACAGTCTGCGCGAAGAGACCCGCACGATGATATTCTATGAGTCGCCCTACAGAGTGCTGAAGACTCTCGAGCAGTTTGCCGAATATTTTGGCGAAGACCGCAGGGCAAGCGCCTGCCGTGAGATATCCAAGATACACGAAGAGAGCGTGCGCGGCACACTGGCGGAGCTTATAGCCCATTTCAAGGAAACCGAGCCGCGCGGCGAGTTTGTCATCGTGGTGGCCGGCAAGAACGTTAAAGAAAGGAAACCTAATAATTAATAGCATTATGAAAAAGGTATTATTTTTCGCGGCATGTTTTATGGCTTTGGTCGCATGTAACAACGAGAAAACAGGTTCTAATCTGCCTCAGGTAAGCCAAACAGACTCTTTACAGAAGATTATAGAGCAGAAGGACAATGAGATAAACGACATGATGGGAATCCTGAACGATATTGATGAGGGCTTCCGTCTGATTAACGAGGCTGAAAACAGGGTGAGCGTGGCCAAGGACGGCGAGGGGGCCGACAAGAAGCAGCGCATACGCGAGAACATCCAGTTCATACAGCAGCGCCTGGCACAGAACCGCGAGCTGATAGAGAAGCTGCGCAAGCAGGTCAGCGAGAGCTCTGTTAAGGGTGAGGAAATGAAGCGCACAATAGAGAATCTGGTTAAGCAGCTTGAGGACAAAGACCACCAGCTGAAAGATCTCCGCGCACAGCTCGAGGCAAAGGACATACATATCGAGGAGCTCGACATGACAATCAACTCGCTCAACAAGGATGTAAGCAACCTGAAGGGTGAGAGCGAGCAGAAGTCGCAGACAATAAGCAATCAGGACAAGCAGCTCAACACGGCATGGTATGTGTTCGGAACAAAGAAGGAGCTGAAGGAACAGCAGATCCTGGTTAACGGCAAGGTGCTGCAGGGCAACTTCAACAAGAGCTACTTCACAAAGATAGACATCAGAAACTTCAAGGAGCTGAAGCTGTATTCTAAATCGGCAAAACTCCTTACGATGCACCCGTCAAGCAGCTACAAGCTTGAGCGCGACTCTAAAGACCAGTATGTGCTGCGCATAACAAATCCGCAGATATTCTGGAGCACAAGCAAGTATCTCGTGGTGCAGGTTAGATAAATATTGGCAGAATAATTCAGAGAACACATTTTTCTGACTTCTGCGTCAGCATTGTTGGCGGGCAGTATCCGGCACGGGTATTGCCCGCCAATTTTTTTGTGCCATACGTTTTGGGTAATCTCAAATCGGGTTGTTAGCATTCGGTCTGGATTTTTGCTTTATATTGAGTGGATTTTTGTAGGATTTTTCGCAGGCATAGCGGGCTATGTCAAGAAAGATCTTACAAAAAGACGCCAATAGAAACAAGAAGACAGGCTGAAAGCATGATGCACAAATTTGATAAAGTTATGTGCGGTCTAATGGCAGATTTGGGTTAATGCAATGTGCTGAATTAGCAGCTCCGCACACCCGTTTCATGCCGCTCCGTGCATGGCTTTATTTCGGCACGGTAAGGCATGAAACGGGGCGAACGGCGTTTTAGCTGTTATAAGTCATTCGTTTGCGATAAAAAACTCGGCCACTTTTGTATCAAAAGTGGCCCATTTACGGGTCGTAAACGATAGGTTAATGATTTGAAACATATATGCATTGTTTTGCTTAACATCCGTGTTGAATTAATTGGAAATTGTACAGGATGTTAAGTAAAACGGCCCATTTTTCTTTCAGATTTTTGCCGTTTTTAAAGTCAAAGCCCTTTTGACCTCCACGGATTCTGATTTTTATCCCAAATCTAGGTTATAATTCAGCATATATTATTTCTTTATATTTAGTGGATTTTCGTTTGCTTTTTCGTAAGCACAGTAGGCTATGTCAATAAAAGGCAGACGAAAATACTACAATAGGAAACAAGAATACGGTCTGAAAGCATGAATGCACAAAATTAGATAAAATTATATATGGCCTGATGATGACGGACTGACGTTTATCTCTTTCCCTTGAAAAACTCCTGCATGAGGGTTCTGCATTCCTCCTCAAGCACGCCTGCAGTAACTTCGGCTTTAGGGTGAAGAGCCTTTGGAGCGTAGATGTGAAATCCGCGCTTGTCGTCGCTTGCACCGTAAACCACTCGCTTTATCTGTGCCCAGCCGATGGCTCCGGCGCACATGGGGCACGGCTCAACGGTTACGTAGAGCGTGCAGTCGGTGAGATACTTGCCGCCCATGAAGTTCTCGGCAGCCGTTATGGCCTGCATTTCGGCGTGTGCAGTTACGTCGCAAAGCGTTTCTGTAAGGTTGTGGGCACGCGAAACTATGCGGTCGTTACACACGATGACGGCTCCTATAGGTATCTCGCCGGCCTCTCCTGCCGCCTCTGCTTCGGCCAGAGCCTTGCGCATAAACTGTTCGTCCTTCTTCTGTTGTGTCTCCTGCTTGTTGTCTTCGTGGTTGTTAAAGCCGTTGTTTGTCATATCTTTGTTTTTGTGCAAAAATACAACATTTCGCAATAACAGCCTTTGGTGTATAGCAGAAAAGTTGTATTTTTGCATTACAGCCGTGGCATTGCAGTTGCTGAAGACGTTGCTGCACGGCGGCTCAACATTTCAAAACAACATGAAAAACTCATGGCAGAGCATAACAATATAGGCCGTTGGGGCGAGCAGAAGGCAGCCGAATATCTTGAACAGCACGGCTTCAGGATAATATGGCGCGACTGGCGCGACGGCCACCGTGACATCGACATTGTGGCAATCGACGCTGACTGTCTGGTGGTTGTTGAGGTGAAGACCAGGCGCAATGCCGACTTTATGGCGCCCGAACAGGCTGTCGACGTCCGAAAGATACGCAACCTGAGTCTGGCAGCGGCAAAGTTTGTCAGGGCCAACAACATCGAGATGCCCGTGCGCTTCGACATAGTGTCGGTTACGGGCGTGCCCGGCGGGCCGTGCGAGATTAACCATATTGAGGATGCTTTCTTACCCCTGTCTTATTGAAAAATGGAAGATATAAAGATAATAAAGGTTGACGAAACCAGCTCGACAAATGTTCTTATGCGCGAATACTCCGGCGAAGAAGGCCGGCTGATGACCGTGGGCGTTGCCGCCTTTCAGTCGGCAGGGCGCGGTCAGGGCGAAAACAAGTGGGAGAGTGAGCGCGGCAAGAACCTTACGTTCAGCATAAAGGTCTATCCCGTGGCGTTGCCGGTTATGCGCCAGTATGTCATGCTCGAGGCCGAGTCGTTGGCCATACGTGACGCTCTTGCCGGATATGTCGACGACATCACGATAAAATGGCCGAACGACATTTACTGGTGCGACAAGAAAATCAGCGGAACGCTCTCTGAATGTACTATCAGCGGAAGCCACGTAGGCAGCTGTATTCTCGGCACGGGGATTAATCTCAATCAGCGTGAGTTTGTGAGCGATGCGCCCAATCCGGTATCGTTGTCTCAGATATTGGGACGCGACATTGACGCCGATGAGGTGCTCGGTGTGCTTCTCCGCCGTTTCGAGGTTTATCTCGGCATGGTCAATGAGGGCCGTTATGACGAGGTGGCGTCGCTTTATTCTGCCGCTCTCTATCGCCGCAGCGGCCGTCATGCCTATAAGGATGCCGGCGGCGACTTCATGGCGGAGCTTGAATGTATCGAGCCTGACGGCCATCTTGTTCTTCGGCGCGATGACGGCAGCCTGAGCAGATATGCGTTTAAGGAGGTGAAGTATGTTTTATAATGAAGTAGTTAAAGTAGTTAGAAGTAGTTAAAGGAGTTAAAGTCATATGCATTGTAGATAAAAACATTACTGGTAAGACAGTAAATATTATTTTTAACGCAGCATCAATTTTTAATTATACAAATATTGCTGACTGCACAGAATAAAGATATTGTCACAAAGCACATACAGCAACAAAGCATATGGCTTTAACTACTTTAACTACTTCTAACTCCTTTAACTCCTAAACGATAAATAATTATGGCAAAGTACAAAAGAATTTTATTGAAACTTAGTGGCGAAAGCCTGATGGGAAAACAGAACTTCGGCATCGACCCGGAGCGTCTCGGCGACTATGCGCGCCAGATAAAGGAAGTGCACGAGATGGGTGTGCAGATTGGTATCGTTATCGGAGGCGGCAACATCTTCCGCGGACTCAGCGGTGCCGGCAAGGGCTTCGACCGCGTTAAGGGCGACCAGATGGGTATGTGCGCAACGGTTATCAACTCGCTCGCATTAAGCTCTGCTCTCGGTGCTGTAGGCGTAAAGACAAAGGTGATGACGGCTATACGCATGGAGCCGATAGGTGAGTTCTACAGCAAGTGGAAGGCCATCGAGGCTATGGAGGCCGGCTATGTGTGCATATTCTCTGCCGGAACAGGTTCTCCTTACTTCACAACCGACACAGGCTCGTCGCTCCGCGGTATTGAGATTGAGGCCGACGTTATGCTCAAGGGCACACGCGTTGACGGCATCTACACTGCCGACCCGGAGAAGGATCCTACTGCAGTGAAGTTTAAGGACATCACTTACGATGAGATTTATACACGCGGACTGAAGGTGATGGACCTTACAGCCACAACAATGTGCAAGGAAAACAACCTGCCTATCTATGTGTTCAACATGGACGTTGTTGGCAACCTGAAGAAGGTTATGGACGGCGAGGAGATAGGTACGCTGGTTCACAACTGATAGCATTATAAATGCACAAGCCGCTTACGTAGCTGTCTTATCTGCATCTTTTTTATGTTTGAACGGCAGGCAGCACTATCGTATGCGGGCACATCCGTTGAAATTGAGGATGTATCTTCATTAATATAAAAAAGAAGCCGTTGCCTCTTTGCGCATAAATGTTTGTGCTTGAGGCAACGGCTTCTTCTTTTTTATGTCTTAAAGGGCTTACATGTCGAGAGTAATGCCCTTGTTGTCAATCTTCTTATATTCTTTTCCGTTCACTGTTACGTTTGCAGAGTTACGTGCGCTGAAGGTCTTTCCCTTCGACTTGACGTTGATGTCCTGCAGCTTAACGCCGTCAGTGTTGTTGATTACGATACCCTCTTTGGCGTTGTTTACCTCGAGGTCGGTTATCGTTATGTTCTTCACCGGCATCTCGGGCAGTCCGTTGAAGTAGGCTGCACGGCGTGCAGTGCGGCATATTACATGGTTGATGTTGATGTCGCGGAAGCAAGGTGTTGTCTCGTCTACCTTTATCTTCTTCACGTTCTGCTGCTTTGCCTCGTCGCCGTCTGCAAGAGCCTCTACTGCCGACTTGCCTCCGTAGTAGAGGTCGAAGGTTATTGCGTCGGTCTGAATGTCGAACATTGAGATGTTGTTGATGTAGATGTTCTCAACCACGCCGCCGCGTCCGCGTGTGCTCTTGAAGCGCAAGCCCACGTCAGTGCCGAGGAACTGGCAGTCGGAAACATATATGTTCTTCACGCCGCCGCTCATCTCGCTGCCTACAACAAAGCCGCCATGGCCCTTGAACACGGTACAGCCGTTAATCAGTACGTTCTCGCAGGGTATTCCGCGCTTGCGTCCGTCGGCGTCCTTACCGCTCTTGATGCAGATGCCGTCGTCGCCAACGTCAAATGTAGAGTTCACAACCAGCGCATTCTTGCATGACTCAAGGTCGAGTCCGTCGCCGTTCTGTGCAAATGCCGGGTTTCTTACCTGCACATCCTCTATCAGCACATTCTCGCACATCAGCGGATGAATGTTCCATGAAGGAGAGTTCTGGAAGATTACGCCGTTGAGCCATACGTTCTTGCAGCCCACGAGGTTTACCATCACGGGGCGCAGGAAGTGCCTGATGCTATGCCATTCAGCGTCGCTCAGATTACCCTTGGGCACGTTCATGTTGCTCATTGAGTCGCCTTTAAGCGCACCTTCAGAAGGGAACCAGAACTTAGGGTTCTTGAATGCTCCGCCGCGTGAAGTAAACTCTTTCCATTGCTTGTCGGTAACCTTCTCGCGTTTCACCGGGCGCCAGTATTCGCCGTTGCCGTCTATCACTCCAGCTCCGGTTATCGCCACGTTTACAAGGTTGTGGCCCGATATGGGCGACTGGCAGCGGCGTGTGTTCAGTCCTTCGAACGACGCATCTATAAGCGGATAGAGGTCGATGTCGGGCGAGAACAATATCACTGCACCCTTGTTGAGGTGAAGGTTGATGTTGCTCTTGAGAGTTATAGGACCGGTGAACCACACACCTTGCGGCACAACGAGCTTGCCGCCGCCCTTTTTCTCAAGTGCCTCAATGGCCTTGGCAAAAGCATCGGTACAGAGCGAAGATCCGTCGCCTTTAGCTCCGAAGTCTTTCAGGTTAACCTCGTTGTCGGGAAACACGGGGGCTGTAACCTGTTCCATCTTGAAGGGCAGATTCTCATACAGACAGCTGTATTTGTCTGTGCCGGTGGCGCTTGCACCAAGTGTAAGCAGGCATGCGCACACCAAAAAGAAGATTTTTCTCATTTATTTTTATTGGTTTAAGTTAGTAGATTCATGTAGTTTTATTATTGCCGGGACGGCCGCAGGAGCTATTTCTCCTCTTCATAGTCGACATATTCTCCTTCGTTTTTCGAGAATATCTTGCGGTTCATCTCGTCGGGCGTGCGCCGGTCGATAATTATTTCGTCGTCGCCTGATGTCTGTCGGTACTGCTGCCGGCCCTGTCCGTTGCCGTTGTCCTGGCCCCTGAAGCCCTTAAACTGTTTCTTCACACTGTGGAAAGTGCGGTATATCTTGTAGGCAACCACGCCTACGACGATGAATATTCCGAGCAGTATTATGAATAAGAAGTTTAATAAAGCAGCAATCATTATTTGTTCTTTGAATTAAGATAAACCGATAATATTACATACCATGCGATTATTATGGCGAAGGCCGAGATGCCGAAGATGATGAGCAGCGGCACGCAGGTTATAAGGAAAATGTATTTAACCTCGTTGCCTTTCCATCCCCATTGCTTAAACTTAAGGGCAAACATCGGTATTTCGCTCACCAGCACATAGCTGCAAAGGAAAATAAGCAATATTACGGCCGGCACCATCCACGGCGACGACTCGAGCACGTCGGCAGCTCCCACGATGAGCGAGCCCCAGAACAGGGCGTTGGCCGGCGTGGGCATGCCTATGAACGATGTGGTCTGACGCTCGTCAAGATTAAACTTGGCAAGGCGCAGCGCCGAGAACGCAGCCATGACGAAAGCCACGAAGGGCAGCACCGGGCGCAGCGGCTCGAGAAACGACGGATAGTCCATCACGCCGAGCTGATAGAACACCATCGTGGCCGGCGCCATGCCGAACGTGATGTCGTCGGCAAGCGAGTCGAGTTCCTTTCCGATTGGCGACGACACCTTTAGCAGGCGTGCGCTCATGCCGTCGAAGAAGTCGAACACGGCACCCAGGATGATGAACGTCAGCGCCATCTTGGGCTGTCCGCCGAAGGCGTAAGCCGTGGCTATGCAGCCCGAGATAAGGTTGCAGCACGTGATAGTGTTCGGAATATTTCTTACTATGATGTTTGCCATAACGTAGCGTAGTTATCGGCCGTGTACTTTCATTCGCAGAAAGGGCGGCTGTTATGTTTATTTAAGCCGTGCAATAATCGTGCGGTTGCCTGTTGTAGCCTGTCCCATCTTCACGCAAACCTCAGTTCCGAGTGGCAGATACACGTCAACGCGCGAACCGAACTTGATAAATCCGAGATGCTCGTCGATGTAGCAGTCTTCTTCAGGCTTGGCGTAGGTTACGATGCGTCGTGCCACCGCACCTGCTATCTGGCGGCACAGCACTTCGGTGCCTTCGGGAGTCTCGAGCATCACGTCGGCGTGCTCGTTCTCCTCGCTGGCCTTTGGCAGCCATGCCTTGTGGTAGTTGCCGTTCTGATGATGAACGAATTTCACTTTGCCGTCAACCGGGAACCAGTTGGCGTGAACGTTGAACAAGCTCATAAAGATGCTTATCATGAGACGTTTGTCGTGAAAGTACTCATCTTCAAAAACCTCCTCGATAACCACCACTTTTCCGTCTGCCGGAGCCACTACCACCTTCTCGGTCTCGCCGTCGAAGTAGCGCTTGGGGCATCTGAAGAAGTTTACCACTATGGAATAGATTACGCCGAAGACGACGACAAAGCTCCAGAACGGAATTTTGTTGTCGACATAGAACCACAGAATCAAGGCTATGGCCACAAACGCAGTCAGTCCGTAGACCAGCGTGTCAGTGCCCTCTCGATGAAGTCTTACATTCTTAAGTTTCTTTATTCTTTTTCCCATAGTAAAGTTTGAAGTGGAAAATTATTTGCAAAGGTACGCCTTTTTTGTGTAATTGGCAAATTTTTTGCATTATTCTTTAATAAATACACATTGTCCGGCAGCTGCGGCTTAATCGGCTGATAGTTCGATTTTTATTGTTTGCTCCGCTGTCCTGTTGCGGTTTTCGTTCTCGTTTGCTCCTTCTTCGGGTGTCCGGCTGAAGCGGCCGGGGCATGTCCTTGTTTCAGCTTTCGTGTGTCATGCCTTTTATGCTTAATGTCAGGCGTTGCCGGTGTGTAATGTGATGCTGTGCGGATTCACATTGTCGCGATATTAGCCATGTCGCCTTACATTCTGATTTTGCCTGACGCTCTCATTCTGAAGTATTTGAAAATAATAATAATTCGGACGGAAATATGGGCTGAAATCGTGTGCAAACATAAATGCGTTGATATCAGAGTGTTGTATGGTTATGGCGGTTTGTGTGCATTAAAATTTAACCTGAAAACGGCTGAAATACCATGAAATTCGGGTTAAAACGGCTGCAAACCATAATGCCGGACGAGGCTTTTCAGCTTATAAAAGGTGCCCTTTCGCTGTGTAAGAGCATGCCTTTCGGTGAATTGTCTGCCGCATTACGGTCTTTCAGGCATGTTTTTACGCCTCGGCGTTTCTATTTCGTCTGAAAATCCTGACATAATCATGATGACACAATGCAATGATAATGGCCGGTTTGCCTGCCAAAGTAACATCTCCGTCAACGCTCATAGCTGCTGCCGTGCGTGTGTCCGTGCGGTTGTCAGGGCGTGTGCGTGCATGTCGTATAAACATAAAAAACAATCTGCATAAGATAATTTTCACATTATTATTTTGGCTGTTTCAGTTTTTCAGAATAACTTTGACGCTCTAAAAGCGCAAATGTAGTTTATGCAAGATTTCGTCCATTTACACGTACATACTTATTACTCCATTCTTGACGGACAGTCGAGCGTGCAGAAACTTGTAGACAAGGCTGTGGCCGACGGCATGAAGGGCATGGCCATAACCGACCACGGCAACATGTTCGGCATAAAGGAGTTTTACAACTACTGCAAGAAAGTCAACGGCAAGCTGAAGGCCGAGGGCAAGGAGCCTTTCAAGCCCATCTTCGGCTGCGAGATGTATGTGGCACGCCGTACAAAGGACGACAAGGAGAAAGAGAAGGGCGACATGGGCGGATACCACCTCATTGTGCTTGCAAAAAACTACAATGGATACAAGAACCTTATTAAGTTGGTTTCGCGCGCGTGGGTAGACGGCTATTACATGCGTCCGCGTACCGACCGCGCCGATCTTGAGAAGTATCACGAAGACCTCATCGTCTGTTCGGCATGTATAGCCGGCGAGGTGCCCGCAAAGATTCTCAAGGGCGACATGGAGGGGGCACGCGAGGCCATAGAGTGGTATCACCGCGTGTTCGGCGACGACTATTATCTCGAGCTTCAGCGCCACAGAGTCACCAATCCGCATCAGCGCGCCAACCGCGAGACTTATCCGCTGCAGGTGCGCGCCAACAAGGCTCTGATGGAGCTGGCGGAGGAGTATGGCATAAAGACCGTATGCACAAACGACGCCCACTTCGTTGACGAAGAGAACGCCGAGGCCCACGACCATCTGCTCTGTCTGTCTACGGGCAAGGACCTCGACGACCCTAACCGTATGCTCTATTCAAAGCAGGAGTGGTTTAAGACGCGCGAGGAGATGAACGCCGTGTTCAGCGATGTGCCCGAGGCACTTAGCAACACGCTCGAGATACTCGACAAGGTTGAGACCTACAGCATTGACCATGCACCTATCATGCCGTTCTTCCCCATACCTGAAGAGTTTGGTACGGAGGAGGACGTGCGCCGAAAATATTCAGAGAAACAGCTCTACGATGAGTTCACTACCGACGAGAACGGTGAAAATCCGCTGCCGCCCGAAGAAGGCGAACAGAAGATAAAGCGCCTCGGCGGCTACGAAAAGCTGTACCGCATAAAGTTTGAGGCCGACTATCTGGCCAAGCTTGCCTACGACGGAGCAAAGCGCCTGTATGGCGACCCGCTGCCCGAGGAGGTGGCAGAGCGAGTGAAGTTTGAGCTGCACATCATGAAGACGATGGGTTTCCCCGGTTACTTCCTTATCGTGCAGGACTTCATCAACTCGGCGCGCGACGAGCTCGGAGTGATGGTTGGCCCCGGGCGTGGCTCGGCCGCCGGTTCGGTTGTTGCCTACTGTCTGGGTATTACGAAGATAGACCCTATTAAATATGACCTTCTGTTTGAGCGTTTCCTCAACCCCGACCGTATATCGTTGCCCGATATCGATACCGACTTCGATGACGACGGACGCGGAAAGGTGCTCGAATGGGTGGAAGACAAATACGGACACGACAAGGTGGCGCACATCATCACCTACGGCACCATGGCCACAAAAAACTCCATTAAGGACGTGGCGCGCGTGGAGAAGCTGCCGCTCGACGTGTCTAACCACTTGTGCAAGGCCATCCCCGACCGTCTGCCCGACGGCCTGAAGATGAACCTGCCCAACGCCATTAAGTGCGTGCCCGAGCTGCGCGAGGCTGAGGCAAGTCCCGACCTGCAGCTCAGCAATACGATAAAATATGCAAAGATGCTTGAGGGCACCGTGCGCGGAACTGGTATACACGCCTGCGGAACCATCATCTGCCGCGACGCAATCAGCGACTGGGTGCCCGTCAGCACGGCCGAAGACAAGTCGGACCCGGGCCACAAGCTCCTTGCCACACAATACGACGGACACGTCATCGAGGAGACCGGACTGATAAAGATGGACTTCCTCGGACTCAGCACATTGTCCATACTTAAGGAGGCTGTAGAGAACATACGCTTCACGCAGGGCATAGAGGTAGACCTCGACAACATACCTATCGACGACGAGCTTACCTATAAGCTCTATCAGGAAGGCCGCACCGTGGGCACATTCCAGTTTGAGTCGGCCGGCATGCAGAAGTATCTGCGCGAGCTTAAGCCTACCGTATTTGAGGACCTCATAGCCATGAACGCCCTCTATCGCCCCGGACCTATGGACTACATCCCCTCGTTCATTGCCCGAAAGAACGGCAAGGAGGAGATAAAGTATGATATTCCCTGCATGGAGAAATATCTGAAGGACACTTACGGCATCACGGTGTATCAGGAGCAGGTCATGCTTCTGTCGCGTCAGCTTGCCAACTTCACCCGAGGCGAGAGCGACGCCCTGCGTAAGGCCATGGGTAAGAAGAAGAAGGACATCGTAGACGCCATGAAGCCTAAGTTTATTGAGGGCGGAAAGAAAAACGGACACGATCCGAAGGTGCTCGAGAAGATATGGGCCGACTGGGAGAAGTTTGCTTCTTACGCCTTCAACAAGAGTCACGCCACGTGCTATTCGTGGGTGGCTTATCAGACGGCCTATCTCAAGGCCCACTATCCGGCAGAATTCATGGCAGGCAACATGAGCCGATGCCTTAACGACATAACGAAGATAACCAAGCTGATGAACGAATGTCAGGCCATGGGCATAGCCTGCATGGGTCCTGACGTTAACGAGAGCCGCCAGAAATTCAGCGCCAACAAGAAAGGCGAGGTGCGCTTCGGCCTCGGAGCCATCAAGGGCATGGGCGACGCCGCTGCTCAGGCCATCATCGACGAGCGCGAGAAGAACGGACAGTATAAAGACATATTCGACTTTGTGCAGCGCGTCAATCTCTCGGCCGTTAACAGTAAGGCGCTCGAGAGCCTTGTGCTCAGCGGAGCGTTCGACGGCTTCAAGATCAAGCGCGAGAGCTTCTTTGCGCGCAATCCTGACGGCCGCACGTTCCTCGAAACCCTTATGCGCTACGGACAGGTGTATCAGCAGGAGAAAAACGAGTCGCGTCAATCTCTGTTCGGAGCGATGGAAGAAGTGGAGATTGCCACTCCCGCCATACCTCAGGCTGAATCGTGGAGCGCCATAGAGAAGCTTAACCGCGAGCGCGACCTTGTGGGCATATACCTCTCGGCACATCCGCTCGACGAGTTTGAGTTTATTCTCAAGAACCTTTGCAACACCCAGTGTCAGGAGCTCAACGACCGCATCGAGCTGTCAAAGAAGCAGGAGGTGGTGCTGGGCGGCATCGTCACGGCCGTTAGAAGCAAATACACCAAGACCGGCAAGCCCTGCGGCTTTGTCACCATTGAAGACTTCGACGGCTCGGGCGAGCTGGCCCTGTTCGGCGAGGAGTGGGGCAAGTGGCGCGGAATGCTTATCGAAGGCTGCACGGTCATGGTCAAGGCACAGTTTGTGCAGCGTTTCCGCAACAGCGACATGATGGAGATGCGAATAACCGACATACAGTATCTGCAGACCGTAAAGGATACACAGATAGAGAAGATAACCATATCGCTCGAGGCTGACAAGCTGGACGACACCACCGTGTCCGACCTTGTTACGATAATAAAAGACGCGCCGGGCACCACGCAGCTGTTCTTCCAGGTGCGCGAGACGAGCAACAGCAAGCCCTTTGTGCTGCGCAGCCGCAAGGAGAAGATAGACATCAGCAAGGAACTGATATCCTTTATTAAAGGATGCGAGGCGCTCGACTATAAAATAAACTGACAAATATAATTGCCCGCCACGAGGTGTGACAATTGGCCGCAAAGGCTCTGTCAGAGAAAATATGGCATAATGTTTGTTGGCAAAACCGTAGAAGACAAAACCTAATTATTAACATAATAAATTACAAAAGAAAGATGGAAAAAATTACAACAGAGAACTTTGAGAGTCTGAAGAATGGCGCACTGCCTTTAGTAGTTGATTTCTGGGCTACATGGTGTGGTCCTTGCCGTGCCATCGCACCTATCGTTGAGGAGCTGGCTAACGAGTACGAAGGCAAGATCGTTGTTGGTAAATGCGACGTAGAGGAGAACGACGACATCGCCATGGAGTTTGGCATCCGCAACATTCCTACAATACTGTTCATCAAGAACGGTGAGGTTGTAGACAAGTTTGTAGGTGCAACAACAAAGGCAAAATTGCAGGAGAAGTTTGAGTCTCTGCTGTAATAACACGCCTGAAGATATTTTTTTAGTGCGGAGCGGCTTTAATGTTATTAATGCCGCTCCGCATTTTTTGTATGTCATAGCATGGCTGCGTGCATGGCACGGGCAGGGTGCGGCGCTTTGTGATTTTGTGTTTTTCTGAAAAAAAGCAACCGCGGCATGCAGTATTTTAGTCCTTTTTATATCATATATAAAGGGCACCTGCGGCGCCCGACACGAAGATATGGAAACAGAAGAACTTGTCAGAAGATGTAAGGATGGTGACAGAGGCGCCTTGGCGCTTCTGTATCAGACCTATTCCGGCAGGTTGTTCAGGCTTTGCGCAGATATCGTTAAAGACAAAGACGTAGCCCAGGACCTGCTCCACGACGGCTTCATCATAATATTCTCGTCGATAGGCTCGCTGCGCAGTCCTGCCCGCCTTGAGGCATGGATGAGCAGGGTGATGGCCAATCTTGCCGTGAAATATCTCAACGACAGAAAGAACCGGCCTGTGGCCGGAGCTGTGGCAGACGTGCCGGTTGAGACTGAAGAAGGGCAGAGCGGGTGCGACATTCCGTTTGATGAGCTTATGCGCATGATCGACATGCTTCCCGAGGGCTACCGCAACGTGTTCCGCCTGTCGGTACTCGAAGGCCTGTCGCACGACGAGATAGCCCGTATGCTAGGCATCAGGCCGCGCACGTCGTCATCACAGTTGCTCAGGGCACGTGTCAGTTTGCAGAAGATGATAACGGCCTACAGAGCCCGCCTCGTTCTGCTGTTGGCCGCAGTGGCCGTTTCGGTAGTGACGTTATTGCTCCGGCAGCCGTTCAGACGGACAGCCGGAGTTGACGTGGCGTCTGTCGGCACAGCCCGTCATGCTGCTGGTGGCAGCTGTGCAGGCCTCGTGGCAGATATGCATGCTGCACCGTCGGCAGACGGAAATGTCGTGCAGAGTCTCCATGCCGAAGACTCTCTTGGCGCAGGGCTTTGTCTGGCTTGTACTGCCGACACCTTGCGTGCTGATGCCCTTGTCGAAAGTGTTGACGCCCTGTGCCGCATTGCCGGCAGCAGATCGGCCGTAGCCGTTGAGCCGTCGCCCGTCATGGCAGATGTGTCTCCTGCCGACACTTCATGTGTTAATGTCACAACAAAGAGCCATGACGGCTGGCTGCTCGGATTCAGTTCGATGATGGAAAGGGCGTCGGACGTGATAATGCCGCGCATAATCGAGGTTATAGAACATGCTGTAGGCTCGGGCACGAGGGTGGAGATTGAAACCTGGGAGCAGCTCGTACATTATCTCACTTATGATGTCGGCGAGAGTCTTGACCCGATAGAGCGCGACGTTCTTCTGCGCATAGCGCTTATGAACAGCGGCAAGATTGTTACGCACAAGAACTATGAAAAGCCGCTGCAGCTGGGGCTCAACTTCAACCGGCGTCTGTCTGACAGATGGAGCCTTGACATGGGACTGCGCGTTACACGGCACACCACCAACATGCTTACAGGCAGTTCTGACACGACAAACATCAGCGAGCGTCAGCGCATATTTTATGTCGGCATACCCGTAAATGCCACTTACACGTTTATGCGGCGCGGCCGTATGTCTGCCTATCTGACTGCCGGCATGGCTGTTGACGTCCCGTTCAGCGCAAAATCAGACAAACTTTACAACATCGACGGTAAGACAGAGTTCAGCAGGTCTGTTAGCCTTGGCTTCACCGGACTGCAGTGGTCTGTGGGTGCTGGCGTCGGCATGGCTTATGAGATTGCACCGCATCTCGAACTGTTCTTCAGTCCGCGTATAACGTGGTATATCCCTAACGGCAGCAAGGCCGAAACCCAGTGGACCGGCAAGCCTCTGCAGATATCCCTGCCTTTCGGTATCCGCATCAGTTACTAAGCGCTGTCGGCTTTGAATAAAAAGTTTTTTTAAAAAAACTCGTCACTCATCACATTCCGGTATAACACGCTGACAAACAATGCATTATGGTGTGACGAGTTGGATTTTCAACTCGTCACATCCGTCACATATAGCCATATGAATGTGGCGTTGCCCTGATTCCGGTTGACTTCAGACAGGCAATTTCCTGATTAAAGTTGACTCTGATAAGACTTATTACTGCCGTCTGTTGACTTAAATACCCAAGTTTTCATTATATACAGCCCTGTAGGGACACACCCCAGGTGTGTCCAGCTAAAGCATTACATAAAAATCCTCCGCATGATATAATTAAATATAAATACCTGTTATATTGATAGTTACATTAAAACTTAAACGAATCCTTGGGACAGCAATGAATCCGCATTATTCATTAAAATGATGTTACTGGCTATAAAATTTACATGTAATCGGGCTGTGGACGCACCTGGGGTACGTCCCTACGTTTACAACCAACAAAGCTAATGACTTTAACTCCAGGCTTACGTTAGTGAGCGATAACTTCTTTAACTACTATAACTCCTAAAAAGAATCTGCTTTAACTCCTAAAAATCCACTCTATAGCCCCATGTGACGAGTTGAAATCTCAACTCGTCACACCATAAAGCCTTGATATTCATGAGATTAAGCGGCATTGTGACGAGTGATGAGTTTTTATTAAAAACTTTTTCCGTTATGCGGTGGGCGATGTAGAATGGTACATTCAGGTGTGCTCTTTTAATGTAAAAGCATACCTTTTGCATTGTCGTTTACCGCATATTGGAGCCTGAAAGGTGCCCTTTTGCATTGCGAAAGGCCGTCTTTTGCAGTGCTTTTAAATCCAAACCTGTTATTATGATTCGGCCGGATAGCCGTTTGTCTTTATAAAATCGGGAAATGCGTGCAGTATTTTCTGCCGGCAGCACTCATTATGATTAGAACAAAAAGACAGAAAATATGCAGGCAAGACATTTGGACAGGCGCCGCTACTTCATGGAAGAGGCGGCAACGACAGAAAAATATTTTATACCATATCTCAGCCGTTTTATAGCTACGAGTGGGGTTAGAGTGCTTGAGGTGGGATGCGGCGAGGGAGGCAATCTGCTGCCGTTTGCGCGCAGGGCGTGCCGTGTTACGGGTGTGGATATGTCGGAACTGAGAATCAGACAGGCGCAGACTTACTTCAGGGAAGAAGGGGCCGCGGCTGAGCTGGTGTGCTGCGACATACTAGACTACGACTGCCGTGGCCGCAGCTTCGACCTCATCATAATGCACGACGTGGTGGAGCATGTGCCCGACAAAGCCGCACTGCTGTCAAAGCTTAGCTGCATGCTGGCTCCGCATGGTGTGGTGTTTGTAGCCTTTCCGCCGTGGCAGATGCCTTTCGGCGGCCATCAGCAGATAGCCCGCAGCCGGTTGCTGTCGCGCATGCCGTTTGTCCATCTCCTGCCTCGTGCCGTTTATGGGCAAGTGCTCAGGTTCTTTGGCGAAGACGACTTCACCGTAGGCGAACTGATGTCAATAAGGCAGACGCGCTGCACGGTAGAGGCTTTCAGCCGTATTGCGGTGCGGGCGGGGTATGCCGTGGCCGACATGCGGCTGTGGATGATAAATCCTCACTATGAAACCAAGTTTGGCCTCAGGCCGATGGTGCTGCCCTCGCCGCTGCGCATGCTGCCGTATGTCAGAAACTTTCTTTCCTCGTCGTGCTTCTATGTGCTGCGCCGCAGCTGACGCCGCTGCCGGCGTTAGGGGCTGGTTCAGAACGTGGTGCCCTTAAAGATGTTGCTCCGCTCAGACTTCCACAACATTCCGCTCAGCGTCAGCTTGTTTGAGTTGAAGTTGGGCTGTATGCTGACGGTAGCCTTGTTGGCATCCTTCCATAGCGAAATGAACAGCTGCGCCGATATGCCTTTGCCCGATACGTTCAGCCTTATGTAGGTGTTGCCCTTCTTGTCAGAGCTTACCTTATAGCCCGTAACGATGCCCTCGAGCGTTATTCCGCCCAGGCCGTTGAAGCCCGACACCGGCACGTTGAATGCCACCTGCACGATGGCATTGCTGCCACTGACTGCCACAAAGTTGGTGCTTGCGGTTACGTGTGCCGTATATCCGCGCTTAAACTCCACCTTGTCGGCCTCTATCGTAAACGCTGTGTCGTTTATAGCCTGCACGGCTTCGGCGTTCAGGGCGCTGTCTATGCGTGCCTCCATCAGTTTTCTCTCCTTCTTGCTGAGCTTCCTGTCCTGTGTCCCGTTTTGTGCCATGGCTGCATACGCTGCTGCCACGAACATTATGAATGTTATTATTGTTCTCATGACGTATAAGTTTTTTAGTTTGTCTTTTATTATAATAACCCGTAAAACCACGAAAACGTGCATTGCGGCAGGTGAAAGATAGCTAATAATGACGAACGGATATTATCCGGCTGTATGTTTGTCTGTTACCGTCATTTCTTTGTGTCACAGTCAGTATTTCTTCCTGTTTTCATGCCGTAAATGCAGGCTGTAGCTTTTATTGTTTTCCAAATATACAGAATTATTTCAGAATAAAATGTTAGTTTTGTGTAGTTTTTTGGCCGTAGCTGCGTCTAACGGTTAAAAGTAACTTAATTATTCGGATAAGATAATGGAAACAACGGAGAAACAATTTGCGCAGATTGTGCGGGAAAACCGCAGCACGATATACACAGTGTGCTATATGTTCTCGAAAGATGCCGACGAGGTGAGCGACCTGTTTCAGGAGGTGCTCATCAACCTATGGAAGGGTTTTGCGGCCTTTGAGGGCAAGAGCGACATAAGGACATGGATCTATCGCGTGAGCCTTAACACGTGTATTTCGGTCGACCGTAAGAAGAAAAGGCACAAGACCGTGCCGCTGTCGATGAGCATCAACCTGTTTGAAGACAACGATGCCGACACGCGCCAGGTGCAGTTGCTGTATAAAAGAATCAACCGCCTCGGACCTTTCGACAAGGCTCTGGTGCTGCTTTGGCTCGAAAACCTGAGCTACGACGAGATTGGGGCGGTGATGGGTATATCGGCAAAGAATGTTTCGGTTAAGCTCGTAAGGATAAGAGAGTTGCTCAAAAAAATGTCAAACGATTAAAGAAAGGATTCTGTTATGGAGAATATTATAGACAACAACGGACTTGAGGAAATGAAGGCGCAGATGGCCATCCTGAAAAACAAGATAGAAGGGCAGACCATGCTTAACGAGCGCCTGATGAGGCGGGCGATGAACGACCGCATGTCGCTGGTAAGGCGTATGGTGGTTTTGGATGTTGTTATGGTGATAGTGTGCATTGCAGCTATGTATACTTTCATGGAACTGTTTGGCTTGTCGCTGCTGTTCTTTGTGGTGAGCGTTGTGCTGTTTAGCTGGTGCCTGGTGTCCTCTGCCTATATCAACAGGATAAAGGAGAGCGAACTGCTTGAGGGCGACTTGCTGAAAACAGGCGAAAAGCTGGTAAGGATGAAGCGTCAGCGTGTGCGTCTGATGATGATTAACCTTCCGCTTGGTTTGGCATGGGCTGCATGGTACGGCTATGAGATGATTAGTTTTGAGACAGCAAGGGGCGGCAGTCCGCGGAGCATGATCGTAGGTCTGTGTGTAGGTTTTGTCGTAGGACTAATCCTCGGACTGATGATGCTCCGCAAGATGCAGCAGGCTAACGACATCGTGATACGGCAGATTAAGGAGATGAAGGATTTATAGAAAATATTTTTGTGTGGTTGGTAATATAACAGAATCCGGTGAAAGGCATTAATGATGTTTGCCTTTCACCGGATTTCGTTATGTTGCGAAATGCTTTATTCTTGTTGTCTTTTCAGAACTTAACCACGCGGCTTCCATCTTCCTGTTCCTCGATAGTTACCTTTGTGGCGTTTTCGGGCAGCAGGTCTTCTATCAGTTCGGGCCATTCTATGAAGCAGATGCTGTTGTTGTAGAAGTATTCTTCATATCCCATGTCATACACCTCTTCAATTTTCTTTATTCGGTAGAAGTCGAAGTGATAGATTGTGTCGCCGGTTGTCTCTGACGTGTATTCGTTGACGATGGCGAAGGTGGGCGACGTTATGACGTCTTCAACCCCCATACACTCGCATACGGCCTTGATGAATGTTGTCTTGCCGGCGCCCATTTTGCCGTAGAAGGCAAAAACGTTGCTGCGTCCCATGTTGTCGACAAACTGTTTTGCCGCATGCTTGATGTTTTCAATGTTTTCAATTCTTATCTCCATATTGTTGGTGTTTTTACGTTTCGTTATATTGTCTTTTCACCTTGTTCCCTTGCTTATCTTCCTGTCCGGCTGCCTGGTTTATCGCTTGCGCGCCTTCAGGGTTATCAGCGGCACAATCATCTCTTCGAGGGAGATGCCGCCATGCTGGAACGTATCTTTATAGTAAGACACGTAGTAGTTGTAGTTGTTGGGATAGGCAAAGAACGAGTTGCCCGTGGCAAACACGTATGATGTGCTAAGGTTGGGGGCGGGCAGCTGTGCCTTGTGCGGCTCTTTTATCACGAACACTTCCTTGGCGTTGTAGTTGAGATTCTTGCCCAACTTGTATCTCAGATTGGTGTTTGTGTTGCGGTCGCCTATGATTTTCACCGGCTTCGATGCCCTTATGCTGCCGTGGTCGGTGGTTATCACGACGGTGTAGTTGCTCTGCGACAGCAACTTGAACAGATCTGCCAATACCGAATGGCGAAACCAGCTTAGCGTTATGCTGCGGTAGGCCGACTCGTCGTTGGCAAGCTCGCGCACCATTTTCGACTCTGTGCGGGCGTGGCTCAGCATGTCGATGAAGTTGATTACCACCACGTTGAGGTCGTTTGCCTCAAGCTGATTGAACTTCTGTAGGAATTTGTCGGCGCCAGCCGAGTCGTTAATCTTATGGTAAGAGAACGTGTCGCGGCGGCGGAACCTTTCTATCTGTGTTCTTATCAGCGGCTCTTCGTTGAGGTTCTTGCCTTCTTCCTCGTCTTCGTCAACCCACAGCTCGGGAAACATCTGCGCTATCTGCACGGGCATCAGTCCGCTGAATATCGCGTTGCGGGCATATTGTGTCGCGGTTGGCAGAATGCTCATGTAGGTCTGTTCGTCTATGTCGAACATGTCGCCTATCTCCTGCGAGAGCATGCGCCACTGGTCGAGGCGGAAGTTGTCGATGACAATCATGAACACCTTCTCGCCGTTGTCGAGCATGGGGAATATCTTTTTCTTGAATATGTCCATGCTCATCAGCGGTCTGTCTTCGTTGTCGGCCAGAGTGTTCTTTGTCGCCTGCCTCATCTGGCTTAGCCTTAGCGTGCCGCGGCTTGCTGAAGATGCGCCTGCCTGTTGTGGCGCCACCCAGTTCATATAGTTGGCCTTTATATATTTTGCAAAGCCGTTGTTGGCCTCTTCCTTCTGCATGTTGAGCATTTCGGTCATGCTGCTGTCGGTGCTGCTGAGCTCCAGTTCCCAGTGGACAAGGCGCTTATAGACGTTCATCCAGTCGTTGTATGTCTTGCAGTCGCTTATCTGCAGGGCTATGTCCTGGAAGCTTTGCTGATAGCCGCTCTGTGTTATTTCGGTTACAATCTCCTTGCGGTGAATGTTCTTTTTGAGCGTAAGGAGTATCTGGCTCGGGTTTACCGGCTTTATCAGATAGTCGGCAATCTTTGAGCCTATGGCCTGGTCCATGATGTTTTCCTCCTCGCTCTTGGTTACCATAACCACCGGCGTGGCGGGCGATATTTCTTTGATGCTCTGCAGGGTCTCCAGTCCGCTCAGGCCGGGCATCATCTCGTCGAGCAGAATAAGGTCGAAAGTCTTCTGCCGGCACTGGTCTATGGCGTCGGTGCCGTTGGTGACTGTAACCACTTCGTAACCTTTCTTCTCGAGAAAAATGATATGTGCGCGTAGCAGTTCTATCTCGTCGTCAACCCAAAGTAATAATCCGTTGCTCATGTTACTCCTTTCTTTTTGTTATGCTGCCCTTGTCAGGCAGACGGTCGCAGTGTCCTTTTCATGACAGATGTTGCAGCTGTGTTGCGGCAGTTCGGGCATTGCATCAGAAGCCGTCGAGGTCGTAATATTCGTCCTCAAGGTCGTATCCGTTCTGCTTGTTGTTGCTGTCGTTGCCGTTATTGTTATTAGTGCTGCTGTTAGCATTGCTGTTTCCGGTGCCGGTGTCGTCGCCAAAGTCGAATATCAGCTCGTCGGTATCGTTGGCTGCCGGCTCCTCTTTCTGCGGAACGGCAGGCACAGGCTGCTTAGTCTGTTGCGGCTGTTCGGGCTGCTTTTGCGGCTCGACGGCATCTGTCATAACGTCTGTCTGTGCGTTGCCTTGCTGTGTCTGGTTTCCGGCAGCGTTGCCATTGGCATTCGTGTCGTAGACATCTGTGCTTATTTCAAATCCCTGTGAGTCTTGCGTAGCAGGCTGTTCAGTCTGCGGCTCAGGCTCAATCATGAAGCTGTTGTTGTCGGTCTGAGTAGTGTCCTGCTGCGCATTGCCGTTGTTTGTGGCATTGTTCTGCTGCATGTCGGGTATCACTATGCCGCCGTCGTCAGCGTTGCCGCCGGCTTTTTCTTCTTCAACAGGTATAGCTATCGTGTTGTCGTCCTGAGTGCCTGTTGCAGGCGTGTTCTCAGGTTCAACTGGTATGGATATTCCGCTGTCGGCCTCTCCTGTTGCAGGCTGATTATCGTTGATGTATAGACCTTCTTCTATTACGCCGCCGTTATACAGTCCGTCGGTCTCGCCGCCTTCGCCGTTGTCCGGCTTTTCAAACTCTATGGTAGAAGGCTCCGTGAGCAGTCTGACGGTGCTTATGCGCAGCGGAACGAAGTGCTGCTCGTAGAACTTGTCGTAATCGTTGTAGCTGTATTGCGTTCCGAGCAGTTCGATGTTGCTGTCGCTGATGATTATGGCGCGCCCTTTCTGTGCAAGCTTCATCACCTGCTGGTTCTTGTAGAGCTGGCGTGCATACTGCAGAGCCTCGTCGTAGTTTCTGAATCCGCTCACCATCATGCGGTGCATGCCGTTGAGTTCGTCGATGACGATATCGAAGTTGCGCACGATGAAGTTAGAGAAGTTGAAGCGCGCAAGCTCGAAGAGCAGCTTGTTCTCGTTGAGCGAGTCGGGTGAATAGACCATCATGAACGTGAAGTCGGTGTTGCGTTCGGCTATAAACTTACGCGCGGCGATGGAGTCGCTGTCGCTCAGCACCACCGAGCGGTGTTCCCACACGTCGCCGATGTCGAACTTTCCGCCACGAAGCTGTCGTCCGGCCTTCACTCCGTTGATAATCATTCCTGCCATGGGGCTTACGTCGCTCTGCGGATACTTGCTAACCACCTCCTGCATGTCTGTGAGGCAGCCGTTGCTGTCGCCGCTGTTGAGCTTGCTCAGTCCGCCGATGAATATAAACTTATCGCGGTTGGCTCCAAGCGGGAATCGTTTTGCCGACAGCGACGTGTTGGCGCTCACCTCCTCGTATTTGCCAGCCTTGAAGGCGTTGTATGTGGCAGCATAGAGCGAGTCTTCTATATGTTCGCCGAACTTGGCGTTCTCTTCGAAATAGGGGTCAGACAGCAGAATGGTCCACTGGCTCTTGGGGTAGCTCCGCTTCAGCTTGTCGAGGAATATGTTTGCCTGCGTCTTGTCCTGCCGTCGCGAGTAGAGCAGGTAGAGGTGATAGAAAGCCTCGTCCATGTTCTCAAAGTCGGGATAACTGTCTGTAAGACGCCGCAGGGTCTTCTCGCTCAGCGTCAGATTGTCGAGCTTGTCCTTGAATATTATGCCGGCATGGAATAGTCCGTCTTCAATGATCTTGTTGCTTTCGGCCACCTGCTCCTCCGTGAACGGTATCTGCTTGAGATAATATTCACGCTTGTGCGGGTTGTTCTGCGCGCTGTCCATCACGTTTTCGAGCGAGTCGGCAGCAGCCTCTGCCGCCGCGATGGAGTCTCTCATCTCGTCGGTCATTTCGGCAGGATTGTTGTCGAGCGACACGACAGTCTTGTTGACACGCTGCCAGTCGTCCACATTCTCACGCCGTCCCCACATCTTCTGGAACGTAGCCTTACCCTGGCTGACGGCCGTCGGGTTGTAGAAGTACCATTTGCCCGACTTGTCAGTGGCGTTGTTGGTCATGTTGTTGGTGTTGTTCATGTTGCCCATTCCGCCCTGCTGCGCCATCTGCTGCTGTGCGTCAAGCTCAGCCTGTGCGTCGCGTTCTTCCTTCTCTTTCTTCTTCAGAGCCTCAATCACGCGGTCGATGGCCTCGTTTCTTTCTTTCTCAGGCATCTTGGCCAGAGCCTGGAGCGAGTCTTGCAGGTGTACGGCATCGGTGTATGGCACTAGTTCGTCCAGCACCTTAGAGCGTTCCGACAGCTGTTCGTAGTCGTCGCGCTCCTTGTCGAGCAGTCCTATTGCCTCGCCATAGCATCTGCCTGCGTTGCTGTAGTCCTCCTTGTCCCAGTAAATGTCGCCGAGAGTAAGCAGCAGCACGCCTTTCTCAATGCCGTTGCGTGTCGACTTGGTGTTGCCCTTCTCGTAGGCGGCAATGGCGTTGGCGGTGTCTTTCTGCAGCATGTATATGTTGCCGATGGCATAATAAACCTGATCGAGATAGTCTTTGTTGTTGTCTGATGCCGCCATGCGCTTCAGGCGCCGTATCATCTTTTTCGACTGTGTGCCGGCCATAACCTCGCTCATTGCGATGCGGGCGTTGAACTCAAGCTCGTAAGGCGGGTTGAGCCTTATCACGCGCTTAAAAGCCTTGTAGGCGTTTTCCTTGTGTCCGAGTTCAGCCTCGAGCTGTCCCATCAGATACCACTGACGGGCGCGCTGCTTGCGCCTCATCTCGTGCTTTATCACCTTGCGCAGGTAGGGTATTGCCTCGGCATACCGTCCGGTGTGTATATAATAGTCGGCATAGGTGTAGTCCCATTCCTTCACGGCGCGCCAGTGGAGCGAGTCGCGCTTGATTTTTGTTATCACGTCTTCGGCATCATAAATCCAGCCTTCCTCGATATAGCATTTTGCGAGCCATGCCCTTGCTCGGCCGTAGATGGCGGGCTGGGTGGAGTAGAGGCGGCTCATGTAGGCAAATGTAGACGCAGCCTCGTCGAACGAGCCTTTCATAAACTGAGAGCGTCCCATCAGCATCCACGCCTTCCACAAGAAGGGGTTATACTCCTTGCGGTTAAGCCACTCGATGTCTTTCTCCGTCTTCTTGCGGCTTTTGGTCCATTGAGGCCTTTTCTTGATGCTGTGCAGCTTTATTGCCTTCTGGCTTTTCTCTATAGCACGGTCGAAGTTGCTCTTGCCCAGCTCGCGGCTGTCCTTGTTGCCGACGGTGTAGAGCGGTATCATCTCGGTGAAGTTGTCCTTGTTGCCGTTCTCTTTCTCGAGCGAGCCGTCGATATATGCCAGCGTGCCGTTGTAGTAGGTGTTGTAGCGCGCGTTGAACGAATGCCACCAGCGGCTCTGCGCAGTGTTTTTCTCCGTAGAGCATCCGGCCGTAATGAGCAGTGCTATCAAGGCGGCTAAGGGGATTATATGTCTTGTCTTAATTGTCTTCATAACGTGGCGGCACAAGTGAGCATGCCATGTTTATATAACTTATCGGGAGCGATTTTATTGTCTGCCGCGGCAAAAGAGTCAGCCCTCCATCAGCATTATTGCCTCATCTTTTATCTGGTCGGGCATGCTGATGCCTCTCAGGGTGAGACTTGCCGTCCAGTCTTTTACCTCGGAGGGACGCATGGTGTAGAGCACTTCGGCAAACTGTGCCGCCTCTTCGTCGGTGTAGGAGTCAGACTTCCTACCCTTGTAGGCGTCGAGTTCTTCGTCGTCGAAATATTCTATTTCCTTCACAGCCTGCTCCATAACGCAGTCATGCATGCACGACGCACCTGCCTGTGCGCACGCTGACTCGTTTGCGCATGCAGTGCCGCCTTCAGGCTGTTCGGCTCTTGGCAGACGGCGGCGCACAGCCTTGAGCAGAATGAAGAGCAGTGCCATGGCTGCCAGGCAGATAACGAGCAGGCCCATATCAGGCTCCGGCCTCCTCGCCGATGGCGAATCCGGCCCTAGTAAGGTCGAGCCAGAAGTTAGGGTAAGACTTGCTGACCACTTGCGGGTCGTTTATTCTAAGTCCGGGGATTTTTATTGCGGCAGGCGCAAATGCCATTGCCATGCGGTGGTCTTCGTATGTATTGATGGCTGCGCCGGGTTCGGGCTCGCATCGCGTGCCGTCCCATCTCAGCTCGCCAGGACTGGTTTCCTCGATGACATATCCCAGCTTGCGCATCTCTGTCTTCAGCGCCTCTATGCGGTCGGTCTCCTTTATGCGGAGCGACGAAAGCCCCGTGAAGCAGAACGGCCTGTTCATCATGCAGCAGCAAACAACGAACGTCTGCACCATGTCGGGCTGGTTGATGAAGTCGTAGTCGAGCCTGTCTGAAGCCATGCTTATGCGTTTCAGCGTAACCGTGGTGGGCACTCCGGGCTCGCGTGTCTCAAAAATAGTCTTTATGCCGAGCATGCTGAAGAGATATTTTACGGCAGAGTCGCCTTGGCGCGAGCCGTCTGTAAGTCCGGTGAGCTTAATCTCTGACTCCTCGTTGCCGTTGATGGCGAGTATCTCATACCAGTAAGACGCTGCGCTCCAGTCGTTTTCTATGAAGTAGGGGCGTGGGCTGTAGGGCTTCGGCTCCACCTTTATCGTGTCGCTGCCCAGCCATTCTGCCTCTGCTCCGAAGTCGATCATGGTGCACAGTGTAAGGTCTATGTACGGACGGGAGATAATGTCGCCGGTAAGCTTCAGCTCAAGTCCTTTTTCCATTACCGGTGCAACCATCAGCAGCGCCGATATATATTGAGAGCTTACGTCGCCCGGAATTTCTATGCTTCCGCCCTCAAGCTTTTTGCCATTGATGCGCAGCGGAGGATATCCCTCGTTGCCTTCGTAGCTGATGTCGGCACCGAGATATCTCAGCGCCTCTACCAGCACCTTTATCGGCCGCTGCTTCATGCGCTCCGTGCCGGTCAGCAGGTGTGTGCCCGGTGTTACGGCCAGATATGCCGTCATGAAGCGCATGGCTGTTCCGGCAGCCTTTATGTCTATGGTGTCGGGCATGTCGCGCAGTGCGTCTAATATAACTTCAGTGTCGTCACAGTCCGACAGGTTGTCGGGCATTATGCCGTTCCCGGCCAGCGCGTTTATTATGAGTGCGCGGTTGCTTATGCTCTTCGAGGCCGGCAGGTCTATTGTGGCGTTGATTGTTTCAGGTGCGTTAAGAATATATTGCATTGTCAGAAAAATCTGTAATTTGTTGTTTTCTTGTTGCGTCATGGCAGAATTGGCATAGCCATGTCCGCCCTTGCGTCCACACGGACGTAAGGATATCAATGCAAAGGTAATGTATGTTGCACACAATACAAAATAAAAAGGAATAAAAAATCTTATTTTATATGCCGTTTCGCAGCAGTATTTGTGCCGTTTATGTTAAGGATTATTCAAAGTTGAATTTGTGTTAAATGTCGGGCTTTATTGTTAAATCTTTACTTCATGAAATGCCGGTTTTTCATTTCTGATTGCCATTTGACCGGATTTTATGTAAAAAGTACGTGTTTTGCGCAAATGTCTGTAAATCAGATGTTTATATCTTTTGTGCGGCTATTGGCTGTCTGAACCACTGCGTTTTGTGGCCTTTCGTTGTGCAAAAGGCCATGTTTTGCAGGCTGAAAGACCATGTTTTATACTGCGAAAGTACGTATTTTTTATAAGTGATTGAGAATGAGATAAGTTTTTATCTCATAAAAAGAAGAGGTTACGAATTAGAAATAAACAGAATGTAGCATCCTGCTGTGATTTGCATAACCATCCAAAGAACTCTTTCGGTTGCAAAGGTACGATATTTAATCGGGGATAAAGAATGTTTTAAGATTTTTTATCCTCGATTTTTTACTTGGATAAATCTGTTTTTATTAACCATATTCTTCTCTATTCTTTGCTATTCCCATTTCAATCCATTCAAACATATGTGGTAAGGGTTCCTGTTTTGAATGGTCTATTTTTGTTTGCATATTCCCATCCTTTCGTGTGTTTTGTATAAAAGTCAGCCGTCGTCGAAGAAAGACAGTCCTCGTACCTCAGACTAACTTCCTCCGACTATGGCACGGCAAGAAAAATCCTTGGCGGTATGCCTTGAAATACTTCAAGACTATACTGCCAAGGACTTTTCTTTGTTTGCCGTGCTGACAACGGCTGACTTTTATAGCCACAACTCGCAGTTCCATTTTTTATCGCACAATCCAAACGACATGAAACAGTGGCACGCCACCTTTTCATGTCTCAGTAGTACGGCATGAGGAAAAGTGTTTCTTTTTGTCGGTTGCAGGCTAACCGATCAAAAGAAGCACCATTCCTTGATTTGCCGTACAATTTTGTTTGCATACTCCACCGCAAGAAAGAAGTCATTGATGTAAACCCCAACGACCACTTTCATGCTTGGCTGCACAGCCTTGGAGAAAACCCGATGCAAGAAGCATGGACAAGCCATACTCTTCTTTCATCGGAATTTCTCTGATGGCTGTGCCATTTTTGTATGCGATTTCCATTTTTCAAGACGTTTGTAAGACGAAGTTGTATCCATTTCTCAGAAATGAGTATGCGATAATCGTGCAGTCCAAAAACTTCCGTGAAGTTTCTATTTTTATTTGTCGCTCTGATTTTCTTTCCTCCACAGGGTCTTTCCTTTTGGCATCAACCGTTATCGTGCAGGTGCAAAGGTATGGCAGCGGGCTTTGGAAATAAAAGGTCGAGCCTTCGGTTTTCGAAAAAATCTCCACACCGTTGGGTAGTATTTTTCCAAGAAACCTTGTATTTCCAGCCTCGCCGCCCTTGAAAGGCACCTGAAACGAAACGACCGATGCGACAGGAAGACGCAAAAAAAATGTCGGAAAAGGGAGCGACAAAAAGGTGAAGAAACGAGAACTTCCCTTCAGTTCCTGGAACCGCAAATAAATTTAATTCAAGGCTATATGACAACAAACATCAACATAACACAGACTTGGTGGAGATTGTTCTCCGCAGTCGGCTCAACCCTCATCACTTTGGTGGCTTGGTTGGGATATATGGCTCTCTGCATAGTCGGTGAAGTCATATTGGGAATTGTGAAGTTCATCTTCGGCATCATCATTTCCATTCTTTCTATGGTGGTACTGATTGGAACATTCATTTGGTTATTGACACTTTAAGCATACAAGAATATGAGAACAAAAAGACATTCAAAGACTGCATCACAGCAATGCAGATATTATGAGGTGGACAACATCTTTGAGTATATGGTGGACACATACATCAATGGTAACATCACATCATTCAAGGACATCTACCGAGAGTTGAACAAGGACGCAAGACGTGATTTTGTGGACTTCATCTTCAACGAGGTGAACCCTAAATACACGATTGAGCTAATCAAGCAAACCATTTAATGGGCAAACGATATGAACAGAAGCATTGAAGCGATACCTACATGGGCACTCTGCTATATCATCAATGGCGATGCAAGCGGACTGACTGACGAGGAAATCCGTATGGTGGACGAAGCCATGCGCAAGAACAATATTGAGATAGTAAGTCCAAGATACAACGAGGACATGTGCACAGAACCTTACTTCAGCCATTATCCGTTCTTCGGACTGCCTACAGAAGTTGAGGACTGCGACATCATCTATCACGAGTAACGAACCCTTTAACAACATCAGATATGAACACTACAGAATATTTCAAGAGAACCATACAAGCCTATTTGGAGGAGCGTGCTATGGAGGACGAACTCTTTGCAGCCAAGTATGACAACCACGACAAGAACATAGACGATTGCGTCACCTATATCCTTAATTGGGTACAGAAGAGCGGTTGCAACGGCTTTTGCGATGACGAGATATATGGGCAAGCCATCCACTACTATGAGGAGAAGGACATCGAGGTCGGCAAACCTCTGAACTGCCAAGTGTCAGTCAACCACCACATCGAACTCACAGAGGAGGAGAAGGCACAAGCAAGACAGGAAGCCATCCACCAATATCAGCAAGAGCAGATGAACAAGATGCGTAACCGAGATACCGCCAAGCGCACCTCACAGAGAACAGACAACGAAGTACACCAACCATCATTATTCGACACGTTATGAAACCAAGAACGAAATATCAGAAGCAAGTCGTAACCTCAAACAAGGGGTTACGACCTATCAAGGGAGCACAAATGCAATGGGCATTCCGTGAATGTCTTGACCACTATGCCTTTCAGTTGAAGCACGGACAGACCACCTGCATGGACTGCGGACACACTTGGACTACGGACGAGGATGCGGACAAATGTGTCTGCCCGAAGTGTAAGGCAAAGTTGGAAGTGCAACGCACCAAGCGACAGAAGGCAATGTCTTCTACCTATTTCAGCGTACTCACCGAGCGTAAGGGACTGCAACTCATGCGAGCATATCAGATGAAAGCATACTACCGCAAGGGACAAAAGGCAGACATTTATTGTTGGGAGGTGGCACGCTATTGGATGAACGAGAAAGGCAAGGTGGAGGTTATGGCACGCAAGCGCACAATGGGTATCTATATGGACACGTTCTGCTACGACTCCGACATTGAACTGCGCAAGGACAACACCACCTATCAGCATATTGCTTCATTTCCGGTCTGCCCCGATATGAAAGTCATTCCTCAGATATGGCGCAACGGCTTTGACGGAGCGTTTCACGGCATCGAACCGCTTACATTATTCAAGGCGATGCTGACAGACCACCGCATCGAAACGATGATGAAACAATGTCGTTACGGACACGTCCGCCACTTCATAGACCACCCACGGCACTTGGAAACTTGTTGGAATGCCTACAAGATAGCCAACCGCAACCATTACCTTATTACAGACATCGGCAAATGGGCGGACTACATCTGTATGTTGGTAGAAATGGGCAAGGACATCAGAAGTCCACATTACATTTGCCCCGACAACCTTGAAGCCGAGCACGACAGAATATCCGAGAAAATCAGAGCAAAGAAAGAAAAGGAGCGCACCGAGGAGGAGATACGCAAGGCATTGAAGAACGAGGACAAGTTCAAGGAAATGAAGAGCCGTTTCTTCGGTTTGATGTTCACGGACGGCAATATCGTGGTGAGAATGCTTGAAAGCGTCAGGGAGCACGTTCTTGAGGGTAAGGCGATGCATCATTGCGTAGGCAGCGGTACAAACTATTCACTCAATCCCGACTGCATCATCTTCTCTGCAAGAATAGCCGAACAAAGGGTTGAGACCGTGGAGTTTTCACTCGAACAGATGAAAGTCGTACAATGCCACGGACTACAGAACAAGGACACCGAGCACCATGCCGACATCATCAACTTGGTGAACAGCAATGCAAGACTTATAGAGCAACGAATGGTTGCAACAACATAAAATCCATATCGGCGGAGCGATGAAAATTCGTTCCGCCACTTTCTTTCATGAGCCGAGGAGCGGAAAAGAAAGTAACATTATAAAAAGATTGTGATAATGTTACTTATCAAAACTAAATGATTATCACAAGAACACATTTTATTTATCTGAAAATC
>ENA-ORTB01000355-ORTB01000355.1-human-gut-metagenome-genome-assembly--contig:-NODE-355-length-63310-cov-25.562896_pt1 | contig 63310 bp, 51 predicted proteins | sample MGYA00241905_ERZ509174 | MGnify/ENA primary metagenome ERZ509174 (study PRJEB26280, sample SAMEA2338851) | human gut metagenome | biome: human gut; feature: human-associated habitat; material: faeces... | reverse complement strand
CATTGTTTATTCCTTTCTGTTTTATCTCCATATTCTTTCTTTGTTCTATTCTATTTTTACTATTTTATCTTTGTTTCTTATCTATACATTAACAGTAGTATGCTTTTTAGTTGTACGTAAAATGATATGCCCTAGCACCATGACTCTTTAATGACACACTAAGGCTCTTTGGCTCTTCCACGTGCTCTCCGCTCCAAAGCTCCGTTCCATTTACTCCATCATAAATCTCCAGATCGGCAAGCGGTATGGATATGTCACTGTCTTTATCACCCAGATTAAATACCGCGACATAATATCCACCCTTTGTATCTGCTGCAATCCACAATGCATGCTCTATACCATCGATTTCACGTCTCCACACCTGATGCGAATGCCGTGCATTTGCATGCATGGCAAGTATTTCAGAATTGGTTACCAGATTCATAGTGAATTCGTCAAACCCTGTCAGCTCTCCTCCCAGCATCAAAGGAGAACGCATGATACTCCAGAGTGTCAGCATGGTGATCTGCTCATCCTGTGTAAAATTCGTCCGGTTATTCACATCATATACCTGCCGTATCGGTCCGACCGGAAGCATATCGGCATCCGGCCAGTGCCCTGCACCTGCATGGGTGCACCATTTTTCTGCTCTTGAAAACATATCATATAACAGTTCCCACTTATCCCAGAAATCATCGGTGATTCTCCACATATTGGAAATCTGCTTATAAAGCTCTGCCTTTTCTAAAAGAGCAGGTCCCGGCGACAGACTTAAAACCATGGGTCTTCCGCAACCATGCAATGCTTTGCTCAGCATAATCAGTTCGGATTCCTCATGTGGCAGTTCCCGTGCAATATCATCACATTTAATAAAATCCACACCCCAGGAAGCATATAATTCAAAAATACTGTTATAGTATTCCCGTGCCCCGTCTTTCTCAGGATCTACACCATACATATCCGTATTCCAGGCACAGATACTGTTTGTTTTGGCAATTTCCCGGGCATGTCTGTCACTGTTCATGATTTTCGTGTTCTGATGTACAGCCTGTCGTGGAATCCCTCTCATAATATGAATGCCGAACTTCAATCCAAGAGAATGGACATATTCTGCCAATGGTCCAAAGCCCGCACCGTTTGCTGCAGAAGGAAAACGATTTACTGCGGGAAGCAGTCTTCCATACTCATCCATTACTACATCCGCAAAAGGATGATATTCATTGGTTGCAGCATAAGGCTCATACCATTGGATATCCACCACAATATATTCCCAACCGTACTCCTTCAGATGCTCAGCCATAAATTCAGCGTTCCGTCGTACGATATCTTCTGTAACAGCCGCTCCATAACAATCCCAGCTGTTCCACCCCATAGGTGCTGTTTTCATCTTCATCTGTTTTATACCCTCTCGATATCCTGTTAATTCTGTCCGTAATATGCATTTGCACCATGCTTACGGAAATAATGCTTATCCTGTAATTCCTGCGGGGCAGGTGCTACCTGCGGATGAATCAGCTCGGTTCGATATGCCATCTTGGCAACCTCTTCAAGAACCACCGCATTGTGGATGGCCTCCTTTGCATCCTTGCCCCAGGAAAAAGGATCAATCGACCATTCCCTTGGAAAGCAAGACAACAGTCTCGACATGTGTCGTGTGCGCGAACTGATCAAACGCCTGCACCTTCTTCAACTCATATCCTCCATCCACAAGAATCCGTAAATCCCTTGCGAGTGTCGCAGAATCACAGCTTACATACACGATCCGCTCCGGTTTCATTGCAAGCATCGTGGACAGACACTGTTCGTCACAGCCCTTGCGTGGCGGATCCACTACAATGACATCCGGATGACGCATTTCCTCATCGCCTGCGGATTTCTCATAAAACTCCGGCAGAACTTCTTCTGCTTTTCCAACAAAAAATTGCGCATTGGTAATTCCATTCAGCCTGGCATTATTTTTTGCATCCTCGATTGCCTGCGGTACAATCTCCACACCATAGACCTGTCTGGCCTTTTGGGATAGAAAAAGAGAAATTGTTCCGATTCCACAATAGAGATCCCACACGGATTCTTTTCCGGTGAGCTGCGCAAATTCCAATGCTGTACTGTATAACTTCTCTGTCTGCACCGGATTTACCTGATAAAAAGACTGCGGCGAAATATGATACGCTATCGCTGTATCAGTTAAAGAAAAATCCTGTGTATTGCGCAAATGAATGTAATCCGTGATATAAGGCATTCCCCAGATACACTGTGTCTCTTTTCCAAGAATGACATTCGTTTTCTCCAGATTGCTGTTTATGGATATGGAAGTCATACCTTCAATCTGACGCAAAGCTTCCACAAGTGCTTCCTTCTGTAGCAGCTTGTTCGCATTAATGATCAGGCAGACCATAATTTCCTTTGTCGTAAATCCATAACGTATTAAAATATGCCGTACAACACCTTTTCCTGTGTTCTCATCGTAGGCTGGAATCTGATAATCCGACATCCATTGCATGACAGCTGCAAGAATTGGTTCGTTTTCTTTTACACCAAGCAGACAGTCTTTGACCGGAATGATCTGATGGCTTCTTGCTGCATAAAACCCCATAACAAGATTTCCCGCCTTGTCATAACCTACCGGAAATTGTGCCTTGTTGCGGTATCGGTACGGATACTCCATACCGACAGCCGGAAGCATAACTGCATCCACTTCCTCTTCTGCGAATCCACCGATACGCATCAGATTATTTTTGACTTTCTGTTTCTTAAAAGCAAGCTGTTCCTCGTAGGACAATGCCTGAATCTGACATCCTCCACACTGCCGGTGAAGTGGGCATTCCGGCACGACGCGATAAGGTGAAGGAATTATAATTTTCTCCACCCTTGCATAGCCATAATTTTTCTTCAATTTTGTTGCCCGCGCTTTGATCGTATCTCCAATCAAAGCATCTTTTACGAAAAAGGTCATCCCCTCATATTTTCCGATGCCTTCTCCGCCGACGCCCATATCTGTAATTTCCAATGAAAATAAATCGTTTTTCTTCACAATTTCAACCCATTTTCTATATTATTGCAAATATTTTCTTTAGATACTTGTTCTGCGGATATTGGTATCCAGCAGACGATTGAATCCCTGCCATTCCAGATTGTTGTCCGGTACGTTGTGTAACAGTTCCTTTACAGTCTCCATTTTTGCATCAATATTATCTGCAAAGCTCAAAGCCAATGCCTCAACCAAAGCCGGTTTCTTCGGTGAACCATACTCAAGTTCTCCATGATGTGCCAAAATACAGTGTTTCAGCTCATTTGCCAGTGTAGCCGGAAAACCATCAATAGTACGGATAGCCTCGCCGACCCACTCTGCACCGATCATGATGTGACCAAGCAACTGACCAGCATCCGTGTAATCATTTGCAGGGAATGAAGATAATTCCTTTAATTTACCAATATCATGGAAAATCGATGCTGTCAAAAGCAGATCTCGGTTCAGGAACGGATAGTTCTGTGCAAAATAATTGCAGTTGCGTGTGACACTGACTGTATGCTCTAACAAACCTCCGACAAATCCATGATGCACGCTTTTTGCAGCGGAATGGAATTTGAAACGCTCCACAAATGTCTGGTTGTCAAAAAACTTATGTAATAACTGATTCAGATACGGATTTTTTACAGAATCAATGTATTCCATAAGTTCTGTAAACATCTCATCTACATCTTTCTCCGTGCAAGGCAGATAATCCTTTGGCTCGTATTCGCCCTCCTGCACCTTGCGGGCACGTTTAATGGAAAGCTGGAGATTGCCCTGAAAACTTGTCACATCACCAGTGACAGCAACATAATCCAAAGCTTCAAATTCATCAATTCCAACCGATCCCGGATCCCAGATTTTTGCATCCAGTGTTCCTGTTTTATCCTGTAAAATCACATTGTCATAAGGCTTTCCAGCTTTTGTCATCGCTGCCTGTTTGACCTTGCAAAGATAAATTTCATTAATTCTTTCTCCTTCGCGGAGAGATTCAATATATTTCATTATAAACTCCTTTATTTTAAAATTCCTGCTTTAATCTCACAGGTAATAATCTTATACCCGTTACTGCCTTCCCGTTTGATCACAATCTTGTAGTTTTCTCCCGGCTCTAAGCCAAGAACAATCTCGCTGTAAGATGCCACAGTCGTAACATCCTTTCCGGCAAGTTTTACAATGACATCCCCGCTCTGTAATCCGGCATTCATCGCAGGTGAATCCATATCTACTTCCTTGATATAGATGCCCTTCGGTATTCTGTATGTGCTGGCAATCTTATCAGTAACCGTTGATGCCTGAACCCCAAGGTACGGAATATCTTTATCCGCAAACAAAAGCTCCATCACCGGTTTTAATTCCGAGATATCTACCGCTGTAAGCGTACTTGCAGACGATGCACTGTAATCCTGCATAACAAGGCCCACTAATTGTCCATCCGTATTAATGAGGATGCCACTGCCATTTCTATTTGCAACAATGTCTGTGGTATATACACTATAATTGCTGTCGGCCGTCGAAATCTCATTGTTCGTTGCAGTGATATTTCCTGTGAGAATTGAATAATTGGTTCCAAGTGGGCTTCCAAGTGCAATAACAACGGAACCTTTGTGTACGGTATTGGCACTTCCCATCTCCATAACGGAAATTGATGCCAGTGTTGATGTTTCAAGATCCGATTTGGAAACTGCCAGTACAACCAGCCCTGTATTTCCGTCGTATTTCATAACCTCTGCCGGTGCGACTGAATCGTCAATAAACGTCACTTTGATCTTTGACGCTCCTTTGATTACCTTGCGCTCCGTTAAAATAAGCAGTTTGGAACCAGACTCTCCGATAATAGTGCCTGATCCCTGACCTTCACGCTCATAGGAATTGTTGAACCAGTCCATGTCACTGACCACACCGGTGATTGTAACAATAGACTTATTGGCCCGATTGCCGATTGCATACAATTCCGTCTGGATTTTCTGATAATCCTCCAGCGAAATCTCAGACTTTACGACCGGCGTCTCCTTTTGCGTCTCTGCCTCAGATTCTGTACTCTGTGTCTGCGTTTCTTTCTGGGGATGCGAACTGTCTATTGTTCCCGGAACAACTTCCGCCTCCATCCTTTTTTCTACAAGCGGGAATAACATAAAAAGCACCAAAATTGCCGCAAGAGCAAATACAACTCCGGATAATGCTGCGCTGCAGATCTTGACGAACAGACACTTATGATTCTTTGGCTTATTCTTTGGCTTATCCTTTATCTTTTCCCGAACAAATTCATTCTTTTGTAATTGCTTGTCTTCCATCTCTGACCTTCATAAATTATATCCGAACACACTAACATAACAAAACATATTATATTCGTATTTATGCCCTCTTGCAACCATTTTTGCCTTTTCCAAAGAGATAGAATGTTATATAATAGGTCTGAAAGTTCCACACAACAAATTTAGCATTATATTTAAGGAAAGAAATTATGAACCAGAAAGTTTATCATACATTGGAATATTATAAGATATTAGACATGTTGGCCGGTTATGCATCCTGCGAAGAGACAAGGAAACGTGCGCTTGCGCTCACGCCGATCACCGACGCTGCTGAAATTGAGCATTTACAACAGACGACAAGCGATGCGTTAAGCCGTCTGTACAAAGGAAGTGGCATCAGTTTTGCCGGCATCCACAATGTCAATGCATCCTTAAAACGACTTGATATCGGTGGTTCCCTCAATACAACAGAACTGCTTCATATCTGCTCTCTGTTAGAAGTTGCAAAGCGTGCGAAAGCTTACGACCGTTCGGACCGTGCCGATGACAAAACGGATTCCCTTTCCCCTCTGTTCTCACAGATTGAACCGTTATCTCCATTACTTGAAGAGATCAAACGCTGTGTGATCGGGGAAGATGAAATTGCTGATGATGCAAGCCCTGCGCTGTTTAAAATCCGCAAATCTATCCGTGGCATGAATGACCGTATCCATACGCAGCTCACCAATCTTATGAATAACACGACCACCCGCAACTATCTGCAGGATGCCGTTATCACAATGCGCGACGGCCGTTATTGTCTTCCCGTAAAAGCGGAAGCTAAAACATCCGTACCCGGAATGGTACATGACCAGTCTTCGAGTGGTTCTACGCTTTTTATTGAACCAATGGCTGTCGTAAATCTGAACAACGAACTGCGCGAATTATTCTTAAAAGAACAGGATGAGATCAATGTGATCCTCGCCGATTTGTCCAACCGCGTCGCTGAAAATGCAAACGGCATCCGTCAGGATTATTCCGTGCTTGCCGAGCTGGATTTCATCTTTGCCAAAGCACAGCTCGCCAAATCCTACAACGGTGTTGCACCGATCTTCAATGAAGAGGGGCGCATCCATATCCGCAAAGGACGCCATCCTCTGCTGGATACAAAAAAAGTCGTACCGATTGATGTACGGCTCGGCGAAGATTTCCGTCAGCTTATTGTTACCGGACCAAACACCGGTGGTAAGACGGTCTCTTTGAAAACCGTCGGCTTGCTGACCCTCATGGGACAGTCCGGACTTCATATTCCGGCAGCTGACCGCTCGGAGCTTGCCATATTCCATGAAATCTTTGCAGATATTGGTGATGAGCAGAGTATTGAACAAAGCCTCAGTACTTTCTCCTCTCACATGACAAACATTGTAAAAATTCTCGACCAGGCGGATGACCGTAGCCTTTGTCTGTTCGATGAACTGTGTGCCGGAACCGATCCGACCGAGGGGGCCGCATTAGCAATTTCCATTCTTCACAAGCTGCACCAATACGGAGCGACTACCATGGCAACCACACATTACAGTGAATTGAAAGTATACGCACTCTCCACACCGGGAGTCGAAAATGCATGCTGTGAATTTAACGTCGAAACCTTAAGCCCGACCTACCGCCTTTTGATCGGTATTCCGGGAAAAAGTAATGCGTTTGCGATCAGTTCCAAATTAGGACTTGCCGCCAATATCATCGACGATGCCAAGAGCCGTTTAAGTGACAAAGATGTTGACTTTGAAGATATGCTTGCCAACTTGGAAGCCAGCCGCATTACAATTGAAAAAGAACAACTGGAAATTAAAAAATACAAAGCAGAAGTTGAGAATTTAAAGAAAAAACTTACCGACAAAAACGAAAAGCTCGACGCACGCCGGGATGAAATTCTGCGCAAGGCAAACGAAGAAGCGGTCCAGATTTTAAAAGAAGCAAAAGACCTCGCAGATGAAACCATCCGCAACTTCAACAAATACGGACAGGGTCAGGCACCAATGTCCAAAATGGAAAAAGAACGAAGCAAAGTCCGGGACAAGATGAACAAAAGCGAAAAAAATCTTTCCATGAAAAAGAAAGAGATGATCAACCACAAGGTTCCAAAGAAGCTGCGCATTGGTGATTCTGTAAAAGTTCTTTCCATGAACCTCAAAGGTACGGTTCACACGCTTCCGAATGCCAAAGGTGATCTCTATGTACAAATGGGAATTTTACGCTCCCTTGTAAATATCAACGATCTGGTACTGATCGACGATGAATCGACCTCTCCAATCGCCAAGAAATACGGCGGTGGAAGCAGTTCCGGAAAGATCAAGATGAGCAAATCGTCATCGGTTTCCACAGAAATCAACCTGATCGGTATGACGGTGGATGAGGCCATCGCTCATCTGGATAAATATCTCGATGACGCATATATCGCGCATCTTCCATCCGTGCGCATTGTACATGGAAAAGGAACCGGCGCTTTGCGCAGTGCCGTACATGCACATTTAAAGCGTCAGAAATATGTCAAGTCCTTCCGGCTCGGAGAAGCCGGCGAAGGCGATGCCGGTGTCACAATTGCAGAATTTGAATAGGAGGTCTGTCAGATATGGTCAGTAAACAAAAAATTTTAATTGTAGACGATGATAATAATATAGCAGAATTAATTTCTCTCTATCTTACCAAAGAATGTTATGATACCAAAATTGTAAATGACGGTGAAGAAGCACTCAGTGCATTTGAACAATATAATCCGAACCTCATTCTTCTGGATCTGATGCTTCCGGGCATCGACGGCTACCAGGTGTGCCGCGAGATTCGCGCAAAGAATAATGTTCCTATCATTATGCTCTCTGCCAAAGGCGAGATTTTTGACAAAGTACTCGGTCTCGAGCTTGGTGCTGACGATTATATTCTCAAACCATTTGATTCCAAAGAACTCGTTGCCCGTGTCAAAGCAGTACTGCGACGCTACCAGCCTGTAAAGACCGAATCTGTTGTAGAGCTCAAATATGTGGAGTATCCGGATCTGGTGGTCAATCTGTCTAACTACTCTGTCATGTACAACGGCAAACCGATCGATATGCCCCCAAAGGAACTTGAGCTTTTGTATTTTCTGGCCTCCTCACCAAATCAGGTATTTACAAGGGAGCAGCTTTTGGACCATATCTGGGGCTATGAATACATTGGAGACACACGTACTGTTGATGTCCACGTAAAACGTCTCCGCGAAAAAATCAAGGATCATGCATCCTGGTCCATCGCAACGGTCTGGGGCATCGGCTACAAGTTTGAGGTAAGCGAATGAAACCAAAAATTTACATAAAATTTCTGCTCAGCTATGTATTTTTCGGTATTGCGGCAATCCTTGTCCTCTGTACATTTACACAGCGCAGTATCACGAACTATCTGGAAAAACATGAGGCACAGAATCTGTATCGCGAGGCAACACAGATAGCTTCCAAGTATGCAGCAAACTTTACAAATACAACGTTGTCTCTGGAAGATTTTCAGGTACGAATGGAAAGTCTCAGCAGTTATCTTTCCGCTGAAATCTGGGTGGTAGATTCGCAAGGAAATGTCCTGTTCAACTCCTCAGACAGTTCCATCGGACAACGTGCAGCAAATGCACATTATACCACGCTGCCTGATTTTGATCCTACAAGTTTTGGCAATACTTACTATACTGTTGGAAACTTTTATGATTCCTTTTCCGAGAATACCATAACTGTATTTTCTCCTGTGACTGCCAATTACCGTGTGCGCAGCTACGTACTGATTCATAAACCGGTCGCTACCGTTACCGAAGTGACCAATCATTTTATGAACATCACGTTTTTTACCGTTGGAATTATTTATATCTGTGCATTTTTGATTCTTCTGTTTTTTACCATTTGCTTCTATCGGCCAATGTTAAAGATGAACAGCGTTGCCAAAAGCTATGCAAAAGGGAACTTTGAACCACGGATTTCCTTACATTCCAACGATGAAATCGGTTTTCTGGCGAACACCATGAACTATATGGCCAATGAGCTGAATACACTCGAAGAAGATCAGCGTAAATTTATTTCAAATGTTTCTCATGATTTCCGATCACCACTCACCTCGATCAAAGGTTATGTCGAGGCAATGCTGGATGGAACAATACCACCGGAATTACAGGATAAATACCTGAATATTATTCTTTTTGAAACGGAACGACTGGCCAAACTGACACAAAGTATTCTTGATCTCAACCAGTTTGGTCGTCACGGCATCATGCTTGATGTCGCAGATTTTGATATTAACCGCATGATCAAGACAACCATCCTTACCTTCGAAGGCACCTGTAACAAAAAAGGACTCTCTTTTGATCTGGTGCTCACAGGTCAGGAATTGTTTGTCACAGGAGATATGACAAAAATCCAACAGGTACTCTACAATTTGATAGATAATGCTACCAAGTTTTCGCATAACAATTCGGCAATCAAAATCGAGACCAGCATCAAAAATGAAAAAGTTCTGATTTCCGTAAAAGATTCCGGAATCGGCATTCCTGCGGATAGCATCAAAAAAATCTGGGATCGTTTCTACAAAACAGATCTCTCCCGCGGAAAAGATAAGAAGGGAACTGGTCTTGGACTCGCAATTGTGAAGGAAATCATTCAAGCACACAACGAACATATCAATGTCATCAGTACGGAAGGTGTGGGAACCGAATTTATTTTCACGCTTCCACTATCAAAAAAAGAAGTGCAGTAACGCACTTCTTTTTTCGTTCTATTTTTTCTTATTTCTGATTTAATTCCAGCTTATTTTCCTTCCGGTCATAAGCAACTGCATGATTGTCCCAGTCAAAACTGTCCTCATCAAGCTCATCCGCATCGCCAAGGTAATCCCCCTGGAAGACATCATACTCGAATCGATATCCATCTTTTGTTACAGCCCGCAAATATATACGAATATGCTGATTGTCTCTTACAACATCCCCATCATCATCTGTATTCACTGGTAATTCATAGGAGAATTTACATGTACTCTCGCCAGTACCGGATGATGCAAAACTCTGACTTGTCTCCTGCGTATCGACTTCTGTTGTCAGAAGCTGATCATCAATCGACTCATTGGCAGTCTCATCTGTCAGATTCTGCATCAGATCCTGTGACCAGATTTCCATATCATTCAAGTCTGCCACCATTTCAAATTGCGTAAATTCATAGAGATCAATGTTATCCAACACAAAGGTGCAATCACTTTTCAGATGAATCTCTCCATCTTTGTACGTTGGTGCATCTTCCAGGCTTCCGGACAATACCCTCGATAAGTCCGTGTTCATTCCATTATAATCCTGTAACACTTCCGTTGCTTTCTTGCTTCCGTTCGCAATCAGGAATGTGATATTTCCATCAAATGTCTGATTCAATGGCAGCGTCATATTTCCTTTGAACGTATAACCATCGGCCTTAAGCGGACATTCTTCCGTTCCAAAATAAACCGTAACAGATGTTTTATCGGAATATTCTTTTGGAATCACAGAGACCGATACATCATAGGTCTTTTTGCTGAAGTTCATGTCCACAATATCAATGGAATAATCTTCAATCATGCTGGCATCCTCTTCAAGCGTCTTTTCAATATTCGACTGAAGATTTCCCACATCTGACAGGATTACATTGGTGGAATCCTGCAGATAGGTCAGCTGGTTGGTCAGTTCTGTCAGTTTCAAATACATAAAAGCAACGAAACCGAATAGAACAATCAACACAACCGCAACTACAATTTTCTTCCAATATAATTTTACTTTTTTCATAAATTCAGAGAATTATTCTTCCTTCTCATCATCGGATGCAGTAATCTGAATTCCTAATTCTTCCAACTGCTTCTCGTCAACAGTTCCCGGAGCCTCAGACATCAGATCCGAAGCGTCCTTAACCTTAGGGAATGCAATAACATCACGGATAGAATCTGCGTGTACCATATGCATGATCATACGATCCACACCATAAGCAAGTCCTGCGTGTGGTGGTACACCATAAGAGAATGCATCCAGAAGGAATCCAAACTGTTCATGTGCGCGCTCCTTGGTAAATCCAAGAACTTCAAACATCTTCTCCTGAATATCATCCTGATGGATACGGACAGATCCTCCGCCAAGCTCCGTTCCGTTCAGTACGATGTCGTAAGCCTTTGCACGAACTGCACCCGGATCACTGTCAATCTTATCCCAGTCCTCTTCCATCGGCATCGTAAATGGATGATGCATTGCCATGAATCGGTTCTCCTCATCGGACCACTCTAACAGAGGGAACTCAGTTACCCAAAGGAAATTGTACTGATTCTCATCAATCAGTCCAAGCTCTTCACCTAAAAGAAGACGAAGTGCACCAAGAACATTCCATACAATCTTGTTCTTGTCTGCTGCGAATAAAAGTAAATCGCCCGGCTTACCATTCATCTTTGCAACCAATGCATTCAATTCCTCTTCTGTCATAAATTTTGCGAAAGAAGATTTATAAGTTCCATCCTCGTTAATGCACAGATATGCAAGCCCCTTGGCACCGCATCCCTTAGCATGCTCAACCAGCTTGTCAATTTTCTTACGAGGCATATGTCCCTGTCCCTCAACATTAATACCACGTACGGAACCGCCATTCTCAAGCGCACCGGTAAATACGCCGAATCCACAGCCTTTTACAACCTCAGAAACATCTACAAGTTCCATGCCAAAACGGGTATCCGGCTTGTCAGAACCGAAACGGTCCATTGCTTCCTGCCATGGCATACGCTGCAACGGAATCTGTACATCAACACCGATAGCTTCCTTGAATACATATTTCAAAAGACGCTCGTTTACATCTAATACATCCTCGATATCCACAAAAGATAACTCCATATCTGCCTGTGTGAATTCCGGCTGACGATCTGCGCGAAGGTCCTCATCGCGGAAGCAGCGTGCAATCTGGAAATAACGGTCATAACCGGATGCCATCAGAAGCTGCTTGAAAAGCTGTGGAGACTGTGGCAGAGCATAAAAATTGCCCGGATGTACACGGCTTGGCACAAGATAATCTCTGGCTCCTTCCGGTGTAGACTTGCAAAGGATTGGTGTCTCAATCTCCAAAAATCCCTCGTTTGCCATAAACTGACGCATCAGTCCGAGCACACGGCTCTTTAACATTAAATTACGCTGAATATCCGGTCTTCTTAAATCAAGATAACGATATTTCAAACGGATATCTTCCTTTGTCTGGCTGTTCTCTTCGATTGCGAATGGTGGTGTCTGAGATTCGGATAAAATGCGAAGGCTTGTAGCAATCACTTCGATATCTCCGGTCTTTAAGTTCTCATTGACTGCTGCAGAACGTTTCTGCACCGTTCCCTCGATTGCTACAACATACTCGCTACGCAAAGTTCCGGCTTTTGCAAAACCATCTGTTCCTACGCTGTCCTCATCAAATACGATCTGCAGCAGACCGCTTCTATCACGTAAGTCGATAAAAATCAGACTTCCTAAATTTCTTCTCTTCTGTACCCAGCCCATGACGGTGACTTTCTCACCAATGTTGGCATTGGATACCTCTGTACATCTGTGGCTTCTGTGTAAGCCTTTCATTGATTCTGCCATGATTGTCTCCTCTATACTCTATTATCTATCATTCTTCTTGCGAATCGTAACTATCTGTTAAAAAACTCGACGAACTCCTCATACCCCTCTTTTGCGAGCTGTTCTTTCTGGAATTTCTTATTCTTGTTCATGCGAACAACCAGCACCTGCTGTCCGTTCTCTCTGGCTTCCTTCGCCTGTTTCATAACTTCCACAAGCTTTTCTGCCGGATATTTCTTCTCTACAAGATATGCGACTCTCTTCGGGCTCTCCGGAATTTTAAATCCACTCTCCATCAGAAGCAGAATAATGCGCTCAAATCCAATAGAAAATCCACATGCCGGTACATCATTTCCGGTAAATTTTCCAATCATCTTGTCGTATCTTCCGCCACCACCGCAGGCTGCGCCAAGCTCCGGCATGGATATTTCAAAAATCGTTCCTGTATAATAACTCATACCACGTACCAGTGTCGGATCAAATACCAGTGTAAACTCTGCATTCTTTGTTGCGTTCACTGCAGTAGCAATCTCTGTCATATTTGTTACCACTTCGGCATCTAAATATTCCCCAAGTGTATCTGCAAGGAATGCCACACCTTCTGCGACATCTTTCTTTTCTTCCAAAAGCTTAAAAAGACCAAGATATTTGTCAATGGACTCCTGCGCATAACCTTCTTTTGCAAGTTCCTCTGCCACTCCATCCACACCGATTTTGTCCATCTTGTCCAATGTGATAAATACACTGTCATAATCTTCCTCAGAAAAACCACTGTATGCAGCCATCGCCTTTAAAATGCGACGCTCATTGATGCGGATTTCAAAGTTCTTGAAACCAAGTCTTCCGATAGTTGTGGTGGTTGCAGTAATCAGCTCAATCTCTGCAAGATTACTTGGCTCACCTAATATATCAATATCGCACTGGGTAAACTGACGGTAACGGCCTCTCTGTGGACGATCGGCTCTCCATACGCTTCCAATCTGCAATGCCTTGAACGGGCTTGGAAGATCATTCGCATTGTTTGCATAAAAACGGGAAAGAGGAACGGTCAGATCGTAACGCATACCAAAATCTACAACATCCGCCTCTTCTTTTGCAGTGTCTAAATTTAACTTTTCTCCACGCTTTAATACTTTAAAAATAAGTTTTTCGTTTTCCCCACCCTGCTTATTGGAAAGGTTTGCAATATTTTCCATACAAGGTGTCTCAATCGGGGTAAAACCAAAGCTTCGATAAGTGTCCTTGATTACGCTTGTCACATAATCCCGGATTTCCATCTCAGCAGGTAATATATCTTTCATGCCGTTTACCGGCTTCTTGCTCAGTGCCATTTGATTTCCTCCATTTACTCTCTTGCACGTGAACATCAGCCCTTTAAAATTGCCTTCGGCAAGGGCTGATGCTACATGTTAATTTTTCAAAAAATTAACACATTATCCAGCATTTATTATACGGTTCAGGGCCTGATACGTCAAGGATTGTTGCAAAATGCTTTCCCATTACTTTTTCCGGGACGTTACAATATAACGTGTCAGAAACTCAAACAACTTACGATTCGTCTCGGCGTTCTTCTCCTCAGCTTCCATATATTCCGGCATAGGGATTCCCTGCTGACACTCACCACAGATATCAATGCCAAGTATATTTTTCTGTGCAAGAAATAATGTCAGCAAATGCTCCAGCAGCGAAAGAGGCATCTCTCCCTGATTCCAGTTAGTTTCGCAATACCGCTCATCCAGCACATCCTTGTCGATTGAAATATAAAACGGAACATCCATCCTTATCTTTTCCGCTTTTTCATGCCCCTCTTCTGCACGAAGTTCCTCAGTGGAAAACGCAATCAGTTTTTCTTTCAGTATCTTCTTCTCCCGCGCTTTCAGCTGCTTATCGGAGAAAACAGCCTGAATGTCTGCTTTCTTCGGTCCGATCAGGATCAACTGCTGCAAATTTGGATTCGTCAATAATACACTTCTTGCCCAATCACCGCAACTGATCATTCCATCAATCATCGGAGGCTGCATGTCTGTATGATGATCAAACAGAATCAACGAGAATGGCTCACTTATCCAATCTGTCATAATTTTGGTCACATAATGATAATTGCCGGAATCCAGGAAATGAATTCCACCGATTCCATATGGATCAATTCTTCTATGAATCTCTTTCTCTGCGCTCTGTGAACAATACAAATCACACTCGTAGATATCCGAGCAATCAATCCAATGAAGTTTATCATTGCGTGGAATATTCTCATCACAATACACATGAGAAAAATCCAGGATGAGGTGGTTGTTAAGTAGTTGTGCCAAATCATTCACCTTCCATCAAATGATATGAGGGTCAAAAGGTATTTTGCCCCTCATTTATGATTATTCTTCTGCAAACAGTTGCTGTTTGCGCTGTATCATTTCATCAATTCTCTCGATATACTGCCCGACATCCTTGACATTCTCGCACCGTTCGATCCGATGCGTGCCATCTGGATTTGGCTCATTCCAGACACGTTTCGTTGAAGCTCCCGCTCCACACGCCACGATGGTCTGTTTCTCTTCCATAATCAGAATGTTGTATACGCCTGCCTTGCCCGGCTTTGCATACCCTACATTTTCCATATTTCCTGCCATGCCCTTCTGACGATACAGATAATATGGAGAAAGCCCCATCTCTTTGCAGATTGATGCACACAGATCCATATGTTCCTGTGTGTTTACCATCTGCATGCTTTCATAACGGTCTTTAAAAATGTTCAACCGCGCCGCACGCTTGATTGCGAGGGAGTGAATCGTGATATTGTCCGGATCCAGCTCCTTTAACACTTCCATCGTATGACGCACATCCTCGAGATCTTCCTCCGGAAGTCCCATGATCAAATCCATATTGATATTGTCAAAGCCCAGACTTCTCGCCAGCCTAAAACTCTCAATCGTCTGTTCTACCGTATGATGACGGCCAATGATATCAAGTGTCTCCTGTTTCATCGTCTGCGGATTGATGGAAATACGACTGATTCCATTGTTGCGCAGCACCTGCAGCTTTTCCTTTGTGATAGAATCCGGGCGTCCGGCTTCCACAGTAAACTCGATGCAGCTGCTCAAATCAAAACTGCAACGGATTTTACGAATCAGGCGATCCAGCTGATATGGCTCCAATGTCGTCGGTGTTCCTCCACCGATATAAATGGAATTCAGTTTCTTGTGATAATTCTTTACTGCCACATAGTCGATTTCTTTCTCCAACGCATCCAGATATGCATCCACCTGCTTTTTCCAGGTTGCCAACGGATACGAAGTAAACGAGCAATACAGACATGTACTTGGGCAAAATGGAATGCCGATATACAGGCTGTATCCATTTTTATAATCGAGCTGCGAAAGAAGCGCACGCTCACGCTCTGCGATTGCAATGGATAAATCCACTTTTTCATCTGACGCAAGGTACGTTTTCTTCATATAGGAAGCAACTTCTTCCTTTGTCTTTCCCTCATCCAGAAGCTGCATCGGAATCTTTGTCGGCCGGATGCCGGTCAGCGTTCCCCACGGAAGACTCTGTCCCGTCACTTCTTCTAACAGATGGTACAAATTCTCTTTGAGTGCATTCTTCGTCTCTGCCCGGTCTGCAAAATCCACAGCAAATGTGCACTCTGCCGGCTTTTTATTTTCCAGTGTACATGTAATGGAAATCTGCTTATCCTCATATGTAATGGAAAAATGCGAAGCACTCTCTGTTTCATTCTCTGCGGAATGATTGGTGCATGCCACATTTTTTTCCTCTGCATGTGCTTCCTTTGTGTAATAAATCTCCACATCCTCTTTCGGAAAAAAAGCCTTCAAAAGCGAATGAATGTCATATTCAAATTCCGTTCGATTTAAATTTACTGTAATCATAGATATGGGTTATACATCCTCTCATTTTCAATGCTTGTCACATCATTGTGTCCCGGATACACCGTCGTACGATCCGGCAGAACCATCAGTTTTTCTTTGATGGAGCGAATCAGATCCGAACTGCTGCCTCCTTTAAAATCCGTACGTCCCACAGAAGTGCAGAATAAAGTATCTCCGGAAAATAGTACATCCTCATATGGAAAATAGTAGCAGCAACCGCCTTTGGTATGTCCCGGTGTATGCAGGACGCGAATATGAAATCCTGCCAGATCCAGCTCCTGTTCGTCTTTTAAAAATACATCAGCATGAAAGACTTTGCTTTCCCCCATCATATAGCTGACATTTGCTTCCGGATCTTCCAGTGTTTCCTTGTCATCCTCATAGATATAAATAGAGATTCCAAACTCTTTTGCCAATTCTTCTGCTGCCGATGCATGGTCAAAATGTCCATGTGTCAACAGGATAGCTACCGGCTTGCATCCTTCTTTGCGAATTCTTTCTGCCAGCTGCTTTGCGGCATCTCCCGGATCTATAATGATCAGTTCCTTTGTTTCCTCGTTGATTGCGAAGTAACAGTTTGTCTGTACCGGACCAACGACATAATGATTAATCTTTAATTTACCCATTTATGCTCCTTTATCTTTGAATAGCAAGTAATCGACGCAAGAACCACCAGCGCCAATCAGCCGGTGGTTCTCTCAATGTCCATAACGCTCTCTATCTGTTTGATTTTCTCAACAATTTTGGTAATCTGCTCGCGACCCTTTGTCTGGAATGCGACATCAATTGTAGCGATTCCCTGCTTGCTGGTCTTCGAATGAATACCGGAGATATTGATTTCTGCCTCCGTAAATACTTTCGTAATATCCACGAGAAGTCCCGGTCTGTCATGACAGAAAATCTTCAGTTCTGCATGATATTCACCAAATGCTTCCTGATCGGCACCTGCCTGCCACTCCGCCTCGATCAGACGAACACGCTCCATATTGGACAAATGCAGAATATTGATACAATCCGTACGGTGAATGGATACGCCTCGCCCTCTTGTGACAAAGCCCACAATTTCATCTCCCGGCACCGGACTGCAGCATTTGCTGAAATGAACAGCCACATCATACAGTCCCTTGACAACAATACCACTTTTGGAATGCTTGACTGTTTCCGCCGGTTTATTTTCTGCGATTACACTCAGCACTTCCTGGTCTGTCATAGTAACCGGATGATCCTTCTTGTACTCATCGTACATACGGTTGACGATCTGACTCTCTTTTAAGCCACCATGTCCGACCGTTGCCAGACAGGAATTCCAGTCATGAAATCCATATTTGCGGATAATCTTCTCCTGATATTCCGTCTTATTAATATCTGCGAAATTAATTCCCTTGGATTTTGCATAGGCAGTAATCAGTTCCTTGCCATGCAGTATATTTTCTTCTTTCAGTTCGCTGCGGAACCACTGGTTAATCTTGTTCTTCGCCTGCGTGCTCTTGACAATTTTCAGCCAGTCACGGCTCGGTCCCTTGGAATTCTGCGAAGTAATGACTTCGATACGGTCTCCGTTCTGAATCACATAATCGATCGGTACAAGCTTTCCGTTGACCTTAGCACCGACCATCTTATTTCCCACAGCCGAATGAACACTGTAAGCAAAGTCAATTGGTGTGGAACCGTTCGGCAGATTCTTGACATCTCCTGACGGGGTGAAACAGAATACCGTATCCGAGAACAGATCCAGATCACTCTTAAGCAGTGTCATAAATTCCTTGTTATCCGACATGTCTCTCTGCCACTCAAGAATCTGACGCAGCCAGCTTAACTTTTCTTCTTCCGTTACGGTGGTGGAAGTCGCACCGCCATTGTTTGCTTCCTTATATTTCCAATGCGCCGCAATACCATATTCTGCGGTACGGTGCATCTCAAATGTACGAATCTGAATCTCAAAAGGCTGTCCGCTCGGTCCAATTACTGTCGTATGCAAAGACTGATACATATTTGGTTTTGGCATCGCAATATAGTCCTTGAAACGTCCCGGAATCGGTTTATATTTTTCATGCATGATACCAAGTGCTGCATAACAGTCCTTGATCGTATCCACGATGATACGAATGGCAAACAGATCATAAATCTGGTCAATCGTCTTGTCCTGATTGACCATCTTCTTGTAAATAGAGAAAAAGTGTTTTGCTCTACCGGAAATATCTGCCTTGATCCCGGCTTCCTCAATCTGCTCACGTACCTGATCAACCAGTTTCTTCACATATCCTTCTCTGACATCCTTGCGCAAGGCTACCTTCTCTACCAGATCATAATAGGCTTCCGGTTCAAGATATTTCAGTGAGAGATCTTCCAGTTCGATTTTAATCTTACTGATACCAAGTCTCTGGGCGATCGGACAATAAATTTCCTGCGTTTCCCTCGCAATACGAAGCTGTGCCTCACGCGACTGATACTTCAGCGTACGCATATTGTGCAGACGATCCGCCAGTTTGATCAAAATAACACGGATATCCTTTGCCATCGCAAGAAACATCTTACGCAGATTTTCCGCCTGCATCTCCAGACGATCCGCATTCTTTTCTTTCGGATTCTTTGTACTGTCTGTCAAATGCAGATGCTGCAGCTTTGTCACACCATCCACCAGAAGAAGGACTTCATCACCGAACTCTGCCCGCATCTCATTCTCCGTCATAACGGTATCTTCGAGAACATCGTGCAATAATCCTGCGGCAATCGTCTCCTTATCCAACTCAAGTTCTGCAAGAATAATTGCAACACACAACGGATGTATAATATAAGCTTCTCCCGATTTACGCACTTGTCCATCATGTGCTGTGTATGCAACCTTGTATGCTTTTTCAATCAGGCTGATGTCTGCAGAAGGATGATACTTGCGAATTCCTGCGATCAGTTCTGCGTACAAATCCTCTGGTTTTACAAATTCTTTAATTGTTTTAATGCTTCCGGTATCCGAATGAAACTCCTGCTCAATTCGTTCCAATTCTTCTGTAGAAATGTCTGCCATCTGTTCACCCACTTACTTAATCTTATTCACCCTAAATATAATAGATAATTATATTTTATTTTTGGTACTATTGCAAGAATATCTGTATGGTTTTTTGTGCTAAAAGTTGTATACATAACGTCGCATCCGGCTGCCTGCCACATCGGAATCTTCAGTATAAGCAAATCCCAATTTCTCCAGCAGCGCAATCGATGCCGCATTTTTTGCATCTGTCAGTGCATTCAGCCTTGGAAAATCCAATTCTTCCCTTGCAAATTTTATAATTGCACCACAGACTTCTGTAGCAATGCCCTGCCCCTGCCATGCCGGAGCGATCACATACCCCATCTCAAGTTCCGTCTGCCCATCAAAATCCCGGTGCTCCAATCCGGCCCTGCCGATTAATGTTCCCGTCGCACGATCGAACACGAGCCACATCCCATATCCATAGTATCCATACATATGTGTGATGTATGCCTGCTGATACACCTCCTCTTCCTCTCTTGCAAACAGTGGCTCGATATATCCCGGCTGCCGCTGTCCCTTTGCATCCAGCTGATAGGTCACGCCCGGCTGATCATACAAAGAGATCAGTGCATCCAGATCTTCCATACAAAACTCCCGGACTACGCACCGTTTCGTCACCGCAATCGTCCATGGAATATGGTGAAACCGTTCAAAAATACGCACCAGAAAGTCCGCATCCACTTCCTCAAATCCCTCAATGACCATCGTACAGCCGGAGAATGTCTGTCCCGGAAAAAGCGGGTTTGCATAGGCAGCCGCCGCAATATTTCTCTCCATGCCCCATGCCAGCGTTTCATCGACTGCTGCAATCAGCAGGCAATTTGCTTTTTGTATCTCTCCGCTTGCAAATGACGTTTCCATCTGCTGCATGTCCTTGTATCCATCATAGAAAAAGGCTCCATCCATTTCATCCGGAAGCAAAACCGGGTTCCATTCGCCCTCAATATATAAAATTGTTGTAAGTGTCGGTCCACCAAGCCATTTCATTGTTCATTTCCTCGATATTTAAACATCAGATTTTCTATGAAAATCTGACATGATTAGAAAAAAACAGATTCCATAGAAACCTATGAAATCTGCCTTCTCTTTTCTTACATTGTCTCCGGTTCCGGATACTCCTCACCAAAAGTCTCCACAACAACGGTCTTCATTACCTGATCCTCTAATGGACGATCGCTATAATCGGTTGCTGTCTCCGCAATTGCATCCACAACATCCTGTCCTTCAATAATCTTTCCAAATGCAGCATAGCCACCATCAAGATGTGGTGCATCCTTGTGCATGATAAAGAACTGGCTGCCTGCGGAATTTGGCATCATCGAACGTGCCATGGAGAGAACGCCTGCCGTATGCTTCAAATCATTCTTCACGCCATTCTGTGCGAACTCGCCTTTGATACCATAACCAGGACCACCCATACCGGTGCCTTCCGGATCTCCACCCTGAATCATAAAACCTTTGATTACACGGTGAAAAATCAGTCCATCGTAAAAGCCTTTTTTCACAAGGCTGATAAAATTATTGACTGTATTTGGTGCAACTTCCGGATAAAGCTCTGCTTTCATTACGCTTCCATCCGCCATTATAAATGTAACAACTGGATTTGCCATCGTTTTTACCTCTTCTTTCTATGATACTCTTGCCTTTTATTTTAACGGAGAGTTTCCTACTCTGTCAATGCCGAAACAACTTTCGGGAATTCCATGAAATGAGATGCTTTTACCAGAATTGCATCACCTTCCCGAACGTATGCCTGCAATTCCGGCATCATTTCCTCTCTCGTCTTAAAATAATGAACCTCGCATTTTTCATTTAATTTTGCACCCAATGCATACTGCTCTGCAAGTTCTCCTGCTGCAAAAAGCACATCGATACCGGACTCTGCCACGGCTCTTCCTACACCATAATGCAGCTCCTTCTCATCACTTCCAAGCTCTCCCATATCACCGAGGACAGCGATTTTTCTGCCGGATGTATGTGATAGTACATCGATGGAAGCTTTCATGGACACCGGATTGGCATTGTAACAGTCATCAATAACCAGCATTCCGTTAACATGCAGCAGGTTGGTTCTTCCTGCAATGGTCTGCGCTGCTGCGATACCGGCAGCGATCTCCCCGATTGTCAGTCCAAGCTGCAGTCCGACTGCAGTTCCTGCCAATGCATTATATACATTATGCTCACCCGGAATCGGAATATGCGCATCAAAATCGCCCTGTGGGGTATGAATCTTTGCCTGCATGCCCTCTAACCCGAGATTCTTTACATCGGTCGCATAAATGCTTTTCTCTGCCATCGGTTCACCCGTTGCAGAAATTGCAGCCGCCTGCTCTAATCCATAAAAGATTGTCGGTTTGCCATTTACTACTTTTTTCGTGCAGAGTTTATCATCGTCTCCGTTTAAAATAACGGTTCCATCCGGCTGCATATGCTCGAAGACTTCGGTCTTTGCCTGCAGGATTCCGTCTCTTGTTCCAAGATTTTCCAGATGACATAGTCCGATATTTGTGATCACACAGACATCCGGCTGTGCCATTGCTGCGAGACGGTGCATCTCGCCAAAATCGGAAATTCCCATTTCGAGAACTGCCACCTGATGCTTTTTCTTAATCTGGAAGATTGTAAGCGGAAGACCGATTTCATTATTGAAATTGCCTGCCGTCTTAAGCACTTCATATTTCTGGGAAAGAACCGAAGCAATCATTTCCTTTGTACTTGTTTTTCCAACACTTCCGGTAATGCCAACGACTTTAATGTCCAGTCCCTCACGGTAAAAAGCAGCAAGTTTTTTCATTGCTTCTGTGGAAGATTCCACGAGAATATATGGTCCTGCCGGATTTTCCAGTTCATGCTCGGAAAGCACAGCCAGCGCGCCTTTTTCAAACACGGACGGAATGAAATCGTGTCCATCCACGCGCTCTCCTTTGATTGGAATAAACAGAAAACCTTCCTCTACCTTACGGCTGTCTGTCACAGCACCGGTAATGATTTTCTGTTTTTTTGACGGATCTCCTACATAAGTTCCTTCGCATGCATTTGCAATATTCTCCAATGTAAGATTTGGCATTTCGTTGTCTACTTTATTTCTTGTATAACATCCAAACATCATTATCCCTCATATTTACGAAGTGAAATCTCGATCAGTTTCTCACACAGCTCATTAAAGTTGATGCCGATGACAGCTGCTTCCTGTGGCAACAAGCTAGTCGGTGTCATGCCAGGAAGTGTGTTTGCCTCCAGACAGTAAATCTGATTGTTCTCATCCAGCAAAAAGTCCGAACGTGAGTATGTATCCAATCCGATGACTTCTGCAACGCGCTCTGCGTATCTGCGCATTTTGGCAGAAATTTCTTCCGGTAAATCTGCCGGACAAGTCTCAACTGCACTTCCTGCTTTGTACTTGTTCTTGTAGTCATAGAATCCCTGGATCGGTGCGATCTCGATTACCGGCAGTGCTTTGCCTTCAAGCACACCGACAGAAAATTCACGTCCCTTTACATACTCTTCAATAATCAGATGATCTTCCCACTTGAATGCCTCATCCAAAGCCGCCTTAAACTCTGCAGCATCTCTTACGATTGTGACACCGATACTGGATCCTCCACAACATGGCTTTACAACACACGGAAGTGTCAGTCCAAGCTTGGTCACATCATCTTCTCTTGTCTCTTTTGTCATTCCGATTCCCTTCGGTGCCGGAATATCACCATATGCAAACAGCTGCTTTGCCATATCTTTGTTCATGGCAATGGCGCTGCTCAGATAATCGCTTCCTGTATATTTGATTCCAAACAGATCAAATGCTGCCTGAAGCTTTCCGTTCTCTCCGTTCTCTCCGTGCAAAGCCATAAACACAATGTCTGCCATCTGGCACATACGAATGACATTTGGTCCGAAGAAACAAGGAGACTGGTCTTTTCTTGAAGCTTTTACTGCTGCCAGATCCGGTGCTACCTCCGGAATGTTGTCTACTTTTACACTGATTGCATCTGCACGGTCAAAAATGCCATCCAGATTCTCTTCCTTATCGCTATATCCCATAAACACATCCAGCAAAATGACACGGTGTCCATTTTCCTTGAGTGCTGCTGCTACCATACTTCCTGTTTTGAAGGATACGTCACGCTCTGTGCTCAATCCTCCGGCTAATACTACGATATCCATAGTTTCTGATCTCCTCTGCTTAAAATAAAATGATGCAGGTACTGTATCATCTCTTAGTAATTATAAACATCTCACATCAGAAAACAAGGGGTTCTGATTTTTTGCACACTTTTTTGCATATTGACAGCACTATGCATAAAGTGTGCGCTTGCTTTTACTGTATGGGGAATTCCAAAACAATTTCCTATATAGAAAAAAGGAACCGGCAGTCCGCCGGTTCCCTCGCATAAATCAGGATGGTCACAATAACATTCGTCTGTTTATTAGTAACATTTTGACTTGTGGCCATTCATTTTCAATATTCACTTTTCAATTCTGCTGTCTTAGACATAAATAAAACAAGTTCTTCAAAAAGCTTTCTTCCAAGATAATTTTTTTCCGTCAACAAGCTTCCATACTCATACAGCGTATCATGAAATTCCTCTTCTGATATTTCAATCTCAAAGAGTAATCTCCCCAATAATCTCATCCGTTCATCTTCTACTTCAATAAGCCACTTTTCTATCTCATGTAAAAAAGCCTCACCCATCAGAATTTCCCGAAGATAAATGTGAACCTTATCTTTTGCTTGCATTTTTCCCATAAAGTATTTCCTAAACCCATCTCCAATTTATGCTCAGAAACTGTGTATCCCCCTCTTTTATACAGTATCCGCTATCAGAATATCATAACCTTTAAAATAGTCAATAGGAAAATCGTCACGGTTTTGTCTATTTTTGTGATTTTCACGTTTTTTATCAATATTTCATTACAGCAAAAATCCCGCAGACTCCTCGGAATCTGCGGGATTAACGTCATTCAATTAAGTACTAGCACTCAGGCTCAATCAAACCAAATGTATTTCCTTTTCTCTTATATACAACATTGACTTCGTCGGTCTCTGCATTGCGGAATACGAAGAAATCATGTCCGGTAAGTTCCATCTGTACACATGCATCTTCCGGATACATTGGTTTCATACCAAATCTCTTGGTACGAACAATCTTAACTTCTTCATCGTCCTCATCATCTGCATCGATGAAATCCGGTGTAAAGCTATCCGCTACATTCATTTTCTTAGAAGCCAGCTTTGTACGATATTTTCTCAGCTGACGCTCGATTACTTCTTCTACTAAATCAATGGATACATACATATCGTTGCTTACCTGCTCAGAACGAATTATATGGCCCTTGATTGGAATTGTTACCTCAATTTTCTGGCGCTCCTTCTCCACGCTCAATGTAACAAAGACATCTGTGTCTGGGGTAAAATACTTCTCCAGCTTAGAAAGTTTCTCCTCCACGGCTGCCTTAAGTCCCTCTGTCAATTCAATATTTCTTCCGGTAATTGTGATTCTCATGATGCCCAACCCCTTTGCTGTGTATTTAGTACTCCTATTGGATGTACCATGTACTTATTATATCATAAGTTACAAAAAACGCAACGAGTTTTCAAAAAATTTATGCATGTTTAATATTATTTTTTGTTTTTTCAACAGACTTACTGCAAATATCCATCTTTTACAATATCAGACAGTGCATCTGTCGGAACAGAAAACTCGACAATTCCCATATATCCAGGGGCCACTTCATATTTGTCAAAAACAAAGGTCAGCTCGCCCTTATCATTGATATAGAAATTGGCATCATCCGCAATCTTTTCAAAATCCCACTCCTTTTCCCCATCATCAAGGAAATAATTAAGATTGTCATTTTTTTTCATCTGCTCACGCATCTGTTTTTTGATATTGTCGGAAATACGGGTCTTGTAATTGCTTCCATCTGCAAACAGATTCTTCAATGTAATCAGCTTTCCTGTTTCTTTGTCAATATTATAAATCTTCGTAAAGCTGTTGGAACCGCCCATGGCAATCTCCGTATCAACACGCAGGCTGAACAGTTTGTCATTGTCTGTCACAATACGATAATCCGAAGTTACTGCTTCATGTCCCTGGCTTCCATCAGCTACCGCTGCAACATCCCTCTGGTACTGTTTGATAATATCATTCAGATATCCGGAAACCTCCGCATTCAGTTCCTTGGATTCTTTCGTCAGAACTTTCCCGTCCTTTCCGACAACTTCTACCTCCGGCACCTTCACATTTGCTTCCATCTGCTTATTTTCCTGCTTGTCAGAATAAGTCGTAAAATCCACCACTTTTACGATCGAGCCAAGTACCGGAACGCCCTCCATAGCCTGTGCGACCGTAGGATTCACATTCACGGTAACAACAAGTGCGGCACATGCGGCAGCTACAATGCCGATTCCTTTTGCAAATGGAAGAATACGGTGCTTACTCGCCTGCTTTCCTTCACTTATGCCTTTTTCCACTCTTTCCTTTAATTCTTCCGGAATTTCTATATTCTGGTAATTTTTTTTCATTTCATCTAATTTGCTCATGCGATCTGCTCCTCTACTTTCACTTTTAATTTTTTTAAACTGCGGTATAGTATTGATTTCACGGTGTTCGGATTTTCTTTCAGCATTGCTGCGATATCTCCGATGGTCCACTCTTCAAAATACTTCAGGATAATCACTTTTCTTTCTCTTTCATCGAGTGTTTCCAAAGCATTCAAAACATCCATGTCCTCATAGTGATCTTCCCGACCTTCCTCGGCTACCTGTTCATCACTCACGAATTTCGACTGCTTTCTTGTGGCATCCACCGCTGTGTTGATTGTTATACGCCACAGCCATGTCTTTATGTACTTTTCATCTTTGACCTGCCTCGCATTCTTCATGGCCTTGTACACGCTTTCCTGTACAACATCCATGGCATCCTGCTCATTTTTCATATAAGAAAAGGCAAGTCGGTAAAGTTTCTCGTAGGATGATAAAATTTCCTGTTCGATGGCTTTACTTATTTTGTTTCCTGTCATGCTGCCATTTCTCCTTTCTATTTATTAGACGCAGGAGCGTTCAGAAAAAGTTTCAAAAAAACAGGGCCTTTGAAAAATTTTCCATCGGTCCTGTTATTGAAATGATTTTCATCTTAATCAAAGCATTCCCATTGTTATGCCCTCCCAAATACACCAAACAGTTTCTGTGCCGCCTCTTCATCCTCCATAATCCTTGCACTTGGTTTCTGTGCGTTCTCAAGCATTCGTTCCACACGATTGGCAAGTGCCACATCCACAAACCGCCCGATCTCGATTCCACGCAATTCAAAAAACAATGCCGGATTTGTGTCAAGCCGTGCCCCCACACCATATAGTGCTGCTGCCACATGTTTGCACATCAATGCCCAGTCCGGACAGCTACATTGAAAACTAATCTCGCTTGGCTGTGGAAAAAGACCATCCTCTCCCTGAAACAGTTCTTTCATTTCATCCGGAAAATCACCGGACAGTAATCGTTCCAGAGTCTCAATCTTACCGCACCGTTCAAGAATCGCTTCACACTTTTTCTCTGTGAGCGGGCTGATACGGATTTCCACACGGTAGGGAGTTTTTCTGGTTCCCTGCACTCTTGCAATGATTTTTCCTTTCTGGATTTTCAAGTCGATTACTGTCCCGGTCCGCACATAGCGCTTCCCGCGCTCCAGCCGGCTCGCAAAATCTGCATAGCGCTCCAGATTGTCACACCATGCTTTGCCCCACCAGCTTTTTGCAATTGTCCTGCCGGAAATAACAACCGGCTCCAGCTTATTCCCCTTTCCCTTTTGCTTTTTTACACTCTCTTTTAAATTTTTCTTTAACAGAGATTCACTCGGCTGGGCAAATGTCTGATCAATTTCCCAATATCTTCGCATACTGTTTACTCCAATCTCAATAATGAGAACAATTCTTCGTTACTTAACTCCGTAATCCACTTTTCGGAACCGCTTCCGATCACATTTTCCGCCAGTTCCTTTTTGGATTCCAGCATCGCATCTATTTTCTCCTCAATCGTTCCCTGAGAGACAAATTTATGTACGATCACATCTTTTTTCTGCCCGATCCGGAATGCCCGGTCCGTTGCCTGATTTTCTACTGCCGGATTCCACCAGCGGTCAAAATGAATGACATGATTGGCTTTCGTCAGGTTCAGTCCCGTTCCCGCCGCTTTGACAGACAGTACAATAAACGGTACATAGGCTTCTCCCTGAAATGCATCCACAATTTCCGTCCGCTTCGCCACCGGTGTTCCTCCGTGCAGCACATAGCCCTTAGCATGAAAAACGGTCTCCAGATACGCTGCCAGATTGTCCGCAATCTCCTTAAACTGCGTAAAAACCAGCACGCGCTCACGCTTTTCATAGATTGTCTCACAGATTTCTTTCAAAAGCTGAAATTTTCCGCTCTCTGATGGTGTATAGACATCCTGTCCCAGATACTGATCCGGATGGTTGCAGATCTGTTTTAACTTCATGATTGCCGTAAGCACAATTCCTTTTTTGGCAAACTGGGAAATGCTGTGTTCTGCCTCCATCTGCCGGACTTTCTGCTCCATATCCGAAACCACCTTGCGGTACAAAATGGTCTGTTTTCTGGTCAGCTGTGCAAAATCCGTCATTTCCACCTTTTCCGGAAGATCTGCAATAACGGTCTTGTCCGTCTTGACACGACGGAGCATAAACGGGGTAATCATGGACTTTAATTTTGCATATCCCTGTGGATTTTCTTCCAGTCCTTTCGTAAACTCATGGAACTCTTTGGATGTCCCAAGCAGACCATGATCTATAAAATCAAACAACGACCATAAATTGGTCAGGTCATTTTCAATCGGCGTGCCGGTCATGGCAATCCGCATCTGTGCCTGCAGTTTTTTGATTTCGCGTGTCTGTTTCGTGCCCGGATTTTTTATCGCCTGTGCCTCGTCGAGAATCACGCAGTCCCACATCGTTTCCTGAAATGCCTTGATGCGGGAAACCATGCCATATGTCGTTATCGTAAGGAATGCAGCCCCTGCATCAAATTCCTGTGCAAGCTGCGCAGACGTCTTTCCGTGAATAACCTGAATCGTCATATCCGGGACAAACTTTGCTGCCTCCTTCTGCCAGTTTCCGATCAGGGATGCCGGAACGACCAGAAGCGTTTTTGCGCCTTTGTCTGATTTTCTCATTTTTTCCAGATAACACAGGACCTGAAGTGTTTTTCCAAGTCCCATATCGTCTGCCAGGCATGCACCAAATCCCAGTTTCTGCATATAATTCAGCCACGTATACCCATCCTTCTGATATGGACGAAGCGTTGCATGAACAGTTTTCGGCACTGCTGCCGAACGGATGCCGGATGGTTTTCGCAAGTTGCGCAACATTTTGGAAAGCCATGCCCCGTTGGTCACAAGCGCACCTACATCTGCGGAAATCTTTTTTCCATTTCCGATTTCCATCTGCAAAGCTTCCCTCAGTGTGATGCTGGTGTCCATGCCATCCATGCGTTTCAGAAGTTCCCGCAGTTTTTTATGATTTACCTCTACCCACTTACCTTTGAGAAATGCCAGCCCCTCCGTCTGCGCCAGCAGAAGTTCCACATCTTTTTTCGTAAGTGCCTCTCCGTCCACACACAGCTGTGGCTGCATCGAAATCAACGAATCAAATCCTACCATGGCAGGTTTCTTTTCGCCCAGCCGGATTTCTACCGAACACTCCATTGCACGCTTTCTCCACCAGTTCGGAATCCGACAGAGAATCCCGGTCTGTTCGATTTTTTCCACATCACGCAGAAACTGATATGCCTCTTTCCCTGTAAAACGCAGAACATGGAACATCTCCCCGCTTTCTACCAGTTCTGCAATCAGATCCGACACCTCTGCCGCACGGTTCAGGCAGGACAACAATGCCAGCAGCTTATCTCTGTCATCCTGATATTCGGTCAGCGCGTATTTCAGCGGCATATGATGCACGGCATGATCCTCTCCGAGCGAAGCATATGTTGCCATAAAAACAAACGGATCTTCGCCATCTTTATTTTCTACCAGATGCAGAAAGATCCTCTCCGGTACATGCAGCTTCTGGTTCTGCTCTGTGAGATACAATTCCACACTGCCTTTATAACCTGAAATTTCCCTCTGAAAAATCTGCTCCAGCTGCGAAAATACTCCGGCAATCCACTTACGGTCAATATATTCTGCCCCGATCGCATAAGGAACTGACGAAAGCAGATGCTCAAGATGTTCCTCATCCGGCACCACATGTGTCGCTTCTCTTGTCAGTTCCAGTTCCGGCATTTCTGTAAGACACTGGAAAAATGCCTCTGACAGTTCATATAAAAACAACTCCGATGAAGACATTTCTTTTGACCGCTTGGAAAATCCCATGTGATATAAGATTTCGTAGCGCTTCTCCAAAGTTTCTTTTTCCTGTGTGTCCGGGTAAAATCCGGTTGGGGTAAATATATACTGGTTCATTTTTCTATCGTCTCCGTTTCTATCCTGCAGGTATAAGTTTTTTCGGCTTTCCTGTAATTAATTCCGACCAGAAGCATGCTTCCATGGTATCCTTTTAATGTCTTGTCATACTTTTTCTCCCGGATCTGATCAAGTGCTGTCTGTGCAGACTGATCCCATTTTAATTCAACAATCATAGCAGGACTTTCGACATGCTTTCTCGGAACAAACACCAGATCCGCAAACCCTTTTCCGCCTGCTACTTCCCGGTAAATCTCATGCGTTTTCTTTGCCGCATAGTATGCCAGTGACAGTACACATGCCAGGGAATTTTCGTCGTTATATTTCAGAATGGAAATATTCTCTTCATGCACTCGCTGAATTTGTTGTGCAACATATTCTTCATCCCCACGAAGTGTAGCTTCCATCAAATCCTCTGACTGCCGGATGGCCGCCATCACCGGTTCCCAGCCTCCGTCCTCGATACAGTTAATAAACTCTTTCTGCACTTCCTGATTTGGGATACAGACAGTCTGTGCGTAAAAATCATATGTCAGATAGCCCAGATGAACCAACAACGTGAGTACATCGTCCGCACTGGCAAACGTTGTCATGTCATTCTGGAATTTATCCGGATTTACCGGGATGTGTTCCCCCGCAACCAATCGGGTGGTCAGTTCTTTTACCCCATACTGGTTCATCTGGATGTATTTCTTTAATGCCTCATACGTCTCTGTTTTTGTCCAGTAGCTGTCATAGTCATGACCAAGCATTAACATGACAACAGAACGTGGATTGTAAATCTGCACACCCTTTAAATCATAGCCATCATACCACTGTTTCGTCTTGTCGTATGGCATATCGTACTGCCGGCAGAGTTCCTGCACTTCAGATTCTGTGAAACCGGTAAACTCTGCCAGTTCGCGCTGGTTGGTCATGGAGTATTCGTCGAACATGTTCAGGGCGGAATGTTCGCCGTATTTTTTAATTTGGAGGATGCCGGTCATGTAGGCAAGCACACAGTAAGGCTGATTTTTTAGCAAATCCCTGAGAAAGTTGAGATACTTTTTCTGCGCCTGCGCATCCATCGGGTTCACCCGAAAAATACAATCCCATTCATCAATCACGAAAACAAAATAGCTCCGCGTCTGGGAATAGATTTCTTCCAGAACCGATACCAGATCTTCCTCATAATATGTGACCTGTGGAAACTCCCTTTTCAGCTCCCGTACCACTTTTCTGGAAATCAGTTCCATCATTTCCTCCACGGATTCTGTCCGCCCAAGAAACTGCTGCATATTCAGATGAATCGCATTGTATTGATTCAGATGCTTTTTAAAATCAGGATCTTTTGCAATTTTAAAGGGTTTAAACAATTCATAGGAATCATCCCCTTTTCCATAATATGCCACCAGCATATTTGCCGCCATGGATTTTCCGAAACGGCGGGGACGGCTGACGCAGATGTTCTGATGCTCCGATTTTAAATTCTGGTTTGTGAAAGCAAGAAGCATTGTCTTGTCTACATATATTTTTGAATTTACCGCTCTTTTAAATTCTTCATTTCCAGGATTTACATAAATTCCCATCTGCGTTTTCTCCAATAAATAATAAGCTATGAATAGTATACTCTATCCATAGCTTATTGAAAAGTACGCATTTAAAAACGCAATTAGTATTCGTTCTGCAATCTCTTATAAATCTTTTTCATAATATCTTTGTATCGTGTGGAATCCGCGCTTTCACCCACCTGCTGGTTTACTTCCGCTTTAAAATCCGAATAATCCGTGCATCCACTGTTATAATATGCATCGTATCCAATGTTATAAAACAGCTCATAACGGTAATTGTGCAATGCCATAAGGTTCTTATATAAAGTAGCATTCTTCTTCATTTTCTTTACCGCGCCGTTCATATCCTTGGTTCCGTTTTTCGTAATGACACCCAGCTTTTTCATTTGTGCAAGAACCTCTTCATTTCCGAACTTGTAATCATTCTTTGCATAATAAATATTGATAATGGTCTGAACATCCTGCACGCTTGTAATATTTTCCAATTCATACTGGGACAGATATTTCTTCTTGGTATAAAAAGCAGCCAGATCAGAAGCACTGAATTCACTGCCATCTCCATATGCATCTGCTAACACTTCTGCATCAATTGCGCTCTGGAAACGGATCACATCCGCACCGTCATTGCTCTCGCCATATACATAGACCTGCCGGTTATCTTTGTTTTTCAATTCACTGCTGTAATTGATCTGATAAATGCTTTTCTGCTGTTCATAAATCTGCTCGTAAATATCATACAGTTCGGAAACATCATAAATATTGTGATAAAATCCGCCAGTGGATTCTGCGATATTGCGCAGCACACCATCTTCTACATCATCACCAATTCCAATGATATACACCGGAATCTGATAGGTATTTGCAATGTTAATAACATCATCTTCATCATAATCATAACCGGAACCATATGGTACGTTCATACCATCCGTAAAAGCCACAACACAACGGGAACCGGTCGCTGTCGCCGTATACAAAACAGACGAATACAGAGACTGATATAAAGAAGTAAGTCCTTCACACTCCAGGTTGTTGATTGCCGTCTCCACCGAATTTTTGTCCGTTGTAAAAGTCAGTTCTCTAGAATATATGGATGAGATTGTAGATAATCCCAGATTCGTATCATCCTCCGTTGCCTCTGTGAACTGGTTCAGACAATCCTGCATAGAACCAAACTGCCAGCTCATGCTGTCACTGATATCTGCTACAAGATCAATGGACATATTTCCTTCGATCTGCTTTACATCCGAAATTGAACATTTAACCCATTCATCCGAATCATCTTTTTTCTCATAGATCACAAATGAATCCTTGTTCCAGCTCTCATCTTTGTTGTCACTGTTCACATACAGATTGATCTGCTTGTCCTGTGACACATCCACCTGATCATAATTTAAAATATTTCCAGGGGTAGTAAATTTATAGTCCAGACTCTGGTAGTTATCATATTCCTGCTTTTCTTCCTTGAAATTTCCTGCATTGTAAGCACTCTTCACCTTCTCGGCACTCTGTCCAAGCAGAAACTCCTCACAGGAATAGACATCATCCGCACCGTCTTCAACATAAGACAGCATGTTGTCTCCCTCTGTCTTATTGTAGTCAATAATCTCATCCACGAGCTTGCTAAAAGCTTCTGTCTCTTTCCGGCTCTCATGTTCATCGAAATCCTTCAGAGCACTCTCGCAGTCCGCCTTTGCCTCATTGTACTTATCTTCATAATCACCAAGAAAATACTTGCTGTCTTTCTCCATCTTAGCTGTTGCTTCTTCGTATGCCTTCTGATACTTTGCAACTTTTGCATTCAATGCAGAAATTTCATCGCTCAGCTGCTGCATTTTTTCTCTCTGATTTCCAGTCTTCCAAAATTTAAAGCCGGAAATAATGCTTTTTGCATCGTCCATGTCCTGCTCATATTCACTCTCGTATTTTCCGAGTGACATATATGCATCGCATTCTTTCTCAAAAGCGGAGACATAATTCTTAAAACCGTTGATACGCACCACACCAACGACACCTACGATAAGAATCACTGCAAGGACCGCAGCGATTGGGATAAAGACTTTCTTATTGAATCCCTTTTTCTTTGCCGGGACCGGTGTGTTGTTAACCATGTTGTTTTGTGTATTGTTCGGCATGTTATTCGGCATATTGTAGCCTGCATAATTGCCCGGGGCATTTCCCACATTATTTGCGGCATTGTTTGTGACATTCTCTGTTGGAGCGGTCTCACTCTGTTCCGGTTCCCGGGCAGCTACGTTCTGTTCCTGTACTGCTTCCGGTTCTGGTGCAGCTACGTTCTGCTCCTGTGCTGCTTCCGGTTCTGGCGCAGCTGGCAGCCGGGTTCCGCAGCCTGCACAGAATAAACTGTCATCGGAATTTTCCATTCCACAAGTCAAACATTTTTTCATCTGTAACTCCTTTTCTGTATCTGCGTACCAATGCACCATTTATAAATGCTGTACTAGTACTAAAGTTCCATAAATAATACTACACCTATGAGGAACATAATTCAACGACTAATATAGTGCCACTTCTTTATGTAATAAAAATCCCATATATTTCAAAAATGTCTCGACATAACGCAACATAAATGCTATAATGCGCCCATAGCATTTATTTATGTAGTTCTATGATTACATGTTCAAAATGTTTCATATGCCTGGGTATATCGCCCACATTACCAATCAATTTTTAAAATTTAATAACTTACTTTTAAATTATTTTCAGGTCACAAAAGACTGTTAAATCAGCTCTTTTTGATATATACTTAAGGAAAGGTAACATACTACATGGGGAAAACCAAAGATGTAACTACAGAAACAACCAAAGAAGTCTGTGGCACTATTTTCGACGATGTCTTCCGAACCATCGCCCAGAAGATGCCATTCCTTCTCATTCCGCTGATCAATGAAGTGTTTCAGACGAATTATCCGGAAGATATCCACTTTCAGCAGTTACGGAATGAACACTACGAAAAGTTTGGAAAGATCATCACCGATTCCATTCTGCAGATTGAAGATCACACCTACCATCTTGAGTGTCAGTCCTCACTCGACGGACGAATGGTAATCCGGATGTTTGAATACGATTTTTCCATAGCACTGGAACTTGCACAGAAAAACAATGAAACTTTTGAAATCGAATTTCCGCAATCATGTGTTCTGTATATTCGAAATCACCGGGAGCATAGTCTTCCTGATTACCACGAAGCAATCGTAAAATTTGCAGACAGTCAACAGATACTCTATCGTGTGCCAATCCTGCGGGCACAAAACTATACTGTGGATTCGATATTCGAAAAACAACTGTTAATACTTCTTCCATATCACATTCTACGGTATGAAAGTTACCTGAAAAATTCGGGCAGTAACACAAAAAAGCTGGAGCAATTATTAACAGACTATCAAAAAATCAGTGATGCGTTAGAGCAATGTACGGATGATAAGAAATCAGCTCTTTACATCGATATCATTATACTTATCGAAAAGATTGCAGATTATATCATTCCAAAAAATAATGAAAAAATTAGAGAGAGGTTGGGTGATCTTATGGGCGGTAAAATTTTACAACTTGAATCTGAACGATTACGCGAGGAAGGGCAAAAAACTGAACGAGTTCGTGCAATTCAAAATATGATTTCGCTTGGGTTAACAAAAGAAAAGATTCTCACAAAATATTCCGAAGAAGAATATGAAGAAGCTGTAAAAACTATGCTTGTGGAAGCATAATAGGAATAAGCCATGATAATCAACCTTTTTAAAAAAGAGTGGTTACCATGGCTTTACATTTTCCAAAGCTTATTGCAAGGTCTCTAATTCCAGCAAATCTTCCGGTTTGCGCACAAGCGAAAATACAGGTTGTGGGAGTTCTTCATCCGGTGTCCTCTCCCAGATTACTCTCTGTGCCAGTTCTACCCCGGGCAATCCGGCTACTACCGAACAATTTCCTTTTTCGAATCGATGCACATATGCTGAAGTCAAAAACATACGATAAAATTCTTCCACATCTATCCTGCATCCATTTACTGCATAATCAAACATCCATGCCAAAGTCATCTGCGCTTTTCCAAGATAAATTTCATCGTATGCGTGGATCATCCGCCTTCATCTCCTCGTCCAATATTTGCAACATATAAATATCTCCCGGTTTTCTTGGTTCCTTCCTGCTGGAAAAGTATTCCTGTCGTGCCCTGCTGTCTCTTGCCATCTTTTGTGGCATCCACTTTTTATTTTCTGCCAGAAATGCCTGTTGAAATGTAATCTGTGCAAACGCCCGCTCGCTTTTTAATACTGTCTGTAACCCTAATTTGCCAAGCTGCATCGCACGCGACAATTTTCTCAACGAGATTGCATTATTTACACTCCCGAATCATCATAATTTTAACATAATCCTCCAATTTATCTCGCATAATATGTAATCCATTCTCCAAATTATCAAATTCCAGTTTTTGTGTAATGAACATTTCTGGATGAATTTTAGTACTCATTAGGCATTGAATCACGTAATGCCAGTCATCTGTAAGCTCATGTATAAATGTTGAATTCCAGCTTCCACGAACAGTCAATTGATTTCTCAAAATTTTCCAATAGACATCCTTTTCAAATTGGATATCCCCGGCTGGATTGCCAACCAATTGCACAGTTCCTCCTGGTGCAGTATTATATATACTCTGAGTTATCGTTTCATTTTTTCCGACACACTCAAAAAAGATATCCACGCCTCTTTCATTTGTCTTATCTATAATCCACTTGTGCACATCCTGCTCCTGTGTATTACAATAATTTTCTTCTGAAATACCAAGTTTCAATGCACATTTCTTTTGAAACTCTTTATTTCCGAATACAAATATGTTTTGTATTCCCTCATATAACAAAAACATACACAGTAATAAACCAATCGTTCCAAGACCATAGATTGCAACCGATTGTTCCTGACGAACCTGAGATTTTCTTATTGCATGAATTGCAACTGCCATAGGTTCAAGCATTGCAGCCTGTTCAAACGCTACCTCGTCCGGCAACTCTAACAAATTGTTCTCTGGAACAAGTACATACTCAGCAAATCCCCCATTAGTCCGTGAACCAAGATAACTATATTTTCTGCACATTTCATATTGCTTATTTTGACATGGTATGCATTTATGGCAAGGAATTAAAGGAAAAATACCCACTCTCTTTCCTAGCCATTTCTCATCAACTAACTCCCCAATTGTTTCAACCACACCCGCAAATTCATGCCCTGGAATCAGTGGAAAAGAATATGTACCGTTTTGAAAAATTCGTGGGATATCCGATCCGCAAATTCCTGCTGCACACACCTTAACTAACACTTCATGTTCTCCAGGTTTCGGTGTCTTCACTTCCTCCAAACGCAGATCATTTATTCCATGCAACACATATGCTTTCATTTTCATTCCCCCATCAAATCACGAAATCGCTGTAAGTCTTGTTGCGTTGTTATCTTAAAATTCATTTCTTCACCATCAGCCAGCGCAATATCCATCCCAGCTAATATTGCCGGTTCTGTAGAACCATTCACCATACGGATACGCTCTGGTAAAAGTGCATTATTTGCTGCAAAATATTTATCAAAGCGAAAAATTTCCGGAGCCTGCCCTGCAAAAATGCAACTTCGGTCCAACAAAGACGATACCAGTCTGCCATCCTCGCTATAATATACAGTATCTTTCATCGGCAATACCGGCATTACACCATCATGATTTTCCGCCGCAGCAATACAACGTTGCAAAAAAGCTCCACTCAGATTCGGTCTGGCAGCATCATGAATGATTACCAGATCATCGGCTTTTGCATACTCTTTTATATCAACTAATGCATTCCAGATTGAAAGCTGCCGTGTCTCTCCCGGCCTTGAATATCCTCTGAATTTATCAGAATTGGTGACATACATGTCAATCACATCATACCACTCTGCATCCGCCACCACCTGAATTGCATCCACAGACGAATGCTGCCTGAACATTTCCAATACATACGCGATAATCGGTTTACCTTTGACTTCTATGTACTGCTTCGGAATATCCTCTCCCAGCCGTGTTCCTGTTCCTCCCGCTAAAACCAGTGCAACATTCATCTACAGATTCAGCCTCCTTACATCGGTCAGAATCTCTGCGTAAGATCGGCCTTTTCCGAATAGAAGAGTCGTTCCGAGAACAAATCCATCCATTCCCTTCGGTGCAAATTCCAAAATCTTGTCTGATCCGCACGCACCGTCCCAATATAAGCGAAAATCCATCTCTTCCTTTAAAGACAATAACTTTGCAATCTTTGTTCCCACATATGGAAGATACATCTGGCCTGCATTTCCCGGATTGACCGACATAACAAGAACTTTATCCACAATTCGCAGCATTTCCATCACAGTTTCTACACTGGTTCCCGGATTAATTGCGATTCCCGGAATCATCCCTGCATCAATAATTTTCTGCAAAGTAGTTGATGGATGATACTCCGCTTCCGGATGAATATAGACCGTGTCTCCTTTTTTCAAGTTGCGCAAAAACAAGTCAATATGCGTATTCGGGTGCTCAATCATCAAGTGCACATCCAAAGGCAGCTCTGTTGCAGAGCGTATGTATGCCATATCATTCAAGGACATCGCATAATTTGGTACATACCGGCCATCCATAATATCAATATGGAAAGAGTCAATTCCTGCACACTCCAAATCGCGCACTTCCTTTTCCAAATTTCCAAAATTCGCACACATCATTGATGCATTCAATTCAAATTTCATTTGTGCCTCCATGCTTAAATCCGTTTGTCCGTAAACGGTTTCATCATCTCACTAAATCTGTTACATTAAATCTGTTATATCTGTCATTCGATTAAAAAACGGATCTTCCACAGTTAGATTCAAAAAAGCATTATCTCTAATTACAATTTTTTGTACAAGTGACAACATTATTTCATCCAACTTCTTATTCATACTCCGTTTGGTAATCGGACAAATGTCAATATATCTTTGAAAGAACTCACGGATACCCTCTTGTGCTTGCCCAAAGCACTCTATGCCTTCCGCATCTCTCGTTTCCACCGCAAAACATGGTTTTCCATTCTCATCAAACTCAAGAACCGATGGCATTGGCGCAGTCAGCATCGTCTCCAAGATATAATAATTATCAAAAATAACGCTTTCTGCTTTCTCCTCCGCTTGATAAAAAGTCTTTATCTTTAATTCACTAGTTTTTGGATTATCCTCTTCCAGTCGTAGAAAATATAGGCCTTCCAAACGTTTATTCAAAATCTTTTCAACAAACATCTGGCATGTTCCTTTTGCCACAAAATCAAACAGAGCAATTGTCCCTTCTTTTTGATTCAACGTTTGCATATATTTTAAATAATTGTTCCTCTTTACCTCTGCTGCGCTTAATATTTCCTCTGCATAATCCAAGATACTCGTTTTATCCTCTTTGGAATCCTGAATCGTTATTCCAAAGCGCTCCTGCATCTGTTCCTTTAATGTTCCGCTAAACTTCATTTCATCGATATACGCAATATCTTCAACACTTTTTACACCAGCTCGAATCGCAGCCATTCGAGATGTCAAAAAATATACAGAAGCCTTATCCTTTTGTCCTAAATAGTCATATAATTGTTGTATCAGATAGCCATCCCTTGCGCCAAACCAGATATTGTCAGCATCTTTTGCCACCTGATCATCTAACCATAACACAAAATCAGTAATCAGAGGGGCAAAAAACATAAATCCGATATCATGCGAATTATCTACTGTTATTTTTCTTTCCTTTGTTTCAAACTGAAATGGACTATTAAAAATTTTAGAGACAAACAATCCCACTTTGAGCCGATCCGCCAGACTATCCACCTCATTCTCCATCCCAAAGCAGCCCATCGATTCCCACAGATTGATTCCGCTATAGATTCGCGCGGTCTCTAAGCCATGTTTCTCAGCTGCCGCAATATCTGAAACCGGATCATCCCCGATATGGATGCATGTTTTGGTGCCAATACGCTCGATTAGACATTCAAATAAATTCTGCGTCTTAGATGTGCCATATTCACAGGAAACCAAAATATCCGTATAATTGTTTATTCCGTATTTATGTAATATTCCCTCAATTTGTTTTCTCAAATAATATGTATCTGTAACAATATATACTTCTTTCCCACACGCCTTCATCTGCGAGACAAAATCACACATTTCGCTGCGCGGAATCAGCAAAGACATATCCGTATCCCACTCTATCTCTGCCAATTCTTCCGCCGTTATTCCAGAAATCCAATTGTGGACAATTAAGTACTCATATATTTCAACTAACGTCGGAGCCTTATATCTGGATAGTTCCTTTTCTGCTTCTGCTCTATGTTTTATAAAATCATCAAAACAAATATCCTTTTTTTCCAGTTTCTGCTCAACTAACTCATAAATATCTGTTGAAAACAAAGTCTGACGCATGATCAATGTATCAAACAAATCTACACTGATCACCTCTTTCTCTTGCACTTTGTGTAAAAGACTTTCCTTGCTTTCCCCGTTTATGCCCGACAAATCATATACAACTTTTTTATTTTCGCACAAATTTTTACCGTTGATATCCAACAGGTCAATTTGATGATCCGTACATTCTTTTCCAATTTTTCGAGCAATCGCTTTGCACGATCCAGGTCTGGCAACAACAAGTATCATCTTAACGTCTTCTCTTATTGCATCCTGTAGCGAAATAATGGGGGTTCCGTATATTTCTCCGCTATCCCGAAAACTGTCCAGCAGTCCAATCACCTGAAAATCCGCCTCCATTTGTTTCAGCACCTTTTCCGCTTCAACACCCAAACCATAGATTGCAATTTTATTTAATTTATATTTTTCAAATAATTGTACAACATTACTCATTCGTTTCCTCAATCACTTCCATCAATCTTCTTTCAAACACTTCCACCGAAAAGACATTTTCATATATAGATCTTGCATTTTTTCCCATTTCCCGAAGCGCATTTTTGTTTTCCACACACCACGCAATATCTAATGCAAGTTGTGATACATTTTCATTTTCGAATACAAGTCCATCTTCTTTATGATGAATATATTCCGAAGTTCCGGTTGCATCCGAAACAAGACACATCGTACTCTGCCTCATTGCCTCTGCTGCAACAGTTGGCATCGGGTCTTCTCTGGAAGGACAGATCAACACATCGGTTTCACTTAAGATCATCTTAATTTCATCTCTGCCCACCGTTCCTTTAAAAACCACTTCCGGAATGCTTTGTGCATCCCGTTTTATTCGCTGTGCCAGCAAAGAAGTATCTTGACCCACGAGCCAAAATTTGCATTGTCCTTTTATCGGTTTTGGTAGATTTCTGATTGCATCAATAAGAATATCCTGTCCTTTTCGTTCTTCAATATATCCAATCGTGGTAAAAATCACTTTTTCCTCGACCGGCATTGAGTCATGCAAAGATGCCACATCATCCACACCGTATAACAGCTGTCCAACCTGAAGTTCTGGCACAATCCTGCATATTGCATTTCTTGGAACTTTTCCCACAGAAACAACTCGCACCCGTTCAAAATCAATACTTCGCAATACATTTTTATCCACTCCGTCATAAAAGAACTCCGAATCGTGTAACCACCAGATAATCGGAATATTTCTGTTTAATTCCGATAAAAAAACATAATAATTAATGGTATTGCAAAACAACAATGATGCATTCTCCATCCACTGCACTTCCCTCATTGTAGCAAGCTGAAGATTTACATCCACAACAACAGCAATATCACTCGCCTGAAGTTTCTCTCTTAATGGGCCGTCCAACATGGACGCATAAACTACCGTATATCCCCATTTTTTCAACGCAACCGCCACATGAAATAAAGCAATCGCAGGACCTCCCAGTGTGAGATCCTGAGACATCAAAATAATTGGCTTTTTTCTGTCGCTCTCCTTCAACAGCTTTTTCGCGTCCCCATAATATTCGACCGGATACGCAAAGTCCTTGCACTTTACCAACCGATGCAAATCATAAAAGTGATAGATTTTCTCCTCCGGTACTCCAAGATCCAATAATTGTTTTCGCATTGACTTCACGTAAAAGCTTAAAATGACAATTACATCATACGATAGCTCCACGCCTTGTTCCGGAGACATAACTTTCACTCCATCGATTGTCGTATTGACTTTTTTCGGTGAATTATCAATCAATGCAACGATTTCTTCACGACGAAACCATTTTTTGTAGCGTTCATAATAATCACCTGTACCAAAAATTAAATATTTCATTTGCCGCATTTACTCCGCATACAATACAGTTTCATTTCCAATCAGACTGTAATGTCTTAAATAAAATTTGTAATCGTCTTTGTACTCTAATAACAGTTTGGGTATTTCAACAATATCACTCGGCTTATGATAAATCGAGATTGCCAGACGCGGACGCTGTTCTCTTATTATTTTCTCCGCGCCCTTAAGTGCCGCATATTCCGCACCTTCTATATCCATCTTAATAAAAGTAACTTTCTCTCCATCCAATAGTTCGTCCAATTTTACGACTTCAATCTGTTGAATTCCGTTTCCCGAAACCGTCTCGTTTTCCACTATGCGTGCGTTCTCACATCCGTTTGCCATAAATGACACTTTAGTGTGTTGATCGGATAAACCATACGGAAACAACTCACAATCCGGAAGTTTTTGTAATATATTTTTACATTTTTCATAGGAAGCAGCATCCGGTTCAAAACTCCATATTTTATCGTATGTCATTCCGCCTTCTGCACACCAGCCGGCAAAACGAAAAGCGGTACTTCCATCATAGCATCCGCAATCCACAAAGCGTTCATGTTCATGAGGAACAAACAGATCAAAATATTGTGAAGTGTTATTTCTCCAATCTTTTATGTACACAATATCTTCCTCTGCAACACCATTAGCCCGAAGCTGGTTCTGAATCGCCTCCGCAAAATCAATCCGGGAAACCGCAATAACAAATCTAGTCTTATCAAATCCATACAATTCTTTGTATTCCTCAAATGAATATATTGGGAGCTTTGTTCTCTCATCGACATCTTTCTTTTTGTAATTATCTACAAATCCGACGAATGGAAGATCATTCAGGTTTGCTGCCAAATCAATACCATTGGCACCGGCGCCAAAAATAACCAGATTCTTTTTATGTTTGTCATCCATTGCATTTGCAAATTTTATGATATCTGCGTTTAACGTTCTACATTCTCTCGGAATCTTCCTCACATAAGTAAGATCTCCGGTCATGTAATAATTTAAGCGGTTCACAAATATCGTTCTTGATATATCATCATTCAGCGCATTATATATTTTTTTAATATTTCCGCACCTAGTCTCCATACTTTCCATGCCTTCGTTCCTCATCATATTTCATTATTTTTTCCACCAATCCGCCTATCTGTATACACAGTAGGTTTTTACTCCATGCTCTTCTAATGAAATTATCATGTCATACAGTTTCTCTTCATTTGCTGCAATCATAATTTTATCTTTCAAATTCTCAGCTTCTTCTAATGGCAAAACTTTAATGCCATTTATTCGCGTACCTATAATTTTTTCATTTGAATCTAAATAATATTTAATTTGATCATGGTACTTAATATAAGCATTTTTTCCATAATATCCAGCTCCATATATTACAAATTTTTCGTCAGGTTCTATTGAAGTTTCATAACATAGCTGTGGAATAATGGATTTGATTTTTGTTTCCATGTCATTGGTTAAATTTCCGGACTTTTTCAAACAATAATATGTCTCACAAAGAATAGACTTGTCCTTAGAAAAAGTAGATACTATCTCTGTACCAGTTATAACAAAAGGTATGATTTTTATTATTTGCTGTCTTGCATAATCGCTTAGTAAACCTTCTGATACTAATTCTAAATAAATTCTATATAGAAGACGTTTATTATTTTTTAATCCTTCCGCGATTTTTCCCATATATTCGTTTCTTAACTTAGCTCGTTGTATATCTATATCTTTCTTTTTCTTACCGGTCAAGCTACCATCATGTAATCTATATAAATATAATTCAGTATCAATATAATCTATTTTTCCATATCTAAACAATATTCTAAGCCAATAATCATAATCCTCTACCAAAAACTTATTGACATTATACTGACCAATTTCCGTCAAAACCTCTCGTCGATATAAAAAACATGCACCTACACAATTATTATACAACATTACTTCTGCATCATATTTTATGTTTGTGTATATTATTTTCCCTTGATCATCAATAACATTCATTAGTGCGCAAACCATATAACAACTTTTATTTTTATTTAAATAATCTACTAAAACAGCTAGTGCATTATCCCTATAAAGGTTGTCATCCGATGTCCAAGTAAGATATTCTCCATTTGCTATTGAGAATCCAATATTTAAGGATGCAGGCAACTTCATATTTTCCTTATTTGTAATTACATGTATTCTATTGTCCCTATCTTGAAATTCTTTAACAATATATGCAGTTTTATCATCAGAACAATCATTAACTATAATTAATTCCCAATCTCGAAATGTCTGATTTATAATACTTTGAATCGACTGTCTAATATATTTCTCACCATTATATGTAGGTAAAACTATTGATATTTTAGGCATAACAGCACCGCCTCTCCCATTAATTGTTACTCACATTGTCAATCAAACATTACCTTTCTTACACCTAGCATACAAAAATGGCCACGAATCATTTATTGCAGGAAGCTCCACAAGTTTTTCCACCTCAAAATACTGACTCAACTTATCCTTTAATGTGATTTTATCATATTGTCTAAAATGTTCCGGCAGGTGTGCACCTATATTATTAGGTGTTGTTAAGCAAACATGACCATTTTCCCCCAATACCGAATCAACTGCCTTCAAAAACACATCAACATCTATAACATGCTCCACTATTTCTCCCGCAAAAATGAAATCAAATTTTTCTTTCAACTCCATTTTTTCAAAAATTCCAGTCAAATACTCTATTTTACCTTGTTTTGTATATTTACCAATATCACTTGTTTTTAAGTAATCAGAAATCGAAAACATATCAACACCCAAATAATTTGAGAATTTCCAGTCGAAATGCCTCATAAAAAATCCATCATTACACCCTATATCTAACATTTTATTCTCCGCTTTATTAACATCCTGCATATCATCAAAAACAAATTGCATTCTATACAAGTCCGCTTTATTTTTATTTTCTACACTATTAATATAACGTTCATTAGGATATAGTAAATTGGGTTGTTGCATTTCATAGTATTCTAATTCGTTCATTTGTTTCCTCCATACCATTCTAATAACACATCAACAATTCTCTTTGCTGCATTACCATCTCCATAAGGATTATTAGCTTTGCTCATTCTTTCGTACTCCCCCTTATCCTCCAAAAGACGTTTTGCTTCCATATATACCCTGTCTTCCTGTGTTCCAATCACTTTTAAGACTCCCGCCTTTACCCCTTCTGGGCGCTCGGTCGTATCTCGTAATACCAAAACAGGTTTCTCTAACGAAGGCGCCTCCTCTTGTACTCCCCCACTATCTGTCATCACAAAATATGCTTTATTCATATAATTATGAAAAGCCACAACATCCAAAGGTTCTATCAATCGAATATTTTCCGTTTTCCCAAATTCCTCCAATACCATTCTCCTAATTGCAGGATTTTTGTGAACAGGAAATATTATTTTTACTTCTCTATTTTCCTTCAAAATACGTCTACACGCTTTAAATACATTTCTCATTGGCATTCCAAGATTTTCACGCCTATGCATGGTCAACAAAATCATCTTCGAATTCCTCGACCACTCCAAATTTTCATCTATATATTTTTCATCAATAGTATTTTTTAATGCATCAATTACAGTATTTCCTGTCACATAAATATTCTTTTCAATTTTGCCCTCTTGAATTAAATTTCTTTTTGCCTCTTGTGTCGGTGCAAAATAAAAATCCGAAAATATATCAATTGCTTGTCGATTGAATTCCTCTGGATATGGCGAACAGACATTGTATGTTCTAAGCCCCGCTTCAACATGACCAACAGGAATTTTCATATAAAACCCCGCAAGTCCCGCGACAAAGGATGTTGTAGTATCTCCATGCACAAGTATTATATCAGGACACTCTTTTTCTAAAACTGACTTTAGCCTTTCCAAAATATCTATTGTAATTGAAAATAAATCTTGTTTTTCTTTCATAATGTCCAAATTATAATCCGGAGTTATATGAAATGCCTCCAGAACCTGCTGCAGCATTTCTCGATGTTGCCCAGTTAAGCAAATGACACTTTCAACTATATCATATTTTTCCAGTTCTTTTATAACAGGTCCCATCTTTATTGCCTCTGGTCGCGTCCCAAAAATTGATATAATTTTCATGATTTTCAATCTCTCTTTTCCAGTTCAAGTTTATTGACGGTATTTAATAGCAACTCCATTACTTTTCCAGCGTACTTAAATTTTGAATCAAATTCGTGTGTTTTTCTAATTATTATCTTATTGTATTTCCACACATCATCAAATAATTTTTCTTCACACACCTCTGCAATTTCTACTTCCGCTACTTCTTTTATTATATTTTGTACATTTATTGGTCGAACTCCTTTTCGCCATATTTGAAACTCCCCATTTACAATTGTTAAATTCCATTGATGAAATCCTGTATATTTTTCATGCTCCGCCTCATTGTCGTTGTGTCTTAAAATAATCTTTCCACCAACTTTTACAACTGTTAATAGTTGATATATGCCCTCTAAAGGATCAAAACAATGATCTAAGGCGTTTGACATATGTACTATATCATAATAATTATTCGGTAGCATCATTCCCAAACATTCTACAATACCGGTTTTAGGTTTTATCGGAAAACAATATCCATATCTTTCTTCTAACTGATTATATGCATACGCCAACGGGTCAATCAGTGTAATATCCAATTTTTCTTCGCCATGTACAAAACCTAAATTTGAATATGGTCCACTTCCAACATCTAAAATTTTACTATTAGCGTTTTCCAAATCATCCCATAAACAAAACGGGCAATTCGGATTCATTCTATACTCAAATATCTGAGTATTTCCTCCTCTTTTTCCTTTTGATTCAAATAGATTATCCCAAAATTTGATTTCATTTGAAATTCCTTCCAACCATGTATAAAAATATTTTTCAAAGTTTATAATATTCATTTAATTCAACCCCTTTAGTATATAAATATCTTTCAAAACCCGCTTCCAACGATCCTGATACTTATGTTCCCTCAAAAAATGTTCATAACCAGCTTTTCTAATTTTTTCTCTTTCTGCTTCATGTGCTAAATAATATTGAACAAGCTCAATTAACTCATCTTCATTTTTATAACACACAAGCTCTTCCCCTATTTTGAAATAATCCTCTAATTCTTCCATATATGATGTAATTACAAACTGATTACATGCCATAGCCTCAAATAAACCAACTTTAACATTCTCAAACCCAGCCATAGTTCGTGAAAAACTTAAATACATCTTTCCCGAATTAATTGCAGCCACCTGTTTTTCCCCGCTAACCAAACCTAATCCATTCTTCCAACCATCTCCATATAATCCAACATTACAAATTTCAGTTAACTTTGATACAGTTTTCCGTCTTTCCGATCTAGCATGTCCTACAATCACCAAATCATATTTTTTATGCACTTCGGGCATATAATAATGGTGTGAAACGGATGCCGCAAATGGAAGTAACTTAATGTTCACATCTTCTCTTTTGTATTGATTAAAATAAGAATATTTTGAATTAGTATAAAATAACGAAAAATCGGCAGCATATTTTGCTCCATTATAAGGATATACATCAGGATCAGACAAAGAGATTCCTATAAGATCTATCTTTTGGTTGTTTAATACATTGCGCAACTTTTTTTCTACACACAGCCCTCCAGAATTCAAAATTATTGCATCTGGATTATATTTTTGAATATCTTGAATAACTTTTTCTGAATCTAAAATACAAACAGTTCCATTTGGTGTTGGCTCTATACTCTTTATTCTTTGATCTGGCATTTCCGAATACGCCTTCAGGTCAATTATTATTGCCTCACATTCTTTTTTTAAATCATCAGCCATAACCTTTACGACATCATTCTCCCCCATCCAATAGGAGCCATAATAAATTACTTTCAAGGGCATCAGCGCCTTTGCAATACAATATTTAATGTTTTCCATTTGTATTTTCAAAATCTTATTAGCGTTTTCTGTATACTTTATCTCTCTTTCCCTTATACTCTCTATATTATCTTTTGCCTTCTGAATCAAAGCGTCTATCTTATCTATCTCAGAAATTTTTACACAATACTCCTCCAAACCACACTCTTGCAACAAAGCCCGTATTTTAGGGCATATATCAATTGCAACAAATGGTATACCTCTCTGAATTGCTGCTACTATTCCATGATATCTTCCCGATATTACAAAACCACTGTTTTCCATTAACGACAATATATCATATTCATTTGACTGAAAATCATTTTTTCTAATCGTTGAAAAATTGTATCCGATACGTTTGACCCACTCTTGATATGTATCTTCATATTGTATATACGCATTAAATTTCCTATTTTTTAGCAATTCATGCCCATCTCTCCAAACAAAGAATACGGAATCTAAATCCACTTTTTCTCTGGGTAATATGTCTAATGGTTTTAGAAATGTCACATCATACGAAGTATTTTCTTCTGCTAAATGCATACAATCAATTGAATATTTATCTCTCACATAAAAAAAATCTGCTTTATCGGCTAATCTTTTAGCCAAATTTGATTCATGTTCAAACTCAGCCCCCATTCCTATAATTCCAAATGGAACATTTATGTCAATCTGATCAAATGGTGATATCACATCGTAAATAAATAGACCACCCCCACCACACACTATATAATTGTACTCGCTAAAATTTGTCTCGCTTGTCGGTACAAACTCCGCATCAGGGAAATAGCTTTCTAATATGTGTCGTATCCAATTATCTCCCAAATTATTACCTTGCCACCATCCCCAAACACCTATTTTCTTTTTCATTTTGTCACCCCAATTTTATTCTTTTATTATCACAATAAAACCACTGAAAATCATCCGTTAATTCAATTTCATCTCTATTCCAAAATCCTGTCTCTACGTACGCATATTTTTTGCTTAATTGATATGCTATTATACCTGTCTCATACTCTTCGCATCCATCAACAGCAACGTCTGTCTCTGAGCCTATATTTCTCATCTTTTGAATAACAGGCACTACATATACGACTTTATCTGAAATATCCGCGATATGAGAAATCAGCACTTCTCTTTCTTTAGGTTTTAAGCACTGAATTAATCCCGTCGAATAAGCCATATCATGAAATTTACATTCCTCCATAATATCGTAATTATTCAATTCTATATCACCATATACATTTTTAAATTTGTTCACTACATCTTGATATGCTTTTTTTCTAATTTCCGTCCCCGACACGTTTACTCCAATGTCCTTCAAAAAAGCCATATAATGTCCAGATCCAAACCCCACTTCATAAGCGCTCTCTGTTTCAACATCTAAATGCTTCAAAATCAAGTCTGCTATTTTCTGATCCACGCTTCTCCAATAATTTCCAAATATTTTTTTATATCGATTCGTTGGATTAATCATGCTATTTTCCCTCTAAAAGTTTTTCTAATTCACAAAAATATTTTGTACCCCAAGAATTCATTTCTACATGAATATGTCTATCCAAGTTTCCACTTGAATCCGCATATTGAAATAATCCCCCGGCTTCATTATTTGACTGTACCACTCTTCCATAGTTTCTTATTTTCTTTGCATATTCTAAGTAACCAGTTTTATACAAAATAATTCCTAACTGCATGGTTCCTGATACATACGCATATGGTAATGACTGAGTATAAGAAATATATCCATTATCACAGATTCTTTCAATAATATTTGTTTCAATTATTTTTTTTAATGTATCTTGCTTATTGACTGCAAGCAGCCCTTCCATCCAATACGCTAAAGGATGCGTATATTCTATAAATTTTGCATTTTCATAAAATGAAACTGCTAATTTTGCTGATTCCCTATACATCTTATCCTGCGTAATTTCATATAAACTCAAAAGACTTTCTACAACTTTACACATTAAACCCGAATATGGACCATTCCACATTGTATATGTTTCATCTCTGATAACCCATGCGTCTACTTTTTTATTATAAATTGGTTTAAATGCACCATTAAGTTCCTGCGAATTAATAATAAACTTTCCAGCCCTTTGAGCCGCTTCAAAAAACCTCTCATCATGTGTTCTTTTATATACGGAGCAAAAGCCATTTAAAATCTGAGCCGTATCAAAAACATATAAAATATTATCGTTATCAAATGAAGGAAAACCTCCCCTAACGTAATCTTGTTTCTTTAGTAAGAACTCTGACGCATCACGAATATTCTTCGGAATATCTTTATTATTATCATAAAAATATTTAATTACATATCCGGTCACTTCAGGATATGGTTTTACATATGTCTTTGATTCAACATTCCAAGAATGTGCAAGTCCATTAAAAACACAATTTTTTAAAAATTTTTCTCCTCTTTCGATATATTTATTCATTTCTTATCCCTCAAATCGTTTTGACTTCACTACAACAAGTTTTCTATAAATTCTAACAAGCTATATTCCCCTTCCTGGACAACTCTTCCACTTAAATATAGTCCATTCAACTTTGGTGTTGTTTCAGAAATAAGATCTACTGTTTCAAACTTATTCAATTTGTAATCATACATAAACAAGAAGTTTGATTGATATTTCCATATAACCACTTTACCATCACAAATTACAGGATTTCCCCATGGCAACATAGTATCATTTACTTTTTGTAATCTAATTTTTTGTAATTCTTCCCATTTATTTTTAATATCTATGCTTAATATAGTGTCCTCTTTTGCTACTGGAAAATAAACTACACCCTCATCATTGACTACTCCTCCTGCAAACGGCCACTCTTCACTTGCCATTTCCACATCTAGCTTATACACAATAGCATTTTCAATCAAACTATATATGCTTACATTATGTTCTTTACACGAATTAAGAAGTAGATACTCCCCCCATCTTACTATTCCAGCAAATCCCCAATTTTTCTTTTCATCTAAAGTTATTTTTTTTATATACGGAGCATAAATATTCAATTCCCATATAACATTTTCTTCTCGACAAACAGCATATATTTTTTCACCACTATTCATACATGCCAAAAAAAATTTACCACTATTATCGCAATCAACATTGCACAGAAATTTTCTTATACACTTCTCCTTTATATTTACATGCCAAATCCCCTCTACATTATACCCAAATAAAAATAGTTCTTCTCCACATATGCACCCACACTTAAAAGTAACCTCTTCTTTCTGCAATTCTTCTGGTAATTTTATGCTTTCTGTTGTTTTTGTATTTAAATAATATAATCCAATTGTTTTCGCGCTATGTGGCACACAGCACAGGACATCGTTTCCTACCACAATATCCGTATATAACTCCTTTTTACGACATGGTTCATCATCAAATTGAGCTACACATATGGATCTTTTCTCTTTCATATTAAATCTGAATAATGCGTTTGTATACAAGTCAGTAAAATATATATTATCTCCAACCACTGCATTTGCACTCGGTATATATCTTATTAATTCTCTTTCCATCTATTTTTCTAATATTAAAAAATATCTTTCCCTTCCTCCGTATTTACAATACAGTTCTTTCCTCCATCCAATAAACATTTTGCATCATAATAGGCTTCCCAGTTTTCATATATAGTTCTACAACGCTACTTTTATCGCCATAATATGCATCACTCAACACAATTGCTCGATCCACATCTGGAGAATCGTCATAAATCCCCCAGTTTTCCTCCTGATATATTTTCTTTATTTTTTCATATTCATCATATAAATGTGGGCGCATTGAAACTAATGTGCTTTCAATTAACGGGTGAGGGCGCCAAAGTAATACCACATCATTTTGCTGTTCGTAAAAAAATTTAAATACATTCCTTATTTTTCTAAGCATCTGCTCATCATAATGTAATAAAGATGATAATCCTGTATTGTAAAATACGATTTTTTTCCAACTTCCGTCCGATTTTTGTATAATCTTCATCCACTCATCAGGTATCTCTATATCTGCCCTTGTAGTATTACATACCTTATCAAATTTCGGCGATCCTAACCCTAATATTTTATCTGTCCACTTAACACCTGCATAATCCGTTTTTCCCATTAAGCCTTCTAGAATTTGAATATAAACCTGTCTCATATTCTCTGACTGCACAATTACTTTGTCTGCATTTATGACACCTTTTGTAAAACAAAAGCTTTTCACACTTTCTACCGCGACCTTATTATTCGGATCAATCTCATCAAGAACAAAATATGGAATATAAATCAATTCATCCGTTTCTTTTATTAATTTATCCGAATAATACTCCGGATCAACTGTTGTAACATAATTTTCATCATCGTACGGATTATGAATGTAGATTACGTCCGGATGTCTTTCCTCAAGATCATATTCCTCATACCTCGTGATTGGTACATAATCCGGATACATATCGCCTTCATAATGAAACTCCCGAAACGTTCCATCTGGATTCTTGTCATAATACGGAATTGGAATTACATACGCTTCACATTCAGGATCAGCATCCGCCGCTTTCCATATACTTTCCAGTGAATCCCACATACTCGCCTTATACGGAAGAAATACAATTTTCTTTTTTATTTCCGGCAAATCTGTTTCCACAACATTCTTTATTTGTAATAACTGATTCTGAATCTTTTCAAAATTGGTCATACGTGCCTCGCTGTCCAAATAATTCATGCTGAACTCGTAGAGACTTTCACAATACGTTTCCAACATATGAACGATATGCTCAAATTCTTTCTTCGACTCCAACTTTGTTCCAACAAGAATTGCTGCTTCCTGACATACCTGAAGCATATTGGCAACCTCCGGCTCATGACCAATATTAATTTGTTTTATTATCTGATTTGCATTCAACAAATTATTAATCATCTGTACTATCTGTCTTTTATCATATCGTGCCATAAAAGCCCCTCTTCTATAATCTGTCGTATAATAGCAAACATGGGCTTTTATAAAAGAAACCCCTGCTACAAATGCAGGGGTTCAATCATCCATTCTCTATTCAACGACTCCATTCGTACCTAACAAACTCCGTTTTGCTACGGCTCTCCATATTAATATGTGTATATTATACCATAGAACTTAACACTAAACCATTGATTCCTCTACTTTTGAAATCTGTTCCAATGTCATGAGATGTACTTCCAAGTCAAGTGCTATAACATCCATATCATTTGGAATCATCTGTTTTAGCTGCTTAAGAATCTGTGATGCTGTATCATATTGTCCCGTCTCTTTCATGTGTTTTGCCTGCTCTAATACCTGATCCTTAAGTTTTTTTAGTTCTGCCTTTGCCTCATGTTCCTTGCGTAACGGTTCTCGTAAGTACAAGGTCAAAAGCATTTTGACTTGATTCGTCAATTGCGGATAAACACTTGGGCATTGTTTCATTGTCTTAAGGAATGTTTCTTTGTCCGCTTCATTTTCCATCGCATCTGCAATCATCATTGCCATAAGGCAGGCACCCGGCAATTCGTTCTGGTCATCAAAAGTCTCACCATATGCTTCTTTGTAAAATCCTAATACATTCTGTGAAAAACCGATGAACCAAGTTTTATAATCCGGATATGTAAAGGCCTTCAGTCCATTTCGAAACGCAGTCTCAATCTTATTCCACTCCACAAAATAATTGATACCTTGTCCATATCCTGCAGTCTCACACAGTTTTATGACTTTTGCAATCTCTGCGTCTGTGCGTTCATCACCAGATGTCACTTCCCTGCAAAAAGCCTCCCATACATCCACATTCGAATGTATCATCCGTATCATCTGAACAAAATTTTTCTTTTCGTTCATGTTAATCATTGCCTCAACCGTTGCCTCCATAAATCCTTCATAGAGATAACCGTTTCCCTTTTTCCAAGGCAACTTGTTCAGATACTGATTCAGGTAGGATGTATTATTCTGTTTTAACCCTGCCGTAATCAGCATCTCATACGCTTCTGTAACTTTTATATCATCATAACATTGTCCAACAATTAATCCTTGTTTTTGAATGATATGCTCATTTTCATTTTTAATAAAATATTGATATTCTTTGAAATAATCTTTTAGGTATTTTTCTGCCTCTTTGTATTTGCCCATCCGCATATAACAATGGGCTTTCCACCACTTTGCAAATGCCATACAAAGTCTTGTATTACGCGGATCTGCAAGTGTCCGGTCACATGCTTCGCATTCTTTCTCATCGTCATGATCACACTCGTATGCAACAATTGCACACATATAAAATGTCCCACGGTTGATTGTGGACTCTATATCATCCAGCTGATCTACCAAATGCAACCCATCTTCTGCCAACTGGCGTAGCTTATCACCATCACGAATTGATATGTACTCCTGTGCCAAGTGTGTCCACCAACGTTGATTATTTGGTTCTTCTTTAATCATTTCCAAAAGAAGTTTGCTATTTCTTTCGTAGTGTTTCTGCGTCTCTTCTTCATTCTTGAATGCATATCCGTAATGATCTACCCAGGAATTCAACAGGCAATTTTTCTGTGGTACAGGAACTAAATATTCATGTATCTTACCGACAAAATGTGTATCTTCCGTCAATCGGATCATACGGGATACATAGTCATCCGAATATAACGTTCCTTCCATATTTTGATAGTTATGCTGCACATAACACGCACCTTCAAATTTTTTATATGCACCACTTTTGAAGAAATCGATCAGTTCCTCTGTATCAACAAACCATTCATCATCATCCAAATACAGATACCATTCTCCTACTGCCTGACTAAGATTTGCATTTCTTGCTTTTGCAAAATCTGTGCACCAAGTAAATTCATTTATTGTATCTGCATACTGTTCCAATGTAATTCGCAAATCAGCATCACATCCGGTATCCGTAATAATAAGCTGACATGGAATAGCTTCCCGGATTGATTGCAGAGAATCCAGACATCTCTTTATTGTGTCCTTTCGATTAGACACTAACAATCCAATGGACAATACAACCTTTTTTTCAGTCATCTCTGCACTCCTTTTCTCAAATACTTTCTATAATCTTCATACACATGCAAATTTTAACTGTAATTACAGATAAAGGGACCCTTCGGTCCCTTTTGTATCTGTATGGATAGTATTTACTTTTACTGTAACAGTGATAATACACCCTGATTAGACTGGTTAGCCTGAGCAAGCATTGACTGTCCTGCCTGAGCAAGAATGTTATTCTTGCTGTAGTTAACCATCTCTTCAGCCATATCTGTATCACGGATACGAGACTCAGCAGATGTTGTATTCTCTACTACGTTATCCAGGTTGTTGATTGTGTGCTCTAATCTGTTCTGAACAGCACCAAGAGCAGATCTCTGTGCAGATACAGTTGAAATAGCATCAGCAATTGCATCAATAGCGTATGTAGCAGCTACACCAGAATCATCCTTTACATTGATTCCGCTGATTCCAAGTCCCTTAGAATCCATAGATGCGATGTTAACACCAATCTTGTTAGTCATGTCAGCGTCAGCACCTACATGAAGATCAAACGCAAGATCATTCTTTACAGAAGTCTTTCCTTTTGTAATTTTGAATGACCACTGTGATTTATCAGTGCCTTGTTGTCCATCCTCAACTTTTGCAGCGTTTTTTGATGCTCCAATAGAATTCGCCTGACCTAATGCCGCCTGAATTTTCTTTACAGCTTCAGATGCAGTAATGTTCTTAGTATCAGTATAATCTAATGCAACCTGTTCATCCGCAGTGCCAATCTTAACCTTATCTCCTGCTGTAATTTTTGCAGCTAATTCCTGTGAAGAATATGTTGTACCTGTACCAGCATCATATACTTTATCTGTAGTATTATATTTGTATGTTGTGCCATTAATAGTAATATCAGCAGTTGATTTGCTAACCGTCTTTTGAATTTCAGTAAGTGAATCTTTAGCAGTTGCACTCGATGTCTGTGCAGATTTAATAGTATATGTCTGCCCAGCAATTGTTACAGAGCTTCCTGTCTTAATAGAAACAGTAAGTGTCGCTGTAGTAGCTCCATCTACTAATGTTCCAGAAACACCAGCATCCTTAGCAGAAAGGATCTTATCTTTCTCGCCCTTAGATCCCTTTAACAAATAAGTTTCATTGAACTTGGTTGTCTCAGATACACGATCAATCTCAGTTGTTAACTGGGAAATCTCGTTCTGGATAGAATCACGATCAGACTCACTGTTTGTTCCGTTGGAAGCCTGTACTGCTAACTCATTCATTCTCTGTAACATAGAGTGAACTTCTGTTAAAGCACCTTCAGCTGTCTGTACTGCAGATACACCATCTTCAGCGTTTGTTGAAGCACGATCCAAACCTTTGATCTGCTTACGCATCTTCTCAGAAATAGATAATCCTGCTGCATCATCTGCTGCACGATTGATCTTGTAACCAGAAGATAACTTCTCTGTTGACTTAGCCTGTGTAGATGTTGTAATGTTGAGCATTCTGTTGGCGTTCATCGCCTGCATGTTGTGTTGTACTACCATAATATTTACCTCCGTGTTGTCTTTCCTCCCGAACTCCGTTTCGGGATGATATTATTTGGTTTGTACTCGACACAAATCCCTAGGTTAATTCATGTCGATTATGCAACAATTCTTTATAAAATGTTGTATGGTATGTTTGACTTTTTAGCAAACCTATCACACACATAAGGAGGAAACCATGGGAACAACACAGCCAATCCGCGATTCACGGCAACTTTCGCAATTCATTAATTACTATGCAACCACTCAACCCAATCAGCGCAACTACACATTGATCGTCATCGGACTTCATACCGCACTGCGCATTAGTGACATATTGACGCTTCAATGGAAAAATGTATTTGATTTCAAAACAACAAAATGCCGTACGCATTTACAAATCATAGAACATAAAACAGGGAAAAAAAGCAAAATAGCACTTTGCCTGGAGTCGCAAAAAGCATTGTCCGACTTCTATATAATGAAGGAACCCAACCCGGAAGATTATGTTTTTTCTGCAAAAAGCCAGCAAAACAAACCACTCAGTCGTTCGCAGGCATATCGCATTGTACGGACAGCCGCAGAAAAATCCATTCACGAAGAACATATCAGTTGCCATTCACTGCGCAAGACTTTTGGCTATCATGCCTGGAAACAAGGAGTCCAACCGGCACTATTGATGGACATATACAATCATTCTTCTTATGAAATCACGAAACGATACCTTGGAATTACGCAGGATGAAAGAGATGATATCTTCCTATCCGTGCATCTTTGATAAGGTTTTGAAAATTTTTTTGAAAAATAGTAAAAAAGTTCTATAAAGGGGTTAAGGTTTTGAGATGAGGACCGATATATATGGTGTAAACAAAAAAGTGCAACATTTTATAAAGAATTGTTGCATACCGGCCGGAGTTAACCTAGGGATTCCCGTCGGACGAAACCAAATAATATCATCCCGAAACGGAGTTCGGGAGGAAAGACAACACGGAGGTAAATATTATGGTAGTACAACACAACATGCAGGCGATGAACGCCAACAGAATGCTCAACGTTACAACATCTACACAGGCTAAGTCAACAGAGAAGTTATCCAGCGGTTACAAGATCAACCGTGCAGCAGATGATGCAGCAGGACTTACAATTTCTGAGAAGATGCGTAAGCAGATCAAGGGATTGGATCAGGCTTCTACAAACGCTGAAGATGGTGTATCTGCAGTACAGACCGCTGAAGGTGCTTTAACAGAAGTTCACTCTATGTTACAGAGAATGAACGAGTTAGCAGTACAGGCTTCTAACGGAACAAACAGCGAGTCTGACCGTTCTGCTATCCAGGATGAGATTTCCCAGTTAACAACTGAGATTGATCGTGTATCTGAGACAACTAAGTTCAATGAGACTTATCTGTTAAAGGGTAATGTGGATGGAACTTCTTCCAAGGTTAATGTAAATGCTCATGATGCTGGTCTTGATGGAAAGTTAGTTGACAGTGCAGATGGAAAAACTTCAACATTTACATTGGACAAAAAATTAGAAAATGGTAGCAAGATTACTATTGGCGGAACTGAGTATACAATTGGTGAAACAAAATCAAAGGATAATTATGCGCTTACGGCTGCTGCTGGAGATTTAGTATTAAAAGCTGGAGATAGCATTACATCAGGCGGTGTTAAAAAAACATTAACAGATGATGTAGCTGCTGTTACTAATGCAAAGTTTGGTGATACAGCTTTTGCTGCTGGAGACACAATCACAACCAATGATGGAACGGTATATACATATCATGCTGCTGGAACAACAAATACAGCTGCAGGATTTTATAAAGACGGTGATTGGGCTGATACAGCAGCTGCTGCTGCGAAAAAAGTAGATGCAACTACAATTGCTGTGGAGGGATCAACTATTTATGATGATTCTGCAAGTGCATCACATAAAGTTGTTGGAGCATTGGCAGATGGCGAAGTCTCAACGACAGCATATGCTGATTTGAAAGCTTCCACAGTTAATGGGGCAGCATTAGCAGCAGGGGATTCTGTTACAGCTAGTGGAAAAACAACATCTGTTGTTGCAGCAGACTTTACCCCAACTAATTTTGATGAAGTAAAAAAAGGCATTCAGGGATCTGCTGCTGGTAATACAGTAACTATTGCCAGTCAAAAAGGTACAGGTTCAAAGACATATACTATTGTTGAGAATAGTGACGAAGAAGATGTTGCCGCTAACAAGCTTACAAGAGAAAGTATTATTGATAAGATTAAAGAAGGCAATCAGGTAACTTATGCAAAAGGAACTGCAAATACATTGACTAAAGTTACAGCAGCTGGTGTGGATGCAGTAGAAGAAAATACAATTACAGTTGATGAAGCTTATAAAAAGATTGCTTCTGAATTGGAAAATGCAAGTTCTATTGGTACAGATACTGCAGCAAAGGTTGCTAACAAAGGAGACGGATCTTTTGAAATTACAAAAGGTACCGTAGAAACCAAAGATGCTCTTTCTTTCAGCTTACATGTAGGCGCAGATGCTGACATGACAAACAAGATCAATGTTGACATTGAGTCTATGAGTGCAGCTGGTCTTGGAATCAAGGGAATCAACGTTAAGGATGATTCTGGTAAGGCTGCAACATATGCAATTGACGCTATTGCAGATGCCGTATCTAAGGTTTCTGCTCAGAGATCCGCACTTGGTGCTGTTCAGAACCGCTTAGAGCATACAATCGCTAACGTTGACAACGTTGTTGAGAACACCACATCTGCTGAATCACGTATCCGTGATACAGATATGGCTGAAGAGATGGTTGAGTACAGCAAGAACAACATTCTTGCTCAGGCAGGACAGTCTATGCTTGCTCAGGCTAACCAGTCTAATCAGGGTGTATTATCATTACTTCAGTAATATTCATATTACGAAGCCATTTAGGAGAAGAGCATTTGCTCTTCTCCTTTTTGAATTAAAAAACTGGCAGTCACTTTCATGACCGCCAGCTTTCTTATGTTTCAACTAACATCGCTTTTTCTGCTTCTTCATATTCTTCTTCCGAATATTTTGTGAGAATCTTTTCTTTTGTTAATCCAAGCGAAATCATATTTTCAATCGCTTCGATTCTTTTTGCATGTTCTCCCTGCTGTATCCCTTGCTGTATTCCCCGCTGTATTCCTTGCTGTATTCCTTGCTGTATTCCATTCTGAACACCGCTCCTATAATGGTCATCCCATGCCTTACACATATCCGTAACCTCCTTTTCTTCGTCAGGTTGAATATTCAATCCTGCAAATACATTGATTGTTTCCACCGCTTCGTTTTCCAGTTCTCTAAACGCAAGATTTGTTGTAATTAAATTTCCCATAGCATCTTCATCATTTGCCACACGCAATAATTGTAACACTGGTCCAAGCGAAGTGTTAAATTTACTGAAATCTGAAATTTCACACGGAGCTATCAGATTAAGTTTATAATCCGACACATATTGTAAAACAGATTCGTCACTAATTCGTAGCATTTCATGCAGACTGCGTGGTGCATCCCAGTCCTCGCAACCCCAGTAAACAGTTAATGTAATGACTGGTGTTAATTTATCTTCTTTTGTAAAGCCTGCCAAAAATTCGGCATTATTTTTTGTATCTTTCTTTTTCTTATGCATTTTAGCAGCTTCTTTTGTCTGCCGTCCATAATTAATGGCATCATAAATCATATTTTTGATAGGCATAGCGTAATGGATTTCCGACTGGTTTTCTACACCTATTATTATGTAAGTGCAGTGATTGGTTGATTTCACAACCACATGTTTTAATAAGTCCCGCCATTTTTGTAAATGCAATTCTTTTTTGCTGATGCCAAATGCGGAGAATATTTCCGTTGTGTCCTGTTCCTTCAGTTCCCCCGGAGCTATGATTTCTCGCCCATCAAAAAGAAAATAATTGCACAAATCAGCAAACCTCGCATTGTTTGCAAGAAACTCATGTGCCTGAATGTCTTTCTTCCCCATTCATGGTCTCCTTCCTTCTTCTGTTGTTTAAGAAGAATTCAAGTCGGCCATAATACAAGAATTCTCCCTGCTAAAAATCGAGATATTAAAAGCATTGAAAATTCCTGATTTGATGAGACAACCCACCCTGTTGCTCATAGTTTCTGATCTGCTGTTAGAATATATTATATGTCAGAAATTCTACATACTTTGTATGAATATTTTGCTTTGTAAAAATAAAGTGCATAGATAATGGAATAACATATAACCATAAGGCTACATAAATAAATGCTTTAGAAAAATTATATCATTTGTATTATGCCTTGTCGATACATTTTTATAAATATGCGTGTTCTTACACGATTTTTACCGCTATGGTAATTTTCAACTCCAACGATTTAGCGGGAAAATTAATCGAGTAGGAGGCTAATCATTAGTTGATTAGCCGACCTCTCACACCACCGTGCGTACCGTTCGGTACACGGCGGTTCTTTAGTTTTCGTAGACTACTAGATAGTAGTCAAGCATGGATGTATATCCTAACTTGGCTATTATTTTATTCGAAAAGATTTGGTTCAAGACTTTCGCCATTCTCCAATAGCCTTTTCTACTGTTGGCTAATTCCTTGGCTTTCCAATCCTCTAATCCTAGTGCTTTCAGCATTCGGCACTTTGTTTTGATTTTCTTCCACTGTTTCCAATAGACCGCTCTGATTCTGCGTCTTGCCCATTCGTCCGTTTTCTGGAGAAGTTTCTTCATGTCTGCAAGTCTAAAATATTCTACCCATCCTCGCACATACTCTTGATACTTCTTTTCTCGCACTTCATTGCTTATCCCTTTGTTCCTGTCAGTAAGTTCTCTGATTCTATTCTTCATCTTTGCTACTGACTTCGGGTGTACTCTAAATCTGCATTTACCTTTATGTCTATAAAAGCTATATCCGAGGTATTTGACTGTGCTGATATGAGCCACCTCTGTTTTCTTCCGATTTACTTTAAGAAATAGTTTCTTTTCAATAAATGGAATGATGTTCTTCAAGGTTCTTTCTGCGCTTTTTCTGCTCTTGCAGAAAATCATACAATCGTCTGCGTATCGGACAAATCTATGTCCTCTATTCTCCAGTTCCTTATCCAACTCATTTAGCATTACATTACTAAGCAATGGGCTAAGCGGACCGCCTTGTGGCATTCCAACCTCTGTACGTTCAAACATTCCTTTTGCGATTACTCCCGCATTCAGATATTTGTGTATTAAGGATATAACTCTGCCATCTTTGATGGTTCTTGACAATACTTCTATCAGCTTATTCTGGCATACTGTGTCGAAGAACTTTTCCAAGTCCATATCTACCACATATACATAGCCATCATTTACGTTCTTTTGGCATTGTCTGAGAGCATCGTGTGCTCCTCGCTTTGGTCTGAAACCGAAACTATTTTCTGAGAATTGCTCCTCATAGATTGGCGATAATTCCTGTGCTATTGCCTGTTGAATAACTCTATCAACAACAGTAGGAACTCCTAACTTTCGAAATTCGCCTTTTGTTTCCTTGGGTATTTCTACCCTTCGAACTGGGTTAGGCTTATACTTTCCTTCCCTTATCTCTTGGATTAAGGAATCTTGGTTTTCTCTAAGGAAGGGCAGAAGTTCATCCACCTGCATACCATCGATTCCACCTTTTCCTTTGTTTTTCTTGACTTGTTTATAGGCATTGTTTAGATTGCCTTTTCGCAAAATCAAATCCAAAAGATTGTTCGTCCAATAGTCTGTGATGACACCGCTCTTTTCAGCAATCTTAGAGTAGTCGAACACTTCTGCATACTCTTTCTGTTCCGCAGATACCATTTGCAGATAGTCTTCCATATGAAGTTGTCTGTTCTTAAATCTACTTTCAGTTACATTCATTGCTTGTGTCTCCTAAAGTTCAGCCCTTCGCCAGTGTTTGGCAACCACTGGTTTACTATGGCTTCTGCTGACTTCTCGTCATTCGTTGTTACTGACGGATTTCATACTCTGTTTTCATCCGCTGACGAGACCTCCCTTGGTACCACACGTTTCTTTCTCTCCATATATCTGCCACATTTACTACTGTTAATTCCGAGTAGTTATTGGACTTTAGTTTGTCATGCAACCTTATCCTTAACTGTAGCCTGATGTAATTTCTGTTCGTCAGACCAGAGATTTGTCTCCACCTTCCTTCAGATTCCCCTCACGTTAATCATAGCAACTCTATGAATAGGACACCCTTGGTCTTGGCTATATCATTCCCACTACTAGGGTGGATTAGGGACTTTCACCCATAGGAAACATATCCGGCACCATGATATGCGATTCCATGACAACACCCTGCAAAAAACAGCCCAGCTTTGAAATACCATACATAAGTCCGAGACTCATCACATAGGTACGCAAAATGTCTTCCTTATGGTCTTTTACAATTCTTGTAAAAATCCACACCCCAAGCAGCATTCAGTGCAATGCCACATGCAATAATCAAAACAGCAATAGATCCGGTAAAATCTATATTCAGATATGTATCTGCGATTTCAAGTCCGACACAATACAACAATAACGGTGCAAACATCAGAACTAACGAAACAACACACAGCAGATTTGCTTTCTTATTCTCCTCGTAAGTTAAATTTCTTCTTTCCATAACCAAACTCCTTCAGACTGTTCCCTAAGTACCTTCCCTTATAAATACATTTCCAAATTTTCTTTCATTAATTACCTCTTGTATATCCTGATATGAAACTCCCAGAGCTGTTGCAATCTTTGTCAGTGACAAAAGTGAAATTTGTCCTGTTGTTTCAAATCGCTTAATCGATCTATAACTTACACTACTCATATCAGACAATTTTTTGCTACAATTCAAATTTACGGTTCACATAAAAAATAAAAAATCCCCGGAG
>ENA-ORTB01000329-ORTB01000329.1-human-gut-metagenome-genome-assembly--contig:-NODE-329-length-65132-cov-23.614656_pt1 | contig 65132 bp, 59 predicted proteins | sample MGYA00241905_ERZ509174 | MGnify/ENA primary metagenome ERZ509174 (study PRJEB26280, sample SAMEA2338851) | human gut metagenome | biome: human gut; feature: human-associated habitat; material: faeces... | reverse complement strand
ATGCAGATTATTTTCGCTTCTGTATCATATTAGGCGCGTAGTTGCGGATTTGAGGGACATATAACTTTTCTGTATAGAGTGGAATCTCTAATACTCCTTGCTGCGTGTAGCCTGAGATGGCGATGCCGGCGTCAATCTCGCTTTTGGAGAGGGCGTCGAGCATGAAATCCGCTTTCATTTCACGAATCGATAGATCTACATTAGTGTAGCTGTCGCAGTACTGGTGAATGAATTTGGGCAGGATGTACGGTGCGATGGTAGGACCGACCGACAAGACGAATGAGCCTTCTATAGCTTCTTTGCCTTTATTTACTAGTTCCGTGATACGGTCTGTTTCCATCAATGCCTTCTGGGCCTGACGTACAATTTTCTCTCCCGCGGCCGTAGGCATTACCGAACGGTTGTTTCGTTCGAAAATACGCACTTCAAGTTCTTCTTCCAACTTCACGAGCATTGCGCTCAGAGTAGGTTGAGAGATTTTACACGCTTCTGCCGCTCTCGCAAAATTTCTAAAGCGGTCGATGGCTACAATGTACCTTAGTTGCTGTATGTTCATTTTGATAAATGTTGATTATATCATTCAACTTTTTCTTATTTGCGATTATTTATTTTTTTGTCTCTAAATCACTGCATTTCTTTGTTGCAGCTATTTCTCATAACTGTTGGTTTTGTTTCGCAAACAAAGGTACGTAATTATTTATATACGGATAAATGTTTGCATCTATACAACAATAGGTCTTATCTATTACGTTTTATTTCTCCAGTGTTATACTAGCGCCTTCTCTGTCGATACGCCAGAACGAAATACCTTTCTCCTGACAGAAAGGCTCCATACGCCATGCGCTATCGAAGCCGCTCATTACGAAGTGCATAGGTATAAATAATTTCACATCGAATCGCTCTATAAACTGGCGCGCCCCCAGAGTATATCCATTTCCTATTCGGCCGTCTACTGGGAACATCACAATGTCAAATCTGTTTGTAATCTTCTTAACATCCTTTAGCTCACCTATAAAACGTTTTTCTTCTGCTATCGGGTTTATTTCTTTGAAATCTTCGCTAATTATTTTATCCGGCACTTTTTCGTCCGAAAGGAATCGTGCGTACCAGTTGCATAAGTCGCCCGCATGGAAAATGAGTTTGCCGCCCACTTGCACAATCCAACTTACGCCCGAGTCATTGCTGCCGGTTGCCGTTACTTTAATATTTTCGTCTTCCCACGTTCCGCCTTTGGCCAGCCATACGTCGGCATCTTCCTTATTCGCCCTACGATGCTTCAAAATATCTTTCGACAGTATATATGTAACGTTTAGCCCTTCTTCTCTCCACTTGAATATATCTCTTGTGAAATGGTCTTCATGGAAATGGCTTGCAAACGCATATACACGTTTCTTGATGGTAATGAAGCGATTCATCACGTTGCACGGGTCAAGCCAGTAGTCGAAAATAAGTATGCAATTGTCGGTCTCCAGTGCAAAGCAACTGTGAAATATGTATGTAAGTTGAAGCATTTCTTTATGGCGTTTATGTTGATACGGACAAAGATAAGTAAAAAATGATTATGTGGCTTAGCCAAAGAGGTAGTTTGTATAAATAACAAAAGCCCCAAGAAAGTTAGACTAATAACATTCTTGGGGCTATTTACAGTACACTCGGATAGAGCGTTGTTTTTACCGCTATTATTTCTTCTTTATTTCATATCCTATTTTCTTGAAAGCGCTAACAAAGTCTTTGTAACTTGCTTTTTTAGAATCGTAGATTATGGTCACCTTCTGTTCTTTTACCGAGGTATCTATCTTCTTGGTACCCTTTACAAAGCGGATGTTGCTCTTGATTTTCTTCTCGCAGTTCTCGCAGTGCATCTGCGGGTTAGTGGTAACTACCAATGTGTCGGCTTTGGTATTTGCAAAAGTATTGCCGGCCAATACGAGCATAAATGCTACTAAAAGATTCTTCTTCATGTTGTGTTTATATTTAATAATGTATATTATAACTTCTCTAATTTAAATCGGACTCCTATATAAGCCATAGCTCCGGTGATAGGACCCCACACCTGAGTAGCGTCGAAAGCGGCGTTCCACGGATGGTGCGAGTTGATAATCGGATTGTCAATCTTATAGTTTGTGAGATTCTCGCCGCCCAAGTATAGACTAAAATTGCGGAAGTCTCGCGTAATCTGTGCCTGCAACTGGAAGTAAGCGGGGTAACGACTTTGGTCATAAAGCTCGCCGCCACCGTTAAGCTGACCGGTTACATCGAATTGCCAAAGTTCCAGCGGAGTCTTATACGAAAGAGTAAGCAATCCTTTGTAACGAGAAGTGAGAGGCTTTTTGCGCAGAACTCCATCGTAGGTACACTTAACGTCGTTTAGGCGGAAGGCAGCAGTAGCCGACATACCGCTCAGCAACGGATATGTGGCATCCACTTGAATGGTGTGACTATAGCTCTTGCCGTCAAGATTCTCTATAGATAATGTATGCTCGCCTTTAGCTCCATCTAAGTTCATTATCATCTGATGCTTGAAATCGGTGTAATAATACTCTGCGTTCAGCTCAAGATTCTTGCCTGAGATAGGGATGTTCATGCCAATAGAAGCTCCTACATTCCACGCTTCTTCCTGCTTTATATCAGAATCGATGATGATATCTCTTCCGCTTGCCAGAAGCGTAACGTTCTCTGCCAAAGCGTGTGGCGAACGATAGCCTTTTCCTGCCGAAGCACGGAAAGTGATAACAGACGACGGCGAGTATTTAATATGAAGTCGAGGTGTGACGAAGCTTCCGTAGCGGTTTGAATGATCCCAACGCACGCCGGGCATAACCGTAAGTTTCTCGCCCAACTTATATGTATATTGAGCGTAGATGCCGGGAGTGGTTTCCTTAGTGACTTTGCTTTCGGCATTAGCCGATGCACCAAGCGGATTGAAGCGTTCATCGTAATAATCGTGGTTAAACGATGCGCCCACACTCAGATTATGGTTTTCATTGAAATCAGTTTCAAACATCAGTTGGGCATAACCATTCTTTTGAGTAACATCATATTGAGTCATTCCGAAAATATGGTCGGCATCATGCCAAGAGCCATGCAGCATTAAGGCTACCGATGTGTTATGATCGGCATTGATGGTAAAGCCGTTTTTCCACTGCATCTCATACCTATTTGTCTTTACCGAAGTAGAGTAGAGCGGCTCGGACGAAGCGGGATTAGCGTGCTTGTGGCTTTGTCCTCCATCGCGCTCGTCATGTAAGCCGCGCAGCATCAATTGACTAATCCATACTGGCGATACATACGCCCATCTGTGCATTAAATTGTATTGACGCAACTTGGGCATATCCATAAATCCGTCACTGTTGCCATCATGATCCATCTGTCTGTTCTCAAAGTGAAGAAGTGTAGCCGTAGAAAGACGGTCGTTAAGATGTATGCTGCCGTCTAGGTTGACCTCTGTTTTCAATTCGCTGTCCTGATAGACATTCGCACGCACGCCGTCAACACCTTGCGGTTTCAGAAACTCTATGTTTATCTGTCCCGTAGTGCTTTCATAACCGTTTTTCACGCTCGATGCTCCCTTGCTTACCTGTATAGACTGCATCCAAGGACCGGGCACATAGCCCAGACTGTATGGCAATGCTGCGCCACGTAGGTTAGGAATGTTTTCAGTAAGCATCTGTACGTATGTACCGCTTAATCCGAGCAACTTTATCTGCCTTGCTCCGGTAGCGGCATCGCTGTAGCTTACATCCACCGATGGGTTGGTGGTAAACGACTCTCCAAGGTTGCAGCAAGCCGCACGTATCAGTTGACCTTTCCCTATTATCTCAGTATTATCTGCTCTGAATTTTGACTTGATGCCATTAGTGGCAGTTACTACTACATCGCTTAATTCCTGTGTGTTAGCTATGCTATCCGTCTGCGCAAGCGCCTGTTGCGATATGAGCAGACCTCCGCAAACGCCTAAAAATTCTATTCTCATATATATCTGTTTAGTTTTTGTTTATCCATATTTTACAATGCATCCAAAGAGATTCTGTCGTGTTGTCCCTGCGAGCGGAAATCCTTAGGAGTCATACCTGTTACCTGCTTGAATTGCGAAGAGAGATGTGCTGGCGAGCTATACCCCAGCTTGTATGCAATCTCGCTTGTAGAAAGCTGACTGTAGCACAATAGTTCCTTGGCATATTCTATGCGATGGATGATGGCGAACTTCTCTATGGTAATGCCTCGCACTTCCGAAAAGAGTTTGCTCAGAGTGCTATAGTCCTTTTTGAGATTATCCGCAAGATAGTCGGACAACTTAGGATGCTCTTCGTTCATCCGTACCCATTTCAATACCGCAATGCGTATCTGCTCTACCAACTGCGAGCGTGGGTCGTCGAGCAGCTCAAAGCCCATATCCTGCAGCTTTCTTGCTACAGAAAGTCGTCGTTCGTCGGTAAGTTCTTCTTCAGTCTCAGCGTCTCCCAAACTGATTGACTTCACTGTTACACCTTCAGACTCAAGGATATTCTTCACCGCTATAATGCAGCGTGGGCAAACCATGTTTTTAATCAACAGTTTCATCGGCGTATAATTTCTCTTTGTTTTAATTCTGGTGCAAAGATGTAGATTTTCACTTTATTATTCATGCAAAATTACGGATAAAACTTACAGATTTAATATGATTATAATGGCAATATCAGCCCCTCATCGTTAAGCTTATCAAAGTCGGAACGGAACAGACGGTCTTGTATCACACGATATTTCTCGAATTCAGACTCCGCAAATTCTTTAGCGTACTCTGCCGTAATTCTGCCAGCGTCTTGCAGAATATCCCTGTCGGTAGCGTCAAGGAATTTATCAATACGCTTTGCCCAATCCTCCATCGTCATAGGGATGTGCCGCTCTGCCATATCCTTCGCTATATCAAGATAAGCATTTACCAATCGTCCAAGGGCTTGCAACTCATTTTCCTTCATGTAATTCTTTGCTATGCTAACATCCGATTTTATAATCTTGCCATCGGGAGCCTTTGCCCAAGAAGTAAGTCCCATATGCTCCTTATCGGCATTCGCCCGTTCTACTATAAGCTCCGCAGCGGTTATAGTATTCAAGTTCGTCTTCGACCTCGCCTCTGATACCTCTGTTTACGACTGTTGCAAATTTTGCAACAGTCGTATCGGGAGATAATTCTCCATCGCTAAAAATCTTCTTGATGTGTCTACTTATGCCAGACTTGTCTACATCAAAAAGCATAGCCATAGCTTTCTGGGTGCACCAGATAGTTTCGTCTTTATAAACTACTTGCACGCCGTCTTCCTTGCCCTCTGCCATAAAGATAAGGAACTCTGCGGTACTATTTCTTATTTCGAATTTCTTTGCCATTTCTACTTTATTATTTCACTATCCAATATGGGTTTGTGTGTTGCAAAGGTACAAATATCTCATTGAAAGCCACATTAATTCTGCGCTTTGCGTATATACACGCGGTGCGTTCCTCTTCCAATAAAGTCGATGCCCGAATCGGGCTGCTGTGACAGCGCTTTGATTTCCTTTGCAGCAGGCGTGCGGCATAATCCTGTTAATGCGGCATATTCATTAACTGTGATAAAAGGATTGGTGTTTAGATATTTCCGTACCAATTCCAGTCGTTCTTCGGCAGTATATTTCTGCGATGAGCGAGCGAACTTGTGCTGTGAGCGTTCCAAATTACAATTCTTGTCGGTGAGTTTAACGAATTTCTTATCCGGGCGGAATTTTACGCTTCCTACCCGTATGCTTTGAGCGTTTCGATGGGTGGCATCTTCACTCGCTTCTTCACGCTCCTTGTCCTTCTTCAGTTCTAACGAAGCTGTGAACAGACCCAAATTGTCTACCTTAACGGAATAGCCTTGCCCTAACTGATACGCCATTTCTTTAGTAAAAGCTTCGAGTACGCCTCTGATTTCCGCCACATTGTACGTGGTATTATCTGCCACTCTGTCAATGATGTACTGCATTTCTAACTGACCGCTGAGCACAAGGCGAGGGTAGAGTACGTGTTCTCCATTTTCACTTGGCAGGTTCATTTCCTGCATTTGATATTTTGCCATAATATTCTAAAAGGTTTATAGGTTAAACTTATAATCATTACGTGTGTAAAAATCATAGTTTTCGCATTCAATTCTCTATACTTAGGTTAAGTATATAAAAACTTAGCCTAAGAATATATATACTTAAGCTTAGTATATATAAACTTAGGCTAAAGATACAGAATTTTAGCCCAGAAGTCAAGTTTTTCAATGGGAAGTTTTGAAGTATTTTCAGTCTGTCTTTGGCTGTTCTAGTATGGTGTATTCTTTTTTTAATGATTGCCGGAGTTTACCCTACAATATCACATCATGCATTGACGCGGAATATTATTAATGTATGCCTAGATATAATATAAAAACATGATGCGTAAACTATCTAAAGGCTGCTTTGTCGGTCAAAGATTTTCTGATTTCATACAAGTTTATCGCAGATTAATGATAACTTTGCATAATATAGCATTATGTAAAGAAGGAATTACTATGACGCCAGAAGAAAAGGCAAGAATAAAAATAGATCAATGGTTTAAAGAAGCTGGTTGGCAGGTTGTTAACCGTGACGAGTATGAACCTACCATGATGGCTGTGGCTGTGCGTGAAGGATTGCTGAAAGGAAATAAGGAAGCAGATTACTTCATGTTTATAAACGGTAAGGCAGTTGGCGTTCTTGAAGCTAAGCGTGAAGATGTAGATGTAAGCTCTGATATAGTTAGCGACCAGGTTACGACTTATGCTCGCAGCGTGCCTAATTGTTATCAAACATGGATGAAGCCTTTGCCAATGCTATATAAGTCGAACGGGAAAGTGGTGTTGTTTGAGGATTATCGCAAAACAGATACTGATTGGGATGAACTTAACCGCATACATACACCGCGCGAAATTGTAAGGTTGTTGGGAATCAGCGACCCGTTTGCAGGATTGCCCACATTACGCAAGAAAGGTTTGCGCGACTGTCAGTATGAAGCCATTACGGAATTGGAGAAAAGTTTTCGCAGTGGACAAGACCGTGCGTTGATGGTGCTTGCCACAGGTGCGGGCAAGACTTATACGGCTTGTTTGGCGGCATATCGTATGCTTTCTTATACAGACATGCATAGGGTACTGTTTCTTGTAGACCGCAATAATCTTGGTAGGCAAGCAGAAAATGAGTTCGGCACGTTTCGACTAACGGATAACGGCGAAGCCTTCAATACAATTTTCGGTGTTGAACGCTTGAAATCGGCCAAGATTCCATCTGACAGTAATGTAGTTATCTCTACCATCCAGCGTTTATTCTCTTTGCTGAAAGGCGATGACATTGTAGATGACGACAACGATGATATGGAAGATCCGGAAACAGAGGTAACATTGCCTGATAATCCAAACTTGCCGCACGATTTCTTTGATATGATTATCATTGATGAGTGCCACCGCAGCATATATAAAAACTGGAGTAAGGTGCTTAGATACTTTGATACTGCACGCCTTGTGGGATTGACCGCTACACCTATTCCTGAAACGATGTCGTTCTTCAATAATAACAGAATCGTTAACTATACGCTCGAAAAGAGTATTGTTGATGGCGTGAATGTAGAAAACCGTGTGTATCGCATCAAAACGGAAGCTACTGAGAACGGCGGTGCTATATTAAAAGGTGAACACGTGAAAGTGGAAACCCGATATACCGGCAAGACTGAAGAGGTAAGTAACCGTGAAACGAGGAATTATACCAAGACCGAATTGAATCGTAGTATAATCAATCCGTCGCAAATAAAACTTATTCTTACTACTTATCGTGATGTGGTTTACGAAGATTTGTTTAATGACCCACAGCGTGACAAAAACTTTGAGTACCTTCCTAAAACACTGATATTTGCACTGAATGAAGCTCACGCTACTAATATTGTAAATATAGCAAAGGAAGTGTTTGCCGAGGTTTGCCCAAATGCCAACATGGAGCGTTATGTGCAGAAAATAACCTATTCATCGGGCGATAGCAATGAACTGATACGCCAGTTCCGCAACGACCGCGATTTCCGTATTGCGGTTACTTGCACATTGGTAGCTACAGGAACCGACGTAAAACCGCTTGAAGTGGTGATGTTCATGCGCGATGTAGAATCAGAACCGCTTTATATACAGATGAAAGGCCGCGGCGTTCGTACCATTGACGACGAGCAACTGCGTGCCGTTACGCCCAATGCATATAGTAAGGATTGTTTCTTCCTGATAGATGCGGTTGGCGTTACAGAACATGCTAAGAGTATACCTACACTGGTAGAAGGTCCTGATACTAAGACTATCACGCTAAAGGAATTGCTGGAACGGATTGCCCACGGCAATTTGCCAGATATTTACTTGAAACGTCTGGCCGCAACGTTGTCTCGCTTGCATAACAAGGCCGATAATGATCAGCGCAAGGAATTCTCTCGTCTTGCAAACGACACGATGGAAGATATAGCCAAGCGTATTTACCAAGCATTGGAGGGCGATGTATTGCCTCCGTTCATCGACATAGACGAACCTAATAACGAGCGTAAGGGACTTGTAGCCACTGTTGCCAATCATGCGGATGTACGCCGCTATATCCTTATTTTAGCTGCAGGTTTTGTCAATACGTTGATGCCGGGCGAGGATAAGCTTATCTCAAAAGGCTTCTCGGTAGAAGAGGCAAAAGATACTACTAGTGCTTTTGAGCAGTATTGCCGTGAACATAGCGATGAGATAGAGGCTTTGCGAATTCTTTACAATCAAGAAGGTGTGCCCATTACTTACGCTATGCTGAAGGACTTGGAGAATAAACTTAAAATGGAGAACAGCAAGTTTAGTTCCCGACAGCTTTGGAACTCATACGCTATTGTAAATCCTGACAATGTGCGCCGTGCCACTAAGAAAGAAGAGAGCGACGCTCTTACCAACATTATACAATTGGTGCGTTATGCTTTCAGGCAAATAGAGCGTTTGGATTGTGTATGCACTACCGCACGTCAGTACTTTAACTTGTGGTGCGGGCAGTGGCACCGTGACATTTCAGACCGTCAGAAAGAACTGATGAGCAAAATTGTAGATTACATAGCAGCCAACGGCGCTTGTACGATTCGTGATATTCGCGAAGATGACAAAACGCAGGCGGCACAGATGATTGCCGCATTCGGCTCGATGAATAACGCTGACGAGGCATTATTATCATTATTTAATTTTGTAGTATTAAGAAAAACAGCATAACAATATTTTTATGGCAAACGACATATCATCAATAGAGCAGTCGCTCACTAAGAAAGTTTGGAATCTCGCCACTACTCTTGCTGGTCAAGGCATTGGCTTTACCGATTATATTACTCAACTTACCTATCTGCTTTTCCTTAAAATGGATGCGGAAAACGTGGAAATGTTTGGTGAGTCTGCCATCCCAGAGGGTTACCAGTGGAACGCACTTCTTCAACTTGACGGACTGGAGCTTTTGAAGCAGTACGAGGATACATTGAAAGTTCTCAGTGAGCAAGACAACCTTATCGGTACTATTTACACCAAGGCGCAGAACAAGATTGATAAGCCTGTCTATTTAAAGAAGGTTATCACTATGATTGACGAGGAGCAGTGGCTTGTGATGGATGCCGATGTAAAAGGTGCTATTTATGAAAGCATATTAGAGAAGAACGGACAAGATAAGAAGAGTGGGGCAGGTCAATATTTTACGCCGCGTCCGCTCATTCAGGCAATGGTAGACTGCATCCGTCCTCAGGTAGGCGAAACAGTTTGCGACCCAGCCTGCGGAACAGGAGGTTTTCTGCTTGCGGCTTATGATTATATGAAGACTCAGTCGCAAGACAAAGCGAAGCGCGATTTTCTACGTAATCACGCCTTGCATGGCGTTGATAATACTTCGCTTGTCGTTACATTGGCTTCTATGAACCTTTACTTGCACGGTGTGGGTACAGACCGTAGTCCTATCACTTGCGAAGATTCTTTGGAGCGTGAACCTAAGACATTGGTAGATGTGGTTTTGGCTAATCCTCCATTCGGTCAGCGTCCAGCTGGGTCTGTAGAACTGAATAGACAAGATTTTTATGTGGAGACTAAGAACAACCAGCTTAACTTCTTACAGCATATAATGCTTATGTTAAAAGTAGGTGGTCGTGCAGCTGTGGTATTGCCCGACAATGTACTCTTTGAGGGTGGCGCCGGTGAAACTATTCGCAAGCGTTTGCTTTCAGACTTTAATCTGCATACTATACTTCGCTTGCCAACAGGTATTTTCTATGCACAGGGCGTTAAAGCCAATGTTCTTTTCTTTACCAAAGGACAACCTACTAAAGAGGTGTGGTATTACGATTACCGTACCGACGTAAAGCATACGCTTGCTACCAACAAGTTAGAACGTCATCACCTTGATGATTTTGTAAAATGCTACAATACAGAAGACATTAACGCCCGTGCAGAAACATTCGATGCCGAAAACAATCCTTCCGGACGTTGGCGTAAATATGCGGTAGAAGAGCTAATCGCCCGCGACAAGACTTCGCTCGACATTACATGGATTAAGCAAGGCGGCGAAGAGGATCAGTATACTCTTGCCGAACTCATGGCGAATATCAAGGAGCAGAGCCAGAACATCAGTAAGGCAGTGAGCGAACTTGAAAAATTGCTTGGTGACATTAAAGAGGAATAATAGTATGCGAATTTGACAGACGGTGTTTGTCAAATTCTGTTTGACTTGTCTTGGTCGCATTATCTTATCCTTATGCGCATTGAAAATCATGACGAACGCTTGGTGTTAAGTCGCAATAAGGAAGAGCTAATGCGCTTGTCAAAAGAAGGTCAAACAGTAGAACTCACCCTGCCAAAGGATGCCAACATTTATGCTTCTGCCTACCAACTTTATCTACCTAACAAGGCTTTGCTGCAAGCTAAGGTTAAAGAGTGGATTGAGGAGTTTGAAGAAAATGAGGAGTTAAAGAAACTGGAAGAAAACGAATAGCAAATTGTGCAGTTCTTGACATCATAATTTGCGCACAATGATAAAACGATGAATACAAAAGCGTTACGCCAAAAGATACTTGACCTTGCGATACACGGTAAACTTGTTCCGCAAGACCCTAATGATGAACCAGCCTCAGTGTTACTAGAACGCATCAAGGCTGAGAAAGAACGCCTTATAAAAGAAGGCAAAATAAAACGTTCCAAGCAGTCAAAAACTGCTTGTGATAAGCTGCATTATGAGAACGTGCCGTTTGAGGTGCCGAAGGGATGGGTGTGGTGTAATATAACAAATGTTACATATAAAATAACAGATGGTACACACAATTCTCCTATTAATACTCCAATTGGTGATTACAAATATATAACAGCAAAAAATATAAAATCCTCCGGTATTACATTAAACAATATAACATATGTAAGTAAATACATTCACAATGAAATTTTTGCTCGATGTAATCCTGAAAAAGGCGATATTCTTTACATAAAGGATGGAGCTACAACAGGTGTGGTTACTATAAATACGCTTGAAGAAGAATTTAGTTTATTGTCAAGCGTGGCTCTCATTAAACCAGTAAAGAACATATTAAACAAATATTTATTGTATTACCTACAGAGTTCTTTATGCTACAGCGCAGTGCGAGAAACCATGAAAGGAGTTGGAATAACGCGTATTACATTAAAGCAGATTGAAAAGTGGAATTTACCACTACCACCTTTTGCCGAACAAAGCCGTATCGTAGCAGAGATTGAGCGTTGGTTTGCTTTGATTGACCAAATTGAACAAGGCAAATATGATTTACAGGCATCTGTTAAAAAAGCCAAATCCAAGATTCTCGACCTCGCCATTCACGGCAAACTTGTACCCCAAGACCCAACGGACGAGCCTGCAAGCGAACTGCTTAAACGCATCAATCCAAAGGCAGAGATAACTTGTGATAACCCGCAGTATGGGAAGCCGGCTAAGGGATGGATTAATGTTTGTTTATCTGATTTGGCAACAAAAGTATTTGCAGGTGGAGATAAGCCCATAGTTTTTCAAAAATACAAGACTGGGGATTATTGTATCCCTGTGTATTCAAATGGAATAGAAAATAGAGGCTTGTATGGTTATACTGATACTGCTCAAGTTATAGAGGAATGTTTGACTATATCTGCTCGTGGAACTATAGGATTTACATGTATTAGACGCTCCCCCTTTGTACCAATAGTTAGATTGTTAGTCGTTGTGCCAAATTCGTGTGTTAAATTGGAATACCTTAAATACTGCTTAGATATGAGACTGCATATATCAGAAGGTTCAAGTATTCCACAACTTACAGTGCCTACAATAAAGAATATTATTCTGCCTTTACCACCTATAAACGAGCAATACCGCATAGTAGCCAAGATAGAAGCACTATTCGCTCAACTCGACAATATAGCATCATCATTATAACTACCATATTTAGCCATCGTAAAAAACTGATTTACGGTGGCTAAATAGTAAAAACACGATTACCAAGTGACTACCTTATCAACTATCTTCTGCTGTTCGCTTGCTGTGCGGCGCAAGTAGATGCGTGTTGTCTCTATGCTCTCATGTCCCATTAGGTCGGCAAGAAGCGCAATGTCGTTGAACTTCTCTAAGAAGTTCTTGGCGAAGCGATGACGAAACGAGTGAGGATATACTACATCTCGGTTCATACCGTAATTATCGGCAAAGTGCTTTAGTTGAATAGCAATGCCACGAGTGGAAAGGCGATTTCCTGTACGGTTAGTAAATAGATATCCTGAAGTAATACTACGATCTTTCAACCACCTCTCTGTTTCTGCACATAGCTTCTTAGGAATGTAGAGCCGACGCATTTTCCCGCCTTTACTGTACAAGTCAAGATAACCAACGCTTACATGCTCGGCTTTTATTTGAAGAAGTTCGCTGACACGTGCGCCCGTAGCAGCCATGAACCATACAATAAAATACCATTGTTCGTAACCGTCAGCTTTAAGCTTCGCTTTGAAGAACTTATAGTCTGCATCGCTAATTACGTTCTCTAAAAAGTTCTTCTGCTGCGCCTTTACAAACTTCATTTTTAGCCTTTCATGTTTGCTGAACTCCAAATACTTATTAATGGCTTGCAATCGTAGATTTACTGTCTGTGGTTTGAAGTTTTCTACTAAATAGCCTTTGTAAGCCAAAAGGTTTTTCTTATTCACCTCCTTGTAGTGTTCAAAGAAATACGTTATCGTCCATACATACGATGAGATAGTGTTTTCTGCCAAGTTAGTCTTGGCAAGATACGTTTTGAATTGTGTTACCATGTCGATATTGTTTAATATTACGGCAACAATATAAGATAACGTATCGTTTATGAGCGTCACTATATTAATAGGTGATACCGATTTCTGAATACTCTAAATTAGAAATGCCGTTACCTCCGTATAAGGAGCAGAAACGAATAATAAATCGTATTAAGCTATTATTTAATAGATTAGATACTATAATTGAACGTTCATAAATTCTCCAATATAGCATCAAGGGTTGTAAATGCTTTATTTATGGCATTTACAATCCTTTGTTGTTCTTTGTATGGTGGTAATGGATAATACCAATCTTCTATGTTACTCTTGTTGATAGATGGTGAGTTGTCTCCTTTCATAAATTGGTTCAATCCATTAACCACATAATTTGAAAGCATTAAGTAATAACAAAAATCTGAAAGCATCAACTTTGATGTTCTACAGATATAAAAACCTGTCGAGGCTATACAATCATCATTTGTAACTTTTGCAATATTTCTGAGATAAGGTCGTACCATAGAAAAAACAACATCACCTTTTTCTGTATATCGGCAGGCTCTACTTGGAGCTTCTTTACTTTTCAATTCTTTTATTTTATTGATACGCTGTCTTTTATTATCAATTGAGTCTATATCAATATACTTAAAAAATGTTCCATTGGGTTTGGTTGATTTCATTGGATCAAACAAGCTTTTTCCATTTATCAAACACCACCCTTTAGGCAAATTGCGATACTGCGGGGTATCACAAGTTATCTCTGCATTTGGATTGATACGTTTAAGCAGTTCATTGGCAGGCTCGTCCGTTGGGTCTTGAGGTACGAGTTTGCCATGAATAGCGAGGTCAAGAATCTTGGATTTAGCTTGCTTGATGGTTTCTTGTATACCTTCCTTGCTTCTTTCAATGATATTCATAAAGTAAAACAAACGTTCTATTTCTTTTTCTATACGAAACTGCTCATTTAGAGGTGGTAAAGGTATCATACCATTACATGCGTCTAGAGTACTTAAACGTGGCATTTTTACTCCATACCCACATTGCGATGTATAATCAAGGAAGTATGATGAACGCAAAACATGACAAATATAATTATTTGAAATAATGCCGTAAGTATTAAACGGCATTATTTCAGTCGTACAGTAACCATCATCTGGTGCAATTAATACTTTATTCAAATAAGTACGTAGCTTAGAATATAGAATTTCCCCTTTGCTAAACTTATGACGTGTTCCTTTAATGAGTCTCTCATTTTGGGATAGTCGTTGAATTATATTAGCTGAATCTTTCTCAATATCTTCTAACTCTAAAATCCAATCATTATGGCATATATCCTCAACTTTAATATTGACACTAGTACCATAATTACTAATTTCTCCCAAAGTTGTCCAACACCACCCATCTGGCAATTCAAAGGGATAATGCAGCTTATCCCAAGCTCTTCATGATAATTCCAACAATATAAAACTGCTAGTTAAACCAAAAAGCCCGCCATTAATGAAAAACTCATCAATGACGGGCCGCTGATTATTCTGTCTAATTCTTACCCACACTTATATTTACGCTCACAGTACCTTTCGCATTGCGCGCAAATGTCGTATCCCAGCATTGCGCCGAGCATGAAATCCTCTTCGGGAGTGAGGAGGTTGAGTGGCCGTGCCGCAATCATGCGTATGGCGTTAAGGCACTCTTCTCTGCCGAAATACAGGTTCAGACTATTGTTGCCTGCCGGCTGGATAACATATTTAATGTTTTGACTCTCCAGTCTGCGGATAACGAAATCCTCATATTTCTTGTTGAATGTGAAGAGCACCATACGGCGCACTCCTTTCTTATATTCGTAGATGTGATTCATCAGAACCTTCATATCTACTGGTAATGTAGTGGCTTGCTGCATGATTGTAACTTGAGTTTAAAGGTGTGTGTGAGTTAAGAATTCATATAATGATTAGAGGCTAGGCTGTATCTGAGCTACCCAAGCGTCGATGCGCTCGTCGGTTTTGTTGTCCTCGTTCACTTCATCGAGTGCCAAGCCTACGAATTTTCCGTCGACAACGGCTTCAGAATCGTCGAATGTATAGCCGTCTGTCGGTACGGCTCCTATGATATTTGCTCCGGCTTCTTTTGCAGCATTATATATCTCGGCCAACCCGCCTACAAAGGTGTCGGCATAAGAATCAGAGTCGCCGCAACCGAAAAGGGCAACGGTTTTTCCGCTAAGGTCAGCACCCTTGATAACCTTGATGCCATCGTACCAATCGTCTTGCACCTCGCCAGCGCCCCAGGTAGATGTTCCCAGAATGAGATTATCGTTATCGGCAATAACGCTATCGTTGAAATCTGTTACGTTGATAACATTATCTACACCCAGCTTAGCTGCTATTCTGCCAGCCAAATCTTCGCAGGTTCCTGTGGTAGAACCATAGACGATTACAGTCTTTTTCATGATTTTCAGTTGTTTTTTAGTTTATATTATGTATAATAGTAAATGTCGGTTTGTTTTAATTACCGACGCAAAGTTATGTTGGCGCCAGTTTCTGCACAATACCTAAAAATCGTGATTTTGATGGGCGGTGTCAGCTATTATAGAGGCGTTCATCAAGAATGTTTTGAGCGTATTTGGCTTTCAGCCCTTTTTTATTGCTTATTATTATTTTTGTTTATCTTTGTAGATAACACCAACAGAACAAGTATGACAGTACCACTTATAGGCTTAAGCAGGCATCGCATAATGGTAGACGGTGCAGGCGTAACAACGCTTTTGGCGTTTCACGGGTGTCCGCTTGCGTGCAAATACTGCCTTAATCCGCAGACACTGTCGCCCAAAGGGGTGTGGAAAACATTCACTATGGAGGAGATGTTCGGCATAGTGAAGAAAGATGATCTGTATTTCCGGGCAACCGGCGGCGGTGTTACATTCGGCGGTGGCGAGCCTCTTTTATATTATAAGGAGATACTTCGGTTTAAGAATCTATGCATGGACAATGGGAAGAGTTGGAAAATCAACATAGAGACTTCGCTTAATGTACCTAGCACAACGGTAGAGGCGATAGGGGATATCATCGACCATTGGATAGTAGATATCAAAGACATGAATCCTCTTATCTACAAGGCGTATACGGGGAAAGACAATGCGGCAGTAATAGGCAATCTTCGGTATCTTCTGAGTAAAAATGCCAGGATAACGGTCCGTGTGCCGCTAATACCCGACTTCAATACAGATGCGGATGTGGAGAATAGCGTAAACGCCCTCAAAAAAATGGGCGTTACCAATATGGATAGATTTAGTTATATCATTAAAATGCATTGATTATTATGGAAATCGGAAAAAGAATATGCAAAACTTTAAAGGAGCTTCGCAAGAGGATAGCCGATGCTAATGAGATACCTTTTGAAACAGACGAATGTACGCATAAGGGTGAATGCCTTGGCACTTGCCCCAAGTGCGAGGATGAGGTGAACTACTTTATAAACTCTATAGAAAAGCGCGAGCATGAAGGAAAGCCTGTGGTGATAGAGGGGCTGATGACTGAAGATGAACTGCACCAAGCGTTCTTGATAGATTCTTTAGATGATAATGAAGACGGAGACATTATTAATAAGGTGTCAAGAACAGTGGGATTGCCAGCTATGGGAGATGTGTCCAATAAGACAATATTAGCTCAAGAAGAAGGGATTGTGCCACAGCCGCAAGGAGATGCTTGTACTCCTGAAATAGAAATACTGGGAGATGTGCGGCACATCTGTTTATATGATTTCGTCCTTATTATATTAAAGGAGTTGCTGGCCGAAATGGATGGTAATTTCGTTTTCTCGCCTGCGGGACTCTGGTATGTTCTCAGTATGCTGAGCGACGGAATGGATGTAAGAAGTGATATTTATCGCAAATTATATGACCTTGCAGGGTTGTTCAATAACGGAATAAGAACCATAGATAACGAAGATTTCAGACTGGAGCACGCTTCAAGTATTTGGTATAATAAGACGTTTGTGGATGTTAAAGAGCAATATATTAAAACTCTTAAGCATAGTTATAAAGCGGAAGTTGAGAGCGCCGACTTTGCGGATGAGGAAAATACCAAACTTTTGATAGATGGGTGGGTCTTTAATAAGACTCATGACATGATTCCTCAGCTCGATACCAAAATTAGCCAAGACGCGCTGATGGTAGTGCTCGACGCTATTTATATGAACGGTAAGTGGGAGAGTTCGTTTAAACCATATCTTACAGGAAAAAATGTGTTCAATAACTCAAACGGTACCACATCGGAGGTTGACATGATGTATCAAGCGCTTGATGACATCGAATATACAGAAACAGATGAGTATCAGGTTATCACTTTGCCGTATAGAAACAGTGAATACAGCATGGTGGTAGTATTGCCTAAAGAAGGTGTAAGCATAGACAACGTTATGTCCGAACCCTATTGGATTGATTCGCAGATGTATCTTTGTGAAGATGATATGTTTAATAAAGTAGTGGAACTGTATATGCCTCGCTTTAAATTCAACAATACATTATCGTTTAAAGAAATACTATCAAGACTGGGATTAGCCGATATGTTCGACAGAGACGACTCATTCCCGGATATAACTGACAAACCGGCATTCATAAGCCAGATTAAGCAGCAGTGCGTAATAGAAGTAGGAGAAGAAGGAACAAAAGCTGCCGCAGTGACAATTGCGGAATGCGAAGTAGGCTGCCCTCCGCCAGATGATGTTCCGCAATACATCACAATGAAACTGGATAAACCCTTCGGCTTTGCTATCAAAAACCAAGGAGACGAAATTCTGTTTATGGGAGTAATAAAGAGCATGTAAAAAAAACTCACTGTTTTACGTGAAACTTTTTTATCAATCATATAGTATCAACTATCTGATATTCAATAAAAAAATGAAAGAATGACAAAACTATATATATATAATATGCAATGTTCAATAGATATTATTTCATTACAAGAAACTTATTATTTATAACGATGCAATGATACAATTAGAAGAAAATAAAGGCATTCCACGAAGCATTCTTATCATGATGTCTGTAGTAGCCGGACTCACCGTAGCCAACCTCTACTACAATCAGCCGCTGCTGGAAGAAATGAAAGCATCGCTCGGTGCCAATGAGGTAGAAACCAATCTTATTACAGTAATTACCCAAGCAGGATATGCGGCGGGATTGCTTTTCGTTGTACCTTTGGCGGATATGCTATCACGACGTAAAATCATCATGACCAATATGGCTACGGCAGTGCTGATGGCTTTGGTGATAGCTTTTACGGCAGATATAAAAGTAGTGTGGGCGGCATCATTTATATTAGGAATGTGCTCTGTAGTACCGCAGATATTCGTACCGATGGCGGGATTGTTCTCCAAACCAGAAAATAAGTCGCGCAATATGGGTTATGTATTGTCTGGGCTGCTTACGGGAGTGCTGGGCGCACGAGTGGTGAGCGGATACCTGGGCGACTGGATAGGGTGGCGCGCCATGTTCGGAATAGCCGCCTTAATCATGCTTATATGTCTGGCGGTAACCCTGAAAATGCTTCCGGTAATGCGACCGTCGTTTAAAGGTAGCTATCCGCAGTTGATGCGTACCGTGGGCGAGATATTCTTTTCTCACCCAAATATCCGGCTCTATTCATTGCGAGCGTCGTGCAGCTTCGCCAGCATGATGTCGGTATGGTCGTGCATGGCTTTCCATCTAAGCGGAAGTCCGTTTAACGCCGGAAGCGATAAGGTAGGACTACTCGGTCTGTGCGGCATAGCTGGCGCTATGGCAGCCAGCGGAGTGGGTAAGTACATTCCCCGATTCGGCATCCTCAGGTTTTCCACGTTTGGTAGTATCTTTCAGTTAATAGCTTGGAGCATAGCTTTTTTGTTCGGTGGGTTTTATGCCGGATTGGCATTGGCAATTATCCTTGTAGATATAGGAGCGCAATGCCAGCAGTTGAGCAACCAAAGCGGCTGTCTGAAAGAAGTGCCACACGCATCGAACCGCGCCAACACCATTTTCATGACATCGCTCTTTATAGGAGGCAGTGTAGGAACGTTCTGCTCTGGAGCGATATGGCCGCACTGGGGATGGCATGGCGTGTGCTGTGTAGGCATCCTTTTCGGCATTCTCTCGCTGTTTATTTCGGCTTACGAGAAATTACGTCGATAAATAGCGGATAAAATCTCGCCATATTCAGAAAGTTTTGTGTATATTTGCACACAAATTTTCGCTGAACATGAAAATTAAGGAATTGATTAGAGCCCTTGAGATGTTCGCGCCTCTGCCCTTGCAAGACGGATTCGATAATGCCGGCGTGCAAGTAGGATTGACAGACGCGGAAGCTACAGGGGCTTTGTTGTGTCTTGACGTCACCGAAGCGGTGATAGACGAGGCGATTACGAAAGGATATAATCTGATAGTTTCGCACCATCCGCTTATCTTTAAAGGCTATAAATCGCTGACCGGAAGAGATTATGTGGAGCGCTGCATCATGAAGGCCATAAAGAATGATATTGTGGTCTACTCGATGCACACCAATATGGATAACGCTCCGCAGGGGGTGAACTTCAAGATTGCCGAGAAACTGGGGCTTACCGACATGCAGGTGCTTGAGCCGAAAGAGAACGCGTTACTTAAACTAGTTACGTTTGTACCTCTGAAGCAAGCCGAAAGCGTGCGCACTGCTTTGTTTGAAGCCGGATGCGGATGTATAGGTAATTATGACTCATGCAGTTATAATATTGAAGGAAAAGGGACATTCCGTGCTGGAGAGGAAACTCATCCGTTCTGCGGCAAGCAAGGTGAACTTCACACTGAAGAGGAGGTGAGGATTGAGACTATTCTGCCTGCTTACAAGCGTGCCGAGGTGGAACGTGCTTTATGTAAGTCGCATCCGTACGAGGAGCCTGCCTACGATTTCTATCAACTGAATAATGTTTGGAATCAGGTTGGCGCAGGAATACTAGGAACGCTGCCGGAGCCGGTAGCGGAAACGGACTTCCTTAAAAAGGTGAAACAGACGTTCGAGGTGGGTTGCGTAATGCACTCGCGCCAGACAGGAAAGCTTATTCAGAAAGTAGCGTTGTGCGGAGGTTCGGGAGCGTTTTTGTTGCCCAAGGCAGTAAGAGCTAACGCTGATGTCTTCATAACGGGAGAAGTGAAGTATCATGATTACTTCTTCTACGAAAAGGATATCCTGATAGCGGCTATCGGACATTATGAGAGTGAACAATATACGAAAGAAATATTTTATTCAATACTAAAGGAGATGTTTCCACGACTCAGCGTAGAGATGACTCGTGTAAATACAAATCCTATAAAATACTTATAAAAATGGCTAAAGAAGTAAAGAAAGATCCCAGCGAATTGAGCGTGGAAGAAAAGCTTAGAGCTTTGTATCAGTTGCAGACCATGTTGTCTGAAATCGACAAAATCAAGACACTTCGTGGTGAGTTGCCGCTCGAAGTACAGGATTTGGAAGACGAAGTTACCGGATTGACTACTCGTATCGAAAAGATTAAAGGCGAAATCGAAGAGTTGAAGGGTAATGTTGCCACTAAGAAGATCGAGATTGAAACCGCTAAGGCTTCTATCGAAAAGTACAAACAGCAGCAGGACAACGTTCGTAATAACCGCGAATTCGACGTGCTGACTAAGGAAATCGAATTCCAGACTCTGGAAGTTGAGTTGTGCGAAAAGCGTATCAAGGAATACACAGAAAGCATTAAGACCAAGAACGAAGAGATTGAAAAGAGTACTACTGCTCTGGAAGAGAGAAAGAAGGACTTGGAAGTTAAGAAGAACGAGCTCGACGAAATCATCGCTGAAACTAAGCAGGAAGAAGAAAAGTTGAGAGATAAGGCTAAGAACCTTGAAACTACTATCGAACCTCGTTTGCTTCAGGCTTTCAAGAGAATTCGTAAGAACTCAAGAAACGGTTTGGCTATCACTTACGTTCAGCGTGATGCTTGTGGTGGTTGCTTCAACAAGATTCCGCCTCAGAAACAGATGGATATCCGTATGCGTAAGAAAATCATCGTTTGCGAATATTGCGGACGTATCATGATTGACCCTGAATTGGCTGGTGTAGTGCCTGAAAGACATCTGGAAACTAAAACCAAATAAGTAAGCGGTTACAGCAATTATAGGCTGCGTTCTGTGTGATGCAGCTATCGATATAAGAAGAGCTTTGGGAATACCAAGGCTCTTTTTTATTATTGCTGTCCGCTAAAACTCCAAAGAGCATAAATATTCCGCCCGAAGTTCACTATGGGGAAAGGGGTGCTATACTAATTTCTGAGCAATTGCAAGAATTTTAACCATGATACGCGCATGTACGCACGATAAAAATCAAAGAGAGAGCAAAGGCTTGCGTCTGCTAATTTAAGGTTTTTAAAATTAGATGCAAATGTAGGCATTCCAATATTTCCATTAACTACTCAAAAACACCCTTTTTACTACCTTAATGATAACCTTGTCGGATTTTGAATCGCGGATATAGGCTTAATTATCAGACCATCAATGAAATATCCAACGTTTCAACGCCTTATAGATTCCATCTTCATCGACTGAATCCGTGATATAGTCAGCGGCATTCTTCAGCGGTTCATTGGCGTTGCCCATGGCAACCCCGATACCCGCTTTCTTGATAATGGACATGTCGTTGCCTCCGTCTCCGAAAGCCATCGTTTCCTCCGGTTTGATGCCATGACGGGCAATGATTGCAGAAAGCCCCATACCCTTGTCCGCACTTTTCATAGTGATATCCGCAAAGTCGGGATGCCACCTGCATGACGTACAGTCCGGGAGGCTCCGCATAATCAGTTCCTCGTCCTCCTGTGATATTATGGGAGTAAGTTGCAGAACGGATTGCCCTAAGACAGACTCCACCGGCACGTCTTCACTCAGTCCGCGCACGTTAAGCATTTGCCGGGAAATGCGGTCGGCACTTTCGTTGTCGTGATACATAACCAAATCGTTCTTGCCTACCACCATACAGGCAAAGTTCATTTCATCAGCCAAAGACAATATTTTCCGCACGTTCGCTTCCGGTATCGGATGAAATGATATAATTTCCTCTTCCTCGAAACAATAAGCACCGTTTACGGTTATATACCCGTCCACCAAATGACTAATCTCATTGATGTTGTCTATCAACTGGCGGGGACGTCCGGTAGATATATAAACTTTGATGCCCATATTTTTCGCCATTGTTATGGCTTCTACTGTCGATCGGGGAATCTTGTGAGTTCTGAAACTCACCAATGTCCCGTCTATATCAAAAAACAATGCTTTAATCATATATATATAATATTACACTTTACCTAATTTAATGATGATGCTCTTCTCCGTAGCCACCGGTGTCGATGTGGTTGTGGCGATTATGCTCACGACTGTCGGATTTGCCGAAGGTATAGGTGATGGCCAGACGTAATGTGCGACCTCCCGACCATTTGCGGATTGACTGCGCGTAGTCGTTCCCGTAAAGGACATTGTTCGTCTCTTTTGAGTTGAAAATATCCTTGCAGAGAAGCGATATGCCCCAAGAACCGATATTTTTGCGTACCCCGGCTTCTACATCCCAATCGGATTCCAGCGTGCCCTGCGCGGTGATACGGCGCGAGTTATACCGGCCTGTGGTTTGGAAAGTCATGTCCCACGGCAGACGTACCGATGCCATACAGCGCACATCCCACACCAAACGGTTCTGTTTGTCACCATGTACGGCATAGAAGCTGTCGTGCAGCGGATAGTCTGCACTCCAAGTCTTGAGATGACTATTGTAAAGGTTCAATGTGGTGGTGAGTGTCAGCCGTCTGAACAGCAGGTTGCGGGATATAATCTCCACCCCGGTGTTTACCATGTTGCCCACGTTGGCGTGACCGTAATACATCGTGTTTACATTGGGGTCTGAAGCCATAGGAGCAAGAAAGCTGACATGGCTTATCATATCGTTGTTGGTACGGAGATAGCCTGACACAGAAAGCATGTGGCCAGTCCAATTCTTTATGTACGACAGTTCCACGGCATTACTGTACTCGGGCAAGATAAGCGGGTTTCCAAGATGTACTTCCGAAGGGTCGGAAATATTCTCAAAAGTATTGAGCTGGGGGCCGAAAGGACGGCGTATGCGGCGAGAATAGTTCAGCTTCAGCTCATTGTTGCCAAGAAAAGACCAGCCTATTGAAGCCGAGGGGAATAGCGCGAAATCATTTTTCTTGAAGAGAGCCACGTCCGCATCTGTCTGGCCGTAGCCCAAAGAACGTGTTCGTATCTGCCACATCTCTCCGCGAAGTCCGGCGGAGAAGGTCAGGTGTTCATAGTTGCCGGAGAAGTTTACATACAAGGCGGAAATGTCCGTGTCGTATTTGAAACGATTATAGAGCTCGTCAAGAGGTAAAAGATCGTTCTCGTCAGGACCTCCTGTATACGATGACGGACTGTTCTCGTGGTTGTAGTTGCCTTTATAACCGGCTTCGAAGCGCAGCCACGGCAATGCCTGTAATGAATAATCAAGCGCAGCTTCCCAGTTGCTGATTTTTACATCCTGATGCTGGCTTTGCCAGATGGATTTCTCCGTGCCGTCGGCCCAAGTCTCATTTTCATGAAACCGGTTGTTGTTGGGACCTCTCCATATATTATAGCTCACGTTCATGTCGATAAAATGGTCGGGATTGAACATGTGCTTGTAACCAAGCATGACGTTTGCGCCACGGGTATCGCCACTTTCACACATATTATTGACATTGCCGATCCATTGCCCCGGCACATTGCTAAAGTGAGTGGTTGTCGTACGGCCCCATTTGTGTCCGAGCGTTCCGATTGCGCTCAGGTAAACATCATTCTTGTCATCAGGTCTGAAATTCGTACCCAGACGAAGGAACATGCTGTTTTCATGCTTCTTGCTATCGCCGTCAGAGTTGAGATATGTTCCATTGTCATAACTGCGGCGCGATGTCGAGCCTCCGGGTACATGTTGGGTTTTAAGTCCGATTCCGGCGAATGATTCAAACTTGCCTTCGTTGTAATTGAAATTAAGATTCACGTTTGCCGTTCCGCGTGTATCCACATTAGCCTCGGCGTTGCCAAAATAACCGTGACGGTGGTCTTCCTTCAACCGTATATTGATGATTCCGGCAGTTCCCTCCGTGCTATGCTTGGAAGACGGATTCGTCATGACCTCAATGCTCTCAATGGCTTCAGCAGGAAGCTGACGAAGTATCTGGGCGCGGTTGTCATCGTTCATCCCCATCTTTTTACCATTTATCCACACAAGGACATCGGCATTGCCACGCAAAGATATTTCTCCCTCGCTGTTTACATCAACCGACGGGACAGCGGCAAGAAGTTCATCGGCAGATGCACCGGTGGCGGCTATGTTTGAGCTTACATTGAAAATCCTGCGCTCCGCATTGACCGATAACTGGCTTTTCTGCCCGGTGATGACCACTTCCTGAAGTAACTTGGTGTCCTCTGCAAGTTCTATTTTCCCAAGATTTATCTCCGAATTCCCTATTGTGATTTCACGTTCCTGTGTGACATTACCAATCATGCTGACACGGACAATATATTTTCCCGAAGGTGCATTGGGGATAATAAACACTCCGTTCCCATCGGTTGTGGTACCAATAGGCAGCGGCGCACCCGTTTCCGGGTTCACAAGAACTACCGTAGCGAAGTCAAGAGGTTCGGATGTCGTCCTATTTAAAACTGTACCTGTGATGTTGCCATCGGCATACGCACTTCCTGAAATCATCAGGAAGGCTGTCGATAAGGAGATCGATAATTTTTTTCTCATATTCTTTTTCTTTTATGATTTTGTTTTCTGCGTGCAAAATTATGCAATCGCCAATGCAACCAATTTACAAAGATGAAGCGGAGGCTTCATCCTTAGAAAAAAAAGAAAACTTCCGCAAATATCGCCTTGACAATACCCCATGCAGGTTATTTTGAACATTTCGGGCAAATACCCTTTATCATATAATTGATGGCGTGTGGATAAAAACCTTCGGGTATATTTACCAGAGGGACACGCTCCGATTCAAAACAATATGTTTCCTTGCACCGCTCGCAATAAAAGTGAACATGCTGGTCGGAAATGGTATGATGTGTGTCGCCATAACACAACTCATATTTGAAAGAGCGGCTGCCATCCTCTATCACGTGGACTATTTCCTTTTCAGAAAAAAGCTCAAGCACTCTGAAAATGCTTGCTTTCTCCATTGAAAACCCCAACGAGATTTCCAAATCGGCAAGGCTGATCGGATGGGATGCCTTCATCAACTCTCTAGCGACAAGGATACGGTTGGAAGTGGGCTTAACCCCTTTCCTGTTTAAGATATTTTCTATGTCTATACTATTCATTTATTACGATTTATCTCAATAAATTTTTGTGCACAAAGGTAAATGGTTCAGCTTACTTATTGACTACCAATATTCCATATAATACTACCATTTTGATTATTATAATATTTATTTGGCATAAATAATACGGAGGCTTCGGCTATAATTCAGATAAATACGCTAATTTTGCAACCAGTGAAATATCAATAATCACAAAACCGCAATGGCATACAAGAACCTGATGGGGATTTTCCCTTACAAGACAGCAAACCACATTTCGCTGTTGAAATATACCAAAAGCGCATGCGGCGTGGACTTCATGCTCAATACTGCCGACAGCAATGAAAGACAAGGGTGGTTTAACCTGCACGAGAGGTATAAGACCGATTTCTTCGAGTTTTATTTTTTCCGCAAGGCATCAGGATTTATGTTCCTTGACGGAGATAAAATCGAACTGCACGACAACTACGTTCTGATTATCCCTCCGTTCAAGCGGCAGGAATGGCACGTGCAGATGGAAGATCTTGATTACACCTTTCTTATATTCCAAGAAGAGTTTATCTATAACTTTATCTCCGACAAATATTTTATGTATAGGTTGCTGTATTGCTATCAAAGCGACAACCCTCCCTGCTTCGATATGGATGCGGAGCAAATGGGGTTCTTCCTTGCGCTGCTCCGAAAGATGAAGTCGGAACTATTGTCGCCTGTAGCTGACAGTTACCACATGATCGTGGCCTATTTGTATGAGTTTCTGCTGCTACTGAACCGCTATTACGCCAAGATGTTCAACCTGCCCTTACGCCTTCCGCTGAACAATTACGCTTTCAGGTACAAGGAACTGTTGGAGAAAAATATCCGTCAACACATTCGGGTAAACGATTATGCCTCGATGATGGGCATCAGCAGGATTGCCCTTAACAAAGCCGTGGAAAACGAATTCGGAGTGACTGCCGTGCATCTTTTGAAACAAAGGCTGTTGCAGGAGATAAAGAACGATTTGCTCTTTTCCGATTTATCCGTAAAGGAAATAGCCTATAAACTGCAATTCTCAGCCCCCAATCACCTGATGCGGTTCTTCAAGCAACAGACGGGAACGACTGTCGGGGAGTTCATGGAAGAGGTTAAGAACAATGGGGTTTCATAGCCGGATTATCAATATGGTAGTAGTTGGTTCTGTTTTGGTATCTGCTAAAAGGTTAAAGCGCAATACCTTTGCAGGCAGAAACAAAATCAACGAATATTATGGATAAAGAAAGACTATTTGACATATTAAAGAGCAAGATTGAAGAAGCCGATGCCATTGTGGTGGGAGGAGCTTCGGGTATGTCGGCGGCTTCGGGATTCAGGTTTTACTACCAAGACGATGAAGTGTTCAGGCAAATGGCCGGTTCGTTAAGAGAGAAATATGGGTTCAGTAACATGTTCGACGGCTTTTACAATCCACGGATGACAAAGGGTGAACACTGGGCGCTGCAACTTCGCACCATCAAATACGATTATGAATGTGAAACTGGCGAAACCTACACCGATCTTGCCGAACTGTTGGAAGGAAAGAACTATTACATCGTGACCACCAACCAAGACGCGCAATTCTACAGAGTGTTCCCGGAGAACCGGATTACGCGTCTTCAAGGCGACTTGCGATATTTCCAATGCAAGGAGTGTTGTCATGATGCTATCTACTACAACAAGGACATGGTTATGGAGCTGAACGATAAAATTGTGAACGACTGCCTTCCAGAGGCATACATTCCCCTTTGTCCTGTCTGCGGCGGGGAGATGGATGTATGGGTCAGGTCACGTGAGTTCCTGCAAGGCAGTTTTTACAAAAAGGAACTGCAACGATATATGAGTTTCCTGCAAGCCAACTCCCGACGCAAGACGCTGTTTCTGGAATTAGGCGTGGGCATGATGACCCCGATGTTCATCAAGGAGCCTTTCATGAACATGGTGTACCAGTGGCCTCATGCTACCTATGTACCGATCAATCCGCAGCACGCCATCATTCCGAAAGAAATAGCCGGCAAGAGCCTTGCCGTCAATGATGACATTGCGTTTGCCCTTAAAGAAATATTGGGAAAACCCACGTCACACCTGCAAAGGGAAGAGCAGGGTAAAATCTTCAATCCGAGTAGAATATATTGATCATGAAAGAACTTATCGAAAAGGCCTGTCACGCGTTGCGTCAGGCGGATGCCATACTTATCGGAGCTAGCAACGGACTGTCTATAGCCGAAGGCTACAACATTTTTGCCGACAATGAAATGTTCCGTTCGCAATTCGGAAGTTTCCGCCAACAGTTTGGCATACACAGTGTTCTCGATGGCTGTTTTTACAACTATCCGTCGGAAACCGACCGCCACGAGTTTTTAAGTCGATTGGTGGAGTATTGGGTGAAAGACTACCGCCCTTCGCAGGTAATGGACAACCTGCGTGCAATAATCGGCGACAAACCCCATTTCATTCTTACCACCAATGGCGACACGCATCTTGAGTTGTCAGGATTTGACCCTGCCTGTGTGTGGGAGATAGAAGGAACATTCACTCATCTGCTTCAAGGGAAACAGCCCGACAACAAGCAGGACGTAGTGAACAGCTTTCTCTCGCAATATACGGGCAAACGCCTTGTAGTTTTGGAACTGGGTATCGGAAGTCGCAACCGCATTATCAAACAACCTCTGATGCAGCTTGTGAAACATGAACCAAATGTCACCTACATCACACTCAACTTACCACATGAGCTGTATATCTCAGAGGAAATAGCTGGAAAGTCAATAGCATTGCCTGGCGACATCGCCACAACATTAAACAGATTGAAGCTATGATTGTCCCCTCCGATGAAATATCCCGACTATCCTCCACCGTAAAAGCCCTGTTTTTACGGTGGACTGATTTCATGTACAGCCGTGTCCGCTTCAATATGCCCGACAGTGAGCTGCACGCCACCGCACATTGTGAGCGCGTGCTTCTTTTCGGCCTTTTGATTGGCGAGAAACAGTTTCCGGATAACAGCACAGCATGGGAGATACTGGCTCATGCTTCGGTGTTTCATGACACACGTCGTTTTGACGAGTATCTTGACACAGGACACGGATCACGTGCCGCCGATTACTATAGGGATTTCTGCGGCAACACTACTGATATATGCTATCATCCGGAAGCTGAATATCTGATGCGCTACCACGACCGTGACGACAATATAGGAAAGACGGCGATAGAAAATGCTTTCGGTGATGATTCAACCTCAGTTTTGCAGCTTTACGATGTATTCAAGGATGCTGATGCGCTTGACCGTTGGCGGTTGGGAAGCTACGGGATTGATGTGCGTTATCTTCGAACCGACAATGCTCGTCATTTGTTGGATTTTGCTAAGAGAATTGTGGAAGAAACCGTTTCCAAAGAATTGATACGACACATTGAGCAACTGATAATAGAACAACTTAAATCACAGGAAAGATGAACGATTCTCTCCTTCATTGGACGGGGGAAAGGCTCTTAATGATATGATAACAAAACTTAGTTTGCCATGCGACAAATAATAACACATTTCACCGACGATGATTTGTATAAGTTCACTATGTGTTGCGCTGTGATAGAGAACTATCCGCGCACACAGGTCAAGTACAAATTCATAGACCGCGACAACATCGTTTATCCTGCCGGATTTGCGGATGAGTTGCGGAAGCAGATAGTCATGCTTGAGAATGTTGTGATAACTGACGAGGAAATCGCTTTTATGCGGTGTAAATGCACATACGTCCCGTCTTGGTTTTACAGCTTTCTCAAAGGGTTCAGATACGACCGTAATTGGGTGGAAGTTAGTCAGGATGAAAGAGGGTATCTAAGTGTTGAGTTCAACGGATATTGGAGCGACACGATTTTGCTTGAAGTCAAAGTGCTGGCAATCATTTCCGAGATGTACTACATGATGACCGGGGAGGATAAGGCATTTGATTATGGGGAATATTACAGGAAATCTTGGCAAAAAGCGGAACGGCTGCTCAATGCTGGATGTGTGTTCAGTGATTTCGGCACACGCCGCCGTGCCTCTTTTGAAGCGCAGGAAACGGCGGTAAAGGCTATGAAAGATTGCCAAGACAGAATGGACGGGAAAGGCAGATTTGTCGGCACGAGCAATGTTTACCTTGCCATGAAATACGGCTTAACCCCCGTCGGCACGATGGGGCACGAATTGATTTGCGCCATTGCAGGAATGTATGGGCCGCAGATGGCAAACCATATAGCGATGGAGGTATGGACGAAAACATATCGCGGAACTTTGGGCACTTTTCTTTATGACACTTACGGCTGGCGCATTTTCAGCCTGAATTTCTCGGAAGACTTTGCCCGTATGTTCAAAGGTTTACGAGTGGACAGTGGAGACAACAGAAAAGAACTTGAATTGATTATAGGCAAATACCGTTCATTGGGCATAGATCCGCGTACCAAGCAGGTCGTTTTCAGTAACGGATTGAATGTAGATGATGCCATTGGAATCCAACAATATGCTACCGGAAAATGTCAGCCGTCATTTGGTATCGGAACATATTTTACGAATGATTTCCCCGGAGTAAAGCCCAAGAATATTGTAATCAAGCTCGTTGCCGTAAAAATAACGGAGTCATGGCCGTTTTACAGTCGGACTTGCAAGTTGAGCAATGAAAAAGACAAATATACTGGTGACAATGATGTTATCAGGCGTTTTATGGAGATATTGCATATCGATAATCAAGAGGTAATATGAACACACGGTTACGCAAGAATCTGACAGGCAGCATGTCGTTCTATTCCCATATCCCTTGCCGGATGCGGGAATATGGCATTACGCATGACGGATGGCTTGACAGGCAGCTCTTGGTGCTGCATAGGCTGTTTGATGAACTGAACGACAAGATGGAGCATTCCGGCAGACAGGTCATTGATGATTTGATCACTATGGAATCCCGTGATTCGTGGCTGCTTACATCGGACAAGCCCAGAACTTCGTTTTCAATCATGTACAGTCCCGATTACAATGAGGATGAAGTGATTATTTCAGTTCGCTATAAGCGGGGATTTCCGGAAGGAAACAATATGCCTGCCGAGTGTAGTCTATCTGGCAACAATAGTGTTGCAGCCCGTTGGTTACAATCAGGTAATCTACTTTCAGCACCATATTATAACGCGTAATTTGATCGAATACAGCTTGTGTTATCTCTACGCTCGGCGCTTTGTATTCTACTATTAAACGAGCCGACAAATCGCGCCGGTATAGCACCGTGTCGCATCGTTTTTTCGTAGCGTTAAGGCGTATCTGCACCTCGTTGGCAAGAAGTGCCTGAGGAAATCCTTTGTGCTCTATCAAGTAATGCACGAAGTGCTGTCGTACCCATTCTTCGGGGGTAAGCGCAATGTATTTCTTTCGCAGCACATCGAAAACACTATATTTGCCTGCGTCATTTGAAATTTTAAGCGAACAAGGGGGTAGGTTTAATGGTAACATTTTATATTTTTGCATAATAAGCGATTGCTGTTTGTTTTATATTGTATAATGCAAAGATAGTATAAACCCTGCGCAATCGGATTAATTTAAGCTGTAAAGATGCAGCTTCTCATCTATAAAAAAACGGGAAATTATGAAAACAAAAGAGGAAATTGTAGCCAATTGGTTGCCACGCTACACCAAGAGGCCATTGGATGAATTCGGAGAGTATATCCTCCTGACTAACTTTAATAAATATGTTGAGATTTTTGCAGAGAAGTTTAATGTGCCAATTATAGGCAGGGATGCCAATATGATATCGGCTCATGCCGAGGGGATAACCATTATCAACTTCGGAATGGGTAGTCCCAACGCTGCCATCATAATGGATTTGCTGAGTGCTGTGCACCCTAAGGCTTGCCTGTTCTTAGGCAAGTGTGGTGGCATAGACAAGAAGAATAAGATAGGCGATTTCATACTTCCGATAGCTGCCATCAGAGGTGAGGGTACATCTAACGATTATTACCCGCCAGAGGTGCCTTCATTGCCAGCGTTTATGATGCAGCGTGCGGTGTCGTCGGCTATCCGAGATCATGGACGCGACTACTGGACGGGTACGGTATATACCACCAACCGCAGAATATGGGAGCACGATGAAGCGTTCAAAGAATACCTATTAAAGACGCGTGCCATGGCGGTGGATATGGAAACGGCTACTTTGTTTACTACCGGATTCTTTAATCATATACCTACAGGTGCGTTGCTGCTGGTATCAGACCAGCCCATGATTCCCGAAGGTGTAAAGACCGAGAAAAGCGACTCAATGGTAACGCGGAATTTTGTAGATGAACACGTGGAGATTGGCATAGATTCGCTGCGAATGATCATCGATGAAAAGAAGACCGTAAAACACCTTAAATTTGACTGGTAATTTTACTGATATGGCTAAAGATGTTACATACGAAGAGGTAGTAAAAGGTATAAAAAACAAAGCTTATTTGCCCGTCTATTTCCTGATGGGGGAAGAGGATTATTACATAGATCGCATATCCGATTATATAATGGATACTGCGCTAGACGAGACGGAAAAAGAGTTCAACTTGACTGTAGTTTACGGCTCGGACACCGATATCGCATCAGTTATCAATGCGGCTAAACGCTATCCGATGATGGCGGAACATCAGGTGGTAGTGGTGCGCGAAGCTCAAATGATGAAGAATTTAGACGAGCTGATTTTTTATCTGCAGAAGCCGCAACCCTCTACTATTTTGGTGATATGCTACAAGCATGGATCGCTAGATAAAAAGAAAAAGCTTACTGCCGAGATAGAGAAGAAGGGCGTATTATTCGAGTCGAAGAAGCTTAAAGATACCCAGCTGCCAGGCTTTATCACTTCTTACCTTAAACGAAAAAAGGTGGAGATAGAGCCTAAAGCCGCCGAGATGATGGCTGAGTTTGTAGGTACCGACTTGAACAGAATGGCGGGCGAATTGGAAAAATTAATTATCGCACTTCCGGCAGGCAGTCAGCGCATAACTCCCGAGCTGATAGAAAAGAACATCGGGATAAGCAAAGACTATAACAGCTTCGAATTACGAAGCGCACTTGTGGCAAGAGATTTGGACAAAGCTTTTAAAATAGTAAAATATATTGAGGACAATCCTAAGAATAATCCGTTGCAGCCTATACTGGCAGTGCTGTTCAATTACTTCGCAAATCTTATGTTGGCATACTACGCGCCCGAAAAATCGGAGCGTGGAGTAGCGGCTCAATTGGGACTTCGTTCTGAATGGCTAGCGAAGGAATATATAGCAGGCATGAGAACGTACACCGGCGTTAAGGTAATGCAGATAATAGAAGCTATCCGCACTTGCGATGCCCGATCAAAAGGCATCGACAATCCGTCGACTTGCGACGGAGAACTTCTGAAGGAGCTGGTGTTTTTCATCCTTCACTAACCATACATACATATTAATATAGGAGAGGCTTTACTCCCTTCTCATACGCTTTATTAATACGGAGCGCAGAGAGGAGAGTAAAGCTTCTCCTTTTTTCTGCAATCAGTCGGCGCAACACCGCCAGAACTGTAACAAGCAAATTGAAATCATCAATACACAAAAACAGCAACGCGTAGCTTTCAGATGAAAAACCGAGATGAAAGGTCATTTTAGACGTAAATTACTGTCAAAATCCCCCTATTCTGAGATTTTAAAATTTGCGAGAAAGAGTAGGGACGGCCGCAAATTTTCGATTCTCGTGAAAACGAGAAATAGGTAGTATCAACCGTGAGTTTCCAAAGTGATAGGGGAGTATATAATTCTTGTTTTGTAGTTTACATTTGTGAAATATATAGCAAAAAAGCAGCGTTTTACAAATGTGTATAGTACGTTTTTCTATGTTCTGCTTTCCAATTGGCAAATATTTCAGTTTGTTTTAATGCGATTACAATTGTACCTTAGTGACAAGTATAAATGTATGTATTATAATATGCATCAGCTATTTAGATGTTTAATCAGCATAAAATCAAGTCTTAAAGGGAATAATCAAAACCTTCGCTTTATCAATAGAAGAACTATAATGCAAAAACGTGAGTACATCTGTAAATATTAGGTTGTTTATTACATTAACTCATTTCAAATCAATTATTTATGAGATTTCGTTAAAGTTGCAAAAAGATTGATTAACATGGCGTTTACAAAAGTAATTCACACAATTGTTAAGTTTTGACTTTTCACGCATTACAATTGTATTCGTATTTTTAGACGTGTAAATTTGCAAATGAAAATCATTCTATTTACTTTTGTAATTACATAGGAAATCCAATAGAATTATAGATGAAAGACCGTATACTTCAAATAATGCAAAAGGAGGGATTGACGAATGCCGACTTCGCCAAAAAAATCGGCATCTCTACATCCTCACTCTCTCATATATTCAGTGGACGTAACAATCCGAGTCTCGACGTGGTTATGTGCATACATAAGGCATGCCCGTATGTGAATCTCTATTGGTTGCTATATGGTGAAGGCGAGATGGAAGGCGGTTCTGAAAATCCGGAACCAAACTCCGGTGATTGGTTGCCTCTTCAGAGCTCTGAGAATCTCCAAAACCCGACCAATAGTGCGGTTGGTTTTGAATTTCGCAAGGAAAATGGTTCTGAACCACTCCGAAACAGCACTTATACTCCTATGAAAGAAGAGGTTAAGTACATAGAAAAGCCTGCTCCGAAGATTACTGAAATAAGAATTTTCTTCGATAACGGCACTTATCAGGTCTTTAAGCCGGAAGCATAACCATCGCCTCCTTATATTATATGCAAATCGGGTGCAGAATATTCAACGCAAGTTTTATATTCTGCACCCGATTTGCATTATCTTTGCAGTTATAAAGAATTATCTTATTATATATGAAAAAATACATATTAGACCTGACAGTGACAGAGAACTTGCGCATTCACGCCAATTACGTTCTCATCAAATTGACTCACTGCAACCCATTGCCCGAAATGCTACCTGGGCAGTTTGCGGAAATCCGCATCGATGGCTCGAACACTACATTCTTGCGCCGTCCTATTTCTATTAACTTCGTCGACAGAGAGAAGAACGAAATCTGGTTCCTCGTACAGTTGGTTGGCGATGGTACCCGTAAACTGGCTACCGTTCAGAAGGGAGACATCGTAAACGTTGTACTTCCGTTGGGTAAAGGCTTCACTATCCCAGAAACAACCGATAAGAAGGTGTTGCTGGTAGGCGGAGGCGTAGGTACTGCCCCCATGTTGAACCTTGGCTACGAACTTAAGCAGAAGGGATTTTCTCCTGTATTCTTGCTTGGCGCTCGCTCAAAGAACGACTTGCTTCAGCTCGATATGTTCAACACTCTCGGTGAGGTTTACACCACTACAGAAGATGGAAGTTTGGGCGAAAAAGGCTACGTTACCATGCACTCTATGCTGTCGGCCAACCGCTTTGATATGATTTACACCTGCGGTCCGAAGCCTATGATGATGGCAGTGGCTAAGTATGCCAAGACCAACGATATAGAATGCGAAGTGTCGCTCGAAAATACAATGGCTTGCGGTGTAGGAGCCTGCTTGTGTTGTGTAGAGAAGACCGACGAAGGTCACCTGTGTGTTTGTAAAGAAGGTCCGGTATTTAATATTAAGAAACTATTATGGCAGATTTAAGAGTTAACATCGGTAAGTTAGAGATGAAGAATCCGGTGATGACAGCATCGGGAACATTCGGATATGGACTGGAGTTTCAGGACTTTGTAGACCTTGAACAAATTGGCGGTATTATAGTAAAAGGTACTACCTTGCATCACCGCGAAGGAAACCCTTATCCACGTATGGCAGAGACTCCTATGGGAATGATTAATGCCGTAGGTTTGCAGAATAAGGGCGTTCACTATTTCGTAGATCATATCTATCCGCAGATTAAGGACATCAACACTAATATGATTGTCAACGTGTCTGGCTCTCAGGTAGAAGACTATGCAGAGACTGCACGTATCATCAACGGGTTGGATAACATTCCAGCTATCGAGCTGAACATTTCGTGTCCTAACGTAAAACAGGGCGGTATGGCATTCGGTGTGTCTGCTCACGGTGCAGAAGAAGTAGTGTCTGCCGTTAGAAAGGTGTACGATAAGACTCTTATCGTGAAGCTGTCGCCCAACGTAACTGATATTACTGAGATAGCTAAAGCTGCCGAAGCCGCGGGTGCTGATAGCGTATCGCTTATCAATACTCTGCTTGGTATGGCCATCAACGCCGAAAAGCGTAAGCCGGTATTGTCTACCATAACAGGTGGTATGAGTGGAGCTGCTGTTAAGCCTATCGCACTGCGTATGGTATGGCAGGTAGCTAAAGCAGTAAACATCCCGGTTGTAGGATTAGGTGGTATCATGAATTGGAGAGACGCGGTAGAATTCTTGTTGGCTGGTGCTACTGCTATCGAAATTGGCACTGCCAACTTCATCGATCCTGCCATCACTGTTAAGGTTGCTCAGGGCATCGACGATTACCTGAACCGCCACGGATTCTCATCAGTAAAAGATATAATCGGTGCCTTAGAGGTATAATCCGATATCTTTACATTTGCATAAATAAGAAAGAGTTTCGACTACTCCTATATAAATAAGGAGTTTCGAAACTCTTTCTCGTTTTAATCAAGCCGACTTTTCATAAGACCTCTAAGACATCACTTATATATCGGTCAGTAGTTTGTAACTTTATTTATCTTCCAGCAAATCGGGGCGCAAGCGTTGCGTGCGTTCCAGTGCCTGCTGAAACTCCCAATCTCTGATTTTCGCTTCGTGCCCTGACAGCAATACATCGGGCACCTTCCATCCGTTGTACTCTGCCGGACGGGTGTATACCGGTGGAGCAAGTAAATTATCTTGAAACGAATCAGACAGTGCTGATTGTTCGTCCGATATAACTCCAGGTATGATGCGGACGATGGCGTCCGAAATTACGGCGGCAGCCAACTCACCTCCGGTAAGCACATAGTCGCCTATACTTATCTCTTTTGTTATAAGATGCTCACGTATGCGATAGTCTATACCTTTGAAGTGTCCGCATAGGATAATCAGATTCTGACTTAGCGAAAGCGTGTTCGCCATCTTCTGGTTGAACTGCTCTCCGTCGGGGCTGGTAAAGATTACCTCGTCATAGTCTCTCTCTGCTTTAAGAGCCGAGATGCATCGGTCAATGGGTTCAATTTTCATTACCATTCCTGCACATCCGCCAAACGGATAATCGTCTACCTTCCGGTAGCGATCGTATGCATAATCTCGAAGGTTATGAATATGTACATCGGCAATGCCTTTTTTCTGAGCGCGGCTCATGATAGAATAGTTGAAGAAACCTTCTATCATCTCCGGTAAAACGGTTATTATGTCTATTCTCATTTCTATAGGTTTATTGTCTTCGTATTCGCCTACGAAAGTACAAAATTCTATCTATCGGTACAACCTCATATTACATTTTTGCTAAATTTGCACTACTCATTTTATCTACAGAAATAAACGCTATGACTGAAATAGAAAGAATAGACCAGTTGCGTGAAGAACTTCACACGCATAACTATAATTACTATGTACTGAACGCTCCTGTAATAACCGACCAAGAGTTCGACCATTTGATGCGCGAGCTTCAGGATCTTGAGGCGAAACACCCCGAACACTTCGACCCAAACTCTCCAAGCGTACGCGTGGGAAGCGACCTTAACAAGAACTTCAAGCAAGTGGAACATAAGTACCCTATGCTTTCTCTTGGCAACACGTACTCGCAAGCCGAGGTGACCGAATTCTACGACCGAGTAAGCAAATCGCTGAACGAGGATTTCGAAATATGCTGCGAAATGAAATTTGATGGCACGTCAATATCTCTTACCTACGAGCACGGCAAATTAGTACAGGCTGTAACGCGTGGAGATGGGGTGAGAGGTGACGATGTAACCGACAATGTAAAGACGATACGAACCATTCCATTAATTTTACACGGCGATTATCCCGACAGTTTTGAAATGCGAGGCGAGATTTTGATGCCGTGGGATGTGTTCGAGGAATTGAACCGAGAGCGCGAATTAAGAGAAGAACCGTTGTTCGCCAATCCGCGAAACGCTGCTTCGGGTACGCTGAAATCGCAGAACTCGGCAGTGGTGGCATCTCGTAAGTTGGACGCTTACTTATATTATATGCTGGGCGAGAATTTGCCACACGACGGGCATTACGAAAACCTTATGGAAGCCGAGAAGTGGGGATTCAAGATTTCGCACATCACCAAAAAAGTACATTCACTGCAAGAGATATTCGACTTCATTAACTACTGGGATGTGGAGCGAAAGAATCTTCCTGTGGCAACCGACGGCATAGTGCTTAAGGTGAATTCTCTGCGCCAACAACGCAATTTGGGCTACACCGCCAAGTCGCCACGATGGGCAATAGCTTATAAATTCCAAGCCGAAAGAGCACTGACCAGATTGAACAAGGTGACTTATCAGGTGGGACGTACCGGAGCGGTAACTCCAGTGGCAAATCTTGACCCGGTACAGCTTTCGGGTACCACGGTGCGACGTGCGTCTCTTCATAATGCCGACATCATCGCATCGCTCGACCTTCATATCGGCGACATGGTATATGTGGAAAAGGGCGGCGAGATTATCCCTAAAATTACGGGAGTCGACATCGATTCGCGCAGTGCGGATGCAGAGAAGGTAGAGTTCATCAGTCACTGTCCGGAGTGCGGAAGCAAGCTAATCAGATACGAAGACGAAGCTGCTTTCTATTGCCCTAACGAAACAGGATGCCCTCCGCAAATAAAGGGTAAGATAGAGCACTTCATCAGCCGCAGAGCTATGAACATAGAAGGACTCGGCCCGGAGACTGTTGACCAATTTTACCAAGAGGGTCTGATTCACAATGTTGCGGATCTTTATTCTCTCAGTGCCGATGATATATGCCGCTTAGACCGTATGGGTGAGAAATCGGCCGACAATATAATACAAGGCATAGCTCGCTCTAAAGAAGTGCCATACGAAAGAGTGCTTTTCGCCTTAGGTATAAGATTCGTAGGAGAGACCGTGGCCAAGAAAGTAGCCAAGGCGTTCCGTTCTATAGACGCACTGGCCGCTGCAAATCTTGACGCACTGATTCACGTAGACGAAATCGGACTGAAAATAGCACAGAGCATCATATCATATTTCGCCGATGACAAGAACCGCGAACTGGTGGAACGCTTGTGCAATGCGGGATTGAAGTTAGAAGCCGACGAAGAAGACCTTTCAGGACATACCGACATACTTCAAGGCAAGTCTATCGTAATTAGCGGCGTATTCTCGCGTCACTCGCGCGACGAATATAAGGAATTGATAGAAAAGCATGGCGGTAAAAATGTAGGAAGCATTTCAAAAAAGACCAGTTTCATCTTGGCAGGCGATAACATGGGCCCCAGCAAACTAGAGAAAGCACGTTCGCTTGGTATAGCAATTATCGATGAAAATGAATTTCTATCTATGATTGGCGAATAAAAACAAGACGTTTGATAGGTTTGAACGAAAATATTAGTATTTTTGTGAAACCTAATAAAGTGTTTGAATTTATATATGATACAAAGAAAACTGAAAGGAATGGGGGTAGCGTTGATTACTCCTTTCAACGAAGACGGTAGTGTAGATTATAACTCATTAATAAAGTTGGTAGAATATCAGGTGCAAAACGGAACAGATTTCTTGTGCGTGCTTGGTACCACTGCCGAAACTCCCACATTGACAGCCGAAGAGAAACAGAAGATAAAACATGTCGTTATAGAACGTGTCAATGGCAGGATTCCTATATTATTAGGTGTCAGCAGCAACTGTACGCAGACTGTTGTGAATACATTGAAAAATGATGATATGACAGGAGTAGACGCGGTACTGGTGGCTGTTCCTTATTATAACAAGCCCTCGCAGGAAGGTATTTACCAGCATTATAAAGCCATTGCAGAGGCTACTAAGCTTCCTGTAGTGCTGTATAATGTACCTGGAAGAACCGGCGTGAACATGACTGCCGAAACCACATTGCGTCTGGCACGCGATTTCGATAATATCGTAGCTATTAAGGAAGCTTCGGGTAATATCACTCAGATGGATGACATCATCAAGAACAAACCGGCTAATTTCGACGTTATTTCGGGCGACGACGGCATTACTTTCCCTCTGATAACATTAGGGGCTGTGGGCGTGATTTCCGTTATAGGAAACGCTTTTCCGCGCGAATTCAGCCGTATGACTCGTTTGGCTTTGGCTGGCGACTACCAGAGTGCTTTGGCTATTCATCACCAGTTTACTGAATTGTTCAAGCTGTTGTTTGTAGACGGTAACCCGGCAGGTGTGAAAGCGATGCTTAGCATGATGGGTATGATACACAATAAATTGCGTCTTCCGCTTGTACCGACTCGTATCACAACATTCGAGCAGATGAAGCGTATTCTGGACGGATTGAAAGTAAAGTGCTAAAATAGCAGTAAACATCATAAAAAAGGGCAGTTCTTACCGAAAAAGCACACGGTAGGAGCTGCCCTTTTTATATTATCCATATATGAATTAAACATAATATCAATTATGGTGATTTTATCGCATTCCGTTAATGGGTCGATTTTAGGCTTATTTTTGTTTCACGCATCATAAACAGTAATAGCATTCATGGTACGATGTGTAAAACTAAAAGTGATTTATAAATATGTTACATAATAAATCAGGTAAAATTAGCGCACACAAAATAAGCGTAAAAAACGTGAGAGAACCATTGCGATGATTAAAATGAACCATTGCGATGAATAGAACTGTTTATTGCAAATGGTTGATTAGTTAATTGCATTCTTTTTTTTGCGGCTCGCAATGTTTTTTCACCCCCTCCAGAAGGTACTGTAGGGCCGTTTTTACGATAACTTTTACAGCTGGTCTTCTGAGCAGACTCCTCTCCCATTTTTAGTATTTGGTAAAATAACAGTACACAGAGACAAGCGATCAGCGAAACGCCTATATTTATTTGGCCAATAAAGTCTATCACACTGAATATTATGATAATAAAAAAACTCCCGCAACACGTCATACATAACATGTGCGAGAGTTTTATATAATTAACTGTAAATTAGCTTATTAATAAGCGCGTGCGAAGAGAACACGGCGAGCAGAAGGCTTGCCAGTTACCATATCCACGCCCGGAGTCAAGCTTTCTTCGTCGGCTTCGAAAGGAATACAACGAATAGTAGCCTTGGTTTCTTCCTTGATACGCTCTTCTGTTTCGGTTGTACCGTCCCAGTGAGCCAAGATGAAGCCACCCTTTTCAATCTGTTCCTTGAACTGATCGTAAGTATCTACTTTCACGATATGCTCGTTGCGATACTTCAGAGCCTTCTGGTAGATGTTTTCCTGAATTTCTTCGAGCAATGCCTTTACGTATTCTTCAATACCGTCGCAAGAACGAGTTTCTTTTTCAAGAGTATCACGACGCATTACTTCCATAGTGTTGTTTTCCAAGTCGCGGCCACCCATTACCAAACGAACAGGAACACCCTTCAACTCGTAATCAGCGAATTTAAATCCAGGACGCTTGTTGTCAGCGTTATCGTACTTCACTGAAATGCCCATGTTGCGCAATTTAGTTACGATACCTTCTACTTTAGCGTCTATTTGCTTCAACTGCTCGTCGTTCTTGTAGATAGGAACGATAACCACCTGAATAGGAGCCAAATGCGGAGGAAGAACCAAACCGTTATCGTCAGAGTGAGTCATGATAAGAGCACCCATCAAACGAGTAGATACACCCCATGAAGTAGCCCAAACGTAATCCAACTTATTGTTCTTGTCTACGAACTGAACGTTGAATGCCTTAGCGAAGTTCTGACCCAAGAAGTGTGATGTACCGCACTGCAGAGCCTTACCGTCTTGCATCAAACCTTCGATGGTATAAGTGTCGAGCGCTCCGGCAAAACGTTCGTTAGCCGATTTAACACCTTTCACTACAGGTACAGCCATGAATTTTTCTGCAAAGTCGCCATATACGTGAAGCATTTTCTGTGCTTCTGCTTCTGCTTCTTCGCGGGTAGCGTGTGCTGTATGACCTTCTTGCCACAAGAACTCTGCTGTACGCAAGAACAAACGTGTACGCATTTCCCAGCGCATTACGTTAGCCCACTGATTACAAAGGATAGGCAGGTCGCGGTATGAATTAATCCAGTTCTTATATGTACTCCAAATAATAGTTTCAGAGGTAGGACGGATAATCAGTTCTTCTTCCAATTTAGCAGCCGGGTCGACGATAACTCCAGAACCATCTTCTGCGTTTTTAAGACGATAGTGAGTTACAACGGCGCATTCTTTTGCAAAACCTTCTACGTGTTCTGCTTCGCGGCTAAAATAAGACTTAGGGATAAGCAACGGAAAGTATGCGTTAACGTGTCCTGTAGCTTTAAACATATCGTCGAGCTGGCGCTGCATTTTTTCCCAAATAGCATATCCGTAAGGCTTGATGACCATACATCCACGCACGGGCGACTGCTCGGCAAGGTCTGCTTTTACCACCAAGTCGTTATACCACTGTGAGTAATTCTCACTTCTTTTGGTAAGTTCTTTCAATTCTTTTGCCATAATGTTATAGTAAGATTTAAATTTTTACTTATCGGTTCTAAAACAAGTTGCAAAAATAGCAAAAATCATTTTGTTTAAGCTATTTTTGATACTGAAAATACCACCAATAAGTGTCGCCATACTCTTTACGCATGTTTTTTCTTTCCTCCGACGGGAATGAGAACTGAAGGCGGCGCTCTTTAAACTCATCATAGCGGCGTATCATTGCGCTGTCGGTAACAGCTATTGAGGCTTCGGGATGTTTGTCTTTATATAAAATCAACGCTTCATTGTAATAGCGGGGTAATTCGGCATCAGCATCCACAAAGTCCGTCAGACCTTTTGCGAATGAGTCCAAATCCTTATCGAGCAGCAATGAAGACAAATAATAGTCTAAAGCAACGTGCTTACCAGTTCCTTTATAGCATATATTGCGCAGCAATTCCTGATGCGATTCTCCGAAGCGAGGACGTACGCCAAGCAGATAATAGATGGAATCATTGGTATAGCGAAGAGTCTTCAGTGAGTCGTTATCAAAGAACAAGCCTTCCGACTTATAGTATTGGGGATACAGGAAGAGCTTCTCTCCCATCGTTCCCTGATGCGCCATGGCCATAGCCCTAAGCGCAGTGAGCGTGCGTGTAGCTTCTGCTGAATATCTACCTACTTTAAGCACGTCTTCATACTGATGTTCACGCAAGTATCGCTCCGCCTCCAGCTCATGATGAAAAGCACGGTTTGAGTTGCCGATTAATATCGTCATGAGGAAAAGCAAAAACAGAATGACTAAATTAGCGTTGAATAATGCCAACGGAGGCACCTCGGTATTCAGTTTAAGGCGGAATACATGACGTAGCCAATAAGTAATGACAATAAACAACAGGATAAGAGTAGGCAGAAGCCATGTCCATGATGTATGATGGTTCTGCATATAGATACTGCGCGTAGCGTCGGTCATAGCTCCTAAAACAAGACAAGACGGGAAATAGGATAATGCCCTAATCTCGCCTTTCAGTCCTAATAGACTATTAACTCCCCACCGCAGCAGCAATAAAATAGCCGTAACTATCAATGCACTGGCCAACGGCACATAATGCGTTTTACCATGAGCCAGCGAATAGTGTATAGCCTCTAATACATCATGCTGAAACACATAGAGGTATACAAAACTGAAAATACTAAAAAGAAAGCCGCACACGGCTGTTTGGATGCGTGCAGCTTTCTTATTAGGTGTAATAAATTCACTCATATAAACAAGTCAATAAATAAAGGTTATGCCGCGGCATATGTTTACTTACCTACACGTTTCAATACAACAGCCGAGCGTGCTGGGATGTACAGCTTAAGCCATTCCTTTCTTTCCGAAGCATACAGAGGGTCGGCACAAGTGAAATGCGAGACAGTGTCGTCGGCAAAGCCAAATCCTCCGAACGCCTTATCGTCTGTGTTAAGAACAACCTTGTATTCTCCGCGTGAAACCAGGAATCCGTAGTCTGTAAACGAGCGTACCGGATTGAAATTGAATACAAAGACGAGATCTTTGCGTTTGAACGCCAATATCTGATCGCCGTCGTTGTGCCATATTTCTACCACGTCGGTCTTCTGTATATTCTTCACGCTTTCTAGTAAGTGTACCATTGCCGAATCGAAATCGCCAAGGTAGTGATAGCAAAGTTCCGGATTATCTACCAGATTCCACTGGCGGCGAGCATACTTATACGACCATCCGTTACCTTCGCGCGGGAAGTCAATCCATTCTGGATGTCCGAATTCATTTCCCATGAAGTTAAGGTATCCTCCGTTTATAGTAGAAGCTGTGAGCAGACGAATCATCTTATGCAGGGCGATGCCTCGGCGTACGGTGTCATTCTCGTCTCCAATCTTGAAATGCCAATACATATCGGCATCAATCAGACGGAAAATGATAGTCTTATCGCCTACCAATGCTTGGTCGTGGCTTTCGCAATAAGAAATAGTCTTTTCGTCTTTACGGCGGTTGGTTACTTCCCAGAACAAGCTAGAAGGTTTCCAATCCTCGTCTCTGCGTTCCTTGATTATCTTAATCCAATAATCGGGGATATTCATTGCCATACGATAATCGAATCCGTATCCTCCATCAGTAAATGGTGCTGCTAAGCCCGGCATACCAGATACTTCTTCGGCTATTGTGATAGCGAACGGATTAACCTGATGAATCAGGCGGTTGGCCAAGGTAAGGTAGCAGATAGCGTTATCGTCTTGATGGCCGTTAAAGTAATCGGCATAATTGCAGAACGCCTCTCCCAGCCCGTGGCTGTAATACAACATAGAAGTCACACCATCGAAACGGAAGCCGTCGAAATGGAATTCTTCCAACCAATATCTGCAGTTAGACAACAAGAAGTGAATTACTTCATTCTTTCCGTAGTCAAAGCACAGTGAATCCCATGCCGGATGCTCACGGCGCTCGCCTTTGTAGAAATACTGGTACGGATCGCCTGCAAAATTACCAAGTCCTTCAACCTCATTCTTTACCGCATGAGAGTGTACTATATCCATAATGACAGCGATACCCATTTGGTGAGCTGTATCGATAAGCTGTTTCAACTCATCTGGAGTACCGAAGCGCGATGACGGAGCAAAGAAGCTTGACACATGATATCCGAAGCTGCCATAATACGGATGCTCCTGGATAGCCATAATCTGGATGCAGTTATATCCGTCTTTCTGAATGCGTGGCAAAACGTTTTCGCGGAATTCGTTATAAGTACCAACTTTTTCGGCATCCTGACTCATACCTATGTGGCATTCATAAATCATCAAAGGACCTACATTAGGTTTGAATACCTTCTTTTTGAACTTATAAGGCTTAGCTGGAGCCCAAACCTGTGCACTGAAGATCTTAGTTTCTTCATCCTGCACAACACGGTTTGTCCATGCCGGAATACGTTCTCCGCATCCGCCTTCCCAGTAGATTTTCAGTTTATATAAATCGCCATGCTTCAGAGCCTTTTGTGGAAGAGTGATTTCCCAGCCGATAGCATTGCGCAATTTCTTTAATCTGTATTCGGGTCTTTCTTCCCAATTATTGAAGTCGCCTATCAAATAGATAGCGGTAGCGTTAGGAGCCCATTCGCGGAAAATCCATTTTTTATCCTCGAAATGCAGTCCATAAAACAAGTGTCCGGAAGCAAAATCCACCAGACTTTTTCTTTTGCACAATTCTTTTTCTTTAGCTATCGCATGGCTATGTCTACCTTCGATAGCAGCAGAGAATGGCTCCAACCAAGGATCATTCTTTATAATATTCAACTCTTCAACCATAGCATTAGATTATTATTACTGAACTTTTACTTTCACAATCACTTTTTTAACGCCATCGGGTGTTATGCCAGGAGCGTGACCATCCTGCGGAAAGAAAATAGCAAACATGCCCGGCTTTACAGTCAGGTAGTCTTGCGCTAATCCGTTATAGAATGTAATGTCTTTTTCTGCGTTATATTCTTCTTCGGGCAAGTCTTCGCGCGGTGTGTAGCCAATAACTTCTACACCCGAAAGCGGAATTTGTATGTCGATAAAATTATCATGCGTTTCCAAGCGTGCCTCTTCTTTAGTCTTAGGACGAGCCTGTGCGAAGTTGACCATAAGTTCGCCTTCTTTCAAAACGTTCTTACCTATTTCGTGAGCGTTAAGATCGGTAGATTTCAAGAACTCTATAGCTTGCGCAAACAAAGGGTTCAATGATGCATATTTCTCTATGTTTTCTAATTTGTCTATTACCATAATCGTAAAATTTAAGTTCTTTGATGTATTGATTTGTAAAATATCACAACGTATATTTACAAACGTACAAAAGTTATTTCATAAAATCAAGAATTATGTTAAATAATCATCCTAAAGTCTAAATTTCTTCCTCATATAAATGGAAAAAGCCTACAAAATAGTATTGTTTTATCGTAAAGTTATAAAAAAGCGCCGCATGAAATCTATTGACTCCATGCGGCGCATCATATTAACATAATGTATTCAGTTTCGTATTATTTAGTATCAAGCAGTCGGCCGAATCTGAAAGTTCCCTGTCGGATAACCTTACCAGAAGCATCTGTCTCTACAAAAGGTCCGTCCTTCTTGCCCTGCTTAAAGAAGCCTTCAAAACGTACACCGTCTTTGTTTACGATGGTACCCTTACCGTTTTCTTTTCCGTGCGAAAAACTACCGGTATATACCGAGCCGTCTTTCATACGTAGCACTCCTTCGCCCTCGGCCATGTTGTTTTTCCATTCGCCTTCGTATTCATCTCCGTTCCCCCAAAGATATTTACCTTTTCCTGAGCGTTGGTTTTTGCTCCACTGCCCCTCGTATACAGCACCGTTTGCCCAAGTGAAGACTCCGTATCCGTCTTGCCAGCCGCTCTTGAACTCTCCTTTATATTTATCGCCGTTAGGATAGACATACATTCCTTCGCCAGTGCGCTCACCTTCAGCATAATCGCCTTCATATCGTTCGCCGTTCTGGAAGTAATATGTACCCTTTCCGTTCTGCGTATCATTACTCCATTTTCCTTCGTAGCGGTCGCCGTTGGTATAATAGAATGTTCCTTCACCGTGACGTTCACCATTTTTCCATTCGCCTTCATATTTGGAGTCGTCTTCCCATTTCATTACCCCTTTTCCGTCTTTAAGGTCTTCTTTCCATTCGCCATCATATTTAGCTCCACCTTTCCAGGTATAAACACCCTTTCCGTTTCGCTTGTCGTGATGCCATCCGCCTACGTACAAATCACCGTTGTAATAATACATGGTACCTTCGCCTTCCTGAAAATCGGCATACCACATACCCTCATAACGGTTATTGTTCATGAAATAGTAGGTTCCGTTTCCGTGCTGTTGGTCTTGATACCACTGCCCTACATACTTCTCGCCATCGCTAAACAAATAAGTTCCGCTTCCTTGGCGTTTGCCTTTTACATATTCTCCTTCGTATACGTCTCCATTTTTAAACACGGTTTTTCCTTTACCGTTGGGGCGCTTGCCTTTTAGTTCGCCAGTATACTCAGATCCGTCTTTAAATTTATAATATCCTAAAGACAACTGAGCAGAGGCCGACATGCCGCCAAAGGCCAAGAAGCACAATGTCAAATAAGTGTATCTATTCATATATTATATTCTGTTTTATAAAGGATTAAACTTTTTTACCGGCAACGACTGTTATCAAATCATCTCTATTAAGATATTTCTGCGCCATTGTCATGATTTCATCCGCCGTTACTCCTTCGATGGCATCGACCGTTCTCTCAAAGTGTCCGGCATCCAGACCACTTATTTCTATGAATATCCATGCGTCCGATAACGAGAAAGCACTCTCGTACGTACGGCATAAATCGCCAAGCATATAGTTGCGCACCATGTTCAGTTCCTCGTCGTCAACTATTTCGTTTTGTAAGATTTCTATTTCCTTGTTTACCTCAGTGATAATGCTGGGGATATAACAGTTATCGGCTTCGGTAGAAATGCCAAACACTCCAAGTTCCGGATAATTGAGAACACCGGCTCCGATGCCGTAGGTGTAGCCCTTATCCTCACGGATATTCGACATCAGTCGGCTTCCGAAATATCCACCCAGTAGAGTAACCATCACTCTTACTTTCTGATAATCGGGATGCTTTCTGTCGAGCGAAAAGCTACCCATTTTCAGAGAGCTCTGCAGGGCATCGTCTTTCTCCAAAAATATATATTTATCCGCTGTGGTATTTATATCAAACTTCTGTTTTAGAGGCTGTTTTTCAGGATTACCCCAAGCACCGTCGCCAAAATTGCGTTCGATGATGCGAATTATTTCCGGAGTAACTCTTCCCGATACATACGCAGTGCAGTTGCAAGACGAATAATAAGTATTATGAAATGCCTTCAGTTCATCGCAAGTTATCGTTTCATAATCTTTTAATTCGGCAAAATGTCCTAAAGGATGCGTTGTTCCGAAAAGCGCACGGTTGAATTCCTTACGCGCCATGACATCAACGCGCTTGGCGTTAACCAGATACTGCTGCTTATTCCCTTCTACAACTACTGATAACTCCTGCTCGGGGAACAGTGGCTCTTTCACCATCGAAGCCAATATTTCAGCTGTCTGCGCGAAATATTTCGACAGAGAATACAGGGTAACGAAACCGTGGTTTACGGAAGACGAAAGGTCGAGCCACGCACCATAATAATCCAGACGTTCAGCTATTTGGCGTGAAGTAAAAGAGCGTGTACCCTCTCTTAGCATACGGTTGGTAAAGACCGCCTGCAAAGGACGTGTCTGATCCCACTGTCCACCTCCTATCAGCAAGTCGAAACGCACCACGTCTTCATTTCCGGCATTGATAATGTTGAGTTTCATGCCGTTCCGCATGGTTATGCACTCCGGATTCTGTATGGAGAAATGCTCTATCGCCTTAATTTCGGGAACTTTTGTTCTGTCGAGCTTCATCATTTCACCTCTCCGTGTTCTTTCAAGAATTCTTCGGCACGAGCCAAGTCTTGCGGTGTATCAATACCGATAGTTTCTACTTCACTGATTCCTACTTTGATGGAATATCCGTTCTCCAGCCATCGCAACTGTTCCAAAGATTCGGCCAACTCAAGCGAAGACTGCGGAAGCGAGGTTATTTGTTTCAGAACTTCCACACGATAAGCATAAAGTCCGATGTGTTTATAATATGTATGTCCCGCCAACCACTCAGCCTTGTCCTTATTACGCTGGTAAGGGATGATAGAACGGCTGAAGTAGAGCGCATTCATATTCTTGTTAACTACAACCTTGGGAGAATTGACATTTTCTAACGCCTCAAAGCCATCGGCCGGAGTGAATGGTTTTACCAATGTAGCGATATCAGTAGAAGGGTCGTTGAAGCAGTTTTTGATAGCTTCAAGCTGCGAAGGCTGAATAAAAGGTTCATCGCCCTGAATATTTACCACCACATCATATCCACTTCCCACCTTGGTGTACGCTTCATAACAACGGTCGGTTCCGCTTTTGTGGTTTACCGATGTCATTACTACTTTTCCGCCGAACTCTTTCACGGCTTGCTCTATTCGTTCATCGTCTGTAGCTACATACGCCTCGTCTAATACGCCGGCTACTTGTTCGTACACTCTCTGAATAACTGTTTTCCCTCCTAATAAAGCCAACGGTTTGGCCGGAAAACGTGTTGATGCATATCTTGCAGGAATAATTCCTATAAATTTCATTGCAATATCTTTTTATTTATTACGCAAAAATACAAAAAAAAAATATTTTTGCAGATTCATTCTGTTAAATATGAAGAATATGCATCAATGTATTATTTGTTTAGGCTCAAATCACGAAGCGGAAAAGAATATAAATACGGCCTTAAATAGGCTTGAAAATGAATTCGATATCATAGAATGGGGAGAAGCTATATATACTCCGGCAGAAGGAACGGCAAAGGAATCAACATACCTTAACAGGGGCGCAAAACTTTACACTGATAAAAGCGCAGAAGAAATAAAATGGTTATTTAAATCAATAGAGCGACTATGCGGACGTACAGCCGAGAGTAAGAAGATTGGTATAATGCCGCTCGATATAGACCTTCTGATATTTGACGGAGAAGCGATAAAGCCAAATGATTTGACAAAAGCATACGTGAAACTCGCCTTGAAAGACTTGAAAATCTAACAATTCTCCAGTATAAACAAACGCAATCGTGCGTTTAAAACAAAAAAGTCTGCAGGACTTTTTCCCATCAAAGGTTTAAATCCTGCAGACCTAAAATCTCTATTAAGAGCTAATTAGTAAGCAAGTTCTTTTTCCAAAGCTTCGTATTCAGACTTGTTTAACTTCCAATAGATGTTCAACAAGTACTGACCCCACAACTGTCTATTGTCTGGCTTCAATTGTTTAGCCTTCTCATAGTTAGGTTTAGCCTTTTCGTAAAGTTCCTTAATCTTAGTTTCGTTAGATGCATACTTAGCGTCATCCATAGAAATCTTACTGTTTTCTTCTACGATGTTCTGAGCAGGGAAGAAGTAGCAGTCACCAATCTTAGAATAAGCTTCAGCAACGAAGTCCTTGTTCAAAGCGATAATCTTGTTCAAAGTAGCGATAGCATCGTCATAGTTCTTCTTCTCGTACTGCAGTACACCTTTTACATATAAATAATAAGGTGTTTCGCCTTTTGCCAAAACAGCATCGATCTGAGCCAAACCTTCATCAATCTTACCCTTCTGGATATAATAATCCATCAAGTTACCGATGAAATATTCCTGAGTCGGGAACTTTTCGCTACCTTCCTGGATAGTCTGCAACCATTTTACAGAGTCTTTCGGTTCGCTCTTTCCGTAAGCTTCAGCCAAGCACATCAAAGCTCTGTAACCTTCTTCCTTGTGAGCCTTACCGATAGTAGCGTACTTGATGATAGCTTTTCTATCGTTGATAGAGTTAGCCGCCAAAGAAGCGTAGCAAGCAATCAATGGAACCAATGTATCGTTCTTTACTGCAGGTTCTTCTGCGAAGATAGGTTCTTTAGCTGCGTCTACATACAAACCGAAGTATTTCAAAGCGTCTTCGTACTTACCGCTGTTGTAAGCGTCAGAACCAGCGTTAGTCAAGTTAGGACGTACAGAAACCAAAGTCTTAGCCAATTTCTTACCGAATTTAGCTTTCTTCAGTTCGCCGTTCTTTACCTTTTCAGTTTCTACCTTGTCGCATTTCAGATAGAACTTGAACATCTTAGCCAAGCTGTTGTACAACTTTGTAGTATCAGCTTTTCCGCCCGGCAAATACAATTTCATGTTTTCTTCATCGTAGATCTTCTTCTGGATATCACCAGCTATTTTCCATGTTTCAGGATTGTTTGCTGTAGAAGGATCTTTCAATGCTGGAGCAATAATCTTAGCAGCCTTAACAGGGTCGCTTTCAGATTTAGCCTGCTTAACTACGCTTTCCTGTGCAGAGAGAGCACATACAGAAAGGAATAAAGCCGAAGTCAAAAGTACTTTTTTCATAATGTTTTCTCAATTTAGTGAATTACAAATAATCAAATTTTATATCCGAGATTTTATTTTTCAGTCTCATCTATACCTTCTTCACTGTCGGCGTCTTCTTGCGAAGTTGTTTCGTCGGCAGAATCTGGCTCTATAGGCTGTATTGCAGAAGTTTCAGCATCCATTGCTTCTTCTGCCTCTTCCTCTTCTTCTGTAGTTACCTTACATACAGAACCAATATGGTCATTACGCTTTTCAAGGTCAATAAGACGAACACCCTGTGTAGCACGTCCCATGATACGTACATCGGCTACTCTCAGACGAATAGTGATACCCGACTTATTGATAATCATCAAGTCGTTATCATCGGTTACCGACTTAATAGCTACCAACTTACCAGTCTTGTCTGTAATGTTAAGAGTCTTAACACCCTTACCGCCACGGTTAGTCTTACGATAGTCTTCGATGTCTGAACGCTTTCCATAACCATTCTCAGAAATTACCATGATAGTTTCTTTCTGAGGATCTTTTATGCAAATCATTCCTACTACTTCGTCTTCACCGTCTTCGTCGAGTGTGATACCGCGAACTCCGGTAGCGGTACGTCCCATATCTCTAACAGCGCTTTCGTGGAAACGGATAGCACGTCCGTTCTTGTTGGCGATTACGATTTCGTTGTTACCGTTTGTCATACGCACCTCTATTACACGGTCGTCTTCGCGGATAGTAATAGCGTTTACACCATTTTGGCGTGGACGAGAATACTGTTCAAGCAGAGTCTTCTTAATCACACCGTTCTTAGTGCAGAACAAAACATAATGACTGTTGATAAATTCGGTATCATTCAAGTTCTTGACACGCAGATATGCGGTAACCACGTCTCCCGGCTCGATATTTAGCAAGTTCTGGATAGCACGACCCTTAGAAGTCTTGTTGCCTTCAGGTATTTCGTACACTTTCAGCCAGTAGCACTTACCTTTCTGAGTAAAGAACATCATGGTGTTGTGCATAGTAGCTGGATAGATGTGTTCGATGAAGTCCTCATCTCTTGTTTCGCTACCCTTTGAACCTACGCCACCTCTATTCTGAGCGCGGAATTCAGACAACGGAGTACGTTTGATATATCCCAAGTGAGAAATAGTGATAACCATTTCATCATCTGCATAGAAGTCTTCCGGATTGAACTCTTCAGAAGCATAAACGATTTCAGAACGACGCGAATCGCCATACTTAGCCTTAACTTCTTCCAACTCATCTTTAATAACCTTCTTGCAAAGCTCATCGTTCACCAAGATTTCTTCGTAATAAGCAATCTGCTTCATCAATTCATCATATTCTGCATGAAGCTGATCCTGAAGCAATCCTGTAAGCTGACGCAAGCGCATTTCTACGATAGCGCGAGCCTGAACATCCGAAAGGTTGAAGCGAGCAATCAAGTTTGCGATAGCTTCGTTAGGAGTCTTAGCCGCACGGATAATATGGATTACCTCATCTATATTATCAGATGCGATAATCAGACCTTCCAAGATATGAGCACGTTCTTTAGCCTTACGCAAATCGAACTTAGTACGGCGGATTACAACTTCGTGACGATGCTCTACGAACAACTGAATCAAGTCTTTCAGGTTCAGTAATTTCGGACGACCGTGTACCAACGCAATGTTGTTCACGCCGAACGAAGTCTGAAGAGCAGTCATCTTAAACAACTTGTTCAGAACCACGCTTGCGTTAGCGTCGCGCTTCACGTCGATAACAATACGCATACCTTCACGGTCGGACTCATCGTTTACATAAGAAATACCTTCTATCTTCTTCTCGTTTACCAGAGAAGCGATATTCTCGATAAGTTCTTTCTTGTTTACATTATACGGAATCTCGTTAACGATAATCTTATCATGTGTAGGATGAGACTCTATTTCAGTCTTGGCACGCATCACTACCCTTCCGCGACCTGTTTCGTAAGCTTCACGAACACCGCTGATTCCATAAATATATCCGCCAGTCGGAAAATCGGGAGCTTTAATGAAATGCATCAAGCCATCGATGTCGATATCATTATTGTCGATATATGCGATACATGCATCAATAACTTCAGACAAGTTATGTGTAGGCATATTAGTTGCCATACCAACGGCAATACCCGAAGCTCCATTAACCAACAAATTGGGAATGCGTGTCGGCATCACAGTAGGTTCCTGCAATGTATCGTCGAAGTTATTAGTAAAATCAACAGTTTCCTTGTAGAGATCCTGCATCATGTCTTCGCCGATCTTCTTCAGACGAGCCTCTGTATAACGCATTGCAGCAGGGCTGTCACCATCGACAGAACCGAAGTTACCTTGTCCGTCAACCAGCGGATAACGCATTGCCCAGTCTTGAGCCATACGCACCAGCGCACCGTATACAGACGAGTCGCCGTGTGGATGATATTTACCTAATACTTCACCTACAATTCTTGCTGCTTTTTTATATGGCTTATCTGCGGTATTGCCCAGTTCCATCATTCCGTAGAGAATACGGCGATGTACGGGTTTGAAGCCGTCTCTTACATCAGGAAGGGCACGAGCCACGATAACCGACATAGAGTAGTCGATATACGACTTCTTCATCTCTTCCTCGATGTTAATTTTAATAATTTTGTCTTGTTCTTGCATTGAAACAATTTATTTGTTAATAGATCTCTCTGTGGTTTGTTAAAAACCACGCTAAAGTACTACATTTTATCGAACTGACAAAACAATTGCACTCCGAAATGAGCCGTATGGCTAAATTAAGACAGATAAACTACCAAACGAGCGGCGTTACTACCCTATTAGCTGTCTACGAATCGCATATTGAAAACCCTGTGTGTTTATGGCATACAATTTGTATTATATAAGAACTAAATGCCGATTTGTAACAACACAAACTAATTTAAGAAAGGGAATAATACGAATTATGGAATATTCATTTTCTAGGAAAGTGTCTTTAGTCATTCAATACAGCAAAGAGGAAGCCGAGAAGCTACACAATCCGTGTATCAGCCCAGAGCATTTGGTGTTAGGGATGATAAAAGACAAAGACAACAAGGCTGTTTACGCACTTGAAAGTCTATACGTCGACATTTATCAAGTGCAACAAACCTTGTCTGAACTGCTGCACGACAAAGCCGAAGAAACCCAAGCTAGAGTATTCGGAGTGGTATTCGATGAAGCTGGCACTAACGCCTTAAAAGGCAGTGTATGGGAGTCAATAAGATTAAACAGTTCAGAAATTAACGTAGAACATTTATTATTAGCTATCATGAGACAAAAAGAGAACAAGGTCACGCAGATTATCAACTCGTACGATGTGACTTACCAAGATATAGCCGACAAGCTGAAAGAGGCTAACCAACCCAAGCCGTCGGCAGGATTTGATTTCGATGAAGAAGACGATGATGAAGGTATACAGAGACAGCCTTTGTTTAACTCTGGTTCTGAAAAGAAAGAAGCTGTAGGTCAGAAAGAAACAAACGATACTAAAGAAGAAACTCCGTTTCTTGACCAATACGGAACAGACCTTACCAAACTTGCCGCAGAAGATAAGCTCGACTCTGTTATCGGAAGAGAAAAAGAGATAGACCGCATCTGCCAGATTCTGAGTCGACGCAAAAAGAACAACCCTATTCTTGTAGGAGATCCGGGAGTTGGAAAGACCGCCATCGTAGAAGGTATCGCCATCAGAATCAATGAAGGGAACGTACATTATAATTTACGTGATAAACGTATCGTTTCTTTAGAGATGGGAACACTTGTAGCAGGCACCAAATACCGCGGTGAGTTCGAGAATAGAATCATGGGAGTACTGAAAGAACTATCACGAAATCGCAACATTATTTTGTTTATAGACGAGATTCATAATATCGTTGGAGCCGGCTCAGCTTCGGGCACTATGGATGCCGCAAACCTGCTAAAACCAGCGTTGGCCAACGGCAGTTTGCAGTGTATAGGTGCTACTACGCAAGATGAGTATCGCCAGTATTTCGAAAAAGACGGAGCACTAGACCGCCGTTTCCAGAAGGTAACAGTAGAGCAGCCTTCCGAAGACGAGACTCTGCAGATACTAAGAAATATAAAAGACAAATATGAGGAGCATCATCGTGTACGTTATACAGATAAAGCGCTTGAAGCGTGTGTCAAATTGACAGCCAGATACATTCCAGACCGTTTCTTTCCAGATAAAGCCATCGACGCGTTAGACGAAGCAGGCTCTCGTGCACATATGAAAAGCATTGTGGTTCCTGCCGAAATTCAGGAACAAGAGCACGAGATAGAAGGAATACGTAAGCTGAAAATGCAAGCTGTAACTCGTCAGGACTATGAATTGGCGGGCAACTTGCGTAATCAGGAGTGCGAGATGAATGATAAGCTAGAAAAACTGAAACAGTCATGGCTCGAAAAAGAAAAAGAATCGCATACCGATATTGACGAGGCGCAGATAGCGGAGGTGGTTTCCATGATGAGCGGTGTGCCTTCACAGCGAGTAAGCAGCACGGAAAGCAGTCAGCTAAAAGAAATAGGCAACAAGCTGAAAGCTAAAATCATAGCTCAGGATAAGGCAATCGATACCATAGCACACGCCATACAGCGCAACAGATTAGGATTGAAAGACCCTAACCGCCCTATCGGCTCGTTCTTGTTCCTCGGTCCTACCGGAGTTGGCAAGACTTATCTTGCCAAGCAGCTCGCCTTGCAGTTCTTCGGACGTGAAGAGGCGCTTATCCGTCTCGACATGAGTGAGTATAGCGAGAAATACACCGCTTCTCGTCTTATCGGTTCGGCTCCGGGATATGTGGGCTACGATGAAGGTGGTGAGTTGGTAGAAAAAGTAAGACGCAATCCGTATAGTGTCATATTGTTCGATGAGATAGAGAAAGCCGATTCAAGCATCTATAATATGCTGCTTCAGGTATTGGATGAAGGACGACTCACCGCTTCTAACGGAAAGACGGCCAACTTTAAGAATACAGTGATTATTCTTACGTCGAACGTGGGAAGCCGCCAGCTGAAAGACTTCAGAAACAGCATCGGTTTTGCTTCACGTCAAGCATCGGCAGAGTCAGAGAACGCTCATTCCAGAGACATCATACAGAAGGCGTTGAACAAAACTTTCGCTCCTGAATTCCTTAATCGTCTGGATGAAATCATCACGTTTAATCAGCTGGACCAGAGTGCTATCGAACAAATAGCACAGTTAGAGATAGACCGATTGGCGCAGCGTATTAAGGAAAGCGGATTCACCATGCAGACAGATGCCGATGTGGTAAAACATATAGCTACCCAAGGATATGATATGCAATACGGAGCACGTCCGCTACGCAGAGCCATACAGAGCAAGATAGAAGATAAGCTTGTAGACCTTATCATAGAGCAGTCGCTCCAGCCGGGATGTACTATATATATAGGTATGTCAGCTGATGGAAAAGACACCGAGTTAAGCGTGAAAGCATAAAATTTAAAGACATACCAATCTGACAAAATGTCTGTTTATGCTCGATGGCATCGGGTTTGTATGAGGTGAGACAAATCAAAATATTACGAATTAAATAAAAACAAAGATATGCAGAAAGGTAACATTGGGGTTACTACCGAGAACATATTCCCCATCATTAAAAAGTTCTTATATAGCGATCATGAGATATTCCTCCGCGAATTGGTTTCGAATGCAGTAGATGCTACTCAGAAGCTGAAGACCTTGGCCGCAAAGAGCGATTTCAAGGGCGAATTGGGCGATTTGACTGTCCGCGTAAAAGCCGATAAGGAAAACGATACCATCACTATCTCTGATAGAGGTATCGGTCTTACCGCCGAGGAAATTGATAAATACATCAACCAGATAGCATTTTCTGGGGCAAACGACTTCTTGGCTAAATATAAAGAAGATGCTAACGCCATTATCGGTCACTTCGGATTAGGTTTCTATTCTGCTTTCATGGTTTCTAAGAAAGTAGAAATCATTACCCGTTCTTATCGCGAAGGTGCTCAGGCTGTAAAATGGACTTGCGATGGTAGTCCTGAGTTTACTTTAGAGGATACAGAAAAGGCCGACCGCGGTACAGACATCGTACTTTATATCGATGACGACTGCAAGGAATTCCTCGAAGACGCTAAGATTCAGGCATTGCTCACCAAGTATTGTCGCTTCTTGCCCGTTTCTATAGCTTTCGGAAAGAAAAAAGAATGGAAAGACGGTAAGCAGGTTGAAACTGAAGAAGATAATCTTATTAACGACACTTGTCCTATCTGGACTAAACAGCCCAGCGAACTGAAAGACGAAGATTACAAGAACTTCTACCGTGCGCTCTACCCTATGTCGGACGAGCCTTTGTTCTGGATTCATCTGAACGTAGACTATCCGTTCAACTTGACCGGTGTGCTTTATTTCCCTAAAATAAAGAGCAACATCGACTTGCAGAAGAACAAGATTCAGTTGTACTGCAATCAGGTTTATGTAACCGACTCAGTAGAAGGTATCGTGCCCGACTTCTTGACATTGCTTCATGGTGTAATAGACTCGCCGGATATTCCTCTTAACGTATCGCGTTCTTATCTGCAGAACGACTCTAACGTAAAGAAGATATCTACTTATATCACCAAGAAGGTAGCCGACCGTCTTCAGTCAATCTTCAAGAGCGACCGTAAGGAGTTCGAAAGCAAGTGGGATGATTTGAAATTGTTCATCAACTACGGAATGCTTACACAAGACGATTTCTACGCAAAAGCTGAGAAGTTCGCCCTGCTGAAGGATACCGACAGCCACTACTATACTTTCGAAGAGTACAATACGCTTATCAAGGACAACCAGACAGATAAGGACGGCAACTTGATATACTTGTACGCCAACAATACAGACGAGCAGTACACTTACATTGCAGCCGCTAAAGATAAAGGCTACAACGTATTGCTGATGGACGGACAGCTAGATGTTCCTATGATCAACAAATTGGAGCAGAAGTTAGAAAAGAGCCGCTTTACACGTGTAGACAGCGATGTAATAGATCGTTTGATTGTGAAAGATGAGCAGAAAGGCGAAAAGCTTCCGCAAGATAAGCAGGAAATACTTTCTACAGTATTCAACGGACAGTTGCCTAAGCTTAACAAGACCGAGTTCCACGTAGAAGTAGAACCTCTGGGCGAAACCGCAGCTCCTGTTATCATCACTCAGAGCGAATATATGCGTCGTATGAAAGATATGGCAAGCATACAGCCAGGCATGAGCTTCTATGGCGAAATGCCCGACATGTTCAGCATGGTACTCAACAGCGACCATAAGTTGGTTAAGCAGGTACTCGATGACGCTGAAAGCGCATGCGCTGAAAAGCTTGTTCCGGTAGAATCAGAAATCGCAATGCTGAAGTTGCGCGAAACTGAACTCCACAAGGCTCATGAAGGCAAGAAGGACGAAGAAATTCCGACTACCGAAAAAGACGAGATGAAAGACGTAGAACAGAAGCTGACCGAACAGAAGCAGCAGAAAGACGCCATCGTAAACGAGTATGCAGCAAGCAACAAGATTGTGCATCAGCTTATCGATTTGGCTCTGCTTCAGAACAATATGCTGAAAGGTGAAGCTCTGAACAACTTCGTAAAACGAAGCGTAGAGCTGATTTGATTCCTTTAAATAGAGGGTAAATATAAAAGGCTGTCTCAATTAATTTTGAGATGGCCTTTTTATTTGCCCTTAATGCTTATAGCATCTTATTGGGGATGGATACAGAACTACCTCAATACAATACTGCATCGCGTGAAATTTCATTGTCAATAGATAAAAAATATAAAAATCATAAGCTTACTATCAAAGCATTGACAAAAGGTGTTATCTTTGGTGACCTTTTTTACAGAAAAATACACTAAACAAAAATAATTTATATGAAAAACTTGTTTGATATTAAAGACAACGTTACCGTGATAACGGGTGGAACCGGTATCTTAGGTAGAACAATTGCTAAGTACCTTGCGTGCAATGGCGCAAAGGTTATAATACTTGGCCGAAAAGTAGAAGTAGGACAACAAATTGTTTCCGATGTTGAGTCCGCTTCTCCCCAAGGTACTATAGAATTCATGGCTACAGATGTTCTTAAAAAGGAAATTGTAGAAAAGAACTGCGCTGATATACTTGCTAAATATGGACGCATTGACACACTTCTCAATGCTGCAGGTGGCAATATGCCTGGAGCTACAATAACTCCCGATCAGAATATTTTCGACATGCAGGTAAATCAGTTCGACACAGTGTTATCCCTCAATCTTACAGGAACGTTAATACCTACGCAAGTTTTTCTAAAGCCGATGGCCGCTCAAGGAAAAGGCTCTATAATCAACTTCTCGTCTATGGCAGCATTCCGCCCGCTGACACGTGTTTGCGGTTATGCTTCGGCTAAAGCCGGCATTTCAAACCTCACGGCATTCATGGCTACTGAATGCGCAAAGAAATTCGGCGAAGGAATTAGAGTGAATGCCATCGCTCCCGGCTTCTTCATTACAGAACAAAACAGAGCTTTGCTGACCAATCCAGACGGAACTTATACACAACGAGGTCAGGATGTAATTCGTCAGACACCGTTCGGACGTATGGGAAAAGCCGAAGAACTTTGTGGCACAATACATTATTTAATGTCGGATGCCGCTTCATTTGTTACAGGAACCGTAGCTGTAGTTGACGGTGGATTCAATGTATTTGCAATGTAAAATAATATAACTATGGAGAAAACTTGGAGATGGTTCGGTAGAAAAGACCCAATAACACTTGATATGCTGAGACAAATAGGTGTAGAAGGTATAGTAACAGCACTTCATAACATCCCTCTTGGCGAGGTATGGCCACGCGAAGAAATCCGCAGTCTGCGCCAAGAAATAGAACGCCACGGAATGAGATGGAGCGTGGTAGAGTCACTGCCTGTAACAGAAACCATCAAGTATGCCGGAAAAGACCGCGACGAACAGATTGAAATATATAAGCAGTCAATGCGTAACCTTGCTGCCGAAGGTGTCAAGACTATCTGCTACAACTTTATGCCTATACTTGACTGGGCAAGAACAGACCTTGAATATCCTAACCCCGACGGTACATCTAACCTCTACTTTAACCGTGCAGAGTTTGCATATTTCGATATTCATATATTGAAAAGAGAAAACGCTGAAAAAGACTGGACCGAATCAGACCTTGCCCGTGTTGAAGAGTTGAAAAGTAAGATGACACCCGAAGGAGAAAAACGACTCATAGAGAATATCATCATTAAGACTCAGGGATTTGTGAGCGGTAATTTCTCAGAGTCCGATTATGCTCCGGTAGAGAAATTCCGCAACATGCTTAAGCTTTACGAGGGCATAGACAAAAATCAGCTAAGAGAGAATATGAAGTATTTCTTGGAAGCTATTATGCCCGTGTGCGAAGAAACGGATATAAAGATGTGTGTTCATCCAGATGACCCACCTATGTCGGTTTTCGGTCTGCCACGTATAGTAACTTGCGAAGAAGATATCGCATGGTTCCTCAATGCAATACCAAATTGGCATAACGGTTTGACTTTCTGCGCAGGCTCGCTTTCTGCGGGAGCACATAATGATGTGGTAAAACTTGCAGAGAAATTTGCCGACCGCACACACTTTGCGCATATACGCATCTGCTGTGTAGAGCCTAACGGAAACTTCAAAGAATCATCTCACCTTGATCCGCGTCTGATAAAAATCGTTCGTACTTTTGAAGAAAAGAATCCTTCAATACCAATGCGTGTAGACCATGCTCCACTTATGCTGGGAGATGAAAAGATGGGCTACAATCCTGGATATTCTTTCCACGGACGCATGTTGGCTCTTGGAATGGTTTCTGGCATAATGGCCACCATAGACACTCTTAAATACTAACATAAAGCACCCTGAATGGCAATGACATCATTAGTGGCATAGGCTACTATCGTTGCTGTTCAGGGCGCTTCCTTTTTTTTATACTACTGCATCTTAAAGCGTCTCCCCTTTTTACATGTCGCATAGTTTTACTAAAGCAGAGAAGCTGCTTATCGCTTGAAAATACGCTTTCACTTCTCCAATCATTCATAAAAACGGCTCTACAGCACCTTCTGAGCGGGGTGAAAAAACATTGCGATGAAATAAAAAAAGAATTCGAAAGAACAACCTGCAATATGCGAATGGTCAGGTGAAAGATTGCGATGTTTTTTTAGTTACTCGCAATCTTTTTTTTAGTCTTTTGTGACTTTAATTTGATGTATTAAAGTATTACCTTTGTATTTAACAACGTATTATGCGCTATCAAGAAAAGACGCACGAATACTTCTGTTACAAAAAAATCATTGTTGAATATATAAAATTGAGAAATATGAAATCACTGTTAATCAAAGACACAACTATTTCAGAACGCGCACAGATTGTTCGCGAAGCATTAGGCGCAGAGAGCGACTGCGAGGGCATCGACCTCTCGGATATGTACGATGATTATATCTACGGTTTTAAGGAAATTGCGGAAATCAACCTAGAGTTTAGCGAAAAACATGCGGGAACTGTAGTTGCTGGAAAAATGAGCAGACCATCTGGATGTGGATTCAACAGATAAGCCATAAAGACTGAAAATCTGATGAAGAGAATACTCATTACAGGCGGCAGCGGATTTCTTGGCAGCCGATTGGCTTATTATTTTAGGGATAAGTACGTGTTGCTTCCGAGCCATAGCGAACTTAATATCAGTCGCGAAGAAGCTGTAAAGACATACTTGGAGGAGCATCGCCCTGATGCTGTAATTCATTGTGCCGCCTTAAGCAACACTTGGTATTGCGAGCAACATCCGGAGGAGTCGCACAGAGTGAATGTACAGGGAACAGTAAGAATTGCCAAGGCGTGCAAACTTATTGGTGCCAAACTCGTTTTCATGTCAAGCGACCAAGTGTATAACGGTACGCCTATGCTTGGACCTCTAAAGGAAGAAGATGTGCTTCAGCCCGTAAACTTCTACGGTCGGCACAAGTTAGAGGCTGAACAAAGAGCCTTGTGGAATCTCCCCGATTCTGTAGGCCTGCGACTGACGTGGATGTACGATTTGCCCAACAGTAGCATGAAGCTGAACACCAATATATTGGTCAACCTGCAGAAAGCATACGATGAGGGGGCTCAAATCAAGGCTGCCACGCACGAATATCGTGGTGTGACTTATGTATGGGAGGTTATCAAGAATATAGAGAAAGCTATGTCTCTGCCTGGAGGAATCTACAATTTCGGCAGTGGCAACACTATGAATAGCTATTCCCTCTTCACGGAAGCAGCTAATATGATGAGATTAAAAGATCCTTCTAATTTCATTCTGCCTGATACGGAAAGATTCAGTGACCAAGAAAGGAACCTTACTATGGATTGCTCTCTCATAGAGAAGCATGGCATTCATTTCAATGATAGCACAGAAGGAATAAAAGAGGCTGTGTTTAGGCCTTTCAGAACGGAATAGACACAGAATAGCAAATTATTTCTACTTTTTAGATGTACCGTGCTTCCATAAGTGCCATCAGCGAGAGCAACGGTGATGGCAGGTGCATCCTAATATATCTTCACTTAGTTTATTTATGGCGGCATCCAATAATACAAAATAATTCAGTAACTTAGTAATCGGTAGTTATATCATTTTTTTTGTAATCAATTGATTTTCACCTATAAAGACACAAAATATTTGTGAGACTACCAACTTTTTTATGAACTATTCTTATACCGAACTGGGGTATTATCCTGATAGATTCGTTTGGGGATGAGCCTAAAAAATTAGATAAAAAACGTTATGTACTGAAAAGATGCAAAATCGAGTAGGAGGTAAACACTAATCATAGGTGTTTATCTCCTACTCGATTTCATTCTCTTTTCTTTTTATGGTGGGGTTCAACAAGATAAAGTTTTTCCATGAATCTCGAAATCCAGCTCATTAAATTGAATTCTCTTTCCAATACTATCTCCAAATTTATAAATAAGAAAAATGCGAATATATGTTGGAGCGTCAGATGTGTCATCTGTGAAATTGTTCATATTGATTACAAATTGATTATCCTCGGCAATATTTTGCAAATCTAAGAATGTAAATTTTGAAGGCAGTTTTTCTCGAATTTTATTTATGCAAGAAATCACATTACTTTTATCTCGCTCATCAAAAACATAATTTAACGCAACATGTCCCTTAATTTCTTTTGGTTTCTGTAAGGACTTTACAAAAGATGTGTATTCTTTAGGATTATTACAAATACTTTTTCTTAACAACTCTTTCCATTTAATGCTCATTGGACTGCAATAGGCTACATTAAAGTATTTGAATCTATTCCGTTTTATTGGATGTCCTTCAAAATCACAAAAGAGTCGATATTGCACAACCGACATCTTAAGGTCACCTATTTTTTTATTTTGAGGAATACAGTCGTATTCCTCAAAATAAATATTATATATTCTTTCGGCAATGGCTATGCCTTCTATAGCACAAAACCATTCACTCTCTTTTATCATATTACTTAACCCCATATTTTTGGTTATATTTAGCATGATCTTTATTGTACATAAATTTCACATTACGTGAATCCGTCATTTTATCCGGATGCAAAGAAACACTTTCTTTATGGCATGTTGTCGTAGCCCATTGCAAGTGTGTAGCTTGCTGTCTTGTTGTCCGCACCTGTATAAGTACCTGTTGCGCTTACAAGACGGTAGAGGGCATCATAAGTATAGGTATGCGCCATCTGTCCGCCAGCCTTTCCACTCTGTGGAACAGATGCACCGTTTACCACGCTGAGTACATTGCTCACTGCATCGTAAGTATAGGCATTATCCATGATGGTGTTGCCACCACTATTCACCGTAAGGTTCTGCAATCTAGACGCTGTGGGTCGTAGGTGTAGAATGTCTCAGCACCGTTGCAATACTTCAAAGAAGCAAAATGTGTATATTCTTTGACTTTTCCTATTGATTTTACAGGAGGTTTATATCCTTGTCTTGATGTGTCCAACAGCTCGCTGATTCCTTTGTAGAAAGATGATTTTTGGAAACAGCGTTTCACTCATTAAAAATTTCTCTATATATGGTAGTTCTACAATTATTTAATCACATTTGACATAATAGATTGCACCATCATGCCTAATCATAATAAATATAGTCATATTCCTGGGAAATACTATTATATTATCGGCGCTAGGAAACCATATATCACTAAAATAATTATATAAATCTATTGTACGGAATACATCTATTGTTTTAAACTCATCCCAATTAATACAGATAACATCACAACATAAATTCAAATCTGCAAATAATTCTAATAATGAAAAGTGGTCATCAAGTGCATTATACTTTTCTATAAAAGAACCATTTGATTGAAAATTATCAAAAACAGACTCATGTAAATCATATACTTTAATATTCTTTCGAAAATGTTGGTAGCATATATTACAGTCTGTTTGATTCAATTTTTGAAACGAGGGAAATAACTCCCCCGTTTCTTTTTCAAATAAATCAATTTTAAAGTTTTCCATATTTTATTTCTTTATAGGCTCAGCACCCACTAATACCACCTGCATTTCGTTTGCCTTTTGTGAAATCCCAATAGTTTATATGTGGGTATTCTTCTCCGCTGCCAGGCTTTGCATTAGGATGCGCAGGGTCAAGACGATAACCTTTTTTTGAATCTCCTCTCGAAGGGCTTCCGAATTTACCTTTTTGCTTAGGCAAAGACTCAGTTTTACCTAAACCTAACTTTTCTTTTACACTTTCAAGAACTTTGCAACACCTCCTTTCACAATCGCTTTCCCATCTGGATCAACATACAAAAGAGGATTATCAGCAGCAAAACTAAATCCACTGAATGCAGGATATTTTTCTGCTAATGGATCTACAGAAATCCACAAACTCAACCTTGGGTCATAATACCTCGCCCCATAGTAATACAATCCTGTCTCCTCATCGAATTCCTTCGCATTGAAAA
>ENA-ORTB01000323-ORTB01000323.1-human-gut-metagenome-genome-assembly--contig:-NODE-323-length-65590-cov-4.984878_pt1 | contig 65590 bp, 46 predicted proteins | sample MGYA00241905_ERZ509174 | MGnify/ENA primary metagenome ERZ509174 (study PRJEB26280, sample SAMEA2338851) | human gut metagenome | biome: human gut; feature: human-associated habitat; material: faeces... | reverse complement strand
ATTGGTCAAATCTTGGTCAAAACCCCTTGACCAACTATATATTTTAGTACATCCACGCTCTGAAACCCTTGATTTTCCTGCATTCCTACTTATCAATAGACTTCATCGTCGGGAACAACAATACATCCCTGATTGCCTGCGAATCTGTAAGCAACATACAAAGTCTGTCAAGTCCGTATCCGATTCCGCCTGTTGGTGGCATTCCAAGTTCAAGTGCATATAAGAAATCTTCATCTGTATGCTCTGCCTCATCATCTCCTGCATCTGCATTAGCATCCTGCTGTGCAAAACGCTCTCTCTGGTCTATCGGATCATTGAGTTCTGAATATGCATTACACATCTCCCATGTATTACAGAAAAGTTCAAAACGCTCTACTTTTGTAGGGTCTGTTGGTTTCTTCTTTGTAAGTGGAGAAATCTCTATTGGATGGTCAGTGATAAATGTAGGCTGTATAAGCTCTTTCTCGCAATACTCCTCAAAGAACAGGTTAATAATATCACCTTTCTTGTGACGTTCCTCATATTCGATATGATGCTCATCTGCAAGTTTTTTTGCTGCCTCATCACTTTCGACCTTATCAAAATCAATGCCTGCATATTTTAAAATTGCCTCATTCATTGTCATTCTTGCAAATGGCTTGCCAAGATCAATTTCAACACCATTATATGAAATCTTTGTTGAACCTACTACTTTTTCTGCCAGATAACGGAACATTGATTCTGTAAGTTCCATCATTCCCTCATAATCTGTATATGCCTGATAAAGTTCCATAAGAGTAAACTCCGGGTTGTGTCTTGTATCTACGCCTTCGTTACGGAATACTCGTCCAATCTCATATACTCTTTCAAGTCCGCCTACTATAAGTCTCTTTAAATATAATTCTAACGAAATACGAAGCTTTACATCCTCATTGAGTGCATTATAGTGTGTTTCAAATGGTCTTGCGGCTGCTCCACCGGCATTAGATACAAGCATAGGTGTTTCTACTTCCATGAAATCTCTTGATGCAAGGAAATTTCTGATTTCTTTCATCATAAGTGATCTCTTTACAAATACATTTTTACTTTCCTCATTCATAATAAGGTCAATATATCTCTGACGATAACGTACATCTGTATCTGTAAGACCATGGAATTTCTCAGGTAAAATCTGAAGGGATTTCGATAACAGTGTCAATTCTTCCGCATGTATGGAAATCTCTCCTGTTTTTGTTCTAAATGCATAACCTTTTATGCCATAGATATCACCAATATCTGATTTTTTAAATACAGCATACGGCTCTTCTCCAATTGAATCTCTGGACACATATATCTGTATTTTTCCTTTGAGATCCTGAATATTACAAAATGATGCTTTTCCCATGACACGCTTAAACATCATACGGCCTGCCACCGATACCTGAATAGGAGATGCATCCATTATTGCTCTTCTTTCGTTGTAATCATCATTTATTACTTTACGGGCTTCCGCTTCGTCCATTCCCTCTGTATCAGGCTTAACTCTGCCAGCAAGAAGTTTCTCTTCATGTGCTGTGTAAAGTTCTTTTACTTCATCCGAATGATGCGTCTGATCATACTTTGTAATCTCAAACGGATCTTTTCCTGCTTCCTGTAATGCAGCAAGTTTCTCTCTTCTTACCTTTAAAAGCTGGTTTAAATCCTGCTGTGTCTGTGGTTTTTTCTGCTGTTCTGCCACTTTTATTACTCCTTCCGTTTTTATTATTATCTGCTTACGCTCATTACTTCATATTTTATCATTTCACCATTTGGTGTCTCTATCTCGATAATATCACCTTTTGCTGCCCCTATAAGTGCAGCTCCGACAGGTGATTCATTTGAGATTTTATTATTAAGACAGTCAACCTCTGTTGAACCTACGATCTTATACTCCATCTCATCACCAAACTCAATATCTTTAATCTTTACCGTAGCACCTACATTAACCTTGTCAGCATCTCCCTCGTCATGCTCTACTACCTCAGCATTTTTAAGGATATTGTCGATTTCTTCGATACGCGCTTCTATGTCACGCTGCTCATCTTTTGCAGCATCATACTCAGCATTCTCTGACAAGTCTCCCTGCTCTCTTGCTTCCTTGATTTTCTGTGCTACTTCTTTTCTTTTATTTAATTTTAAGTCGTTTAACTCATCTTCCAGTGCCTTAAGACCTTCACGAGTCATAAGATTTTTCTTTTCAGCCATCTTAAATCCTCCATAAATTCATATTCATATCGCTTGATTATACTGCAAAACCGCCATTTAGTCAACCTCGGCATTTTTCCACAATCCTTCATTTCTGCTGCCGGTCGCAACTGCCCCATCATCACAACTTGTTCTAAACGGTGCGGCAGGTATTCCATTTTTGCCAAATAATGTCACTTCTGAATAATTTGTCCAGCAGTATCTTGCATATTTAGGCTTATCTACCTCAAATGCCGATACTACAATATCATTTCCTGCAATCTTGGCATCTGCTTTATAATATTTCTTATCATCACCTGCAATCTCAAATCCTATAAGTTTCTCTCCCTTACATTCCATGCCATTATCTGCATAATCAAAATGAAGTATCATTTTTTCTTCGTCTTTTTCATACGACTTGTATATCGGTCCAAATGCACTCTTTTCATTATCATTTTTATATACATGATAAAGTGCCTGCTCGCAGAGTCTCTCTCCAACAACATCTTTCTGTACCGGATGAATGTTTCCATACTCGCCCTTGTCAAGTATGACTGCAATTCCTGTGTTTTTAACAGTCTTAAACACACGCATCTGGGCTTCTCGTATAAACGGCCAGTTATGGTAATCAGGCTCTCCATCATTCTTAAACATAGGAAGCTGAACAATCATAAATGGGAGTTGCTCATCTCTCCAGTCATGACGCCACTGTCTTATAAGTGTTGAAAGCATCGTATAATATGTATAAGGCATATGGTCATCTTCCTCGCCCTGATAATATAAAAATCCTCTGAGCGTATAAGGCATTACCCTCTTAAGAAGCGAATCGTAAAGTCCGTTAGGTCTTGTCTCATTTCTTGGTCCCATAGGTCCCGGATACTGATTTTCTCCAAAAAGGCTTATCGCCTCATCCCATGTAGGATTTTTGGCAGTCTCATAATAATGACCGACATTCTTATCAAACTCTGCCTGATATTTAATATATTCTTCTCTTGCTTTTATGTACTCCTCTGGATTTTGCCCCTTAACCGCATTATCATATTTATCAAGATAAGGTTTTAAAGGTGTCTCCTGCTCCATAAACTCCCTGCTCGTCCAGCATGAAGCCGAAGTTCCGCCCCAGTTGCAGCCGATAATACCTACCGTCACTCCAAGTTTTTTTGAAAGCTCTTTTGCAAAATAGTATGCAACGGCAGACCAGTTTTTGCAATTATCAGGTGTGCAATGCTGCCACTCACTCTTTTTTTCTGCTTCAAAAAGTTCATCTCCGACCCATGACACTTTCGGCGTATAATAATACCTTACACCGTCATCTTTTACATTTGCACAAACTTCCTGTCCGTTCATGCTGTTCTGAAGTTCAAGCTCCATATTGGACTGACCTCCGGCAAGCCATACCTCACCTATCATTATATCTGTATATTTTTTAGTCTGTACTCCATCCGACACCTCAAGTTCATAAGGTCCGCCTGCAGCCATCGGCGGCAGCTCAATCTCCCATCTGCCGTTATTTACATCTGAACTTACTTTTTTTTCATCTATTACTGCTGTAACATTTTTTTCATCACTTTCTCCCCAAAGTAATATATTTTTTTCTCTCTGAAATACCATATGGTCGCTAAAAATAGCCGGTAAACTTAACATACTTCGTCCTCCTGATTATTATCACTTTTGTACTCATTATATCATAAATTTGTGCAAGCTTTTTGCACATAATGGAGTTTCGTTAGAAACTCTTAATATGAACACTTTTGTGTTCATTATATCATAAATTCGCTCGAATAAATACAAAGTTTTTCCATCTGTTTTACATTCCAAATCTTATAGTAACAGTTCAGCCTTGCACATCTTATATAAAAACAATCGGCATTGCTATTGTCACACTTTTATAGATAGGTTATAATAAATATGTAGCTGTTGTTGTACATACCAAAAATGAACAGCAGTTATATAATAAGTTTTTACGAAACTATTTGCTATGTCTTTGCAGTCAATAAGTTTCGTTACAACCTAATCTATCTAACGCAGGGAGGGCTGGCATATTGAAAAAAGGAAGCTTAATAAAAAGAATTTTAGCAAGTATATTAATACTTGCCGCTGTCGCTGTCATATCTATTCTTATAATAAAAAAAGGGAAAGTCAAATTATACAGTGATTCATCCACTACCGGCAATACAAGTGGCAATCTTTTAAATGGTGGTCTTTTCACACAGGCAGACAATGTGATTTATTTTGCCAATCCAAACGACCATAATAAACTATACAAAATGAATGCAAACCTCAGCAAAATAAAAAAAGTCTATAATGACAAGGTCAGTTATATAAATGCTGCCGGAAATTACATTTTTTACACCAGAAGAAATGATAAATTCAAAAAATCTGATAATGCACTGTTGTCTTTAAGTACTACCGGACTTTTCAGAATAACAAAAAACGGTACTGATTTATCAAGGCTTTATGAAGACCCTACTCAAGTAGCCTGCCTTTATGGAAATCATGTATATTACCAGCATTATGACCATAAAAAAGGTCTTGAACTTTATTCAGCGAAAATAGACGGTTCAAAAAATAAACTTCTTAAAAGAGAAGCCATATCACCTTATTCTGTTTCCGGTAACACTATTTATTATTCCGGCTGGGCAAAAGAACATAATATTCATTCAATGGATATTTCAGGTGCCAATGACAAAGTCATATACAATGGCAACTGTACATCTGTTATAAAATCAGGCGACTACATATATTTTCTTAACATGAATCAAAACTATAATTTGTGCCGTATCGGACTTGATGGTGGTTCTGCCGAAACTATAGTCCAATATAAACTTGCCACATATAATATCACAAATGATGGCAACATTATTTTCTATCAAGTTGATAACGGTCAAAACAATGGTATATATATGTATGATATGAGTACCGGCACAAATGAGCAGATTGCTGCAGGCAATTTCAATTTTATACATATAATCTCCGATTATGTTTTCTATGAAGACTATGAGGGAAAAACAGCATACTACTACAATATTTCAACAGGTGAAAATAAAAATTTTAATCCAACTGTTGAAAAAGACTAAAACAGAACACAAATAAAAGAACATATAGCATAGCTTATATACAAACTGTGCCATATGTTCTTTTTTAATGTCTGTGAAAATGTTCGTAACATAGCAGAAAACCAGCGTTTTTCCCTTTTTTATTTTAACAGTTCAGTCTTTCATTTCTTAGATTAATGAACCATCAACTGCCAAAACTCAGCTTTTATTTTATTTCCAGTATTCTTTATTCATTGTGCAGGCAAGTACCATTTTCTTTGGAAGTTTTTCATAATTTTTTCCAAGCTTATATCCAAACAGCCTAAAGCCACACTGCATCATAAAATAAAATGTCTTTATAAATTTTCCATTTTTCAAAAGACGGATTATAACTTTTTTGGCATAGCCTGCCCCTTCTTTTTCAGAAGAAATATTATCAAATATCTCATGATACTGTCTCTGTGACACACCGAGGTCAAAGCTCCTTACAAACTGCTGTTTACAAGTATATGAATGTGAATGGATAACCTTTGCATCCGCCACATATGCAACGCTGAATCCTGCCTGCATCTCTTTATATGCCATTATCATATCTTCATTAAATATCGTTTTCTTGACAAATCCGCCAAGTTTTTTATATACATCAAGTCTGTACATTGCACATACATCCGAGCAAAAATAAGCTTTTATTCCAAGCTTTTTTTCATCCTTTTTAGTTTTTACGATACTTTCCTCCGGATAGTTATTTTCTCTTGTCATCCGCTCTATCTCATCCGCATCTTCTCTTGCAAGCTGCCTTGCGTAAGCTATCCCTACTTTTCTGTCATCAAATGCATTTAAAAGATTTTCGATAACATAATCATCATAACATACCGCATCCTGCGTCATAAAAAGAACATATTCACTTTTCGCCATAAGTGCCCCATATGCCCTTGTTGCACCGTGGTCAAAATCAGACTTTTTTATCGGATGAACAGATATTATATTTGCAAGTCTGTGACTGCATTTTTCTTTATCAAACAGCTTTTCGTCTTTACTCTCTATCGTCTGTAAAAGATATATGTGTTCCGGTCTTTTGCTCTGCTTATAAAGTTTTTCAAGCATTTTTACAAAATCATTGCCCGCTTTATATATCGGTATAACAACATCTACACTGTTTCCCATATTTTACACCTTTCTTTTTGTAAGTCTATGTAATTATTTTTTATCACCATGCCAACAATTTATTTATCACTTATTTTCGCTATTGTTTTCGACACCCAAAATAAAAAATCTCATTACATATGCAAACATTTTTATCACTTATTTTCGCTATCGTTTTCGACACTCCAAATTAAAAATCTCATTACATACGCAAACATTTCATTATTTATTTTTGTCTCTCTCGGCAAGAAGTTTTCCAATAACCTCAACTGCATTCTGGGCATCTTCCGAATAACCATCTGCTCCTATTTCATCAGCAAATCCCTGTGTTATAACTGCTCCGCCAATTATGACAAGCGTATCCATATTATTTTCCTTTACAAGATTTACAACCTTTTTCATCTCCATCATAGTGGTTGTCATAAGTGCCGAAAGACCGATTATATCCGCATTATGCTCCTTTGCAGCTTCTATGATAGTCTCTGCCGGGACATCTTTTCCAAGGTCGATAACATCATAACCATAATTTTTAAGCATGAGCACTACAAGATTTTTTCCAATATCGTGTATATCATGCTCAACGGTTGCCATTACTATCGTACCCAAAGGCTCTTTATCTTTATTCTGTGCAAGCACCGGTTCTAACACACCGATACCAAGTTCCATTGTCTCAGCACTTGATATGAGCTGCGGAAGATAATATATCTGTTTATCAAAGAGTTTTCCAACATGCGTTATCGCCGGTATCAGACTTTTATCTATTATAGACTGTGCGTCTGCACCATTGTCAAGTGCTTCCCTCACGAGTTCTTCTATCTTTTTGCTTCTTCCCTTGACAACAGCTTCAAAAAGTTTGTCATCCTTTGGCACATCACTGTCTATATCAGAGGCAGATGCAGTATTTCCCGCCTGTGCCGTAACCTGTGACGCATCTATGTCTCCTGACAGCACCGAAAGTTTTCTTCCCGTAACCCTGTTTATATATCTTGTGTCTGACTCAGGTTTATTCATAAGAAGGTCAGCGGCAAACATTGAATGCATAAGAAGATCCTGTGACGGATTTGCGATTGCCATAGTAAGTCCGTGGCTTATGGCGATACTCATAAAACTACTGTTTACAAACATTCTCTCAGGCAGTCCGAAGGAAATATTTGAAAGACCACACGCCGTTGCCACTCCTATATCATTTTTGCAATACGAAATAGTTTCCATTGTCTCTTTAGCGGCATTTCTGTTTGCCCCTATCGTAGCAACAAGACCGTCAACAACAACATCATCTTTTGTAAGGCCAAACTCATATGCCCTCTCAAGAATCGTATGAATAATCTCTTTCTTTTCATCAATATCCTTTGGAAGCCCTGCTTCTGAAAGCGGAAGTAGGATAAACATTGCACCATATTTTCTCGCAACCGGAATAAGTTTTTCAAATTTTTCGGGCTCAAGAGAAATTGAATTTATCAATGCTCGTCCCGGATATATTCTAAGTGCTGCCTCGACAACTGACGGATGACTTGAATCGATAGACAGCGGCAGATTACTTACAAGAGTAAGTTCATTTACACATTTAAGCATCATTTCTTTTTCATCAATGCCGTTCATACCCATATTTACATCAAGGATAGATGCACCAAACTCCTCTTGCGACTCAGCCATCTCGCAGACCATATCAAGGCTTCCCTCACGAAGCTGTGCCTGAAGTGCTTTCTTTCCTGTCGGATTTATCCTCTCACCGATAATAAGAAAATCTCCGTCAAGGTCAATCGGCAGCACATTTCTCTCAGTAGACAATGCTCGCCTTAAGACTTTTCCCTCTCTCTTTTCAAAAGAGCCGCCGTCCTTATAACCTTTCTCAATAAGAAGTTCATTTAAAAGCCTTATATGCTCAGGTGTTGTTCCGCAGCATCCTCCCACAACATCTGCACCAGCCTCAACAAGCGGCATCATTTCTCTTGCAAATTCCTCAGGTCCCATATCATAGATGGTGACACCATCCTCAAGTTTTGGCAGACCTGCATTTGGCTTTGCCACAATCGGAACATCTGCATATTCTGTCATCGTCTTTACTATCTCAATCATCTTGTCAGGTCCCGTTGAACAGTTTACACCGACCGCATCGACACCAAGAGTAGTCATTACAAGAGCCGCCGTCTCAGGATTTGTACCATAGAGAGTTCTGCCATCCTCATTAAATGTAAGCGTCACCATAATAGGAAGCTCACAAACTTCTTTAGCCGCAATAACTGCGGCCCTGCACTCCTGAAGACTCATCATAGTCTCAACCACAATAAAATCAATCCCTGCATCAGCAATGCATCTTATCTGTTCCTTATATATATCAACAAGTTCCTCAAACATAAGTGGTCCGACAGGATATACCTGTTTTCCGGTCATAGTAATGTCACCTGCGATGTAAACCTGTCTGCCTGCTTTCTTCTCCTCGTCCGTCAGCCCTTCATCAACGGCAGCTTTAGAAATCTCTACAAGTTTTGTGTTTATCTCAGAAAGCTTGTCATCAAGACCGTACTCCTCAAGTTTTACCCTATTTCCCGAAAATGTAGGTGCATACAAAACATCACTGCCCGCCTGTATATATTCAATCTGAAGCTGCTTTAAAACTTCGCTGTTTTCAATAATCCACTCCTCAGGGCAGACACCAACCGGCATACCTCTTTTCTGTAGATTTGAACCCGTTGCACCATCAAGTATAAGTTTTGATTTTTTTATTCTATCTCTAAACTCTTTTTTTGTCATAACAATATATAATCCTCATTTCCGAGCATTTTATCATCACCGCCTGCTCTTATTCATCAAGAGTAATTATAGCCGAAAAGCATTTGTTTTACAACACTTTGATATTATGATAAACTTAGGGGCACACTATAAATGTGATTATAATTTAATACCGCAAGCACACTCGTAAATCCCCACTTTGCTTTTGCAAGAGTCACTCATCACCTAATGGTAATGGGTTCTCTCTTCAATTTTATAAAACATCACTTAAAAAGGAGCGATTAACATTGAAAACAATAGGAATAGTTGCTGAATATAATCCGTTCCACAACGGACATAAATACCAGATAGAACAGACAAAAAAACAGCTTGGTGCCGACAATGTTGTTGTCGTAATGAGCGGCAATTTTGTCCAGCGTGGCGGCGTTGCGTGGACAGATAAATATCTCCGCACAAAAATGGCAATAGATTGTGGTGCTGACTTTGTCTTTGAACTTCCAACTGTTTTTGCATGTGCAAGTGCTGAAACTTTTGCCCTTGGCTCTGTAGCACTCCTTGACTCTCTCGGTTTTGTCGATGAAATCTGTTTTGGCAGTGAAGAAGGAAATCTTGAAATACTTGAAAAGATTTCTTCTATATTAAATAGCAATGATTATATTAAAGAACTTGAAATATACTTGAAAAAAGGGATATCATTTCCTGTCGCACGAGAGGAATATCTAAAACAGCATATGCCCCAATATCGTGATATCCTCCCAACACTTTTAAAACAGCCAAACAACATATTAGGAATCGAGTATATAAAAGCACTAAAAAGAATAGGAAGTCATATCAAACCTGTTACAATAAAAAGGATTGACAATGGTTATCATTCGACAAGCCTTGATAGCACTCCCACTCTTTCAGACAACACCTGTAATTTAATTCCAAACAGAAATATGCAAAATACAAACAAAAATGTTTGCTGCAGTCCTGACTCTAAAAAAGAAATATATTTGTCTGATAAAGAAAATAACAAATTCAGTTCAGCATCTGCAATAAGAACATCATTTGAAAAGTTAAACTTTTTTTCAGATATAAATAAAAAAGAAGCAGCTTTAACTACTATCACTACGCATGTGCCTGAACCTGTCATAAATATTTTAAAAAATAATCTTACACGATTTCCTGCCGACAACCCCCTTTTCTCTGATATGCTGTATTTTAAGCTCTTATCATTAAAAAAAGAAGATATGCCGTTAGGAATTTATAGTGATATTTCTCCCGAATTATCCGACAGAATATATAATAATCTGCCACATTACAAAGGCTTTGACAACTTTGCAGACATCTTAAAGACAAAGCAATATACACACACACGCATCACAAGAGTGCTTACACATATTCTGCTTGATATAAAAAAAGAAGACATGGAGCTGTTTATAACTAAGCTTTATCCTAACAGAGATAAACCGCTTACAAAAAATTCACAGGCTGATGAGCATGATAAAAATATTACGGATTTTATGCCGACTTTAGCATATGCCAGACTTTTAGGAATGAACAAAAACAAAAGCGGACTTCTTCGCAATATAAAAAATATTCCTCTTATCACAAAAGTTGCTGATGCAGACAAAAGCTTTGAAAGATTTCTGTCACAATTCCAAACTGACAATGCGTTTTCCAAAAAGCCTGCACAAGCAAATAAAAGTAACGGCAATAACGCTGTATCTGTAACAGACAAACAGCACTTACAATACATGAAACAGCTTCAAAAAATGTTTAAATATGACCTGTTTGCAGCAGAGCTGTATCGTTTCTGCACTCACAAGCATGTTCCCGATGAATATCGCGCAGGAGTTTATATTTTGCATTGACTGAAGTAAATAAAGAAATACACACTGGAGGTAACGATAATGTTATTAAAAAATATGTCAGACTATTTTACAAAGAAAGAATTATTATTATGGATAGGTTCAATACTCACAATATTGATATCATTTATTCTTTTTAAAGGTGACAATACACTGTCACTTATAGCATCACTCATCGGTGTTACATCACTTATATTTTGTGCAAAATGAAATCCGTTTGGACAATTTCTCATAATCATATTCAGTTTACTTTATGGAATTATTTCATTTTCATATGCATATTACGGCGAAATGATAACTTATCTTGGCATGACTGCACCAATAGCTTTGTTTTCAATGATCACATGGCTTAAAAATCCTTATGAAGGCAATAAATCAGAAGTCGAAGTGAAACATCTTAAGTTGAAGGATATTATACCTATGATAATCCTGACCGTTATTGTAACCTTTGTTTTTTATTTTATATTGGATTATTTTAATACGGCAAATCTTATTCCGAGTACATTTTCAGTCACAACAAGTTTTCTTGCAATTTATCTGACAACAAAAAGAAGCCCTTTTTATGCAGTTGCATATGCCGCAAACGACCTTGTGCTTATCGTACTTTGGAGCATTGCCGCAAAAACAAATATTACATATGTTTCTGTGGTCGTCTGCTTTGCAGTATTTTTGTTAAATGATATTTACGGATTCATAAACTGGCAAAAAATGCATAAACGACAGACAACATGTGAAATGTGCCAGTGATACATTTCACCTGTTGTTTAGCAGAATAATTATTAGTCAAGTGGATATCCACAATCCGCTTTGCTGCCTGATAGTGTTAAATTTGATGGTAACATCACTTTTTACACTCTTTTTAATCTTATGCTTTCGGTTTTAATGGGCCATAATATATTGCAAAAGGAATGTTAAATTCATAAATATCTTTGCAAATATACCATATCTATTAACTGTACACCGCCCTCATAGATTGGGTGATTATAATTATCGGTAAAGAAATTAGGAATCTTGTGAGAACGGATAAATCCACATTTTTCATAAAATGGTATTGTCAATGGACTGTCACCTGTTCCAACCTGCAAAATAGAATATTCTTCTGCATATTTTTCTGCAAGGAAGTCTATCAGAGCTTTACCATAGCCATTTCCTTGGTTCTTTGGATCAACTTGCGATATTTTTAATTTCAAGTATTCCATTATCTTCATCAGTAACGACACATTCAACTTTTACATTACCATCTTCAAGTACATACATAGTACCCTTTTCAAGATAGCGATCAATCATATTTTCCTGTTCATCAGCTAATAACAATAATGATATAAACTGCTTTTTATTTACATTTACTTCTCGAATTATCATATCCACTACTCCGTCAAACTGGAAGTTATTAATCTACAATTTTATTCTATAGCCCATCTTCTTGCCCTTCGGACAAGAAGCATCCCTCGCTCAAAGAGCTCGGTCAACTCCCGATTTGTTACTCGTCAATATCTATTCTTTCAATCTTAAAAATAACAGGTCTTGTACCATCATTACAGCAGGTAATCATAATCTTATCATCGTTCGTCCAGCCATGCATTATTGCTCCACCTTGAAGTGCTGAATAAATATATCTGCTGATGGCATCCCACGCTTCTGAACAAAATGGAACTCCATCTGTTCCACAATGCATTGTTCCCGGAGAAAGTAATACCCCTTCATCCGTTTTTCCGCTTTTTATCAGTGTGCCTGCTCCCATATGCCAATAGTCATCACGCTCATCGTTACGATAAAACATAAATTCATCTCCAACATTGTAACAAGGACATTTCCCACTGTCGGGTACTGCACAATATTGTGCCTGTAATTCCGGAAATAATTTTTTATCCAAAACAGTAACTTTCACTCTATGCTCCATATCGTATCTCTCCTTAAAATTTAAAATTCATGTAATATGTATTCTACCTGCTATCCTTCTTCCTATAATTTGCAATACCAAATATTGCCATAAGCAAAACACAAGCAAATACCATCCAGCCTATAAGATATCCTGTTCCAAGCTTCGTAAATGTGTCATAGTATCCCTTTAAGTATATTACAACTATTACAGCGGGGAGAATGTATGACATATAAAATCTGATCCCGTCAGGATATCTCATTCCCTTTCCAATGTTGGTTTCCGCATGAAATCCTTTCCAGCCCCAGCCATTCTTTTTGGTGCAGAAAAGTACAAATATCATACTTCCAAGCGGCAAAAGATTATACGATACAAGGAAATCCTCAAGATCCATTATTGAACTTCCCGGTCCGAGTGGCTGAAATCCTGCAAGTTTGTTAAATCCAAATACGGCGGGAAGTGAAAGTAATGTCATAAATACTATATTCCATCCGACTACTTTCTTTCTCGAATATCCTTTTAAATCTATGTAAAATGATATTATATTCTCAAAAACTGCAATAACCGTAGACAGTGCGGCAAATGACATAAATACAAAGAATGCTGTTCCCCATATTCTTCCACCTGCCATATGATTAAATACATTAGGCAATGTTTTGAAAAGAAGTGATGGACCTGCATCCGGCTGAACTCCATATGCAAAACACGCCGGTATGATTATAAAGCCTGCCATGAGTGCAACAAATGTATCAAGTACAACGATATTTACTGCTTCGCCGCCTATCGTCCTGTCCTTTTTCAGATAACTTCCAAATATCTCCATGGCACCGATACCTACACTAAGAGTAAAAAACGCATGTGTCATGGCATCAAATATGACCGGTCCTAGTCCTCTGGATCTTATTGTATCGAGATTTGGAACCATATAAAATTTTATTCCGCTTGACGCATTTGGAAGTACAACGGAGTGTACCGCCAATACGATAATAAGTATTATAAGCAGTGACATCATTACCTTTGTAACTTTCTCAATGCCATTCTGAAGTCCCAGCGCACAGACTCCAAAAGAAAGCACAACTGCCACGATTGTCCATATTGTCATATTTCCCGGATTGCCAAGCATTGACGCAAACTTTGCAGAAACTTTTTCTGAATCAAGCCCTGCCATTTTTCCCGATGCTTCGAGCCATGCATAATACAGCATCCAGCCTGCAACCATTGTATAAAATGCCATTAAAATATAACTTCCTACTACTGAAACCCATTTAAAATAGTGCCATTTACTTCCTTTACTCTCAAGAACTTCAAATGCCCTTGCCGCACCTTTACCACTTCCTCGTCCTATTGCAAACTCTGCACACAATATTGGAAATCCCAGCATTGCAAGAAACACCAGATATATCAATACAAATGCAGCTCCACCGTTTTCGCCACATATGTACGGAAACTTCCATACATTTCCAAGTCCGACTGCGCATCCCGCCGATACAAGGATAAATCCAAGACGCGAGCCAAATTTTTCTCTCTCTTTTACTTCATTTTGCATTTTCTTCCTCCATTTTATTTTGATGCTTTATAGCATTAAACTAAAATTGACGCTATTGCTGTTCCCAATGCACCTGCAATGGTTCTAAGACTGCATATTATCGCTGTTCCATCTGAATAATACTCTTTTTTAATCTCTTTCATTCCCCATGCAGTCATAGGCATCATTATTGCTCCGATACCGATTGAACGAAATGAATACATTACCCATATCGGAACAACATTTCTCGTAAGAAATGCCAATATAAACGAGCATATACTGATCGCATATAAAAGCCTTATACCATATTTCTGGTACAGCCAGCCGCCAAGTACACTTGATACTGCCATGATGACAGCACCCGGAAGCATTATATAACCGGCTCTTTCCATGCCTGCTCCGGTCATTCTGTTTATATAAACCGGGAACCACAATGCCGTACCCATCATGATACCATAAATAAATATACTTGTCACTACAACCGCCATAAACCTTTTATTTTTAAATAACTCCAGCCTGATATATGGATTTTTTATTTTCTTTTGCCGACTTATAAAAATTAAAATAAACACTATCGATATACAACTATAAAGTACGACCTTTAAAATCGCATATTCACTTATCTTTACAAACTCATCCGCTGTCAGATTTTTCTGCCAGTAATTTATATCTTTTACCGATATATCCCTTATCGACATACAGGCAAGCATAAGAAATATTACCGAAATACTGCTAAACAAAAAAGATATTATATCAAAATTTTTAAATAATCCTATTATTTTTTGATATAAAAACAGTCGTAAAGAATTAAAATAACGACAAAAATTGCCTGTCAAATTTGTCTGCTTAAAAAACTTATTTTCTTTCAAATCCTGTTTGCCTGAACAATTTTCCAGAGTACAATTTGCCGACATTTTACTTTTTTCACAGCTATATAAATTTATATTTTCTTTTTCATCGTAATTTTCGTAATGTGTTTTTTTCCTCCTATGACATTTAAACCATGTCAAAAAAATCACAAATACAGACATTATCAATATCCACCACATTATTGTCTGCCACGATATTTTTTTAACAAGCATTATCGTGATAACAGGTGCAAGTGCCGATGATAAGTTTAGCATAAATCCATAAATTCCCATTACAAGCCCTGTCTTTTGTTTTGAAAACGAACTAAGCAGAACTACTTGTGACAATGTAAGGATAATACCACTTCCTATTGCCTGAAATACTCTGCCTGTTAATATCAATACATAATTAAAACTTATCGCAGTAAATAATACCCCACTCCCAAATACAAACATTGCACCTAGAAATAACACTTTCCTGTTGATATTTTTTGTTAGAAAAACAGATAATATCGTTGTGATGCCTATTGTCATTGAATATATACTTGTCATGAGTTGGGCTTTATCTGCTGACAATGAAAACTGCTTCATTATCAACTCAAATATTGAAGAAAATGCTGTATGCGAAAACGACCCCATCATACAGCCAACGACCATCAATATTATAAAAATCTTATTCTTTGATATTTTTTTCTTTTTACCCTTAATATTATTACTGATATTTTTTTCCAGTGGCATATCATTCCTCTTTTACATCAAAACATCTTCATATATTTACAAATATAACATTTATACATTTTTATTATATTATGCCTATCCCTTTATACCTTTAATATATAGTTCAAAAGATATTTCAACCTTAAATGTCATATCTCTCACCTGATATAAGTATATCCCATTATTTGTTCAACAATTCAGAATTGAACAAACTCTTTGAAAAATAAACAAAACAAAGCCTGCAAAACCACTTCAGTTTCCTTGCCACTCAATCTTTAAGGACTTGCCAGCATTTCTGCTCCCATTTCTGAATCTCACTTTCCTTCAGTTCACTCGCTCTAATACCTCGGCAGGCTTTCATCATTCCATGCCATAATTTTCAATTTTTTCTCAATAAACCGTAATTATTTTGTTAATTAATCTGACAACAATTAAATATTAAATCCATAATTCCATTTCTAACAAATCCCGATTTATTCCAAATATCTACTACTTTAATTGCATTTGTTTTTCAAAAAGAAGCACCGCTCTCGCGGTGCTTCCAAAATTTTATATTTATTTAGTTGTACAAATATTTACCGAAAATACTTTTCAAGCAAAAATCCCTTCTTGAACTTCGTTCAAGAAGTATCGCTCGCTTTTCAAGCTCGCTCTATTTGTAAAGCTCAACTAACTTCTGTAAGTGCTCATAACGAGCCTTTGCAGCTTCCTCAGATTCCTTGAAGAGTCTCTCAGCACGCTCTGGGAATGGCTTAACAAGACGAGTATAACGAGCCTCGTTGTTAAGGAATGCCTGGTAATCATCGAAGCTTACACCCTTCTCTGAAGTGAATGTAAATGGATTCTTACCATCTGCTTTGTTTGCAGGGTTGAATGAGAAGAGGTTCCAGTAACCAGCCTTAACAGCTTTCTTCATCTCATCCTGGCAGTGGTTCATTCCACCCTTAGCGATTCCGTGGAGCTCACAAGGAGCATATCCGATGATAAGTGATGGTCCTGGATAAGCCTCAGCCTCTGCGATAGCCTTAACAGCCTGTGCAGGATTTGCACCAAGTGCAATCTGAGCAACATATACATAACCATAGCTCATAGCGATCTCAGCAAGACTCTTCTTACCGATTTCTTTACCGGCTGCAGCGAACTGACAAACTTCACCGATGTTTGAAGCCTTAGAAGCCTGTCCACCTGTATTAGAATACATCTCTGTATCAAATACCATTACATTTACATTCTCGCCTGAAGCAAGTACATGGTCAAGACCACCGAAACCGATATCATAAGCCCAACCGTCACCACCGAAGATCCATACAGATTTCTTTCCAAGATAATCTTTCTTGTCAAGAGCTGCTTTTGCATCAGGACATCCTGCTGCAGCGGCTTTCTCTAATTCAGCGATAAGAGCATTTGTTGGTTCAACATTTGCCTTTGTATCATCTTTTGTCTCAAGGAACTTGTCTACAACAGCCTTAAATTCTGCTGAAGCCTTGTCAGATGCTGCACAAGCCTTAACAGACTCGATAGCCTGGTCACGAAGGTACTTCTGACCTACATACATACCAAGACCGTGCTCTGCATTGTCCTCGAACAATGAGTTAGACCAAGCTGGTCCTTTCTTTGTATCTTTATTTACTGTGTATGGTGCTGTAGCAGCAGGGTTACCCCAGATAGAAGAACATCCTGTTGCATTTGAGATATACATCTGCTCACCAAACAACTGTGTAATAAGACGAGCGTAAGATGTCTCTGCACAACCTGCACATGAACCAGAGAACTCAAGGAGTGGCTGGTTGAACTGGCTTCCCTTAGGTGTTGTGTCAGCAAATCCGCTGTCTTTCTTTCCTACATTTGCAACTAAGTAATCAAATACCGGCTGCTCATCTGCTTCCTCTGCCTGTGGAACCATCTTGATAGCTCCCTCAGAAGCCTTAGGACATACTGTGATACACTCACCACATCCCATACAGTCAAGTGGAGATACGCTCATAGCGAACTTGTACTCTCCAGCCTTTGGCTTAGTATCAGCAAGCTTGATATTTGAAGGTGCTGCCTTAACTTCGTCCTCTGAAAGTAAGAATGGACGGATTGTAGCATGTGAACATACAAATGCACAGTTGTTACACTGGATACAAGTCTCAGGATCCCATGTAGGAACTGTTACGGCTGTACCACGTTTCTCGTACGCAGAAGCACCTGTCTCGAACTGTCCGTCAGGATTGTCAATGAATGCTGAAACAGGAAGGCTGTCTCCATCCATCTTAGAGATTGGCTCAAGAAGATCTTTAACCATCTTAACAACCTCAGGACGACCTGTGATTTCTTTTGCAGCAGCATCAGGAGTCGGATTCTTCCAAGAATCTGGAACTTCAACTTTGTGTACTGCGTCTACACCGGCATCAATAGCCTTGTAGTTCATCTCTACAACTGCATCACCCTTCTTAGAGTAAGATTTCTTAGCAGCAGCTTTCATGAACTCGATAGCGTCATCGATAGGCATAACATCTGCTAATTTGAAGAATGCAGACTGAAGGATAGTGTTTGTACGTTTACCCATACCTATTTCGATAGCCTTGTCGATAGCGTTGATAGTATAAAGCTGGATGTTGTTGTCAGCGATATATTTCTTAGCTTCAGCATTAAGATGCTTATCTAATTCATCATCTGACCACTGGCAGTTGATCATGAATACTCCGCCCGGCTTAACATCCTGAACCATCTTCATTCCCTGTGTTACATATGCAGGATTGTGACACGCTACGAAGTCAGCCTGATTGATGTAATATGGGCTTCTGATAGGGTTGTCACCAAAACGAAGGTGAGAAATTGTAACACCACCAGTCTTCTTTGAGTCATACTGGAAGTATGCCTGGATATACTTATCTGTGTGGTCACCGATAATCTTTGTAGAGTTCTTGTTGGCACCAACTGTACCGTCTCCACCAAGACCCCAGAACTTACACTCTTTTGTACCAGGTGCTGATGTGATAGGAGCTGGCTTAACTTCTGGTAAGCTTAAGTTTGTTACATCATCAACGATACCGATTGTGAAACGTGCCTTTGGAGCATCTTTTTCAAGTTCTTTATATACAGCGAATACTGATGAAGGTGGTGTATCCTTAGAACCAAGACCATAACGTCCACCTGTAAGCACTATGTCATTAAGACCTGCTTCACGAAGTGTAACTGCTACATCGAGGTATAACGGATCTCCGAGTGCACCCGGCTCTTTTGTACGGTCAAGTACGGCAATCTTCTTAACTGTCTTAGGAAGAACTTTAAGAAGGCTGTCTGATACCCAAGGACGGTATAAACGAACTTTGATAAGACCAACTTTTTCTCCCTTAGCTGTAAGGTAGTCGATAACCTCTTCTGCAACATCACAGATAGAACCCATAGCTACGATAACACGGTCAGCATCTGCTGCACCATAGTAGTTAAATAAGTCGTAATCTGTTCCGAGCTTATCATTGATCTTCTTCATGTATTTCTCTACAACAGCAGGTAACTCGTTGTATGCTTTGTTACAAGCCTCACGATGCTGGAAGAATACATCACCGTTCTCATGTGAACCACGAGATGCCGGATGCTCAGGGTTAAGTGCGTGTGCTCTGAACTCTGCAACTGCATCCATGTTACACATTTCTTTAAGATCTTCGTAATCCCATTTTTCGATCTTCTGAATCTCGTGAGATGTACGGAAACCATCAAAGAAGTTAATGAAAGGAACTTTTCCCTCGATTGATGCAAGATGTGCAACCGGGCTTAAATCCATAACTTCCTGTGGATTTGTCTCAGCTAACATAGCGAAACCAGTCTGACGACAGGCATAAACATCACTATGATCACCAAAAATATTTAATGCATGTGATGATACTGTACGTGCAGACACATCAAATACACAAGGTAACTGCTCACCGGCAATCTTATACATATTAGGGATCATAAGAAGAAGACCCTGTGAAGCTGTAAATGTAGTAGTAAGTGCACCTGCTGCAAGTGAACCATGAACTGTACCTGCGGCACCTGCCTCAGACTCCATCTCTACAACTTTAACTGTGTTTCCAAAAATATTCTTCTGTCCTGCTGCTGACCACTGATCAACTGAGTCAGCCATTGGGCTTGAAGGTGTGATAGGATAGATACCAGCTACTTCTGTGTAGGCATATGCTACATGAGCTGCGGCTGTATTACCATCCATTGACTGTTTAGCTCTAGCCATCTTTATAATTTCCTCCTTATTATTAAATTCTTCTCATTATCTTAACACTAATGAGAAAAAAAGTAAAGAATTGAAGTCGAATTTTTAAGGTAAAATGTCGAAATTTTGTCAGATTTATTGTACGATTTCTACATTTTTTAAAAAAACATCGTCTCCTGCTTTATCCCTGACAAACTCTTTCAAGCCTGCAATATCAATCTGTGCACTATCTGTTTTTATATCCGCATAAAGTGACATCTCATTTATTTCAGGGTCATATGCAAGATAACACTCTGCATCTTTTACTCCACCGTACTCAAGAATATATTTTTCTAAGAGTTTAAGGTCATAATATTTTCTTCCGTGAATACCGTCAGTGAGCACTGTCCTGCCTGCATTTTCAAGAAAATCAATCGTTCCGTCAGGAAGAATACGCCCAATAATCCCGGTATCATACAAAACCCCCTCTCCATACGGGTACTGTACTATTTTTGCACAATTTATTGGCTCGTAGTCCATTATATAGACCTTTCCCCATGCACCATAAGGTTTCTTTGAATAGTCATCATCAAGCACATAAACTTTTATCTGTTCATCCGACTGTTCTTCTGAAATAATCTTACTTCCTGCCGCCTTATTTAATTTAGAAACATTTACATAATAGTGCTTAGGATAAACCTCCTGTGGAAGATGCTCCTTTAAACATCTTACGGAAGTCTCATCAAGCATGGCAAGTAAAATACTCTCAAAAACATCAAGGAATATTTCAAGAAGTTTTTTGTCAAAACGATTTTCCCAAAAACGAAGTTCAGCGTAATAACCATTGTCATCGTACATTACCTGAAGATGAAAAGGAAGTGAATCTAATTGAATATGCATCCTCTCCGTATTTTCTCCTCCAATCTGAGGTGTCTCAAGAATATCTCCCTGAAACTGTAAAAACATCTCACCCTGTCTCGGACAGCTTGTCAGACATTTCATTGTTTCCATTATCTGTTTGCCCGTTCTTTTTAATAGTTTTTCAACTTTTTCATGCGAAACTTTGTCATACTTGCAATAATATGTCTCAAATAACGGTCCCACAATACGGTTCCAACGGCTGTCAGTTCTGCCTGAATGTATTGAATTTACAAAAACTTCATCCTCATCTGAATACATACTTATACAATAATTAAATGCGGCGATAAACAATGCGTTCTCAGAGACACCATGCTTTTTTCCATAATAAAGTACCTGTTTTCTCGGAAGTTTATCAAAACGTTTTCTTATAACACCATACACACCCTCTGACAGATCTTCGCATTTTGATTTATTAAGAATACTTCTTTTTAATTTTATTCCTGACATCAAAGTATCTACATATTTTATATCCCTGTCACGCACTCCATTTTCAGTTCTTTTTTGTTCCTCGGTAATATAATCAAAAGTTGTATATTTTTCTTTTTCTACTTTTTCGCCTTTGTATGCGGCACAGAGATCCTCCATAAGGATATTCATGCTAACTCCGTCACCCATAAAATGTGCAACATCGAAGAACATATAATTAAACTTTTCCCCCTCAAACACATGGATATGCACAAGATTGTCATTTTCTCTGTACTTAAATGGAACAATAAGCTCCTGCATTTTCTTTTCGGCATCTTTATCTTGAATTTTTTCTACTCCAATATCTATATTTCTATTATCATCCCTATATATTGCATAATATTTCTGCTCTGTCGGCCTGACAATGGCTTTAAGTGACGGATGTGCATCAAGAACAATGCCTATAGCCTTTATAAGTCTGTCCGTCTCAACAGTCTTATCCATTCTGAATACAAACGGTAGATTTCCCGTTGTATTGTCAGGTATTATATATGCGAAATATTTCTGCATGGCAGTAAGCGGATATACCTCTTTAACTGTTTTATTTTCTGCATCTTCATCAATAGTTTTTTTCTGTTTTGTCTTGCTTTTAATAAGTGCTTCAAGTTTTAATATATCTGCATTTTCCATAAGCTCAGAAAGCGTTATATTAACATTTATTTTCTCTGACAGTTCCGTAATAAGAACCGAACTTCCAAGCGAATCAAGACCACGCTCATAAAAATTGTCATTTATTCCAAACTCAGTGTTGCCTATCTGTTCGGCTATCATGTCATATAACTGTCTCTGAATTTTTGTTTCAGCCTTTGTGCTGTTTATTTTTTTCTTATTACTTTCCTCTTTCTCATCAAAATAAACTTTTCTTATTATTTTGTTTGAGGATGTTTTTTCAAATGCAGTTTTTCTCACTGTCACATCCGCAATCCTTGCATATGACGGCAACTGTTCATTATGTTTTTTAACCAGAATATTTATGGCAGTTTCAATATCCGTAATACCGTTTACCTGTGCATATTCATAGTTTGGATAAATCTCTGCCGCTATAATATCATCCTTTCCATAGACGATAATATCCTGAACAAGCCTGTCCTCATCAAAATAATTTTCTATCATCTCCGGAGAAACATTTTCTCCATTGCTAAGTATTATAAGATTTTTCTTTCGTCCATTTAAATACAAAAAATCCTCATCATCAACATATCCGAGATCTCCGGTGCAAAGCCATCCATCCTCAGTAATCGCTTCTTTTGTAAGCTCCTCATCATTATAATATCCCATCATGACAGACGGGCTCTTAACCTGTATCTCCCCGTCAACTATACGGACATGGCAACCTGTCACAAGGTGACCTACTGATGCCATTTTATCTCTGCGTGTATAATCGGGTACTGATATTTTAGGCGAACACTCAGACATTCCATATCCCTGTCCTGTCACTATTCCTAGGTTTAACAGTGCATCTGACAATGTTTCTGACAGATAACCTCCTCCACTTACAAGACGGTTAAGACGCTTTCCAAGAACTTCCTCTTTTATTTCCACTATACTTCTTTCAGGATTCTTTTTTCTGAGTATTGCAATACGGTTTACGAACATTTTTGCTATCATCGGTACAACACGAATGACTGTCGGCTGAAACAATTTTATGTAATAAAGGATTTTTGACATATCATCACAGATACACAGCGTACTTCCATAACGCAGAGCAAGAAGCACATCACTGCTTATACAGAATATATGATGAATAGGAAGAACATTTAAGCATACCTCTTTTGCATCATCGGTACAGAACATATTGTCAATAAGATTTGCATGAGAAAGCATAACCCCCTTGCCATGTCCCGTAGTTCCCGAAGTAAAAATAATCATGGCACACATATCAGGCTTTATCTTTTCTTTAACAGTTTCGCCCCTGAAAACCTTGTGCATAATAGGAACATTGCGTGAATTTTTCCTTGTCTGGAGACATATAAACCTTTTTATAAAAGGACAAAGTTCCCTTAATTCATCTGCCTGAGAAGAAAAAGAATAGTCATAGAATAAAATATCCGTATCGGCTTTTTTAAGATTTTCAGCCATTTTCTGTGCCGTAAGTTTCACATCCATAGGTATCGAAACTCCGCCGCCACAAGGTACTCCGAGAAGAACCGTGAGATATTCATAACTGCATTTTCCAAGAACTGCCGCATGAATCTTATGCCCTGCTTTTTTATTCTGCTCTTCAATATAAACAGCTACAGACATTGTGTCCATGGAAAAAGTTCCATAACCTTTTTCAAATATCGTGTCATCTCTCTCATACCGTAAAAAAACATTATTCTCAAATTCTTTTCCGATATTTTTTACAAGTTCCAAAAGAGTTTTAGTATTATTAAATGTAATCATTCTACTCCTCCCAAAAATGTGTTGCAGACATTTGCGAAACTGAGTGTCTGCACGCTTAATTGAACAATGTGAACATATTTTATAAAACTTCCGCAAATCTTCTGAATTATTTCGCATTGCGAAATTTATTATATTTTACCACCTTTTATTTTATTTCGCAATACGAAATATTAAACAAAAATTATTTTTTTATTTTTTATAGGTAAGAAGTATTTTCAAAAGCCTGATAAGTTCCTTCGCATCATCATATCCCAAAATCTCAAACAGTCCACGATACTCCTCATGAATTTCTTTTCTTCTTCTGGCAGCTTCTTTTTCGCCCTCTTTTGTGAGTACAACATCAACCACTCTCTTATCTGTTTTATTTTTCTGTCTTATGATAAGTCCCTTTTTCTCCAATGCCGTGAGTATATCCGTCATTCTCCCCGGAACAACATGAAGTTTTTCCTTTAATTCCCCCGCACTGACAGCCTCTTTTTTTGTGAGCAGATACCATAAAACACCATACTCACCTCTTATACTGTCGAAAAAAGCACGGTTTTCCGGTCTGTTTAATACCTGTGCCAAAAGATTATATAACTGTTCTCCTAAGTCCTCTAATTCCATAATCATCCTCATTTTTCAGAATTTTATATCGGAAGATATGCAGAGCAAAATTTAGCCATTGACACTCATACCACTACTTATATTAAAGTATGCACTGTAAGCCGCAGCTAAATCTTCTCTGTCTTCCGATTATTATAATGCAATAGACAAAAAATCTTTTACTTCTGCATCATCTATATTACTTTATTATCTTACTTGTATTTCAGAAATAATACCACTATTATCCACTTTATGTCTATACTAAAGTTCTTTTTCAGCCATAAAAATATTCTGAAATAGTATAAAAAAGAGTGAAAAAACTGTCTGCACAGGCAGATTTAAGCCATGCCGTTAGCTGTCTTGTACTTATAAAGCATCTCTGCATGGTTCTGTTCTTCTATCTGTATATCTGCCATAAGTTTTCTTAGTGCGGCATTTGCAAAGCGGAATACTTTTGAATTGTACTCTGATGAAACCATCTTTTCAGTTCCGATACAGTCTGTAACCAAAAAACAGTCTGTCTTTTTATCCTCGCTGTTGTCTGCCTGTGTATATGTCACCGGCGGTTCGTAATTTTTTCCGTCATCATCGTTACAATTACACTCAGGCACTTCTCCCTCAAGAACCTTACCAAGTGTGTCATAATGTTTCTGCTCAAGTTTCTCAATCTTTCCAAAGAGATTTTTAAGTTCCATATCGCAAGCCTGCTCCTTATATCTGCGGTATTTCTCCACACAGCTTTTCTCCTGCGTCTGTAATTCCTTTATAACATCCATTTCTTTCTGTTCTAAAACCATTTTGAAATCCTCCTGTTTTTTATTTTCGTTCCAAAATAGTATGTGCAATTAAAAGAAATATATGTATATCAATTAGGATAGCACCTGTTTCATTGTAGTATACTCTACATTCCATTGAATCACTAAAAAAGTAAATGCAAGCTTCGATAATTTCATCAGAGCATTTATCATACCCCTTAAAAATCATAGTTATTCTTTCTGTTCCATCTTCACTGTCTCTAAAATACTTGATGAAATGTTCTTTTAAATATTTTTCTATAGCTGTAAGAGCCGACTTTTTATTCATTATTAATAGGCTCCCTTCTATAAACTGCTGACCTTGAAGAAAACTTTAAATTTCCCTTGCTATCTGTACTTCTAATAACATCTCCAATATTACCTTCTTTTGCTCGAACATTAAACATTTTGCCAAGTCTGGCACGTACAATAGAAGGTTTAAGGTTTGCATTTTCTGCTTGAGCAACTGATATATCTTGAAATGACGGTAAATCTACAAGTGTAAAATCTACACCTATAGGCTGATTTTTTGCTTCCATCTCCAATGTTGATAAAGCAGACTGATAATCGAAAGGATTCTGCTTATATAACTTTTCAAGTATTGTAATAAGATAAACATTTACTGTGCATCCATTTGCAGTTGCATCTTTTTGTAACGAATTGAACAAATCATCATCAATAGAAAGGTTTATTCTTTGTGCCATAATAAGCACCTCCATAAAATTATTCAGAGTGGCGTTGTGCAACTCTGTAATTCATACTATAATGGTTTTGTGCAACCCTGTCAAGTATCATTTGTAAATTTTTTTTAACACATCAAAATCCGCCTTTCTTCTGTTTGAACATTTTGTCCAAATGTTGTGATAAACTATAGTTGTAACACACCGACCTAATAAGATATAATCTTAGGAGGAAGCTCAAAAGAACACCGCTGATGGCATTGACGAGCAGCTGATGGAGCTTCAAAGAGAGCTTATCAAAAAAGCTAACAACAAAGAAGCATACGATTAGATTGCCGACCAAATTTTCAAACTTCGAGAGCAGCGTGAAAAATGCACTGTTGACACCGCTGCCAGAGACGCGCAGATTGCAAGAATTAACGACCTGCAGGATTACATTAAGAAGCAGCGTACCAACCTTGAATCCTTCGACGAAACCTTGGTAAAACGCTGGCTGGGGCAGATAACCGTCCAGGGCAACTATTTCACAGTGGAGCTAAAATCCGAACTAAAAATTGATATTGAAGGATAATGTCCTTAGACGCACGAAACCCTCTCGACCATGATGGTTGAGAGGGTTATTTTTAGTTATTCATCTTTCTTTCCGCCGCGAGGATATGCCTCTTTCTCTATCCTCACACGCTTACCATTTTTGATATAATGCTGCCCATGAGGTCGAACGGTATGTTCTTTTGGTGATGAACGTTCCGCCGAAGTATCTGTATCTACGTCACCAGTTAAAATTTCATCATAGCTATCATCAAAAGTGTCGCTTCCAGTCCGTGATGGTGTATAACTATAATCACCTGAACTGCTATCTCCAGAACTAGAGCGTCCACCGTTTGCTACTGCATATAAAGCGGCTACCAATCCAACTTTACTCCCCGCCATAACTATTCTCGTTAGAACGGGATGACGATTAGAAAAATCATCTACTGCTTTACGGGCCTTTTTGACCGTATTTCCAAAACCTCCAGATTGCTTGATATCGAGTTTTGGATTACTTACCGGTTTTATAGTTCTTGTTTCCGCTTCTGGTTTAATTTTAGGCGTTTCTTCCGTTTCAACCTTTTCTATCGGTTCTGTTAATGTTTCTTCTTTTTTCTCTACAGTTATGCTTGGCTTCATTATCGGCTCAGGCAAGTGGATTACTTCACACGGAATAAATGGGCCATCACCAAAGTCAAATTTTTCTTTAGTTACTGGATTATAATACCAGTTTGTTGGATTTCTCCAGTTTCCGTTATGAGCCTCTAAATGCTCAGCTCTTGTAAGGAACTGAATGTTTCCGGGGTCTCCTTGATATTCCGGATACATTTCAGCGCTCTTCATATGCTGACCTTGAAATGCAACGCCATCGTCATCATAAGCTTTGCCTTTTTCAAGAATATCTTGCTGTTGTTTTGGAGTCCACTCTCTTGTTCCTTTACCTTCCTGAACAAGTTCTTGTTCCTTATTCCAAGCAGCAAGTATCGCCTTATTGGATTCTGCTGTTCGTCTCGACATGGAATCAACCTCCTATGCCAAGCAAATCATACAGGTCATTCAAAAAAGCTGTGAAATCATCATAGATTTCATCATCTTCAATTCTTCCGGCATCCTGATTATAAATAGCGATTTTTTCACCAGCTTTTTCACAGAGAATAGGGTCTCCTGATGCAAGTGCACCGATGACGATATAATCTTCACTAGGTCTGTCATTGTTATCTACATCAATTACAGGTTTATGCTCAATACCATATAATTGAATACCTGCTGGTAAGAAAAATTCTCCACCATCAGAGAACAACAGCCATTCCTTGAATTTTGTAGGAAGCTTTACACTACGCTCCTTCTCAAATTCTGATATCTTTTCTTTTGTTGTTTCTTCAAGAAAACTCATTTTCCCCTGTTCTTTGAATTTATCCACAATCAATTTTAATTCTTCGGAAATCATCTTTGTCACACTCCTTATACAATTTTCTTATTTAGATAGAACCCCTAAGTAGTTAAATAACGTATTCAGTCTTTTAATTTCTTCGTTATATATCGCTTCTTGGTCATTAAAGCTTTGTACTCCAAGTGTAGAAACTATATGCTGCTTTGTATCAGAAATCTTTTCCGCTGAAAGCAAGTGGTCTAATAATATTCTATAATCATGAAGAATATATAATGGAGACATTACTGATGCTATATCTATGTTATCTACCGATAATGAAAGTTTAACCAAAATCGCTTCTATCAGCTTAATTGATTGCCATGATATGTATTTAGCATTTCTTTCAGAAGAATCATATAGTAGTTCATACAATTTTCTCATCTCGCTAACGTTAAACCCTTCAACAAGAGTCTTATCGTAGGCATTTATAACTTCTGCAACTGCAGTCTCGGTAAAAACAACCGGTTTCTTAACCTTTTTCTCATGTTCCTGACACTCATCGGTTAAATGCGATAAATCGACGGAATGCTTTTTCTTTATGTTTGAAATAAATGCTTCTTTGTTTATCAAGATTCTTTTTTCGATTATCGGCTCTCTAAATACGCATTTCATCTGGGCTTGATAGAATTCAGAATCAATCAATAAATGGTCTGATGGAACATTAAATGGTTTCAATATCCCTTTTGTTTTATCATCCATATCATCGATATCGCCAAGCCACATTATCAATTTCCCATTAGTATTAAATCCAAATGGAACATTCCAGTCATACTGATACAGTCCTGAAAAATCTTTCTTTGCAATATATCCGTAGCTTTCTGAGAATATTTCCACTTCATAGATTGTCTCTATTCCTATATATTTACCGTTGCAAATAGCAACTGTTCTTTGTGCCATACGGTCATCACCACCCTTCACAGTTCTTATATGTAATTACCAATCCTGTTCAACGAAAAATCATCTGTTCTTTTACAAACAATATACAATTTAGATGGTTTCTTAATTTTTGCTGCACTTAATTTATAGGATGCAATAATTATATCCAACAATTCCTGTTGCATAAGCGAAGTGTCATCCATTCTAGTTATTCCTGATCCCAAAATCGGAATACAAACATCCTGCTGTCCATAATATTTATCAATTTCAGTCCATAAAACCGATAAACACTCGTTCAATTCTTCTCGTGTCATTCTGCCCAATCCATCTTTATCTAATTTTGCAAATGACAGTAATAAAAACTCATTCACAGGTATCAATCTTCCAGATTCGTATTTTTCCTTATTTTGATACATCGATTTCCCCTTAGACTTTAATTGAATTCCATCTAATAAGGATTGCATATTTGTAATAGGATATTTTTGCAGATATTGACCACATATCGACCCCAGTTTTATTTCTCCTGGAGCATTACCAATCTCTACTGTATAACACTCATCAAATGGTATTACTTTTTTACAATTCTTTGCTTCAAAAATATCTTGATATTTTACAACAATTGTATAATTCCTACCCTTAATTGTTCTCCACCATTTTATAGAGACAACTATTTTATAGATAATAGCCGTTACTATCATTAATACAAATAAAAATAAAACTCTGTTAATAATGATATTCCTTTCATCAGAAATGCTCTTAAATAGTTTTATTCTAAGGAATTGCTGCTCTGGAATAATTGTTAGTAAAAACGAAAATACACTAATTGCTATGGTTGCACTTTTTTTCATAAAATCAATCAACCCCTAGCACTTCCTTAATATAATCGTAATCTCCTACCTTTTCACCCCAATAATTCTTTTTCCAAAATGGATGAACATTCTGTTCATATCCTTTCATGTATGAAGGCAACCAGTCCATTTCATTTCTTAAGGAATTAAACAGAATAATTATTTTTTTGTTTCTCTTTTTGGCCTGCTCAAATTCATGTCGCAGATATGAATAATTGTTAATATTCCCTACATCCGGATTATTATAAGAATCTGTTGTAGAATATACTTTACAAGTTTTTGTGCCATTCGTATTCTGCTTATATGGTGTACATGTACTTTCATATTGCTGACGTCCAGCTCTTGAACAACTACTTCCTGCAGTTCGATATGCAGTCATATCTCCAACTATAAAAATAACTGCAGAAGAAGCATTAATTTGGGCATTAAATTCTTTTTTCAAATCACATGGTCTACAATCGCTGTCCTGAGATACGCTTCCAGATGCAACCTGAGACATATCAACAAAGCTTACTTTATGCACGTTATCATCTGACCATTTATGAAGAACATTAACTACTTCTCTATCCCCATCATTTTCTGCGTAATCAGCACTAATATATACCTGCTTACTCATTTTATCTTATGCTCCTTGTCTATCTAAATGTAATCACTTACTCCATCGCCTTCTGCAACAACACTTGCGCATTATTATAAAATGGAACATCACACTTGCTAAGTACCGTAGTCGGTATTGTTGCAAGTTCTGAAATATTATCCATAGGAACAATTACCATCTTTGCGCCATTATCAGCAAGCGAACTTACTTTATCTGCAAACTGAACAACTCTCTCTACAGCGCCACCAATTGTGACATTGCCGATAACAGCAAGTCCAGCTTTCAAGTTTTTCTTATACAGTGCTGAAAGTATACCTACATAAATTGCACCACCAATACCCGCTGTTGTATTATTGCCAAGGACATTAGTAACCTGAATATTAAGGTCTGTTTCCTTCAATGAATGTCTTTCATCTAGTATTGTTTTCTCGTTGGCCTTAATATAATTAACTGTATTCTTTACATCTTCCTTAATTGCATTACTCGTGGTTCCTGTTATTGTAATCTTTCCGTTACCAGGCACTACAACAACCTCAATACGGATAATTCCGACATAATTACCATCGCCAGTTGCTGAATAACATACTCCTGATGCTAATGGAACATTTTCTATCAATGCACTACTCTTTTCTTCCGGCAATGACACAAATATTTCTTCCTGTGTTTCTTTATCAATATAAGAGAAATTTGTATCCCAGAATTCCATTCCTCCGATGCGCTTTAATTGTTCTTTAACTCTACGACGCATCTCCAATGCAATCTTCAGATATTCTTCAACATCTTCCTTGGTAAAGTTACCATCTGGATGAAGAAGCTTAATGTATCCTGACACAATTCTTCTAACAGATTTTGCGTCTCTTTGTTTCAAATGACTTCCTAAAGAAAAGAACTCATCAACTACTTCATAATATGTATCCTTACGCAGACCTTTTAATAATTCAGAAAAGAAATCTGTACTGAATCCAAAATGAGTTGTAAAGTTTGAAGGAGCAAACTTTTTGATTTCCCACCCTGGAAGGTACGCATTTATACGATCTAAGAATGCTGTATCATTGTTTACCTCCGATGACATCGGACTAAACAGATGTGAATTCTGTAGTACAGTTTCTACAGGCTGATTGATATTTCCATTGTAAATTATAGATGCATTACCTGAGATTTCTCCTCCCTTTCCACCTCTAGAAAATGATCCTGATTCCATATAATCCTTCATAAGGGGAACAGCATCACCATCCTTAAACAGATGGTCTGTACTCTCATCAAAGCAGATTGCATCCCACTCTCCAACAGAACCAACTCGTCCAGTTGTATTATTCACAAATAACTTTGCAACTGTTCCCTGTCCACCAGACATAAGCAATGCATATGGCGTAACTTCTTTGTATATATATGATTTACCAGAAGAACGCGGTCCCAACTCAACCATATTAAAGTTAGCCTCAACGAGTGGTATCAAACGCAATAATAACAAATCCTGAATTCTTTCATCCAAGCCTTCACTATCAGGTTCATATCCAGCACTTCTAAGAAGAAGTTTTTTCCACTCTTCCTTAGAGAACCCTTTTCTTTTTTCTGCAATACGCTCCATATTGAAATTGGAAAGCTGTATCGGCTTTATATCATTTACTAAGAAAGGATATACCTTACTGCCTACTGTAATCATTGGATCATATTCCATGTCGATAATTGCCCATATTCCACCAAGTAATAACTTTTCATGACTTCGCACAAGCTGGTCACTAATATTCGCCTTTTTAATATTGCTATTAACAATATTTGCCCAATAGCAATCCCTCTGTGGATCTAATTCAACAGAAATTTTATCGATTATTTTATATTTACCGTGTTCCTTTAATTTTGACTGAATCAGGGTACTCTCTTCAGGATTTACATAGTGCTCCCTAAGAACATTTTTAACATTCTCAATACCCTCACGGATTTTATCTTCATCATCTGTACTACAAGTATTTGCAAGAAGATATTCCAAAACAAACGCAGGTACATTATCACCGCCTTTAATCAAAGGAGCCAAATCTTTTCTAACTACGCATCCACGAAATTCCTCTAATGCTTTTTCATCAATATAATCAGACACTAATGTCACCTCCCTAGAATAATCCGCCTAAATCTCTCATCTGGCTCTTTGTAACTTTTGCCTTATCCAATTGATCTTTGGTATCTTCGTCAATAATAACTACTACACCTTCTGTTGCAGAATCAAGTGAAAGCTCAACCTTTTCTTGACTTCCCGGACTTATCGATATAATACTGCTCTTATCAACAATCTTATCACCAACATATAATAAAACTCTTACTTTTCTCTGATAAGATAAAACATCTTTTGCTTCACCCGATGAAAATTTAACAGTAAGTATATTTCCCGCAATATCAATCAAATCTTTCTTGTTTGTAATATCAACATCCATTTGATTTTGCTTATTGTAGGTAAATACAAAATTAGGAATAACAACTTCTTGTGGAGTAAAACCACCGTGAGAATATCCATACTTTCCAGTAGATACAAACGGTCTTGAACTTTTTGCAAAATTCACATAGTTATAATTTTCATAATGCTCCTCAATAGAAATATACTTGCTACCACTTTGCTCATCTACAGATCTAATATAACGTTCTGATACTTTCTTGCCGCCACTGATATCATCTGTAGGTATTTTATCTGATTCCTCCAAAATTCCTGTAAGCACAAAACCGTGGTCTGTCACCAAATGAACCTCTTTATATCCCAAATGAAGTAATAACTGTATTTTCTCTACTAAAATATCTTCAAATTCATCAACCAAACGAAGCATGCCTTGCTGCATCTTTTCCCCAGCATCATCAATATCCTTGTATGTTAATACGAGAATTTCACCATCCGTTGTTCCATTCACTTCATCAAGCTGCATATATGTAATATCTTTTCCGGTTTCATCTGACAGCTTCTTTTCACGTTCCTTCTTCTCTGCAATTATCTCACCATCAGTAGTATATAAAGCGCTCATATTATGTTCTGTTTCAGATGGAAGCCCCGCATACATAAATTTTTTATCAACAGAAATATCACTTGCTACTCTTGATGCAACACTATCTGCCACTTCATATCGAACTCCATCGCCAACTATGATAGCTATCTTTTTAGAAATATTCTTTATCAAATTAACAAGGTATCCCTTTTGTGATTCCTGATATTCTCCGTAATGAGCAAACCAAGACTTTAACAGATCCTGATTCATACGCTCATAGTATTCTTGAATCGGTTTGACTATGTTTATATCTGCTTTTAGGTATGTAAGTATCCTTCTCATTGATCTATCTGTTTTCGAGAACTCTACTGTATAATACCTACTTATCCCATCAATAGAAGCATCATTACAAACGACTGTAAAATCCATAATATCAGTAATATCCTGCCACCATTTTGCAATGTACGGATTTGATTTTTTGAACTTAAGTCGTTTCTTGATTTTATCCAAGATATTCTTAACTTCACTAGCATTGTTAATATTCTCCACAAGTTTAGTCAAATACTTCTTATCAACCACATCAAAGCAATGGTTATCCTTCACCTTATCAATATCAATTGTGATAGGCAATTGATATTCTCCCAAATACTTCTTGAAAGAACTTTCATGATTACGACTATCAATCCACTTGCAATAAATTACATACTCTTTTTCAGAAATATTACCCTCTAATATACCTGTAAAGATATGCCTTGCAATTTCACTAGCAAAGGTATCTGCTGGTTTATCTTGAACTGGTTGTTGCAAAAGCTTACAAAACTCCTGTATATACAAGTTCTTAACCGCTGGTGTTTTTGATTCAAGAAAACCGTTCGGATTATCGAAGAAATCTAGAATATCATTCTCAATTGATAATAAGCCTTCAATTTTCTGAACAACCTTCTTCCACCAATTAATATCCTTAAAGATTCCAAGCTGACAAGCTGTATATAACTCATCGTCTGTTAACGATACCTGCAGTGATGTTTCCTTCAGAAGTACATCTCTAACCCATTCTGTTGCAAGTTCGATGCATCCACCAGTTTTAGCATACTCAATCAAAAACGAATCTGCTGCCAATTCTCTTGAAACATATATCACCACTTGATCATTCTTATGATTCTTCTCTATTTCATGACGTAAAAACAATTCATACTGTTTCTGCTGCCACTTACTGCTATAGTCCTTTGTAGAATAAAGGCAGATATCAGTACATGCGGCATCAACCAAAAACTTCCATCTCGAAGATTGATCAAGAATGACTATACGGTTGCTATTGCATATTTTTTTATCAATTTCATTTCTTAACCATTTTTCTATCATTTACCATTCCGCCTTTAAATATTTCTTCAACTGATTAGCATTAAGAACATCTGCTTTTAACATTTTCCTTTCCTGCAAAGGAGCAATATTCTTTCCAACACCATCATCAAGAGTCGGATTATATCCGGATGCAATCAACTCATCAATTTTGCCTACAAAATCATCGATTTCAGCTAATTGTCTATCAATTAATTCTTTTTCCTCAAGTGCCTGCGCTGTATCATTTCCTGCAATCTGAGTTTTTCTATATTCAAGTTTCTCTCTTCTCTTATATATAAAATTAGATTTTAACTTATATAGCGAATCCGAATTCCACTTGTATATAGAAATCATTGCCTCAAATCCTCTATCGTTTCCAGATGAGAGGTGCCATATAAACGGAGTTTTGGGAAGGTACATAAAAACATTTGTGTAATTCATCAATTCTATGAAAAAATCTTTTTCCATAAAGTCTCGTATTTTTCTTCCCAAATATTCCTCCATCTGTAACAATTGTGCTGAATTAATTCCCATATTATCAGCATACTCTTCCAATAATTGTGTGATAGACATATCTGTATTATTTATGCCTATTATTCCGTCATCTGTATTTGCAATAATATCCCTCATTGCATAAACAAACCATTCAAATATGAGATCTCTTGCTTTAACCATAGGCAGAACTTCCTCGTGAGCAATAAAATACCATACTGTAATCGGATTAATCTGATTATTCTTGCAAAAATCCTCAAGTTCATTAGTTTTTGAGAACAATGCATTTCGAATTTTTTCCTTAATTTCTGCTATTTGTTCATCATCATAATCAACTATGGCAGTATTTATTTTTTCACATAACTCTACACAATTTTCTTCTTCGCAATAAGCTTCCCAAGCACTTGCATACACTGGAATACTTGCGGCACATACACCCATCTTCTCCGTCATTCTTGCAATATCTGATTCACTCAAATCATAAATATCATTGATTTCTTGATCTATGAACTGTTCATAAATCAAAATATTGGTTTGCGAAAGGATTTCATTAGCAATGAATTGCAATAGTGCTTTTGTTACCGTTGACTCAATTGCTAGCGGACTACTAATTGACCCATTAAGTATATAGTTACTATCAATTTTCTTTTTGAGTTCAATACATTTTGTTGCTAAATCAGAGACCTTTGATTCTATCTCTTTTGAAGGTTTTACAAATGGTACTCGTTTCAAGTCTCCAACTTGTGTATTTACAGTTGGATTAAGGCAGTCAATTAAATAAAATGCAAGGCGAGAATTCATAAATGCAATTATATATTCCAAATTGCCAAATGCACCTGTTGGGAATACACATGAACCGCCCACATCAAAAAGTGAATTTTCACTGTGAATTCTAAATGTCGTTCCTTTAGAACCGCTACCTGTATAAGTAATGCCTTTCTTTAAATAATAATCTTGATTTCTCAAAACTGCTTTTTTGAAGGCTCGTAATTCTGCACCATCATTTTCCCAATTTAATACTGCCCAATTATTACCATACCATTTGCAATATGGACCACCCTTTGAATACCTAAACCACTTTGACCTTACGGGATTCTCAAAAGTAGATGAAATCTCCCACCAAAGTCTCACAAATCTTTCATTTGATGATGTAGCCATTCCTTGGGCAACTTTTATTCCTGCTCTTTCCACTGATCCTTCTGCGAAATGATTTCTCAATTCATCAGATACATTATAAATAAATGGCCAATCTTCTATTTTTTTGAATTTACTTTGATCCAAACAAACCACATTCTTATTTGATATGTTTTCAACTATAGAATCCAATGCCTCTAAGCAATACCTCTTTTTATATTTTTCTTCTGGTGTTCTTGTATATTGATCCAAAGAAATAAATAAGTTTTTGCCCTTATTTTCATTTTTTCTAAGTACATAAAATGCCGGATCAACCATAGTTAAACCAAACAAATTACTTAAGCCATAATCAACAAATACCTCTATTGATGTGTTATTCAAAATATGAACTCGCATATCTTTATATGTAGGTAAATACATAAACGTAAGAGGATGTATCATTGCAACAAACCCATTTTTATTTAAAAATTCGTAGTTTCTTTTATAAAATGTCACATACAGATTTCCAATAAATTTCATTGGTGTCTTGTAATTGTCGTTGAGGAATGTATGCAACTGTTCTCCCATATCTGCACTATCCGTATATGGCGGATTACTTGCCACAACGTCATAAGTTTCAGTAACAATTTTCAAAAAAGTCATTGCTTCTGATGTAGCTTGGGCCATAAACTTCTTTTTATCATCAATAGCATATGTATTTATTGCTTCTCCCAATTTTTCATAGAAATTGTTAGCAAATAAATCAAATTCAACTGCCTTCTCATAAGTAAACAACGAGAGCTGAGCATCTCCCAATTCCTCTTTTAATTCTTTCTTCTTGTCTTCAAATTTCTCATCAATTCTAAGTAATGAACCAAATTTATGTGCCTGCTGCAAATCCTTCCATACATCCTGTAACAAGTCACTAAAATCTTTTGAGAAAAACTGTGCGTCAAACAGATTACCAATTTCCTTATAATCCGGAAGTCTGAAGCTAGCACTTACAACATTATAATGATTAATTTTCACCGAATTTCTCTTTGTTTTTGCCTTGATAAAAAGACCTACCTTAGTAAGCTGTACAGCTCTTTCATCAAGATCAACTCCATGAAGATTTTTTTCAATAATAATCTGTGGAACTTCACGGCTGTTATAATCAGCCCCGTAGTTTTCAATCTGATCCATATACAAGTCATAAAACAGATCGAAACAATACAGTAAGAAGTTACCTGATCCTACACATGGATCAATAACCTTTACTTCATCCAATGGCTTTATTTCTCTGGTATTCTCTGAAAAATCGCCAATTATCTTATGAGTATCCTTAATCTCTGAATCCGGATACATTTCCAGATACAGCTTACCCAGACTATTATCTACTAAGAATTTAACCACCCATTCCGGCGTATAAATCTGACTTTGAACATGTACCTTATCATACTCCACTTTATCGCCACTTGCCTTTAATGCAGCCTTCTTACTATTGTTATATATTTCATATATCTGAGATAAAATATTGCCTTGCTTCCATACTTCTTCCTCAATTTGGTCATCTTCATCAATAGCATTAATTAAATCAATTATCTCCTTGATGAATGTTGCTGTTGGAATCATATGCAAAGGAATCGTCGTATTAAAAAGGTCACATTCTAGTGATAGTTGCTCGAATTGATAATTAATAAACTCTCCCAATCCTTCAAATGCATCATCCCTATACTGCTGATTATTTTCTAACCACATATAATGAGCATATGATTTACCTGAATGTTGTTGTCTTTGAGTAATCATTTCTGGATATAAACCATGAGCTTCAAGTACCTTCATGCACGCCAAACGATTAAATAATGTAAACGCATAGTCATCAACAATTTCATCGAAGCAATCTATCCATTCAGACTTCTCTGACTGAATAGATTGCACCAATTGTTCAACATTGCCAATGCTAATACCATTTACTTTCTGCTGTGCATAGGTATTCCCATTCATTGTTATACCACATCTATCTAGTGTATTCTTTACAGCCTCTTCAACCTTAATTCGTATTTTCTCAACATGATCTTCCAATTTCATTCCGAAACCTCCTTAGAAAGTCACTTTATCAGTATCCTTCATTGCAGACATTGTCTTTATTTCCGACAACAGCCAAGATTTATACTCTGCAACAGTAATATCAGCATTAGGCAAAGTTCTTTTTATTGTATTCACTACAACTTGTGGCTGAGGTATATCTTCTGTAGGTGTATCGTCTGCTACCGGAGCAGGAACTACAGGCTCTTCCGCCTTTTCTCTAACCAACTGCGCATCAACAATATTTATTTCTGTCTCCTTTTGCGCAAACATCTCATTTGCAGATAATACTTCCGAATATGTCAATTTTGTATTGTATTCCTTGATAGAAGTTGTAATCTTAGGAGTTTCACATATTCTTCCTTCCGCAAATTGAAGAATAGAATTAGCCTTACTCTTTGCGATTGCATTCTCAGTAAAATCTAAGGCATCTATTTCCTGTATAAGTGCGATTGCCTTATCCTTCAATGTCTTATATTTTTCAGTCATCGAACTAGCAGCTTCTGAGTATTTTTTGAAATATTCATCGCGAATCTGCTGATACAATTTCTGCAATTCTGAATATTTATTCATTATTCCAAGGCAAAAAGCTACATCAAATTCTGCTGTAGCAGTCGCAATCACCTGAACATTTTTTGCTGCCTTTGCCAGGTCATCATTAACCTCTTTTACAAAATTTTTCCACGACTCAGCATTAGTCTGCTTATTCTTAATAAATGTCGCACATACCTCCACCTTTTCTACTGCATCAACAAAGGTATCCTTATTAGCTATAAAATATACTGCTTTATCAATATAATTTTGGTCATTAATATTAGCTACAAACCCAGTAAGTATTGACTCCACATTTTTCATTTCTGGATAATACGAATCAAATTTTGAATTAGCCTCTCTCCATGCTTTAATCTTTCCGGCATACTCGTCTGCAGTTTTTGAAATTGCGCATACTAAATCATAATCATTTGTATTCCAATCAATCTTCTTTCCATTTCTGTCTGAAACATCAAAATCTTTAAGAACAACAACTATTTCATTTTTCTGTGATGCAGTCAACGACCTACTGATGCCCTTGAAGGATGCTTTTCTAAAGTTCGTCGCGGACTTGAAGATATTCTCAACATCTGTATCTCTATATGAAAACTTCTCGGAACCATTGAATTTCGCAATAATTCTTCCACCACGCATAAGTGCAGCAACCGTTGAAACAACTGTTCCATACATATAACCGGTAGGTGGATCTAATAATTTATTCTCAATACTTGCTCCATCAACAAATGCGTTCTTCATCAAATCAAGAACCGCTTCTGCTACTCTTAATTTGTCACCAATAAGAGTTCCGTTAGCATCAAAAAATTCAAAATCATTTCCTGCAAAATATGAATGAAGTTTTGAATCATTTGCCTCTTTAATTACTTTTAACGCTGTTTCTTCCTTCAACTGAGTTGATAATCTCTTAGTATAAACATTTCTAACTAATGCTTTTTCCTGGTCTGATATCATAGTAGTTGCGTTTGATTCGTTTAACAAATATACATTAAACAAATAAACAATTGTTCCATTTACAAATGATTTTTCAATCAATGTTTTTAATATATCTTCCTTTGTTTCCTTAATAGCAGCAAAGCTTCTGATATATGGCGCTTCCTCAATATCGTTTCTCTGATACTTATCTACAATAAACTCAATTCTTTTTATTTCAGTAATCATCTTGTCAATTTCAGAGAACTGACTATTATCTGGAATAAGATAAATCAAATCCTGCTGATTCTTATATGTATTCTTAATTTCTGTAACATCTGCATTTCTATCGTCAGAAATAGAATAAATGCTTTTAACTTTTAATTTTAGGTTCTTTCTTACCGGCGATGTCAACTCATCATCCAAATCTGTTGTTACATAAACGTCATACTTAATTCCGTTATCTACAATACTTCCCGCAGACTTTATAAAACTACTTTTCTTATAATATTCAACTAAGAATCCCTTTCTAACAAATGACTGAACAGCAAACTCATTCATCTCATCTAAGAGTCGTTGTTCAATATCAGATGTGATTCTGTATTGGTTGTCATTCAAAATAAGTATGCGAGCTTCAACCAAATCATCTAGTGCTTTTTTGATATCCTTTTCCAACTGGAAATACTGATCTGGCTGGCTTATATATGCTTTTATAATATTTCCCACCGTTGCCGGAGCACTGTCTGCATCCTCCAGAAAATGAATTGTTTCTAACAAACTTCTTCCCGAAATAATAGAAGATTTATCCTCCAAAACTCTCTGTGCACTTTCATAACGATTCACAAGTAAGGCAGATGGCTGTGGTTGAGCCTGCTTTGTCATCTTCCATGCATTAGCTGTAGAAAATACATCCTCTTCTTGCATTTCTTTTTTCAAAATATCATATGCACTAATAATCATTCCTCTCGCAGCAACATTGGTGGATGTATAACCTTTTTTTCCAAACAAGAAATTCTGCATTAACTGTAATTGATACTGATAAAATGGATAATATGTTGCATAGTTTTCTTTACTATCTGTTTTGGTCAAACCATTTCCAACAAGCATAGCTGTATCGGTAATTTTTCCAGAATTACTTGTATAATTGTCCTCAAGTAATTGCTTACCAGCATCTGTTTTCTTTAGTAAACGATTTCTAATAATCACATCAACTTCTGTAGCTTCAATATGGATCTTAGTCTTAAATCTATCCGTCATTTTAGTCAGATTAGAACGATTAATATTGGTGTTATTGATTACATCATCCAGCTTTTCCTGTGCAATGGCCATTGTCCACACACGACCCTTAATGGCAGAAAAAGACTCACTAATTCCTTCCAAATCAAGAAGGTTAAACTTCTTCTGATTAATTGCTTCACTTGCCTCATCAAATAAGAAAACGATATCTACATCTGGTTTTATTGATAAAAATAATTCAAGTTCTTCCTTCAACTTTGCAGCACCATAATGTTCTCTGTCTTTTTCTATTGAATCTCTTACAGCTTCAAAATCAGATTCATTATTTCCATTAGCTAAAAATATTTCCTTAATTACCTTAAAATAATTCAAAGAATTTTTACGAACATTATTCCAGTCCTTGCCACTTTTATCCTGAATGTATTGAAATACATCTGTATATTTTTCATTCATCATCATGTGAAAAAGTAATATACCAAATGCATTCTCTGGAATATTCAATGTCTTCAAGAAGTTCTCCATCATAGTGAGTGCAATACCGAGATTAGTGTTCTGCTTTGCAATATCAAACTTTATAACCATAAAGTTTTTGCTATCCAATGCCATGATGTCATTACGTATAAGCGACTCATTGTTTATTCCAGTAAATCTTTGAAGAATACGTTCCCTTGCTGGTGTACCTAAGATAACAGGATTGCTTAAGATATATCCCCATAATTTACCGAGATACGACTTTCCTGATCCATAAAAACCAGATAACCAGATTCCAGTTTCCTTCACATTTCCTGAGAAAACATCTGCTAATTTATCAAATTCACTTGCTAAGCCATCCGTCACAATATAATTTTCTATTTCGCTTAACAGTTCTTCTTCTTGGATATTCTCCATATCTATTACATTGGTGATATCTTCAGACAAGTCAATGGTCAATATTTCTTTTATCTTCATCCTAATTACCTCCGATAACCATACAGCGATATTTTGACGCAGGTCGTATTCCTAAAAACATTATCTCTTGATTCTTATTTTCTGCTGGATACAAAATAACGAGTGGCTTCTTACCATTCATTACAGTTTTATTCTCCATAATGTGTATATTCTCTATATCAGTACCATTTAATGCTCCTACCCGAATTAATACAGGTATTTTACCAGCATCATATGCACTCACAATTTCTTCAATAATCATTCCAAACAAATCATTGCCTTCTTCACCTTGTGGCAACTTAAAAATTTGATTAGATGAATTCCTTAAGAAATCAAATTTCATCTTAATTTCATCTGCATTCTCTTCTACGAATTTTACAAGCAAATCATTCATATCCAAAAACATATACTTTTCTGAGTTTAGAGTTTTTTTCATAACTGCTATATATTCGCTCTCTTCTACTGGTGGACACATAAAGAGTATGGAATTTCCACCATTAGCACTTAGCTTGATATTGTTTTTGTTATAAGCTTGTACAGCCTGTTCTAAATCTTTTATTTTAGCTTCTATCTTACTAACACTCATGGCAAATCTCCTCATACGACAATAGCGGTTCTACTCTTAAAATATCCCCATTAAAATTGACATTAATATATTTGGTATATTTATGCTTTAAACATCTCTCAATAAAATATTCTTTCTCCATAAAGGAATACTTCATCCAAATACTATCCCCTAAATTTGTTGTATCTTCCGCCTGTATTAACCAATATAAGAAGAGAACAAATTGTTTCTCACTTAAGTTTTTATATATAATCTTTTTCTTTATCGTTCCTTCAAGAAGTCCGAACTTTTTAAGCAAAGTCAAATACTTTGATGCAGTAATATCTATTGTGGAATCAGACCATTCTTTAAGACCATTCTCCGTTTGCTTTAATTCATTTAAACAAGCTGACACTTCCTCCGCTGTGATAGTTGTTCTTCCCGAAAACAAAACAGGGAAATACACTTTTTCATTTAAATATGCAAGTAACTCGTTATTTAATGACATATTCCAAAAAAACATAAGTAGCATTGTTTCATCTAACTCTTGTTCACTGCAAAGCATTTGTAGCATCTGTTTCAAATTATCATTCTTAAATCTATTCATACTTACATCAATTGCTTTTCGAAATCTCTTAAATGCCTTTTCCGTCTTTATACTGGTATATTGCATCTGAACTTCGCTAGTTGATTTATCCTTTGCTTCACCAGCAATATATATTCTTATCAAGTTATAATCTGGCATTCCGCCTAGAATATTTATATCTGTATTAATATCCATTAACCGCTTCACTCCATTTATAATATTCTGATCCCCCATATATACTCTACCAGATTACCTGTCCTTTTTTACGGACTCTATCTGCACAATATCATCAAATCCACAATTCAATTCCACGCAAATACGCGCAAGCACATCCATTGATACCTGTTGATCATTATTCATTTTTGTAAATGTACTTGGTGCAATCTGTGTTTTTTTTCTCAAGTCAGTTTTACTCATTTCACGATCAATGAGCATCTTCCATAAAGGTTTATATGTTATTTTAATTTGAGTTTCTGACATGCCATTTTCCTCCATATTTCTCACGTCAAAATAGCCTATAATACTGCATAATATTATACACCAACTCTTTCTAATTTTCAATTATAACTTTCGAGTTCTCGAAATTACTTTTGCATAAAAACATCACCTTGTACACATGCTTTTCACCTTGCTTTTCACCTTCTCCAACACCATTTTATTTATTAAAGTTGTATAATTTTCATCATAAAAAAAGACCCATCTCCACTACTGGAAACAGGTCTCACATGTCATCATTTATTCTATTTTCACAAATTGTCATTTTATCCTCATATTTTCCATTTTAACTCTTAGCGTCTTACATCCAAGCTAGTGCCGGACTTAAACTCTATCACAAATTTGTCATCGTATATCGTTATTTTCTCAATCATTTTTCTCACAAGTTGTTCGTCATATTCACTGATTCTATCCATCTGATTTTCCAAGAATTCCTGCATCTTATTGATACGCATTTTCAAGCCTTCACGTTCAGCTTTTTCTGTCATAGCATTTAACCTTTGCTCTCGAAGGTTATCAATCTCATATGCCAGATCTTCATAGTCTTGTCTGGCTCCCGCCATTTTTATTAACTCTTGCTGAAGTTCTTCCAGTTTAGCATCTATAGAATCAATCGTAGCAGTATCTTCTTCAAGAAGTACATGCTCGACATTTTCCTTTAGCTTTGTCATCATATTATACGAACAACATTAAATACATATGTCCACAACACTGAACAACTTGCGGATCAAGCTGTAGATATATTTGAAGCTGCAATATCTTCCAAAAAGAAACACGCATAATAAAGAGGCTGAACATAAAGTTCAATATGTTCAGCCGTTTTTTTGAATTTAATGATTTTTCAAGTTCAATGGTGGCAATATGGTGGCAAATCCACCTTTTTTCACACCTTAAAGCCTTATAAGCCCTTATTTTTCAGGCAGAGTTTTATAATAGTTTCACAATGCACCGTTCCCGGGAACATATCTACATTGCTAACCCTCTCCACATGGTACCCAAATGTCTCGAATGTAGCAAGATCCTGTGACAGGCTCGTCGGTTTACATGTAATATAAACTATATTCTCCACTCCATAGTCAATTATCTTTCTGATTGCCTTAGGGTGTATTCCCTCTCTCGGTGGGTCAAGTATTATATAATCAGGTTTCTCGTCTATCTCATCTATCACCTTAAGAACATCACCTGCAATAAATTCACAGTTATCAAGACCATTTATCGCTGCATTTTCTTTTGCAGCCTCAACTGCTTCTTCCACAATCTCAACACCGATAACTTTCTTTGCAACAGGTGCTATTATCTGTGCTATCGTTCCAGTTCCGCTGTAAAGGTCAAAGACTACTTTATCCTTAAATTCACTACTTTTCCCGGTATCAAGTTTTTTCTCACTCTCCGTTTTTTCAGAGCATACACCGGCTAAATCAACATTTTCAATACCCATTGCAGAATATCCATCTACAATATCAGAACTGTCAGCATCCATTCCAACACTAACGCTATTTTTACCGACTCCTGCCATTTCTCTCCCAAGTACATAATCCCTTGCCCTTGTATAAAGCACCTCAGCTCCTTTTGTGTTTGTCTGGAAAAATGAAAACGGTGATATTTTAAACTGCAGTCCTAATATCTTTTCGGTAAACCAGTCTTTTCCGCTGATGATGTGCATCCTGTCACTTTTTACCACATCCCCTAGTCCATCGTTTATGATATGGATAAATCCTGTTAATTTTCCGTTATACTCAAGTCCATTTAATTTTTCTGATACTTCACTGACATACTCAGATATATCCTGCTGTGATGATGTGACAAGTGCAACGAGGAGTTCGCCTGTTGATACCGCTCTTCTTACGAGAAGATGCCTGAGAACACCCTGATGAGTATTTTTATTGTAATGCGGTATCTGTTTTTCCCTGAAGTATTCTACTATACAGTCTATTACTTTTGAGTAATCATCATCTACTATCTGACAGCCTGAGGCATTTACTATGTCATGGACACTGCCTTTTTTATGGAGTCCGAGTGTAAGCGGTCCTCCCTTGTATTCATCTCCAAATGAAAATTCCATCTTATTTCTGTAGCCTTTGATTTCAGGACTTGGCAGTATTCCGTCATATATATAATCTTTTTTTATCCCCAAAGATGAGTCGAGTGTCTTATATACATTATCTATTATCTCAAGCACCTGATTTCTCTTAAGTTCAAGCTGTTTTTCATATGGTAATGTCTGATAACTGCATCCACCGCATTTTCCAAACCGGCTGCACATTGGTTCTGCTGTCTCAAGCGGCGATTTTTCTGTCACTTCCAAAAGTATGCCCTGACTTTTATCTTTTCTGACTTTTTTTGCCCTGAATTTTATTTTTTGTCCCGGCAATGCCCCTTTTACAATTGTCAGAGTTTTTTGTTCATTTCCGTTTTCGTCTTTCTCTATCACCTCAACATATGCCTTGTTTGGAAATTCAACTTTCTTTACAATGCCTTCATATATGTTTCCTTTTTTCATGTAAATATGTCCGCCTTTCTTTAATCAACAAAAAGCAGTAAAGATATTTTATCATTTTCAGGCACAAATACTGTGTCAACAACTTTATATCTCTCCCTGCTTTTTATTGTACTATTTTTACTTCGTCCTCACATTTCCAAGTATTGTTAGCTGTTTTGCACACTCACTTATACAGGCAAGTGCGTTCCGCACACCCGGATCATTTAGGTTTCCCTCAATGTCTACAAAGAACTGGTACTCCCAATTTCTGTTTTCTATCGGTCTTGACTCTATCTTTGTAAGATTTAAGTCATTGTAATAGAAGTTTGAGAGCATATTGTAAAGTGCTCCTGCCTGGTGCTTTATCTCAAATGAAAGACTTATTTTATTTGCATTTGAAAGGAATACTTTCTGATTTGTGACTATGATAAATCTCGTATAGTTACTGTCTTCAAAGTTGATACTCTCTTTTAATACATCAAGTCCAAAAATTTTTGCCGCTCTTGTGCTCGCTATCGCACCCTGAGATATATCGTCTTCCTCGGCTACTTTTTTCGCTGCACTTGATGTGCTCATGTATGATTCACTTTCCATTCCCTGTTCTGTTATAAATTTTGAACATTGCATTATTCCCTGCGGATGTGAATACACCTTTTTTATATCTGATATTTTTGCTCCCGGTTTTCCAAGAAGTGCCTGTTCTACTTTTACTACATGCTCTGCAACTATTGTTATATCATAATCGAGAAGAAGGTCATATGTGTCGTTTATTCCGCCTGTTGAAGTGTTTTCAATAGGTATCACTCCGTATTTTGCCTCGCCGTTTGCTACTGTCTCAAGTACCTCCTTAAAAGAAAGCCTGTTCATGGAGGTTATATCTGTTCCAAATACTTCCTCCATTGCCTGCTCAGTATATGCCCCATGTTCTCCGAAGCATACGATTCTTGTATCTTTGTCAACATCGAGCTTGTCTACCTGCTTAAATGGCAGCAGCTCATTTGTCTCACTTCCAAGAACTTTATACTGATACTTTCTGCTTATTGACATTATCTGTCTAAAGAGATCTTCTATTCCTGTCTTATTAAATTCATCAGTTGTAAGTTCTCTGAGAGTCTTTATCTTTTCTTCTTCTCTTACGGGGTCAAAGACTTTTTTTCCCGTACTTCTTTTATACGCTGCAACATCCGTTGCAACTTTCATTCTTTCTTCAAAGAGCTTTGCTATCTCCTTATCAATATTATCAATCTTTTTTCTGCTTTCTTTTAAGTCAACAACCATAAATCTATATTCCCTTCAGTTCTTTATCTCTAATTTTTAAGGAATGCCTCATAGCATTTCTTTGCTTCGTAAACATCTGCTTTGCTTGCTATCTCCCACGGTGCATGCATATTTAATATAGCTACACCACAGTCGATTACTTCCATTCCGTAAAGTGACATGATATAAGCGATTGTTCCGCCGCCACCTACATCTACTTTTCCAAGTTCTGCCATCTGATAATGCACATTGTTGTCATCCATTATCTTTCTGAGTTTTGCTATATATTCTGCGTTTGCATCATTTGAACCTGATTTTCCGCGGCTTCCCGTAAATTTGCTGAATACAACTCCGCGTCCGCAGAATGATGCATTTTTCTTTTCAAAGGCATCTGCAAAAAGCGGGTCATAGCCTGCATTTACATCTGATGAAAGCATCTTGCTGTTTGCAAGGCATCTTCTAAGTTTAAGGTCATTATAATCACCCTCAAGACTTATAAGTTCTGCCACGACATTTTCAAAGAATTTCGACTGCATTCCTGTTGCACCGACACTTCCGATTTCTTCCTTGTCTACTAAAAGACAGCAGGCTGTTTTTTCAAGCTCGGCATCAGTTCCAAGCATTGCAGCAAGCGAGGTGTAAGCACATACTCTGTCATCCTGTCCGTAAGACATTATCATGCTTCTGTCAAAGCCGAGTTCTCTTGCCTTTCCTGCCGGTACTACCTCAAGCTCTGATGACATAAAGTCCTCTTCTTCCATTCCGTATTTTTCTTTTAATATTGCAAGTACACCCTTTGATACAGCTTCTTTTTCCTCATCATTAAGTGGTATGCTTCCGACTAAAACATCAAGTTTTTCGCCCTCGATAACTTTTGAAGCTTTCTTTTCCATCTGATTTGCAGCAAGATGTATAAGAAGGTCGCTCACGCAAAATACAGGATCGTCATCGTTCTCTCCTATATTTACCTCGACAACACTTCCATCTTTCTTTGCGATAACACCGTGGATTGCAAGAGGAATTGTTACCCACTGGTATTTCTTGATACCGCCGTAATAATGTGTATCGAGATATGCAAGGTCACTGTCCTCATACAAAGGATTCTGCTTTATATCCATTCTGGGTGAGTCGATATGTGCCCCTAATATATTCATTCCACTATCAAGCGGCTCTTTTCCTATCTGGAACATTGCAACCGTCTTATTCATGCACACTGAGTATATTTTATCGCCACATTTAAGTTTTTCACCAGATTTAAGGTAAACATCAAGATTTCTGTAACCTGCACTCTCAGCCTGTGCGATTATCTGTTTTACACATTCTCTCTCTGTCTTTCCTGCCGACAGAAATTCTCTATATTCTTTACAAAGTATTTCTAACTCTTTTTTGTTGTTTTCATCATATGATTTCCAAGCATTTTTTCTTTCCATAATAAAATTACCTCCATTTCACACTCCCTATATTTTATATCCTGAACACCAATAATGCAAGTATTACTGCAATAAATCCCTGCCTTATCTTTGCAATCACATACTTTTTTATTGATAAGTCTGTTCCTGACAGTACACTGTATGTCTGTGCAACACTTGAAATTCCGCCAAAGGCACACAGCCAGACCGTAACAATAGTTTTCGCATCTGTCATAATCACTCTTATACCGGACAGCCATTCATTCCCTGCGAGCTGCATCGCACCTGTACTGACCTCTGTTATCCCTGCGGCAATGCACCCTGCCACATCGTATTTTTCAGGAATTATATATTCTATTATACTCGTTATTATTGAAAATAATATTATGTAACCGCCTATTTTTAATATTGTTTCACACGAATCCGCAATACTCTCATCAACGGCATCCATCACCGGATAATTTTTTTCAGTCTTAACATTTTCTCTGCTTCTCTCATCTTTCCTATTGCTCAATTTTTTACCGTCATTAATATTTTTTTCAAACTTAACACTTTCTCCTATTCTCTCACCTTTCTTAAAACTTAATTTCTTCCAGACATTAAAACTTTTTCCATCACTTCCATTTTTATATACATTCACAATCATTTTTTTATCCCGACTACCCTGAGAAGATTTTTCTCTCACCGTCAATTTTTTTCTCACTATCCATGCATTTATCACCGCTGAACCTGCGACAACGACAAATATCAAAAACGGATTTTTTACATCAAGACATTTTACCCCGATAAATTCAATAAGAAACATAGGGCTTAAATTATTGCAAAACATCATAAGATACTGGGCTTCTTCCCTCTTTATCTCTCCGCCCTTATACAACTGTGCAGCCGTTTTTGCCCCGATAGGACATCCGGCAAGAAACCCTATAAGTATGGGATAACTTCCGCCGTCACTTACCCCAAACACTAACCCAAAAAGCGGTCTTAAAAAACGGTTTATGTATTTTGTGGTTTTTAATTTCACCAATATTCCGGACAAAATCATAAAAGGAAGCAATGACGGGACTATTGCCATAAACCATAACAGCAGCCCGTCTTTTGCTCCCTCACTCACAACTGACGGCATTATCGTAAATAAGATTATCATACCGACAGTCATCACTATAAATAATTTTCTTTTCATGATACACCTCTTTAAAATGATATGTCTGCACTATAAATCCATACATTTGTACCAATACCACACTATTACAATTTCAGTATATAAGTCTGTGCACTACATACTATTGTCTGCAAAGCCTTAGACTTTATGCTAAACATATCTTTAAAAAGCTTTTTGTATCATGTTTATGTTATCATTTGTTTTTTATAACTATTTCATGCTGTGGTGCATCCTCCTGTTTAAATCCAACGAGATTGTCAATATACTTTTTCAGTGTATCATCATATGTTATAGCATAATGACTTATAAGATTGATGCCGACAAAATTTATATTTTTGTCTTTAATACTTCCCATAAAATCAATATTCTGACCGTTTTCTTTAAAATATCCATCAACATTTTTTAGACCATTTATATACACACCCTGCCACTGTGCATACTCTTCATCAAACAGCTCTGTTAATATCTCCTTTTTGTCAATTATCAATGTAGGATAACCGTTTTCAAAATTTATGCTGTTGCAGCTAACCCCAAGAAGTGCTTTGTTTCTTGTCTTCATGTCATAAGGAATATTGTCTGCATTTATCACCACTTTTGTTCCGCTCTTTGCAACATCTTTTATTATATTTTCCGCATCATCCCTATCATTATATGTAAATCCGCTAAGATAAACAGTCTCATATTTTGACAATTCCGATGCCGAATATTTTTCTATATTTGTCTCATCACTTTCATAAATCTGAGGATATATCATCGCCAACTGATGTACCTTATCACCTATTCCTATCGCTTTGTAACTGTTTTCTACTTTAAAATTGCTATTATCACATTTGTCATGGTGAAAAAGTATATAATACTTATTTGATGATATAAGCCTGTAATTTTCTTTTTTTGCGGCATCCTCAACCATATATATGTCGGCATCTTGGTTTCTCATTTTAGACTTTTCTAAAACTACGGTATCATAGCCTGCCGAAATACACCTGTCAAAAACATAAAGGTATTCTCCAAGATCCATTGCCTCCGCAATTTTATCCGTAATCTTATCTTCATTAAGTTTTCCCGCAAGAATCATCTTATTTTTTGTTACTCTCTGTGCTTCCTTCAAAATACTGTCAGATACATCATTCTCTTCTGAAAATGTCACAAAATTATCTCGTTTCTGATATGTCAGATATGCCGAGGGAATCATATCCATACAAAGCAATATACATAATGCAATATGTATCTTAAGTTTTAATGTTTCCCACATGACAAATGCCACAAATATGCTGGTATATGACATAATAGCCAGAACATATAATCTGTCACTTCTAAAACCTGTTTTCTTTACAAACCATCCTGCAATCGGATTTACCGTAAATACCATAAGAAATATGCCATATAAAAACATTATATTCGTTTTTCGGTGACTGCATATAAATCCAAATACAGCACATAACAAAATAACTATTCCAAAATAATATATAGACTCATCATGTCTAAAATTATACACAGGATTTAACACATCTTTAAATGAAAAAATAATCGTATCTTCCGAGATACAAAAATTTTCACGATAAAATCCCTTTCCTGCTAATGACTGATATATTGTTACGATATTTGGCAAAAGAACTGCTGCTGCAGGTGCTATAATACCATGTTTTTCTTCATTTACTATTTTCCATAATAAAAGCAGTATCACCATGCAGCCTGAAATCACTGCCGCAGTATATGCATCAAGCTGTCTAAGTATCAGTAAAGCAACCGCGGTAATGACCGGCATAATTTTCTGCTTTGTTTTTATATAATCAAAACTTGTATAAACTGCCACCGGCACGATTACCGTGCTGAGCAGTGCACTTATATTTTCGGTTACAACAACATTATAAAAATTGTATGGTATAAACATCCATATCAATCCCGTAAATATACCTGCAAAATATCTCTTTGTTCTGCAACCTATTAATACCCAGCACAATAAAGCGGCTAAACCTATAATTAAAACCATCTTTTCCCCATTTCCATGTCTATTATTGATACAAACATCTGTTCATAGGCATTATATCACTCAAGTATATTGTCAATTATATTTTCCATAACCTCATCCACCTGTTTTTCCGTCAATTTAGACATATTTTCTTTAAAATCAAGACCATCCCTAAGATCGATAATATAACTTCTTGTCGGAGTTTCACTACTCTCCATAAAAGCAAGTTCTCCTCCAAGCTTCGTTATTATGCTCCTTATCTCATCACAAAAATAATCTGATATATTTTCCAATGTTGGAATCATTGTGTCAAATGGAGGTATCTCATTCATAACTCTCCCCTGAAATTTTTCAAGATACTCTTCTATTGCTTTCTCAAATTTGTTAAAAAGAACAAATTCTCCCTCACTCTTCATTATATAAAACACAAATTCCCATGTATGAGGATGTGTCTGACCGTTTTTTCCGTTTATTATAATATAATGATTCGCATTAAGATAAAATTTAAATTTGTATTCTCTGTAAAGTCTAGTTGCCATATTTCTCCTCCTGACATTTTCAGATGCTGTTATGTCAGCCAATCTGCTCTATTATCTTATTAAGATAATCATTGCAATACTCTTTTAACTTTTTATCGGATTTTCTCCATTCACATGGTGTCAGGCACTTATCATTTGCTCCGATTATCATCTGCATGATATTTTTAACCTCATTTGCGGAATGTCCTATAAACACAAGCATAACCGCATTTTTTTCTTTGACACTGTCTATTTCAAATTTAAGCGTCTTTTTGTCAAGCATCCACTGGGAATTTTTTAAAAAAATGTCATATGCACCTGCATCACTAAAAACAACTGTTTCAAATATCACTGATGTTATATTTTTATTTTCTAATTTTTCCATAAAACGATCTATTACTTTCTCTTTAAATACAGTGTTTTTCACATCATATTCACTCAACATACTAAGTTCACTCTCAATCTTCTCAATGCTCAGATTTTTATTTTGAATCTGTTCATTAAGTTTGTCAATCTGAGACTGTTTTTTATCTATATTGCCCGCCATAATCATCGACACTACTAAAAGCATTAAAACAAGAAGCACAACTCCTATTAGGATTATTATCTGTGCCTGCATAAACTCATTGTTATTGATAATATATTTTTCATTCGTAAGCAGACATATTTTATATTCATCTCCATTTACTTCAAAAAATACACCCGATGCAATATATTTTTTACCTGACTGACTTATAAATCTATGCTTCACTTTATTCTTTTCAAGACTATTCAAAAAACTCCGTCCGCTTTCAGATACATAATACGATGCTGTTGAAAGCCCTCTGTATCTGTCACTCTCTGTTACATCCTTTACAAATAATAAAGAGTCTTCCTTTGACAAAGTCCAATACTCTTTTTCAGAGCCATCAATCGACCCAAGTATATCTCTTATCATTTCCTGTCCTGAACCAGATGTATCTTTTTTAAGATTTATCTGATCCAATACAAGTTTTATATACTGATCCTGCTGAGACGCATAAATTTCAAGAACACTGTTATTGTATGTTTTTGTCTGGTATAAAACCACACAGCCCACAACTAAAGCAAATACAATAATTGCAAATGAAACCTTTTTAAATATTCTGTTTTTATTCATTTTATAACTTCCTCATCCATTCTCTTTTTAATCTTCCAAAAACATATCAGTCAGTGTTGACATTTTTTTTAATCTTCTCGATGATTCTTATCGGTATAATAAATTCATCTCTTATAACCTTGAAGAACGCTCTCTTTTCTTCCGTAAATGTCTTTGTTTTCCATGCACTGTTTGTATTTATACTGTTTATAACCCCTGCAAATCTTATAAAAAATACGACAAAATTAAAAAACGGAAGTAATGGTACTATATACCACTGCCTTGCATAATATCTCCTTAATTTCTTGAAACCTGATAAAAAACCTATCGTTGTAAAATAATAACAATATCCTACCAAAATATAAAGCAGAAATATAAACAAAGTTGAATACACTATTGAAGTGAAAGAATACTTCATAAACAAAAGACATATAAGTGCAAGATACCATATAATTCTTGGAAATGCAAAAGTATGGTCATACATCAGTGTTCTTATATTAACATCAGTGAATATTTTCAAAGGATTCATCTTTTTTTTCATAAACAGATGTGAAACTTCCAGACTTCCTCTCTGCCACCTCTGTCTCTGTGTATAGAGTTTATTCATATCTTCTATTGGATCAACATAAAATATAGCATTCTCACACATATAAACACGCTTTTTCTGAAGATATTTCATCTGAAATGTAATCTGCGTATCCTCGCATATCGTATCTGTATTATAAAGCTGTGATTTAAGCACCGTAGATTTTCTAAATGCTGAAAATGCACCTGACAATGTATATATGGCATTCAGCTCAGATGCATAATTTCTTCCTGCAAGAAATGCCTGTGCATATTCCATAAACTCCATTTTTCTAAGTAATTTTGCAAAGAAACCCTTATACTCTTCCACCTGGTCCGGCATTGTCATTATCGCACCTGTCATACAGTCTATAGACAGGTCTGCCTCAAACTTATTTACCATATTGGTAAGAGCAGTTTTTTCAAGTATTCCGTCACTGTCAATATGAATTATATATTTTCCATCACTGTTAAATAAAGCAAGATTTAAAGCTTTTGACTTTCCCTGCTTTGCATTTAACCACTGCATCATAAGTTCCGGAAACTTCTTCTGACATTCAGCAAACACATTAAAACTGTTATCCTGCCCCTGATTGTTCACAAGAAATATCCTTATCTTGTCATTCGGATAATCACTTTCATATATCGAACTTATACAGGCCTCTAACGAGTCCTGTGAGTTATAAACAGGTATAAGAAGCGATATCTCCGGATATATTATAGGAATATCATATTTAACCGGTTTTATTTTTTTCTTTATAAGAACAACTATACTTCCTATTGACGGTATTATCTCCATAATAACCGGAATGATTATCCACGCTGCCCAGAAGACAAAAGAATTTACAAATCTATTTATTATCATCGACATATCCAAATCCTCCTACCTTCTGACTTATTATCTGAGCTTTTGTAAATACATAAAAATATAATATGATAGACAAGATATAGAAGAAAATTCTTCCTATCAATGCATGTGAAATATAATAATAATCCACACCTTTGAAATGTATTATAAGACATATCAGTATTATTCTTAATGCATTTGCAACAATAATATATACCGTTCCTATGCATCCTATAATGACTTTTTCATATCTTGAATATACATTAAAAAATATAAGAAGTGACAGAAATGCCGTTATCTCAATAATACCCGAACATTCAAAATCAATCTTTAGCGTAATGGAATCTTTGGCTGATTCCACAAAAATAATACCATATTTATAATATGGTTCAAATACACCGGTCGTTTTTCCAACTATGCCGGCAACCGCTGCTACAATATTTGCCATAGGCTGTGTAAGTACATCTTTAAATCCTACAAAAATGATTACAAACAATCCGGCACTTCCCCATAGGAAATGCCAGAATGGTAATTTTGCTTTTTTAGTCACATGAAGTATGTATAACCACACAACCAGAAATATCAAAAGTATTATATATCTAATCATTCAGCTATCCTCATCATGCTCTTTTTATCTTTTCTTTTTTTGTATGAAAGTACACCTGCTGCCGTAAGACAACACATTGTAACCCCCACAAAAGGACCTGTAGAAGTACCCGCATATGTCACCCACTCTTCACCTATATTTATATACTGTGCCTGCAAAACTTTCATCTCATTTTCATCAAGACCAAATTTCTTAGCAAGTTTGTTCATATAAATTCGATATTCCATCTCATCATATTTGCTGCCTGTTGTTATCTTAATCTTTCCATAATCAATAAACCCCTTATCTGATACATTTTTATAAGTCGTCCATGAGCCTATATCTACAAGTGTAAACTCATATGTTCCATTTTCTAGATTTGTAAGCTTTGGATTCCAGTTTATATTTCCATCCTTGTCAACAGAAACAAATCTGAAAGAAATTGATGTCTTATCATTTTTATTAGCCCTTACCGCAAACGGCATAAACTCATTTTTCCCCTCAGTTGTCTTATGAAGAAGTGATTTTACATGACCGTACAAATGTCCGTCAGATGCATATAAAGCAGCCTCCGAATCATCAGTCTGTCCACCCTGTGTAGAATATTCTATAAGTGAATGTGGATAATCGTCCCAGTCGCTATACTCACCATCATATGTTATTCCATCAAACTTCTTGTTAAGTGCACCATGCGATGAACCCTTGTCAATATTTACTATATCTTCCACAAGTGGTTTATCTGCACAGTAATATCCAAATGAAACCTTTTTGTTGTACTGTTTAAGTGCAGAAACAGGTACTGAAATTTCATACTGTAGATTTGAATGTTCTACTTTTATACTTTCACCCTTCATCTGATGGTTTACATAGTCATTTACCTCAACCTGATATTTTCCATCTTTTTTTACCAGCTTTAAAGATGTTCTTCTGCCTGTATCAGTGAGGAGCTCATATGCACCTCTTGAATAACTTCCTGATGCTAAAGCTGCACCATCTGAAGTTTCCTTAAGATATATGTAAATATAATCCCCGTCAAATACAACCGCAGCCTTTGATAAGTTATTGTTTTTCTCAGTGTTACCCGTAACATCTTTTTTGTCAACCGCATTCCAGTCAGAGAAATTTCCATCAATCTTTATACCATTATATACATAGTCACTCTTCGTCTCTTCATCCTTTGACTTTAAGTCAGTAATATCCTCGCTTTTGACCTTTGTCCCGCAATATTCCAATGTGTATTTTTTACCGCCAAAAAATTTCTGAGGTATCCTGAATTCAGTTTCATACTTATCTTTTTCCTGACTTGGCTCTGATGCCTTATCTTTATCACCTACACCATCTATATCACCAAAAGTTCCGTTTTTAACAGCATTCATATTTGCTTCAAAACGTATTCCGTCACTGCTTCCATCTTCATATTTGATAATAAAGTTTGTAGATGTTATAGGCTGTCCATATATATTTCCACCATTTTGCTGAACATAAAAATATACATAGTCATCATTCTTTGACACAGACCATTTTGCAATCTTTGAATCATTTGACTTATATGCAGTAATCCCATCCCACTCTGAAGGATTTCCATCAATTTTTATTGTTCTTGCCGCCATAGCTTTATTCTGCGGCATAAAAAATGATGTTCCTGCAAGCAGCAATGCCATACTTCCTGCAACAATTGTTTTCTCTAGTCTTATCATAAAAACTCTCCCCTCTTAAACAAAACTAAGCTTTACATTCTTATTTCCTCAGTTGAAACTGAATATATCCTCAATGGATTTTCTCCAATTTCAAGCCTTATCAATGCCCAACCATTTTTTTCAAAAACCATGAAAAGTTTTTTCCAAAAAACCTCTCCTACATTTTCAATATTTGCGTCCCCATTAAACTCTTCCAAATCGTTTAAATATTTGTTTTTGTATTCTTCAAGTGTTTCATTCACCATGTTCTCCATATCGGAAAATTCAACAAAATCATCATCCGACGGTTTTGCAAATATTTCTCCTTCTAATATATGATTATGCTTGTGCTTTTCATTATTGTCAACACTATGGGTTATGCCAAGTCTGTATTTAATCTTATAACATTTCATCTACGCCTCATGCCACCTCCATTTCAGAATAATGTACTCTCACAACAACATCATGTCGTATAATACTTAAAATACAATTTTATATATTTTAGAACATAAGCTCCTGCTGTGTAACCTGTATCTGCGTTGCTATCATTGTTTCCTGTTCATCTCCTCTTGTGTGCTCCCCTTTAAGATACTGCATTCCGTTTCTCAAGCTCGCCGCCACAAGATTTAACACATAAATATTGTCAAATCTGTCATATATTGAATCACCACCAAGACCTGAAAGGCAGATAAGCTGCGTATTTGTCTTTTTTGCCATATCCATAAGCGGTTTCAAAAGATGTGAAGCATTTGTCTGTGCAAAAGGATTGTCCATAACAAGCACTTTTCCCTCATTATAATTGGTAAATACATCTGACACATCTTTTCTCATATAGTAGAGCAGACTTGACAGAACTATAAATGCCGACAAAAATCCCTCACCACCTGAATTTTTCGCAACATCTGACCATGAAATTTCTCTTCCTTTCTGCTCCTCTATCTTGTAAAGCTTTATGCGGACATTACCCGTACCTGCCACCGTATCGTATAGATACTTCGTGTTGATATAAAGCCCTGTTATATCATCAGGATTTTTATTTTCCTCTAATGCCTTTATCGTCTTTGCAGTAACCTCTTCAAGAATATCCTGTATCTTAAGATGATATATCTCCTCATTCTCATACCACTCAGGCAGAGTTATCTTAAGCATTTTCTTACTCTCTCCATGCACTTTTATCGTTGAATTTCCATCTATCTTGCCAAGCTCGTCATGGACATCCCTTACATATTCCTCAAGAAGTTCAACTATCCTTACACGCTCCTTTTCAACGATGGCAACATCTACCTCAAGTTTTTCTATCATACTTTCGTAAGATGAAACCAGTATATCAAGCTGTTTCATGAAATTGACTGCATTATCCGTAAGTGATAATAATACTTCGATTGGCTTCTGGAAAAATTCATCCTTAAAGATATTTTTTCTTGCCATCTCGTTTAAAAGTCTTGTGATAACATTACTCTGCTTTCTCTCATTTTCAATAAGTTCTCTGTAATCTCTTATCATCATGCCCCTGAACTTATCAATTTCTTTTACCGACTTTCCAAAAATATCCTCTTTCTTTATATGCTCATCGGTTTCCTCAACCTTTAAATCACTATATTCGGCAAGTGCAGAAATATTTGCTTCATATCCTCTGCAAAGACTTGTAACTCCGTCAAGGTCAAGTCTGGTGTCTCTTATCTCATTTTGGATTATAATTATCCTGTCTTTAAAGTTTGTGTCAGATATTTTATCCTTGCTAATTGGCTCTTTCTTTTCAGCAATCCTATACATATCCTTGTAAGCATGCTCAATGTCTGACTCTTTTTTGGTTATCTGCGTATTGACTTTATTAAGTTTTTCATCATACAACTGTAACTCCATATTGTTAGCAGATATGCGTTCATCTAATTCTGCCTTATCGTCTTTATCATACCTTGTCTTTTCAATGTCTGTTTTTTTAATACGGTATTTTGCAAGTAGTTCTGCTAACTCCTGCTTACTCTTAAGAAATCTCCTGTTGGCACTGTTATACTGCTCCGTAAGAAGTTTCACTTCATTTGAATAATCATTTAAAAGGGCATTGTAAGCTGCCTCTTTTGAAATCCTTTCCTCTTCGTCAAGCAAAGTATAAGACGCCTTATCAACATTTTCTGATTTTCCCTTAAATTTTTCAAAATACTCATATCTTTCCTGAAGTCCAAGAAGCTCCTGTTTCTTCTTCATCTCAGTTTTTTCATCCGCTTTGATGTCCTCGATAAGGTTATTAAGTTTTTCTGTAATAATGTTCAGCTTATTGTCAATATCTTCATTTTTCTTGTCAAGTCGTATTTTTTCCTCTTTCGCATCGCAGTAATCATTATAACTCTCTCTAAGCATCTCGAAATCCTGCAATCTTATCCCTGCAAGATTTTTTTTCTCATTCAGTGCTGTTACATTCTGATTTATCTGTTCGTTTACTAAGGTAATCTTTCTTTTCAAACTTTCCAGATTTTCAAGTTCAGCCTGCATCTTAACAGTTTCACTCTCGAGTGTATCAATAAGTCCCCTGCTGCTTTCTATACTGTCACTTTCTATCGTCTGATTTTTTATACATTCCTGTTTAGAAAAATACTCCTTATATTCTTCATCTCTTCTCTCAATGTTTTCCTGTATTTTCCTGCTTTTTTCCTTTTTTTGTTCTATGATTTCATATCGTTTGCTATCATTGAGAAGTTCCTCTTGAAATTTCAGATAAAAGCTTATCTTTTCAAGTTCTACAACACCTGTTTCATCATTTATAAAACTATCTTCAAGCTCCTCTCTCTTTACAATTGGCACCGGATTTGAAGTAAATACCTTATTTTTATCTGCCAACAGCTTTTTAAAATCCTCACCGGAGATTATTACCGCATATGGAATAAATGGATTATTGGCAGCTATCTTTTTATTTTCATCCATACTTCTTCCATTATTTGAAAGCCACTCCATACCATATATATATTCAATCTCCATAGATGACAGATATTCATCAAACTCTTTTGAAACCTCCAATAATCTTCCATTCTCAAGAAGTTTTATCTCTGTGTTTGTCTGCTCGCTCTCACGCTCTAACAACCTTTTTGCAGCACTTATCTCCTTAAGCTTTCTGTCTGCACCCTTAAGTATCACTTCCTTGTTATAAACATCATTTTCACTTACAAGAAAATGTTTCATAATATCCTGTCTTATTTTTAACTGCTCCTCAAAATCAAGACATATTTCTCTCTCTGATGCCAGCTTGCTCTTTTTCTCCATAATCTCATTTCTGAGATCATCCTGCTTTCTTACATATTTTACAAAATCATCATCATTTTTCACCTTTTCCTGTTTAAGAGAAACTATATCTTTTTGTATCTTCGACATTTCTTTTTTATACTCATCATCTCTTAATTCTAATGTCCCCGTCTCATAAACACCTAAAATATTTCTGCAAAGCTTTTCTTCGTATTTTTTATTAAACTGTTCTTCAATCACATCATAATTTGAAATTTTTGCCTGACACTTTCCTATCTGTAATGAATTGTCATCCTTTTGTTTAAAACAGTCGGACTTACTTTGGTTGTACTCTTTTTCCTGCTTTTCCTGCTTTTTTATATTTTCTCTTGTATTTGCGATTTCAGCCTCGCACTCCGAAACTGCCCTGCTGTAATGTTTAAAAAGTGTTTTTCCGAGTTCCTGTCTTTCAGGTTCTTTCTGTTCCTCACTCTTTTTTGATGCTTCAAGACGGCTCTCAATCTTTCTACATTCTGCAAGAGCAGCATTTTTTTCTTCATTTTCTCTCGCACAAAGAAGCTTTGCCCTCTTATTCTCAAGCCTGTCTTTTTCTTTTGCAACCTGACCTTTTTCAAGTGTTATCTGCTCGTATTCATGTATGAGTCTTTCCTTTTTTGCCTCTAATGAATGAATATTATATGATACTTCTTCATATTTTATATCTGAAATCTCTATCTGTTTTTTTCTTATATCTTCGTCAAGAAGTCTTTTTCTTTCCTCAGCTTCTGCATTTAACTCATTTAATATCACATTAAACCATGCAATATCATTTTCTTTATTTTTTCTTTTCTCAGTGTAATCGACATATTCATCCGCATATACTCTTATGCCCGATGCTTCTTCTAAAAAACCTCTGAGATTTTTCATTCTCTGAATTTTTGTCTGATTGTCCCTGTACTGTTTTGCGTATTTTTTTATTATAGTCTCAAATTCTAAAATGCGGTTTCCATCTTTATTGAGTTTACTCTCTATTGCTTCTAAAAACCACTTTTCAACAAGACCTTTTTCATCACGGCAATCCGTAAACAACTCTGAAAGTCCAGATTCTTTTAAATTTATCTTTTTTATAATAGTTTCCCATTCTTTATAATTTATCTGGTACTGCTTAAGCTTTTCAAAATACATTCTTGACTGGGCAGGCATATCCATATCATAGTAATGAAAATGCATACCATCTTCTCTTTTAAGCTTTTCAAATACCTTTTTACATGAACCCCAGTTTTTTAATGTCATACCTGATTCAGTCTCATTTATTATAGGTATATGATATATGTCATTTTCACATCTGGCAGTATATTCATATACAAAATTTATCATCTCAAGTTCATCATGAGCCTCTCCATCCGAAACTTCCTGATTTTTTCTTACCATCATTCCGGTAAGCACATAACCGGCTTCCCCGTCAAGCACCCACTCGACCATAATGAAAGTCGGTCTGTTTGTCGTAAAATAACTCTCAAACTTTCTATCCTTTGTATCCCTGTATCTTTTATGCACAAATGGTGCCGTCATCATCTGCACCAGCACTGTCTTTCCGCCACCATTTCTAAGTGACATAAGCGTACTTTCACCATTAAACTGAAATGCTTCATCACTTATCTTGATAGAATTATTGTTATAATTTAAGTTTACGATACGAAGTGTATTTATCTTACTCACCTTTTACCTTCTCCTTTTCATCACTGATTCCCAAAACTTTGCTCACTCTTATATAGTTGTTCTGATTTAACAAATTCCAGTCCATAAAACTGTCAAGTTTTTTTGTTGTGTTTATCATATCATCTCTCTCTATATACTCTATAAGTCCCTGTTCCTGTAAAAAGGTCAGTATCCTGTGGACAAAACCCTCTTTTGTCGTCTTTGTCTTTCTTCCCTTTTCGTCACTTCTAAGTGCCGTGTATGCTTCAAGCATATTTGAAAATGCAAGCCCTGTCTTTTCCTCTTCCTCCTCGGTCATATTATTTCCAGCCTGTATAAGTCTGTCTGAAACCAGATTTATAAGTTCACCGACCTTAATATATTCTCTTGATTTACTGCTGCTCCCCTGACCGTCATAAAATTCTGTAAGCATTGTAATGATAACAAACTGTGACAGATAATAATCCTTGTCCGTAGCTCCTGACTTACAGAGTTTCGCTTTTAATTCCTGCTTTGAAAACCCGAGAAAATCGTTGTCTTCAGCAGGTATAAGATATATCACACTTCCATATCTTTCTACTGTACAATCCGCAATTTCACCCTGACTTTTCACAAGATTCATTATTCTTGGATTTTGTGTGTAACCTTCAAACAGCTCCTTATTATCTTCCTCTCTTAATTCATGTTTTGAAATAAGCGTACAAAATATTTCCTGACTTATCTTTACTTCTTCTGCCTCGTATGCCATAACTACTCCATTTCTTTCTCAAATCTAAATTGAACATTAGAACAATATATATTTCGTCTGTCACCAAATTCATTGTAAACATCATTAAAACAAACTGTCTGTCCGTCATCACATCTTCTTACGGTTATCCGTTTAATCTGTGAATCTTTTCTCTCATCAGCAATTTTTAATATCATTTCATTTAACTGAAAACTACAGCTTTCCTCCGCAACTATATTTCTTCTCTCTTTTCTAAGTTCATCAATATCGATACTTCCGGCTTTAATAAACTCGACCATTATCTCCTTAAACATTTCAGCATTCGGAATAAACACTTTCTTCTGTTCCTCTGACAGACTACTCATTGAAGCTAAATCAATCTCGCCATCATTCTCCATTGTCATTTCAACAAGAAATTCCATACTGGACTGATATTTTTTTAACTTTTCCCTGAGTTTTCTCTCCTTTTGCTCCTCATAGTCCATAGCATCAAAATCAAGTTTTTCTTCTTCTTCATCATCATTTTTCTCTCTGAGCGGCTTCTGATACTGAATACACTTATTCAGATTGTAAACTTTCTCCGGGTTATTTCTAAAAAGCGGATTTAAAAACTGATTTATATTTACAAGACTGCCCGGATGCTCAATAATTTTGTCATACAGATCATTTCTGATAGAAAACCTTTTAATAAGCGTCATCTTTGACATCTGCTCAAGCTCATGAGAATAAAGATCTTTAAGGTCAAAATGTTTATTTAATATCTTCTGATGTTCATCTATCGACCTGCTCAAATATCTCTCAATATCCTGAAGATTATGAAGTTTTTCCATATCCTCATCACTCAAAGCCTTAATATTTATATTTTCATCTTCTAGTTCTTTAACACGGTTTCTAACCACACGCCTGTACTCCATAAACTTGTGCTTTGTATCACTTATGGCAGTCATATTTTCATTTAAAATCTGCTCGTAATCCTCAATAGAATAATTAAGTGCATTTCGCCTTATCTTATCCATCGCCTCCTGTATTTTCTGAAGCTGTATGCGTAGCATATTAAAAATATTTTTAACCTCATCAAGTGCCTGATCATATGTAGCCCGTTCTAAGTGCATCTTAAATATCATCTCATGTATCGTAAGCTTCATATTGTTTTCGACTTCGAGTGTCGATAATACCAGATTATATCCGTTATCAGTAAGTTTGTAGCTTGTTCTTTTTATATCACCATCAAGATAGACCACCTCATTTGACAGATAACTTATATTTTTCTTTTTATATTCACGCTTTTCAAACTCAAAACAGTCAAAATACATCGCATGACCTTCATCACACAAAACAATATTTATAATAAACTCAGCAAGCTCCCTGCTTTTTTCGTAAGAAAGACTTTTTTTCAGATACCTGTTACATACATCATCAACAAAGACTGATATATCATCAATCGTACAAGGCTGCTCCCTGAGTGAATACTCCATAATGAACAAAAGAACCGCATATATCATATTCACCTGCTCGTCCATGGTCTCAAAACCGAACTGTTTCCAGGTAGTCTTCTGCCAACTGTTTTTTATCAATGTTGAGAACATACCAACAATCTTCATTCTCTTTGAAAACTGTTTCAAAAAATCGTATTCCATATTTTAAAATTTCTCCCGTTTATTTGTTACTTAATAATCTTTTAATATGTAATAGTATAAAGGATTTAAGATTTAAATACAAATATTAAGAAAAAAATGTTGAAACAACCAAAAATTTGGTTATTTCAACATTTAATAAATAGTGGAGCTGCGGGGAGTCGAACCCCGGTCCGAACCCAGATTCAATGTACTTCTACTGTTATAGTCAGTGCTTTAACATTCCCTCCGGCTGACGCCCACTAACAGGCTGCAGCTTTTAGTAGCTTCATAAATGTTCTAATATCTCAAAGCTTTGACATTAGAGGGTCCCACAAGGTTGACACCGGTGATCCTCATCGTGGGCTATGAGGGCCGATGAGCTGCAACTAGGCAGCTAATGCAAAATTATCTTCTGCGTTTAAATTTAAGTCGAACTTTTTACGTGGTGTCCGACCACGAACAGCTTCTCCATCTTCAGTGAGCCCGTCGAAACCAGTACAACCCCTTGTTGTAACCGGTAGATGCGTTATATAAAACGCTCACCAAAATGTTTCTGCTAACATTACGTTATGCAAATATAACACTTTTTATACCATCTGTCAAGAATACATCGTTCCGTTTTGCTCTTTTTCCAATAATTATGTGCGTATCTCACAACACTCTACTTTCCCTATAGATATCTTTAAGTACAATTTTCAGCAAGTACAAACTCATACTTTTCTCACCACACAATGCATCCGCATCCCTTTCCGGATCTCACACGATTCTACTTTTAATCCTGCTTTTTGACAGCACTCCTCTATCACACTCCGTCTGGCAATTTTCACATCACCATGTCCACACAGGTTTGCTAACGGAACTTCGATGTTATCCATAAACCAAAGCAGCAATTTATTATTGCTTGACGCATCACGCAAAATCAATCTGCCACCCGGACGAAGACATCTTTGCACACTGTCAAAAAACGCCTGTGGATTTGGATAATGGTGAAAACTGTTCGAGCAAATAATGCTATCAAAGGAATTATCTTCAAATGGAAAGTTCTCGCAATCACCCACGACAAATGTAGCATTGGGAATATTCTTCTTTTGCGCTTGCTCGATCATTGCCGGTGTTAGATCCAGACCCATATAATGCCGCTCCGGATATTTTTCTGACAACAGTGAGATCATTGGCGCCGGACCACATCCGGCATCCAGTAAATCCATAAATGGTTCCCTCTCCAGCTCTGCCATAATATCTGGATAATCTTTTTTGCACATCTCATAAATGCCGGCTTTGTCGCCTTCATATATGCCGGCCGCTTTGGTAAACTCCTTGATTGACAGTTTCTTATATT